>JABAOC010001768.1_pt4 | contig 23553 bp, 20 predicted proteins | sample 7062161 | NCBI WGS metagenome assembly JABAOC01 (sample SAMN14538625, study PRJNA623070) | marine sediment metagenome | biome: marine biome [ENVO:00000428]; feature: marine pelagic biome [ENVO:01000023]; material: deep marine sediment [ENVO:00002113] | place: India: Gulf of Khambhat ... | reverse complement strand
CTGGTCTGCTTCAGTGGAGACAAGCTGCTGGGCGGGCCGCAGGCAGGCATCATCGTGGGCCGCGCCGATCTGATCGCCTCCCTGACGCGCCATCCCCTCGCTCGCGCGCTCAGAGTGGACAAGACGACCATCGCTGGAATACAAGCCACCCTGCTGCATTACTTGAAGCAGGAGGCCACTGAGAAGCTACCGGTCTGGCAGATGATCAGCTTGAGTCTGGAAGACATACAGCGACGAGCTGAGTCCTGGGCTGAGCGGCTTGTGGAATTGGCCACAGAGGTGGAGGTCGTACCTGGCCTTTCTACAGTTGGCGGTGGTTCCCTCCCCGGCGAGACCCTGCCTACCAGACTAGTAGCCCTTCGAATCCCTTCCCCCGATCACCTTGCGCAGCGCCTGCGCAGAGGCGAGCCGCCAGTGGTAGGACGCATCGAGGCCGGGCGGCTCGTCCTGGATCCCCGTACAGTGCTCCCTGGTGAGGAGCACGAACTCCTGAGCTCTTTGGAGCTTGCCTTGCAAACCTAGTTGACAGAGGAACTACTACGACCCTCTGAGCGTTTAGTAATAGGAGTGCAGAACCTCCTTCGCAAGAGCCAATGCGTGACATGAGCACCAATCGAGTTCGCTACCGCAACTACTCACGAGCGAGAACCGAACCTCCGGAACGCCGTGGATGCCTGAGCTTCTTCGTTCAGGGATGCTATACCTTCATTCTGGTCATCCTCCTCCTCTTCTCTATAGCGGTGGCCGGGGGCGCCACTGTGTACGCATATTACGCGCTCACCCTACCGCCGGCGGAGGAACTCGGCGCGCGTAGGCTCTTCATGAGCACCAAGATCTATGACCGCCACGGCCGGCTCCTTTATGAGGTCTTCGATCCCAACGCCGGCCGACGCACGGTTGTGCCGATCGCGGATATGCCCCAGCACCTGAAAGATGCCACCATCGCCACCGAGGACAAGACTTTCTACAAAAACCCAGGCTTCGATCCCTTGGCCATACTGAGGGCAGCACGACTCAACCTGACGGAAGGTGAGATAGTCTCAGGAGCCAGTACCATCACCCAGCAACTGGTGAAGAACGTCTTCCTTTCACCGGAGAAGACTTTCACGCGCAAGATACAGGAGGCGGTGCTAGCCCAAGAGATCACTCGACGATACAGCAAAGATGAGATCCTGCAGCTATACCTGAACGAGGTATACTACGGCAACATGGCCTACGGCATTGAGACTGCAGCGGACACGTACTTTGGCAAGTCCGCCCGTGAACTCACGCTGGCGGAAGCGTCTTTTCTTGCAGGCCTGCCTCAGTCGCCATCGATATACGACCCCTACACCAATTTGGAGGCAGCCAAAGATCGCCAGAAGGTAGTACTGGGCCTGATGGTCAAAGAGGGATACATCACGCGATCTGAGGCGGACGCAGCCTGGGCACAGGAATTGTACTTCGTCCCCCTGCGCGTGGATATGAAAGCCCCGCATTTCGTAGTCTACGTACGCAAACTCCTAGAGGAGAAGTATGGCACAGAGATGGCTTACCGAGGCGGTCTCCAGGTGCACACCACTCTGGACCTGGAAATGCAAGCCTTGGCTCAGGAGGTGGCGCGGGAGCGCGTAGCCGCCTTGGCAGACAGACATGTTAGCAACGCCGCTGTAGTGGCCATGGTCCCACAAACGGGGGAGGTCCTGGTCATGTTGGGGAGCATCGATTTCTGGAATGAGGCAATCGATGGTCAGGTGAACGTGGCCCTCGCGCTGCGACAGCCAGGCTCGTCCATCAAACCCGTCAACTACCTCGCCGCTTTCGAGAAGGGATGGACCCCTGCCACCCTTATCATGGACACAAAGACCGAATTCCCCAACTGGGAGGGACCACCGTATGTACCCAGGAACTACGACGGCAAGGAGCACGGGCCGGTCCTGCTGCGTCAAGCCCTGGCGTGCTCTTACAACATCCCTGCGGTGAAGACGCTGGAGTTCGTGGGTGTACCCACGATGATGGAAATGGCTCGGAGATTGGGTATCACAACGTTCACAGACCCGCAGCGGTATGGCCTGTCCCTGACACTGGGCGGAGGGGAGATCACGCTACTGGAGCACACAGCAGCATATGCCGTCATGGCCAACGGGGGGCTGCGCATTCCTCCAGTGGTCGTGCTGAGAATAGAGGACAGCAAAGGACGGCTGATCGAGCAGTACAGCCCCCCTGCGGGCCGGCAGGTCATCTCACCTCAACATGCATATCTCATCACCCACATTCTCTCGGACAACGAGGCACGCACTCCCGCCTTTGGCCCCAACAGCCCTCTTCGATTGTCGAGGCCTGCGGCCGCCAAGACAGGGACCACCGACGACTGGCGCGACAGCTGGACCGTGGGGTACACCCCCGACCTCGTGGTTGGCGTCTGGGTAGGAAACAGCGACAACACCCCTATGGATCATGTGGCTGGCTCCACGGGTGCGGGCCATATCTGGCACAATTTCATGGAGCGTGTCCTGGCCGAAACACCGCCGAAAGAGTTCCCGATCCCTCAGGGCTTAGTCACCGCCGAGATTTGCGCTCGGTCCGGGCAGGCACCTACAGAACTCTGCCCGGAGACGAAGATGGAACTATTCGTCGATGGCACAGCGCCCACCGCATCAGACAGTATCTACCAGAAGATTGGCATCTGCAAGGTGAGTGGCCAGAGGGCCACCGAGTTCTGCCCTCCCGAGGTAGTGGAGGAGAAATTCTTCGAGGTCTATCCCGACGAGTCCAGAGAGTGGGCCGAGCGAATAGGAAAACCTCAGCCGCCGAGAGAAGAGTGCGAAGTTCACGTACAACCGGCGATGGTGGGATTGACGCATCCTACCAACGGACAAGAGGTTGGAGGCACCGTAGATGTCTGGGGCTCTGCAGATATGACAGACTTCTCCCACTTCGCTGTGGAGTACGGAGTAGGACCCGAGCCCGTTGGCTGGGGAGCAGTCAGCGGGCCGCACCACGAGCCAGTACACAATGGTCTCCTGGGCCGCTGGCCGACGCAAGGGTTGGAGAATGGTCTTCACTCCTTACGAGTGGTGGTTTTCGATCAGGGCGGCCATAGCGCAGAGGCACGGGTGCACGTGACCGTGAACAACGTGTTCGCGACTCCCACCTTCACTCCGGTTCGAACGAGCACCCCGATACCGACTCGCACCCCTACCAGCACGCCCTGGCCCACACACACTCCTACCCCTACAATGAGCCCCCGACCAACGGACACCCCTACACCTCAGCCTACTGCAACCCCTACGCCGACTCCCACTGCCGCGCCAATCGAAACCGCCACCCCAACTCCCACGATGACGCCCACTGAGACCCCTACACCCACGCCCACCGAGGAGTCTGTCGAGACTCCCACGCCCACCCAGCAATGAGCCTGGCCAGACGGTGTCTCCTCCTCGGCGCTGCTCGGCGTCAGCCGAGAGGCAAGAGGCTCTTTGCAGCATTGACAGATGGCGCACTCTGCTCTATAATGGTCATTGAATGCACGTAGGCCACAAACCCACTATCATCGTCCTCTCGCCGCCGCCTTGGGCCAGGCACGCTGCATTCGAGATCTGAGTCCTGCTACTCGCGATCATTCTCAGTGATCCAGAGTAGTAGTCTCAGCACAGGCGAAGCGTTTCTGATTGGGCCAGCGTCGGATTGTCGCGGAGGGCGGATTCTCGTCCAGCTTTGACAGACACGCCACGAAGTGGACGAGGGCTGATGGTAAGCGAACTCATCTCCTCCCCTGCGTGAGACCGGCCACGAGGTTCCTGCTCATAGGGGGTGACGATGCAGCTCTATCGTGTGGGCGAAGTGGCGCAGATGTTCGATGTCCATCCCAACACTATCCGCAAATGGGTAGAAGCGAACATCCTCCGCCCTGTGAAGCTGCCCGGCAGCCAGTACAACCGCTTCACGGCCGAGGAGATAGACCGTCTGCGCCGGGAGATGGGGCTACCTGCCGATGAGATAGTGCAACTCTATCGCGTAGGGGAAGTGGCCAAGATGTTCGGTGTTCACCCCAACACGGTCCGCAAGTGGGCCAAGACAGGCATCCTCAGCCCCGTCAGGCTTCCCGGCAGCAACTACAGCCGCTTCACGCCCCAGCAGATCAATGGTCTTCGTTGCGAGATGGGGCTACCGCCCATCGAAGAGCAGGAATAGGGGCGATGCCAGCCTATCCCGCGAATCTCAGGAGGGCGCCAATGCTGCCCAGCTCAGCGAGCTTCTCCTTGTTATCCCCTTGTACAAACCTGATCTCGCAGTTCTGCAGGAAGGCCTGGCTCACAGCATCTTCAACAATGTCTTCTGACGGCTCGGTCGTGGATGCGCAGAACGGGCAGGGTTCCACCACACAGAGCGAGCCGCAGCCGGTGCAACGCTGACCGGGGGCTCTGAAATCGGCACTGACCAGCAGCATCAGCACCTGCCGCTTCTGCAGTGCGTGGAGAGTATCCTCCAGTCCCGCCGCACCGAGGTTGCCCGTGTGAACCTCCCCCCTCAGCTTCTCGATGGACTCCCTATCGTAAGCCTCCCTCAGTTGCCTGGCGACGTCCAGAGTCTGTCCCTGCACCTCCTTCGGAGAGCTAACCATCTCCATGGGAAAAGTGCCTGCCAGTCTCTCCTTGAGATAGGGATGAAGGTATTCCACGAACTCGCTCACCAGCTCGTCAGTCCCAGCGACGAAAAGCCGCCGGAATTCCTCCTGCTGTTGCAGAGCGAAGGTCTGGTCGGCAGTGTCCTTCAAGTGGTGCATGACGCGATCATTGTGATGCCGCTGATAGCGTGCCTGAGCCCACCCTCCCTGGTCGTGCCGGCCTGGTACCGCCCCGAAGATGTCGGATCGTTCCTCGACATCGGCCGGGTTGAGCAAGAAGATACGGGCTCTCCCCTTGCCGACGAGCACGGTACAGTAACGTTTGTACCGATTCAGCAGCTCAATCATTGGTCTCATCCGCGTAGCATGATCCACTGCCAGCAGCGGCCCAGCCTTGTCTGGCAGATGATAGAGCTTCCAGAGATCGACGGCGGAACAGGCGAAGATTGCGAGGCCCCCACTGCCCATCACCATCTCCTCCGTCGCCAAGCGTTCGATGCGGGCCAAGTCTTCGGATACAGACTTCACCTGTGCACCGGTCCACTCTTCTTTGGCTGCCTGAGCTTCGTTGATCAAGTTCTTCAACCTGATGAGACTGCCTTCCTCCGCTGGTTCGCCTTTCTCCAGCGGGTAGTAGAAACTGCAGATCAAATTCTTGTCATCTCGATAGCTCGCCAACTCCCTCAGCTCTTCTCGGTCGAACACTCACTTCCCTCCTTGCTACCTGCGAACGACAGCCAATTCTTGACCGCAAGAAGCACATCTATTCCTATCCAGATTGAGGGTGGTGTGATAGCCAACCCTGCCGATAGCGACCGCGCCACAAGACGGACAGAGGGTGTTCTCGTGAAGATTCCCTGGCACGTTCCCCACGTACACGTACCTGAGACCCACTTCTCCCCCGATCTCCGCCGCACGATGTATGCTGTCGATAGGGGTGCTTGGCCTGTTGCGCATCTTGTAGCGTGGGGTGAAGCGCGAGACGTGCCACGGCATGTCTAGGTCCACTCCAGCGATGAACTGAGCGATCTGCCGCAGTTCATCCTCGCTGTCGTTGAGTCCTGCGATCAGCAGAGTGGTCACCTCGACCCACACGCCTCGTTCATGCATGGCTTCGATGGTTTCCAACACGGGCTGTAGCCTGGCTCCGCACACTCGACGGTAGAATGCATCGTCGAAGCTCTTCAAGTCAACGTTCGCCGCATCCAGATAGGGGCTGATCGTCTCAAGTGCCTCAAGGGTCATGTAGCCGTTGGTCACGAAGATGTTCCTAATGTCTTCCTTCTGAGCCAGTTTCGCCGAATCGTAAGCATATTCGAAGAAAACGGTCGGTTCGGTGTACGTGTATGCGATACTGTCACAAGCATACCTCTTGGCCGCAGCTACAACCTGATCAGGGGGAAGCTCCTGCCCAGTCAGAGAGAACCCCTCCCTGGGAGCCTGTGAGATGTCAGCATTCTGGCAGAATCTACAGCGAAAGTTGCAGCCGACGGTGGCTATGGAGAAACTCCGCGTGCCAGGGAGGAAATTGTATATTGGCTTCTTCTCGATGGGGTCCACGTGCGCTGCGATGGCCTCAGCATACACTAAGGTGTAGAGCGCTCCCTCCACATTCTGACGGACCCCGCAGATACCCAGGCGGCCCGGCTTTATGGTGCAGCGATGGGCACAGAGAGAGCAGCGAACAAGACCGTCATCCAGTTTCGTGTAGAGCATAGCTTCCTTGCGCATCGCCTCTCCTTACCAAATCCTCCAACAGCTGCCCCAACTGCCAAGCGTTCTCCACAGCGTATGCATAGGCGTCGTTATTGAAGTAGATGTAGGCATCCAATCCCTGTTCCAACAACTGGTCAACACGCGTCGCCAAGTCGCGCAATTGCTGTTCGTCGTAACTCCCGGAGTACTTGACGCCAACTCCGTGCATTCTCACGTACACAATAGCACCGGTGATGGGGAACGGACAAGGAAAGTCGGGAAGGCTGATGTGGCAAAAGGCCACTTGCTTCTCCCTCAAGAGCTCGAGGATTCTTTCACAGTGCCAGCTGTGGTGTCGAAACTCGATCACATGGTGCAGGTCGCCGGGCAGCAGGTTCAAGAAGTCAGCAAGGCGTTCCTCATCGAGATGGAGATTCGGAGGCAGTTGATACAGAATGGGCCCCAACTTGCGTCCTAGCAACCTAGCTCGTTGCAGGAACCTGTCGAGGGCTTCTTCAGTTCGGCGCAGCTTCCGGAGATGTGTGATGCTGCGAGGGGCCTTCATAGCGTACACAAACTGCGTCGGGCCCTGTTCTCGCCAGCGCAGGAAAGTCTTCTTCGCAGGCAATCGATAGAAGGAATAGTTGATCTCGACAGTGGGGAAATGGGCAGAGTAGTGACTGAACCACTCGCGCGGAGGCATGTCGGCAGGATAGAAGAGGCCGCGCCAATGGTTATAGCTCCAGCCCGAGGTACCGACGTGGAAGCTGCCTCTGCTCACTCCTTGGCCCTGTATCCGCCCAGCAGGAAGTCTTACAAGTCTACTGGTACCTAACCCCGTGGCAGGAAACCCACAGGGTTGCGTTTCACTCCACCTTGCCGAATCTCAAAATGAAGATGGGGACCCGTGGAACGGCCCGTGCTGCCCAACAGCCCTATGACCTGCCCCCTCTGCACCCCTTGGCCTGCCATGACTCGAATCTCGCTCAGGTGAGCATACAACGTTTCGAACCCGTTGCCGTGATTGACGATGATGTAGTTGCCGTAGCCTCCCATCCAACCTGTTGCCGCTACGTAGCCGGTGTCAGACGTATAGATGGGAGCTCCCCTCACCCCGCCTATGTCAATGGCCTGGTGTCCCAGCCAGTAGCTCTGGGTAAGATACCCGCTGGCTGGCCACATGAAGTTGCCGCTACCCTGCGGAGCATTGGCCGGCGGTGGAGCCGTGGCATACACGTATCTGGGGGTCACAGGCCTTGTGCCCCCTGGCACCACTAGCCTTTCCCCAACCCGGAGTTGGTAGGGCTCGGACAAGTCATTGTACTGGCACTCGACGATGACCGATGGCTCCACCCTATATCGCTGTGCAATACTGTCCAGAGTATCGCCTGCCTTTACCTCGTGGTATGCCCCGTCCATCGGCAAGACGAAAAGCTCTTGTCCCACGATAATGTAGTCGGGCCAAGTCTCCAGTTCCGGGTTGGACCACAGAATGGTTTCAGGGCGAAGGCCGAAACTCTCTGCAATCTTCCAGACGTTGTCCCCAGGCTGGACGGCATAGACGATGACGCCTTGGCGACCCCTCTCCGGGATAATGGTTATGGGGGCCGCCCCCCTGACGAGATAGTCTGGGTTGTCCTGCCCACCCGTACCCCAGGAGACGAGGGTGACTTCTTCTCCCGGAGCCTTGCGCAGCTCGAATATCTCACCCCTCCTCAGCTCTTCGACCCCAAACCCGCCACCGTAGAGCACTGCAGCGATCACCAGGATAAGTGCGAGATGAGAAGCGTGGCGCGACAGGATCGACTCATCGGTTCTGAACCAAAGAATCAGCGAGGATAGTACCCGTTGAATCCCACCTTCACGAGAAAGCCCACCCATGCAGTTAGCCTGTACGACCCCCTTGATCTTAGAGGAGCTCTCTATTGAGCGTCTCGATGAACTCCTTGTTGGTCTTAGTCTTCGCCATGTAGGACAGTAATGGGCCTATGGCCTCTATACCTCCTCCCATCTGGTCTATCATGCTCCGAATAATCCATACCTTGCTCAGGACTTCATCGCCCAGCAGCAACTCCTCACGGCGGGTTCCCGAACGCTCGATGTCAAACGCGGGGAAGATCCGGCGCTCTGCCAACCTCCTGTTGAGGTGCAATTCCATGTTCCCGGTACCCTTGAATTCCTCGTAGATCATGTCATCCATGCGGCTGCCCGTGTCTATGAGACAGGTGGCCATGATGGTCAGGCTGCCCCCTTCCTCAATATTGCGGGCGGCGCCGAAGAACCTTTTGGGCGGATACAAGGCTGCGGGATCGAGGCCACCCGACAGCGTTCGTCCACTCGGAGGCACAGTGAGGTTGTATGCTCTTGAAAGACGGGTGATGCTGTCAAGCAGAATCACGACGTCGCGACCAACTTCCACCAGACGCTTGGCCCGCGCCAGGCACATCTCGGCCACCTTCGCGTGATTCTGGACCGGGTCGTCGAAAGTCGAACTGTAGACCTCTGCTTCCACCGACCGATCCATGTCGGTCACCTCCTCCGGCCTCTCACCGACAAGGCACACCATTAGGTGGATGTCGTTGTAATTGGCGGATATCCCATTGGCGATCTGCTTCAGAACCGTGGTCTTCCCTGCTTTTGGAGGGGAGACTATCAAGCCACGCTGGCCACGACCGATGGGAGCCAGAAGATTCATCATCCGGGTGGTCAGGATCTCGGACGAAGTCTCCAAGTCGATGAGTTCGGTGGGGAAAATCGGGGTCAGATTCTCGAATACGGGCCGTCTCTTGGCTGCCTCAGGGTCCAGGCCATTTACGGCCTCCACCCTCAGCAGACCGTAGTACTTCTCTGAGTCCTTTGGAGGGCGCACCTGTCCTATGACCGTGTCGCCAGTCCGCAGCCCGAACCGCCGGATCTGCGATTGGGACACGTACACATCCTCCGGCCCAGGCAGAAGATGATCGGAGCGCAAGAAGCCTATGCCCTCTTGCACAATCTCGAGCACTCCTCCGCCGAAGATGTGACCCTGCTCTTCAGCTTTCGCTCTCAAGAGACGAAAGATGAGATCCTGTTTCTTCAGACGACTGATGCCGGAGATATCCTGCTCGGCCGCCAACTCCCTCAGTTCATCGAGGGTCATCATCTCCAGTTCAACTATGTTAAGCTTCGCAGCGCGCCTGGGCTCAGGCTCTGCCATGTTCATGGTAGCATCATCGTTTGAACTCATGAGTTACCTCTCTCTTCTGGGTTTCAAGGGACAGATAGACTCCGATCTCCAATCGCGAAGGATTTGAAGGTCTGTCTGGTACATGGACCCCAAAGTTGATTCGTGGTGTCAACTCGGCACGCGCCATCTCAACAAGGGGTATGCTCACAAGAGGATTCGTCCATGGTGAACAGGGGGAGTTAACACTCAACTGGTAGCGGCAAAACCACACATATTATAGCACAATTCTGCTGTCGCGTCAAGTCGACCGCGAACTCGTCCGGAACATAGTCTACACCCGGTGCTCAGTCATCGAGCGAACTAACGGCCAGTGGAGACTCCCCACACAGTCACGGCCATCAGCACACCCCCGCCCCCTACGCGCACAATACCAGCCGCCGAACAATCACTTGCTAGGTGGCGCAGATGTCCTCTGCCAACCCCAGTTCCGGTGGTCCCTCTGAAGATTATCACCTGGAGGCGCAGTCCAACATGTTGCTCAGGGTCAGGTGGAAGCCCAAGGCCACTGCCTACAAGCCACGGACAAAGAAGACGGCGATGTCCTGATTGGTGTAGTAGCGGTCATTGAAGCCACAGAAAACGAATCCGTGCTTACGGCAGAAGCAGATGGCGGGGTAGTTCTTCGTCTGCGTTTCCAGCATCACGGCCCGCAGATCACGCTCTCGGGCCCACCGAAAAGCGGCTCGAAGCATCTCAGTGCCTATCCCCTGGCGACGACGTTGTTTGACCACCGCCATATCGCTGATCCAACCTGTACTGTGCCAAGGCTGGACTGTCATATCCAAGTAACCGCGCACCTCACCTTCCTCCTCAGCCACCAGGAAACACTCGTCTCGCTGCCAATCCTGCACCAAGTAGTCGGTGTCGCGCGGTGGTTTCGAGCGGACGGAGCGCGGCAACTTCACTGTCTGGAAAGTCACAACCGTCTCCTCGTACGGGCGTTCCTCGGTACGAATCTGCCACACGTAGTCGGTTACGTACGAGGAGTCAACGAGAACACAGGTGTTGAGGTCTTTCAAGCTCGCTTTGCGGATGATCATCTCTCAAACTCGACACTCTGGGCGAAGGTTTCCTCCAGTGGCACCCCGTTTTTCACCAGATATGCTGGTATGCTGCTGACCGCCAAACTGGCCATCACGTCCAGCGAGCTGGGGGCGTCACCAAAGGTACTGCCCTCAAGATGTACAGCTGCCACGTCGACCCCTTTGCGCTTCAGGTCGCGGAGGGCATCCACCCAGGAGGTGAAAGGAGAAGGAGTGATTACTATGGCCGTCGCGCCTCCGCCCAACTGATTGCCCTCAGCCGCAATGACCTCTCCCAAAGGAACTCGGCTCTGCGCCTTCACGACGGCCAACGACTCGAGCAACCTCACTAGCTGCCTCTCCCCCCGATCCACTTGAACTATCTCGCGTCGCTGGCCGTAGCTGATCATCCCCAACGCTCTCCTCTGGGCCAAGAGATGCTTGGCCAGCGAGGCGGCTATGGTAACCGCGTACTCCTCGGTGCTGGGGTGTATCTCCAACGCGGTCCGGGTAGAGAACGCGGTGTCGACTGACTCGAACAGCGACTCGTCCTGCCAGCTACCTACCTGCACCTCCTCTTCCATGTCTACAAACAGCCAGATGTCAGCCAGCGGATCCAGCTCGAATTCCTTGGAGATGAGGCGCCCCCTTCGAGCAGTGGACAGCCAATGTATGCGGTTGAAGCTGTCGCCGGGCATGTAGTCTCTCACGCTTGACACATTGGTGGTCATAAGTTGTGTCCGGCGCTGCAGGGCATCTCCGCCCGAAAGCCGTCCGACCGGGGCCCTGAAGTAGGGCACGTCAACTGTGGCTGGATAGACGACCAGCGTGGAGGTCAGAGGCACGTCGCGTTGCATCCGGAACAGCCCGAGGGGATCACCGCTCACCAGCGTGATTGGGCCGAAGTTGAACTTCCCGCGGCGCTTGCACCTGGCGCGCACGATCCAGCTTCGTTCTCGATGCCCACCCAGCGACCCAAGCACGCGATCAGCTTGATAACCTCGCAAACGCGAGTGATCCCGCATCGCCACCCACAGCTTGGGAAGAGGTCCCTCGTTTCTGATCAGGAACCTCTCCTGAATGACACCCCCCACCTGTGATCTGTTCGAGCGCAACTCACGAGATGCACCGAGCCACCGGATGTTGAGGCAGGCCCAGATGAAGCACAGGACGATCAAGGCCGCCAGAACATAGACCGTGCGAATGAAGAGCTCGTGTCCGGTGACGAGTGTTGGCACGAGGATGAGAGCCAGTAGAACAAAGACTGCCCAATTTGCCCGTACGCGCACCGTCCGCGCCTTTCTTGGGAACTCCAGTCGCTCTAGCTTTCCTTCTGGACCGGAGCCCCTGGGACCTCCACGGTCTGAAGTATCTCTTTGATCACCGTGCGGGGATCCACTTCCTTGATTCTGGCCGAGGGGTTGACTATGAGGCGATGTGCCAAAGTAGACGGAGCCAGAGTTTTCACGTCATCGGGGATGACATAGTCTCGTCCCAGGAGGGCAGATCGAGCCTGGCAGGTCTTGAACAAGGCCAACGAGCCGCGAGGGCTGGCTCCCAGATAGACATCTGGATGACGCCGTGTGGCTCCCACCAGGGCTACTATGTACTCCTTGATGGCATCGTGGACGTAGACCTCTTTGATCCGCTCTTGCATTTCCAGCAGTTCACCGGAGTCCACGACCTGCTCTATGGTCTCGATGGGGTGAACATACTGCTGAGCCTCCAGGATGCGTATCTCGTCAGCTGGGCTAGGGTAGCCGAGGCTGATGCGCATCAGGAAACGATCCAGTTGAGCTTCGGGCAGTGGAAACGTGCCCTCGTACTCGATCGGATTCTGGGTCGCCATAACGAGGAAGGGCCTGTCCAGCTGGTGGGTGACGCCGTCAACCGTGACCTGATGCTCCTCCATGGCTTCCAGTAGTGCCGACTGGGTTTTCGGGGTGGCACGGTTGATCTCGTCAGTGAGTACTATGTTGGCCATAACCGGTCCAGGGCGAAACTCGAATCGTCCAGTGCTCTGATCATAGATGGAAACACCAGTCACGTCACTGGGTAGCATGTCAGGCGTGAACTGAATGCGTTTGAACGTGCAACCGAGAGATCGAGCTACCGACTTCGCCAACATCGTCTTTCCCACACCCGGCACATCGTCAATAAGAGCATGCCCCTGGCAGAGCAGGGCAACGAGAGTGAGCTGCACCTCCTCATGCTTTCCGATGATGACGTTTTCTACGTTGTCAATGATCTTCTGCGCAGTGGTCTGAACACTGTTCATTAGTCTTTGCTCCCTAGGACCCGGCGGGACTGACACAGTTCCCGCCCTGGGCCTTAGCTTCGTACAGTGCCTGGTCGGCCTTCTCCACCAGTTCGGCCCTGTCTCTAGCATCAGTAGGATAACTAGCCACCCCTATGCTTACGGTCATGGTGCAATTCTCGAACGCCAACTGCCTATCGTGCTTGGAACTAGGTGCCTCCACCACACGGCTCAGACGCTTCGCTGTGGTGATGGCGTCTGACTTGCCCGCCTCCACCAGGATCACCGCGAACTCATCGCCACCGTACCGAGCCACAAGATCGCAGCTACGTACTGATCGCTTCAGCAGCCAGGCTATGTCTCTCAGCATGTCATCTCCTGCCTGATGACCGAAGCTATCGTTGATGGTCTTTAAATGGTCCAAGTCTATCATGAGTAGCGAGAGCGGACGCCGAAACCTATCTGAACGCGAGATCTCAGCGGAAAGGAGATCGTCAAACGTGCGACGATTATACACCTCAGTCAAGCCATCTATCTGAGACAGGCGCTTGTAGAAATCTCTCTCCCCGGCGGCCCGAAGGAGCCTTCGCTTCTCCAAGGCTTTGTCTACCATGAGTTTGATCCGATCTACGTTAAATGGCTTGCTAATGTAGTCATAGGCGCCAAGTTTCATCACCTCTACGGCCGACTCCACGGAAGCGTATGCGGTGATGATTATCACCTCACAAAACGGATCTAGCTCCTTCGCCCTTCTCAAGACCCCCACGCCGTCAACACCAGGCATCTTCAGGTCGGTGATGACCAGGTCGAAGGAATCCCGCTCGAGTTTGGCTATAGCGTCCTGACCGCCCAGGGATATCTCTACTTCGTGCCCACCTCTGGACAGCAGCCTCTTGAGGAATCTGCAGACCACCTCCTCATCATCCACGACCAGGATTCTCGGCGAGATTCCAGGGCGGTCTTCGCTGGCAGCATCGTTGGCCTCTTCGCCTTCGTGCAGGTTTCTCGCGGCTTCCTCTACGCTCTCTCTCGGCCCCATCACTCCAGTCTCTCCAGGGTGCAGTCAAAGTCTGGTTTCCGGGGGGGATATATGTGTCATTATACCAGACTTCTCAGTGTCTGGCAAGCAATTGCCGTGATAGGTCCCTCTCCGCGGGCCCCCGTAGCCGTGCACCCACCAAGGCACGCTGTGGCCCCACATGCACACACTTCTTCTTGAACTCTCACTCCTCACGGAGTGCTTCTTAGGGCAACGACCGGGGCTCTACGGCATGTGTGCGAAGGCTAGTGGCCCAGCCTCCTTCGGGCCTACTCTAGAAGCCCGTACCCCGACAATCGCATCGCGAGCCCCTTCCTCGCCTACTCCTCATCCCAGGCCTTGGCACCGACTCCTCGTTGACACTGGTCCCACTGTGCGGTAGAATTGGCCTGCACACTCACCAGAGGAGACAACCACTGAGATTGCTCCAGACAGAATACTCAAAGTTGACGATGATCCCAAAGTGGTTGATTTCTGTGCCCGTGCCCTGAGAGTGGATGGCTACCAGATAACGAGCAGCATGAGAGGACACGAGCCCGCCGAAGCCGCGCGCAGCGAGAGATTCGATGTGATACTCTCCGACATCAAGATGCCGGGGATGGATGGATTGGATACAGTACAGGCCATCAAGCGAATACGGCCTCAGGTAGAGAACTCACTCACACAGCGGCATGTCGGGCTCACGCTCGGCCTCCCGATAGTCACGGAATTGGTTGAGTTGCATCAAGGGAAGATGTGGGTGGAAAGCCAGCCAGAGAGAGGCAGAACCTTCTACCTGACGATTTCGCGGCATCTCGTACCGCAGCGCGAGAACGACTGAACGCAACGAAAGGACAGCAGGCATGATATCGGCAACCGATCTAAGGAAGGGCGTCACCTTCGAACTGGATGGAGAGCTCTATCGGGTTGTGGAGTACCAGCACTCGTACATAGGACGTGGCAGCGCCAATGTCCGCACGAAACTGAGAAACGTGCGCACGGGGCGCACCATTGAGCGGACCTTCGCGGCCAGCGACAAGGTCCAAGAGGTGCGGTTGGAGTTGCGCCAGGTGCAGTACCTGTACCGGGACGGTGATCTCTACTACTTCATGGACACGGAGACCTACGAACAGCCGGCTCTCTCAGCCGACACTCTGGAGGACAAGGTCGACTACTTGAGGGAAGGTATGGAACTTTCCCTCTCCATGCACGAGGGACAGCCGGTGGAGGTAGAGCTGCCGATCACCGTCGATCTCGCGGTCACCGAGACGGAGCCTGGTATCAAGGGAGATACTGCAACTGGGACCACGAAGCGGGCAGTACTGGAGACGGGCCTGGTCGTGCAGGTCCCCCTCTTCGTAGAAGTGGGCGACACCCTACGCATTGACACCCGCACGGGCGAATATCTCACACGGGTCTAGCCCTCGCCGTCCCCCACCAGGGAGTCAGTGATCTCCCGCCACAACGGGCTCAGGGAGAGCTGGGGTCGCAACTTCGGACTCAGCTCTTGGACAGTCCTCTCCCTCAGACGGTCCAGGGATCGCGTCGCGAGGTCACCTTCCAAGCCAGGGAAGGTGAAGTGAATGCCGGTCTCACTACGCCACAGTTCGTTGCCCAGTGGATACTCAACTTCAACAAGGTATTTGATCGCGGTCAGAGCTTCAGAGTCTGAGCGTTCCACGACCACGCGGAGCGTCCGCCACGAGAGTTTGGCGGGCTCTGGCCAATAGCCCGCGATCAATGCCTTAGCCATGGTCGATTTATGGAGAGCGGACAACCGATAGGAGTGGTCCCACAGACTCACGTCCCCACCGTTCTTTCCTTGGCCCAGAAGAAGCTTGCTGTACGCCCATTGTGTGATAGGTCTGATGCCCAGCCGTTCCACAGCCTCTCTGTGCTCCCCTTCCAGAGCAGTCCCGTCATCGAAAGAGTCCAGGAGACCCGCCGTTTTCTCAGGGCGTGGGTATAGGCGGCCCTTCCAGAACCATGAACCGAGGTCCCCTGGGCCGTCCTTTTTGATGTTGTTGATCTCCAGAAGGTGTTTGGCCACCACCTCGCAGTACAGCTTGCGTATGTCGGCCAGTCGCTCGGGGTTGATCAAGGCCTGGGGATGGCCACCAATCTCCTCTCGCTCGTGTATCGCTCTCAAGAGCTTCACTTCCGGCGACAGTAGCGCCTCCGGATGCCAAGTTCGCCCCTGCATCTCAATGAGATCAGCCACAAAGGGGAGCTCGTCCAGGCCCTCCAAGAAGCCCTCGACCGAGAAGAAAGGCGACCGCATGTCACCGATGAATTGCTCTTCTGCCCTTTGCCATGCCAGGTCAGCCGCGACCTTCTCCGCCAGGTGAGCGGCGCGATCGAACGCGTCCTGATCGTACGAGGGGAGAGTCTCCCGGGCCCTCGTGATGGCGCTTCTCACTTCGCTTGGGGAAGCGTCGTAGTGGACACGCGTTCTGTCCAGCAACTCGGCGATCAGCCCGCAGACGACTTGGGTGAAATCCTTCTCCACGGCACCGAGGCTGGCTGCCCCAAGGGAACGGCGTATAGTAGTGGAAGAGTCCGCTTGCAGCCCCAGGAAGGGGTCTCTTCCTCTACATAGGCGCCGCAGGATCAGGTGGTGAGAGAAGGTCTGCTCTGCGGAGACGTACTCGACACTCAGCTTGCCCAGGTCGTGGAGCAAGTTCCCTATCTCGTTGAGCAGCACCGCGTTCCGGACATCGGCACTGCCTAGCAGCCTCAAGGGCTCATTCTCAGACATGCACCCTGGGCCCACGCTGTGGCCAAACCTACGGAGTCCAGAGGAAGGGGCACCGGGGACCCGATAATCTGCGTTTTGCTGCCTGGTGCTCACGCCCCTCGAAAAGTGATGGACCCCCGCTGCCTGGTGCGATTCACTCGCCTTCTCAGAATCGTACTATGCCTTCAGCCACCAGCACCACCTTGCCGCCGACCCGCACAGCAGAGATCTGATCACCTGAAGAATCCACCTCGACGAAAAGCGTACTTGGCCGACCGACCTCTGCTCCTTGCTCGGCGGTGATATAGGTGGTGGTCTCCGTCACAGGCACGGCACGGTGGTGTACGAGATATGCCCCTAAGGCGCCAGCGGCGCTTCCAGTGGCCGGGTCTTCTAGTACACCGAGCAGCGGACCGAACATCCGCATGTGTACGGTCGCGTCGGGTCGTGAGGTCTCGGGAGTGAAGACGACCACGCACTGGGCATGAGCGGCTTCACACGCCTGGTTGAGGGCAGGGATGTTCAGCCGACCTGTCTGCAGCGCCTCCACCTCCGACAGAGAGCGTACGGGCACCATCATCTGCGGAGCCCCTGTCGAGACAACTTGAACGGGCGGTCCCGTCTCGCCAATTGCTTCAGAGGCAAGACCCAATCCCGTTGCGAGGGTCGTCACATCTTCCACCACATCGAGGAACGTGGGACGCTCCTGGGTCATCACCACCCTCTCCACCCGGCCCTCAATTACCTCCAGGTTAGCCGGCAACACTCCCACGCCTAGCTCGAAGCTCACCTCCGTCACCGGCTCGCGGAGGGCAACGCGTCCCAGGTGCGCCAGCACCCAGTGAGTACCCACCACTGGATGACCAGCAAAGGGCATCTCCCTGGCGGGTGTGAAGATGCGTACCTTGAAGTCGGCCCCTCGGTCCTGTGGCGGTAGGACGAAAGTCGTCTCGGAGAGGTTCATCTCCCGAGCCAGTTGCTGCATCTCCACCGAGGTGATCCCCTCCGCCTCTGGAAAAACCGCGAGGGGGTTGCCCCCGAACGCCTTATCAGTGAACACGTCTACCTGGATGAACCGATATTCCTTCACAGTCTTTCCCCTTCTTGCCCAAAGAGGCGCCCAGTTCGTCAGCGTGAGTGCGCGCACCCGGCGCTCCACAGCGAGCACGCAGCCAAGGAATCTATCGCATTCCTTTTCGGAGCTGAAACGCCAGCTTGGAGTATCCGCGTTCTTGCCAGAAGTAATGTGTATCTACTCTGTGAAGATCAGAGTTCACTTCCACAGCTTTGGCCCTCCCATCCGCGATGATCTTCTCTTCGGCGAAACTGACCAACGTTCCTCCAATGCCCTCTCCTCTGTACGCCTCATCTACTACGAGATCTTCAATGATCGCCGCCTCGCCTTCGTAGAAAAGGCTCCACCGAAAAGACTCCGTGATGATCCCTCGCAGCGTCCCTTCTGCCTCGTAGCCGTAGATCCAGTAGTTCGGCGTTGCGATGTACTTGCTCAGCGCTTCCCGCAGCCCGTCATGATGAATGACCTTCTCCGGCCACAGTTGATGCAGCAGTGCAAGCACCCCTGCCGCGTCCGTCTATGTAACCTCCCTGATCATGTTATGCCCCAGTAGCACCGTCCATTTCCACGACTTGGGCTGGCCAGTCTAAACGAAGAAGAGCGGGGACATCATGCCCCGCTCACCCACCTATGCCAGTAGCCGCCAACGGAGGCCACACCGAAGTCCTTGACACACCTGGCTCCCTCTCCTTCACCGTTTTGCGACCAGTGCGCTCACTGGCCCTTCAGCTTGCCACGTACCGTCTGGTATAGCTCCTCCGCCCCCAATTCCTCCAAGGTGTAGCATTCAGCGCCGAGGTAGTAGGCCAGCTCCTGAGCCAAGCCTCGGTCGAAGGACTTGTGCTCGGTGTTGATCACCACCGAGCGGATGTTGCTGCGCTGCATCAACTCCGCTATCTGACAGCTCTCTTCGCGCGGCGTGAGGTCCGTCATGGATACGTTTCCCGCCCCATCGGTGAGCAGAATCATGAGGGGCATCACCCGCGGATTTCGACGTATCTCTCGCTCGAAGACCTGGTAGCTCAGGTGCAGGCCGCTTGAGAGAGGCGTCTTGCCGCCGACAGTGATATCTTCCAGCAAGCTCTCAGCAAGCCTGACACTGGACGTGGGCGGCAGTAGCAGTTCGGCGCCGTTCTGCCGGAAGACGATAAGCCCCACTCTGTCGCGGCGCTGGTACGCGTCTTGAAGGAGAGACAGAATAGCCCCCTTGGTGGCTACCATCCGCTCCGCTGCCGCCATCGACCAACTGGCATCCACCACAAAGAGCACAACATTCGCTGCCCGGCTCACCCGCACCTTTCGTCGCAGGTCCTCCCTTTCCAGGACAAGGGCGACATCTGAGCGATCTCTGTGAACCTGACGCGGCGCGGCTTGACGAAGCGTGGCATCGAAGGCGATGTCGTCTACGCGGCCTTCCATGGGTCGGCTGAACACATAGCGGCCCCGCTTTCGGGTCGTGCGGGTAAGGCTGCGGCGGCCAGATGTGCGTCTCGAGAGTCGATCCAGAGGGGTGGTCAGGCGAGGTGCCATGAGGGGCTTACCCACCGCCACCGGCACTCCCTGTCGCCTGGACGAGGGTGAGCCCTCTTCGGTGTCCTGCTGCGTGCGAGGCATGGATTCGAAGGGGGGAAGCCAATCCTCGGACGTCGACTCATCACCGTTCAGGTCTTTTTTTTTACCCGCAGAGGCAACTTCCTGGAGCGCGGGCGTCTTCTGCTCCGCCGCACGAGCTTCCATTCCGTGGAGCTCCTCCCTCAGTTGCTGCAGGCGCTCTTGGCCCTGCTGGAGTGGACGCTTCTTCAGACGATGCGGCAGGGCCAGCTGTGCTGACAGCAGGATGTCTCTCCGGGAGATCTCATCCCGCCCCTCGAAGGCCGCGTGAGCCAAGCTGGACTTGAGAATGACGATATCCCCTCGGTGGCCGTCAACACCCAGGTCGGCCGTAAGCTGGGCAATGGAGGCCAAGTCTTCTTCGTTGTAGGAGACTGCGTTGATAAGATCCCTGGCACGGGTGATCTGCTGCGCCAGCTGCTCCTCTTCTTCCTGCCACGCTTCGTAGAAGGCGACCGGATCCTCTTCGTATTGGATGCGTCGAACGAGAATCTCCTTGCGCGCCTCCGTATCGGCTATGCTGCTGATCATCACGCAGAGGCCAAAGCGGTCCAACAGTTGAGGGCGCAATTCCCCCTCTTCAGGGTTCATGGTGCCAACCAGGATGAATTGAGCCGGATGGGTGAAGGAGATACCCTCTCTCTCCACAACATTCACCCCCATGGCTGCTGAATCCAACAGCACGTCCACGACGTGGTCGTCCAGGAGATTGACCTCGTCCACGTACAGCATCCCCCGGTTGGCCGTGGCCAGCACACCGGGTTCGAAGCGCTTCTCTCCTGTCTTGATGGCCAGTTCGATGTCCAGCGTACCCACCACCCGATCCTCTGTGGCGCTGACCGGGAGGTCTATCATCCTGATGGGACGGCTGGCTACGGGCAACTTCTCGTCGCCGCTGTACCGCTCGAAGCAAGTATCGCACATCGCGTCGGGTCGATACGGGTCGCAACTGAAAGGACAATCGGCCACCACCTCGATGTCAGGGAGCAAGGCAGCCAAGGCACGAGCGGCCGTAGATTTCGCCGTACCTCTCTCCCCACGAATTAGCACTCCGCCTATGAGCGGGTTGATGGCGTTCAGGATCAGACCGCGCTTCATCGGACCCTGGCCTACAATGGCCGTGAAAGGAAATATCGGCAGCACAGATACATCTCCCCTGCTAACTTAGAGTTCTCTTCCGTCCAAGAGAGGACGAGGGGATGACCCCGCAGGCGCGCTGCGGAAGCGACCCCCTCCACCCTTTCAAGTATACTCCGGCACGTGGCCCATGTCAAGCGGAGTGGCGCCAGGCTACGTGCCGCATGACTTGAGACAGCTGACTGGCAGTTGCCGCCAGTCTTGTCTTGTTCTCAGGCGCAGGACTGCCCTGCCGACGCACCAAGCTGACGATAGGCCTTGGTTCCGGACGCGCCTGGCCACGCGTTTGAAGCCCAGTCTTTGCCGGATCATTCCCGGTGTGCTATATTTGTGCCAACACTGATACAAGCGCGCTCCGCACAAACCGGGTGGAGATCTAGAGTATGACCGCACTCTTCGAGTCTGGGACAATCGGTAGTCTACAGTTGCCAAACCGCCTTATACGCTCGGCGACTGCCGAGTACATGAGCGATCTAGACGGGAAGCCGGAACAGCCCCTGGCCGATCTGTACCGAGAGCTGGCGAGGGGTGGAATCGGGCTCATCATCACCGGACACGCCTTCGTCCATGAGGGAGGACGCTGCAATCTGCACATGACGGGAATCCATGGCGACGATCTCATTCCCGCCATGGAGATGCTAACCATCGCGGTCCACGATGAGGAGGGCCGCGTGGTAGTCCAGATCAACCACGGCGGTAGACAATGTCCAGCGGAAGCGATCCCCGGCCCCGCAGTGGCTCCATCGCCAGTGGCCCTTTCGAAGGACAGCGAACGCCCTCAGGAATTGAATGAGGAAGGGATCCGAGAGATCATCTCTGCCTTCGGTGACGCTGCCGGACGAGCCAAGGCGGCAGGTTTCGACGGGGTACAAATCCACGCCGCTCACGGATATCTAATCAATCAGTTCAACTCGTCCGCGGCGAACTGGCGTCCGGACCGGTGGGGCAGCACCCCAGCAGGCAGAATGCGTTTCCTGGAGGAGGTAGCCTCCTCTGTCCGTGACCGGGTGGGCGAGGAGTATCCCGTGCTGATCAAGCTTGGGATGGAGGACTACGTTCGCGATGGCCTCACCCTGAAGGACAGCGCAGACATCGTGCGCCATCTGTCGGACTGGGGGATCGACGGATTGGAGATTAGCGGAGGCATCGGAAGGACTAGTGTGCGCAAGGACATACTGCGTCCGGAGGACGAAGGCTACTTCCTCGATGGCGCCCGCATGGCGCGGGAGGCTACTGACCTGCCGATCATACTGGTGGGCGGGATGCGGTCCAAGCGGGTCATGGAGGCCATCCTGCAAGAGGGCAGCGCTGACTTCATCTCCATGTCCCGCCCGCTGATCCGTGAGCCGGACCTGCCTAGACGGCTGCGCGAGGGCCAGAACCGCGCCTCGTGCATTTCCTGCAATCGCTGCTGGCCGCCGCCTGGGGAGTACGGCATCGCCTGCCGCGATCCGAACAGGAAAGGCTGACGTGACGCCCAGATCTGTCAAGCGAGACAAGAATGCTTCGACTCGGGACAGCTACTCTCCCAGGTCGAAGGCCGCACGTTCGGTTATCCGGGCCCATCGGCTCGGCCCCTCGTCTCGGAGCAAGCTGTCCCCAAGACAGAGACGGTGACTGGGATCAATCGGAAAACCATAGTCCGCCTTCTGCCCCCGTCTCTCTGTGCTCGGTGAGTACACGACTCTCGGCTTTCCGTCAAAGCTCCTGGCATCAGAGATGTTGCGGTACAGATAGCCGTCTTGGGTCTGCAGACCACTGACGGCTTTGCTGGTGCGAAGGAGGTCTTCCAACGCAGGCCGCTCACCTTTCTCAGTTCGAGGGACATCCGAAGGCCATCGAAGGGCACTTGGGACGGAACCTTAAATTTCCTGGCGCACCCTTGACAACCGTTCAGTTCTAGTATATACTATAAGCAGTCCCGTTCTTGCCATATTATGCAAAAAACGCAACGAGTATTTCCGCAAGAGCACAGGCGCAAGGTAGTGAGGCGCCCAGGAGAGTTGTAAAGGAGGAACTCGGGGATGTAGGAAACTCTGATCGTAGTCGCTAGAGACGCGAGCGATCAGAGTTCTTTTTGCTGGAGGACCAGTACGATCCCGGCGGCGATGATCTGATGGGCAGTTGATTGGTGACTTGGCCCTCAGGGAGCCAATAGTGAAACCGGCCGGAAGCAAAGCGTTGGCAGCGTGTCCCAAGCGCGCCGGGCGAAGATATGGCCGGTTCTCTTGACTCACCAAGACTGCCGGGGTCGGTGGGCGAGTCACGCAACGTCGAGGGCCCGAGGAAGCGAGGTCGCTCAATACACAGCGAGAGCGGCGCTCAAAGTCGGTTCGACATTGCTACCGTTGAGGTCATTTCACGGCTCTTGCAACGCAAGCTAGTAACTCGTAACGGCGCGTAAAGGTGCAAATACAGAATGGTCCCAGCCGGTGGCGGCCGGCCGAGACCAAGCACGCAGGGCGCGCGCGGCACCCTTTGTGCAAGCGGATTGTAACATAGGGGCTCGCTGGGCGCAAACCGGCGAGCCCTATTCCGTGTCGATAGCGTAGCTGGCTGCTTGCAAGCGGGTCACAATTCCAAAGAAGTGGTCTCGGCAGGTGACGGCCCACCGAGACCGTGCACTCGAGGCGCGCGAACACCCTTTGTGCACTCTGAATCATGGCACATTAGTTCCAATTCTGCAAACGGCCAGTTGCGGTGTGAACTCGCAAGCGGCGAGCACGGCGCAGGCCTGCAACGAGACTCTGGTCCCGCACGGTGGCGGACGGGCGGGACCATTCACCCGGGGCGCGCGGCACCCTTTGTGCACCCCCAGCGGGGGCAACTGCCGCGGTCCTAAGCATTGTTGAGAGAGGAGGTGATGCGGCAGACGCTTTTGCATACCATCCGCAGCGTTCTCTCGTCTGGGTAGAGAACATGAGCCCAAAACTGGGGGGAGGTATTAGGGAATGCGTGGACGTAAATCGCTGTCAATGGGCGTACTGGTCGTAATCCTGGTGGTTGCCCTGGCTAGCCTGGGCATGGGTTACGCCCTGTGGAGCAAGACCCTGGGCATCTCAGGGACCGTCAACGTCGGCGCCCCTACTCCGACCCCGACGCAGCCCGCCCGACCCAGCCTCGAACTGATACCTGACGACGCCTTTGCTGACCAGCCCTGCGACGGCCC
>JABAOC010000783.1_pt1 | contig 23554 bp, 25 predicted proteins | sample 7062161 | NCBI WGS metagenome assembly JABAOC01 (sample SAMN14538625, study PRJNA623070) | marine sediment metagenome | biome: marine biome [ENVO:00000428]; feature: marine pelagic biome [ENVO:01000023]; material: deep marine sediment [ENVO:00002113] | place: India: Gulf of Khambhat ... | reverse complement strand
TCAAGTAGAAAGTTTGTGCAAGTCTCTGAAATAAAAAACGCCAATTCGACGGTTAACGTGTTTGATTGGAATGCTTCAACCGACATTTTCGGAGAAAAACTAGAAGAAAGCATCCTGTTCAAACGCGTGGCCAAGAGGCTGGACACGTCTCTAGAGCGGTTGATTGATGAGTTTGAATACCGCAAGAAAGTGTTACTAAGTATGGTGGAGCACAACATAAGAGACTATCGAAGTGTCAACCGGGTCCTAAGCAAGTACTATCACAATCCAAGCGTCTTGCATTTTGAACCGTCCAACAGTCTCGAACGGTGATAGCTTTGTTGAAAACGGGGGGCGCAGGCAAGATCTTCGGTCGGATGCTCGACCTGTTTTCGGGACGAAAACATGGTGAAATTGACCGAGAGCTACCCTTTGCAGTGATGATGTTTACCACCTTGGCTGCAAGCGGCGTCACCATGTATGAGAGTTGGAAAAAAATGCGTGACGTTCATCTCTTGCCTGGAATCCAGAAAGACGCTGAAGACATAGTTCGCCAAGTAGAAGTCTTAGGATACGACCCTTTGACTGTCATGCATAGAAAGGCTGACGAAGCCACTTCGAAAACCTATCAAGACTTCCTAGCCGGGTTTGTATCTTCGGTTCGAAGCGGAGGCAACGTTGTCAGCTTTCTGAAGAGCAAGTTACGGTCAATCTTAGAAGTCCAGAGCGCGTCCGCAACACGATCAATCGAGAAACTGGGAACGCTAGTTGAGGCTTATGCTGTCATGTTGATAGTGACGCTTTGCACGTATATCCTGTACGTCGTGATATCTTCGACTTCGATCTTCGAACTCTCGCTGTCTGGTGCTGCCACGTCAAGTGCTCCTCAACCATTCGTTTACGTCTTGATATTTGTGATCATGCCTTCGATTTCAGTTATGTTCATGATTGCTGCTCACAAAGCCCGAAAGAGCAACTTCATTTCTCTCGTTGCTGTATATCGCAAAATAATCGTTCCTGTTGTCTCCGCTTCAGCGTTCCTTTCACTAGTTCTTTTTGTGCCTCAAGTACGCTTCATAACTGAAATAGTTAATCTGCCGGCGATCGTCACAATCTGCTTGATAGCTGTTTCTGTCCCTTCCGCTCTGGCTTATCATAAGATTGCAGTTGTGAATCTAGCCGCAGAAGATGGCATGCCGAGCTTTTTACGAGACGTTACAGAGGCACGGAAGATCGGCTTATCTCCTGTAAAGAGTATCATTCATGCGTCAAAGCGAAGAGGGTACGGAAGATTCTCTGAGCTTTTGGAACGCATTAGGAGTCAAATAGAGTGGGGAGTTGCTCTGAAGAAGATCTTCGCGAATATTCGAAGGAAGATTCAGAGCTGGCCTGTGCTCGTCCATTTTTTTATCCTGGTGGAAACGATTCAAGTAGGAGGGGGATCTGCCAATGCGCTGGAAATCCTTTCTGACTACTCGGAGAAAAACAGGGACATCGAGGTAAACAAGCGATCGCTGCTTAGGCCCTATATTATCTTGGCTTTCATCTGGAGCGTTCTGATAGCCTTGACGACCACGATTGTGGCTTTGACCATATACGTTCTCGCTCAGGTTTCGCTTCCAGGTATGGCTCAACCATCATTTGAAGTCATGCAACAGCAGATTACTCTCTTTTCAATTGGGATAATCCTTCAGTGCTGGATGTCTGGGTTTTTTATCGGCAAGATTAATGAAGGCACGTTTGCGGCAGGGTTCAAGTACTCCTCAATGCTAGCGGCCACTGCTTATGTTTCACTTGTGCTCTCTCAGCATTTCTTAGCGGGTCTGTACACGTTGGGATCAGCGTAGGAGGGTCCTCCGTTGCCGGCATCCTCCGTTGACACTTTTCTCGCGTGTTCGATAATGATTATACTTGTTTTGTCAGTGATGGCGGGAACATCCAAGCAAGTGGCTCCCTACTTGCAGGATTTGTCTCATCAAAATGATGCCGAACGCTTCCAGTCGCTTGCTTCATACCTGCTTCTTCACACTGGGACACCATCAAACTGGGGGCAAACGCGGCAGATCACACCATCCAGTTTGGGCTTGGCCAAGACAGCTGCTTCTCACCCGTATGAACTCGACATCGACAAAATCTCACGTCTGAATAGTGAGAACGCTTTTTCGTTCACCTACTCCGAACTCTGGCAATCCTTCGGCGTCGCGGATGTTGCCTTTCAGATCGAAATGAGAACCTTGTTTGACCTGTCAATCGGTCTCGTGTCCAATCAAACGCAAGGAGGGCAAACAACCTACGAGTTTGAAGTTGAGGCAAGAAAATCTGGACTGCCGGTTTCTGCCGACTTGAGCGGCTATGTCGTTATCGAATATTTCGTGGAAAGCGCCAAGTCTTCAACCTCTTCTGATGGGGTCGGCTCACTAGTTTTCAACGTCCCTAACTCAGTAAATGGCACAACCCTGCTCCTGGTCTTCGCCAAAGCGAAGGCAAATCAACAGATCGTCTCCTTCAGTGTCTATGCTTTTGCTCACAACTCGCCCTCTTATCATCCCAACAGGACCTTCTTGAACCTTAGCCCCCTAAACCATATCTTGAACGCGTCGTTCACGTACCCTAGCACGGAAATCTGGACGGCACAAGTCTTCTCATTCAACTACAATTTCAGTTTGTCCAAAGGAGTTCAAGGGGATCAGAGCGCAGAATATGACATTCCCAGCCTGATGGATTCAAGTGCAATGATAATCGTACTCACGGGACTTCAGGGTTCCTCCTCCTTCGCCGAGTGGGTTGCATATCCTCAATTGCCTCTGCAGATAGGCGTGGATTTTGACCAAAGCATCGCTGGAACCATAGTTGTTTCACAAAGCCGCATTGTAACCCTCGGCTTTGCGCTCTACCAGATTGTAACACGATGGGGAGGAACTGCTTAGATGTTTGACAATAGAGGACAAATCAACATCATTGAAGCCTTTTTGGCAATCGCAATCATATTTTCCGCGGTAGCGATTAGTTCGGTCATATTTCCATCTTCTCCAGATCTTGTGAAGCCAAAATCCTTGGCCGACTTCGGACGGGAAGCTTTGATCAAGTTGGACACTAATGGTGAGCTTGGAAAGCTGATTGCCTACGGCAACTGGACTGCTATCAAGCAGTCTCTCGACATTTTGCTGCCGATCGATGTTTCATTTAACCTCACAGTCTACGATGAAGATTTGAACAAATTGAACTCTCAAGCTATTCAAAATGCGAATCTGGGTCACGAAGTAGTTCTGGTAGACTATGTTTGTGCGAGCCAAAACACAACCGTTCAATTTTTCATTCTACGTTTGCAGCTGGGGTGGTCAAACTGATGGATGTGCCCAAGAGAAGGAATTCTGGTCAGGTTCTTCTGATTGCAGCTTTCATCATGGCTTTTCTTTTGTTGTCTGCGGAGCTGTACATTTTTGAGGTTGGAAAAATCATCTACAGGATCGAATCGGACTCTTTAGGCGATTCCATCTTCGCCATTGAACGGGGCTCCAGGCATGTTGTGATCGGTTCTCTCGCCAACATATCTCAAGGAGGGTCAAACCTGACTCTGGCGACTAACCTCGCTAGGTGGGGTTCGTTCGTTTGGAATCAACGTCTAGGCGTGAAGAGCCTGCTGAACTTCACAGGAAGAGACACACCGCCCTACACGTCAGGTTTATGGATTGACTGGTCTGGGACGGATGGGATAGGCGTTTCTGGAGCGTTCGTTAACTTCTCTTTAAACCTGTCTGGAATGCAAGCGACTGCTCAAACGGAATACTATGAAAACGTGACTACCTCAGTATATGTTGTGGACGGCATGTACAGAAAACTGGAAGGCGAAGGAATGGAACTGAAGAAACAGGTGAACGTAACCTGCAGAATTCTCAATGAGGGAGAACCCGCCTTGGCCAAGAACGTCACATTGTTCTTCGAAGACGATGGAGATTTGTCGACTCAGAATTGGATAAGAGCTGATTCACCAAGCATAACTGACTACGGCAACGGCACCTACTTCTTGTCGTTTGTCGCTGAAACCCAAACACGCAACGATCCAATGTTGATTTCAGCTCAAGTACGTGACTTGAGAGACATTTTTGTTCTGGCAAATGCAACAACCATCGAAATATAGAACGCGCTTTCTCTCTTGGTCCCTGATGACGCTGCACAGGCTGAGGTAGAGTTGGACAGATTTTATATAACAAGGAGATCTCAACAATGAGCTGACTGGCTATGAGAAAGACGGCTTGGTTGATTCTGATGCCAACGCTCTTGTTGCTCTCGATATTAGGGGAGGTCATAAGACCATCTGATGCAAGTGAGATCATTTACATCCGATCTAATGGAAGCGTTGACCCGGCGGATACCGCCATTCTGAACACTCGCAATGTCACCTACACCTTCACTGACAACATCGAGGGCAGGATTGTTGTTGAGCGCGACAGTATTGTCATCGACGGAGCTGACTACAGCTTAGAAGGAACAGGAAGCTTCTACGGAATAGACTTGTCAGAGAGGAACAACGTAACAATCAGAAACACAAAGATAACTGGTTTTGTTCGAGGCATTTACCTGTACAAATCTTCCGCGATAAACATTCATGACAACGACATTACAGGCAACTCGAATGGTATTGTTCTCTACCGCTCCTCCAACCAGAACACAATTGCCAACAACAACATAACCGAAAGCGATTACGATGGCATCAGCTCCTCTGAATCCTTAAACAATAGCATCTGCGGGAACATAGTCACCGGCAGCGATTATGGCATATACCTTGACTACTCTTCACACAACAACGTGTCTGCGAACCGCGTGGCCCACAACAAACACGGCATCTCCATCTTCCTTTCTTCCAACAACAACACGATTCAGGAAAACACTGCGACGGAAAACCAGGAAGGCATGTCGCTTTCGCTTTCGTCGAACAACGTTCTGAGACTCAACACCATGACCAAGAACGAGTTTAACATCAGAGTTTGGGGTTCGAATCGTTCACATTTCAACAATGATGTCGATCCTTCAAACACAGTTGACGGCAAAGCGATCTATTACTGGATTGGCAAGCGAGGTCTGACTGTCCCCCTGGACGCTGGATTTGTGACTCTCATAAACTGCACAGGAATAACCGTCCGCGACCTGAACCTCACAAAGAACCAAGAAGGCGTACTACTTGCTTATACGATGAACTCAACAATCACGATGAACAACATTACCTATAACGCCTATGGTATCTGGCTCCACGAATCCTCCAACAACACGATCGCTCAAAACAACATAACAAGTAACGACACTGGTTTTACGCTGACTAATGGTTCCGTCAACAACAGGATCTTTGAAAACAGAATGATCAACAACTATTATGGGATTTACGTTAACCAATCGTCATACAACACCATTCTTCTGAATAATTTGACCAACGATGCCTATGGTATCTGGCTCCACGAATCCTCCAACAACACAATCACACGAAACAACATAACTGGAAACCAGCATGACGGTATCGGGTCCTTTCAATCCTTAGACAACAACCTCTATGGCAACAACATTGCAGGCAATAATCGTGGCGCATCTTTTGACGGATCATCAAATAACATGATCTTCCATAACAACTTTGTGGACAACCTAGCGCAAGTGTATTGTCGCGACTCTACGAACATCTGGGATGACGGTTATCCTTCGGGCGGCAACTATTGGAGCGACTACGATGGTTCGGACTCGTATAGCGGACCAGGTCAAAATGAGACGGGACGCGACGGCATTGGCGATGATCCATACGTCATAGATGAAAGCAATCTTGACAACTATCCTCTGATGAAACCCTACCCATCATATCCCACAATAATCGTTCTTTCGCCGGAGAACACAACGTACTCGGTCGATAGTGTTCCCTTGACTTTCACGGTGGATGAATCGCCCTCGTGGATGGGCTACAGCGTGGACGGGTCAGCTAATGTAACGGTTGGTGGAAACGCCACACTCAGCAGTCTCGCGGATGGAACGCATTACGTGATGGTGTATGCGAACGACACGGCGGGTAACATGGGAGCCTCGAGCATGGTTGCCTTTTCGGTGGATACTACTGCTCCGACGGTTTCGGTGCTGTCTCCGGAGAACACGACGTATGCTGCGTCGGATGTGGCGTTGACTTTCACGGTGGATGAATCGCCCTCGTGGATGGGCTACAGCGTGGATGGACAGGCTAACGTGACAACGCTTGGCAACACCACGCTCTCTGGCTTGCTTGATGGGACGTATACTCTAGTTGTCTATGCGAACGATACGGCGGGTAACATGGGAACCTCTGGCACCGTCTACTTCACGGTAGGAAAACAACAGGCAGAGCCTTTGCAGTTTTTGCCCGTACTTGTAATTGCAATAGTGGCTGGCGCCGTTGCAGTTCCTTTGATCTATTTCATGAGGGGCAAGAAGGCAGCCAAGAAAATCGAAGAAGACAATTCTGAAGCTTCGCCACCGCTTGCGCATCTTGATCATGAGACCTAGCAAGTCTTATTTTTCTGCGTCGACAAATACTCAGCTGTCGCTTTGTGAAAGCGGGATTGATATGGGTAAGTTATATCGACTTGTCATATGCGCTAGCGAAATCCGAGGCAACTGTCCCGTCTTCGAAGTTGGAAAGAAGATTGTTGTTGAATCACCGCACATAAATCTGGATGAAACTGATGCTCTCTGCGTTCACGCGCTCGGCTCTATGTTATCAATGATCACCGCGTTAAGCCACGGCATCAATTTCAAAGAACTTGGGCTTACCCCCGAGAACGGCAACGTCGGTTATGTCCAATGTCTTGACCCAGGATATCCTCATACACCTGGCGGGACAGTGACCTTCGAGATAAGGCGAGAAACCCTTCCGTAGCGCGCTGCTCCCGGCCAGTTGGCACGCGGGCACAATGTCCTCGAGTGTGAGACGCATTCAAATCCTGCATGCATGCCTTGCGTCATACTACTCAGGCTTTGTTCAAATCCTTGGGGACGCGCGTTTGCGTTTCTGACTTCGGGAGGCAAGGGCAAGGTATTTGGAACATTGATGGACGGGCGGTCTTCCCGAATTTGTACGAACGTAGGAGTGCATACATTTTGGCAGGTAGTCCGATCTTAACCGGCAATCCCAGAATCTGAGCCTCTTTAGCAGTAATAGGTGTATCGTGTGTCATGTAACCTCCTGTTAAGAAACTAGCAACCTTCTGGGCCTTAGATTCATTCATTTTATCCCTTAACAAGAACTCAGTGAAAGCTCGCATTCTACTCAAGGCTTTCTTCGCAATTTCCGCAGCAATCAAAATGTTGTCGCTTGTGTATTCAATGGGTTTCATGTTTGCAACTTTTATGAGAATTGGTGCTGGGATTCCCTGTATTTGTGGATCTAATGGACCTAGAACGCTATGAGCATCCATAAGTATTTCATCTGCCGCCAACGCGACCAGGGTTGCGCCAGACATCGCATAATGGGGTATTATCACGGTAACCTTCGAGGGATAGTTTCTGATAGCCATAGCGATTTGCTCAGCAGGCAACATGAGCCCACCTGGACAATGCATTACAAAATCTAAGGGTCGATCTTGTTCTGTTGTTCTGATTTGATGAAGAATTTCTTCAGAGTCTTCGATTGTAATGTACTCTCTCTGATCGTTTTTCTCTTCCAATCTATGGATCATAGTTATCAGTCTAGTTCCTCGATATGCCTCCAAATCTTCAATTATTGATACGCGCTCGTCCTTTGGTCTATAGTAGTGAGACAAGCAGGAGAGACAACAGAACGTGTGCGTTTCCCCCTTGAACGATACCGTTAAGGGTTGGTCAACTTCGTGTTTGCAAATCTCACATTTCAAGCTTCTTCACCTACACATTCTCGCGTGAATTCAACAGAATCTTGAGCTGACCCGAAAAGGCTTCTGAGAGTCCAATCGGGTGCATGCATGTAACTTTTCCTTCGTCTCCAGATTATGAACGCGAAGATGATCAGGGCAAAAATGCCTAATGCATAAAAAGCGTATTCTTGATATTTCAGCATGAAAGACTCGGCTTTGGCTATCGCATTTTGACTCATGGTAGATCCCTGCTTAACTCTATTTTTGGTTCCTTGAGAGCTGAATGCGAGTATTGTTGCGATCGTTCTCGTGTTTTTTTGCTCCCTAGTATGTTAAGGAAGAACTCGGGAATCAGATTCTTGACTACTTTCGTGAGAATTCCGATGCGACCTTTGCGCAAGTGATGAAGCAGCACATGTGGGGAGGCGTAGAAGCTTCGATATGCTTTAACAAAGAACTGGCTCAGCTCGTCTATGGAATAATGCTGAGGGTCAATTACTGGTTTGGCGGCAGTATAAAGAGACCAGTCTTTCGTCAGCAAGAGATCTTTTTTCACAGCAATCTCAAATAGTTCAGTGCCGGGATAGGGAGTTGCTATGGAGAACTGAGCGAAATCGACGCTTAACGCTTTTGCGAATTTTATAGTTTCTTCGAGCTCTGCCTTTGTTTCTTCTGGGAAGCCTAAAATAAATGACCCATATGTCTCTATTTCAGTTTCTTTGGTCAGTTTCACCGCTCTTATCATCTGGGCATGTGTTTCTCCCTTTTTCATCAACTTTAAGATGCGCATGCTACCGGACTCTATTCCATAAAATATAAGGTGACAGCCAGCCTTCTTCATGCTAAAGAGCAAATCTCTTGTCACCACATCGGCTCTTGAAGAGCACGCCCAAGAGATGTCTAGTTTTCGTCTGAGAATTTCTTCACATATCTCTTCCACTCTTCTACGATTAAGGGTGAACGTGTCATCGCTGAATTCAACCGAATTGACTTTGTATTTATGAACAAATTGTTCGATTTCGTCGACGACGTTCTTTGCGGTTCTAGCGCGATAGCTTCTTCCGAAAATGCGGGATGATGAGCAAAAACTGCAGCTAAACGGGCAGCCTCGACTAGAAACAATGTTTGCGATAGGATAGTTTCGACCCAGAATTGTGTAGTGATTCATTGGAAGCAGATGTCTTGCGGGAAACGGGAGATTATCCAGATCTTTTATTAGGGGTCTTGGCTTTGTTCTGTAAAAGTGGCCGTCTTGTCGATAGATTATTCCTTTCACATCTCTTAGGCTGCCCGCTTTTTCTACTGTGTGGACTAGTTCCTTGAGAGTTTCTTCTCCTTCTCCCAGGCAGACCACGTCAAGCTGTGGACATTCCTCAAAGGTTTCAATTGGGCAAAAGGTAGTATGCGGTCCACCGAGAACCGTGACTACGTCTGGACATACATCTTTTGCTGCCTTTACAGAAGCTATGGCCTCATAGACCATAGGGGTTACCGCAGTCACGCCAACAACATCTGGGCTTGCTCTCTCCAGTTCTTTTCTTAACGCAGTGTAGTCGAGACCTAAAGCGTTGGCGTCAATTATCTTAGGTTGATAACCTTCTTCTTCCAAAACAGCGGCCAAATAAGCTAGACCCATAGGTGGAGTTTTTATTCCTAAAACATGAGTAACTTCTGCTCTCATCATAGGTGGATTAATAAGAACAATTTTCATTCTATTGCCGCACAGCTCCTTCCAAAATTACATCCGAGATGGGCGTCTTTTCCGTCTCGAGGTTTTCTTTCAACTCTTTTTCGAGAGCTATCCAATGTCTCCTGTTCTTGATGCAGCCAGGGTCTGGAGCCAGAATGTCTTTGTAATAGTTGTAAGCTCTGGCTCGGCAGCCGCCGCAAGTGTAGCGGTACTCACAACTGTGACAACTTGGCTTTAGAAGATCCTTGTTTCTCAGAGTCCATAATAACTTGGAACTTCTCCAAAGGCTTTCGAAATCATCTCTAAGCAAGTTGCCAATTTTCAATGGTTCTTCATGCGGAAAGAACACACAAGGATACATGTCACCATTAGGCTCGATGGACATGTAGAAGCGTCCAGCTCCGCATCCCCCGATGAAGTCGGCGAGTCTCTTCAAGTTGCCGGACAAATTGGGGTTGTAAAAATGGGTTGGGACAACGTCTTGGTAACATTCTCCCTTATATGAGTTTGATTGAAGATTGCTCCATTTGCCTGGCTGAGTTAATCCTCCAAAATGCATAATATCCTCATGTTCAGGGTCTTCTGCCTGAAGGCGCCTCACTATTGCTTTCGCAGCCGCTTCGGTTTCTTGGGCAATTCTGGCAAATTGAGGAGCTGTTGAGAGTACTTGTATTCTCTTCGTCTTCATCTTGTGCCAAAGAACTTTGAGCATTTCTTCTCGTTGTTCAGGTGTTAAATCAGCTTCAACGATCTCGGCTCCTCGCCCTGTGGGCACGAAGTTGTAGAGCATAAACCAATCAACGCCTAATTCGTCGGCAAAATCGACTAATTGAGGAATCTCGCGTTGATTGAAGCGGGTGCCAATCGTCGCAACCTCTACGAACAATTCTTCAGCGACACAGTTTTTGATGCCTTGTATTGTCTTGTCGAATGCTCCAAGTACTCCTCTAAAGGAATCGTGAGTTTTCGGATTCATGCCGTCTAGGCTTATTTGCACAAACTGCAAACCGGCTTGTTTGTATTCGCTAACCCTTTCGAGATTTGCCAAAAGAATCGCGTTTGTAGCCATAGCTACGTACATGCCGCGATTTGATGCGTGTCTTATCAGCTTCAAGATGTCAGGTCTAACAGTTGGTTCGCCGCCCGAGAAGGCCAAAATTGATACACCTGCATCAGCCAGGATGTCGATTCCTTTCAAGGCCTCTTGAGTCGTGAGCTCGTTTCTAGCTCTAATGCCCGCAGACTCGTAGCAGTGTTTACATTTCAAGTTGCATGCCTTTGTGATGCCCCAGACAACTTGAAAAGGTGCTCCAGGAACGAATGGTCTCCTGACTCCGAACCATGCTATGCCCTTGATAACACTTACGAGCCCGCTACGCCAGTAGTGGTCACGAATTTGCTCTTTGAGTTGCTTGTTGGATGAGCCAAAAGCCTTAGAAGCGAAGGAGAGTATTGGAACAAGTACTTTCAAAGCCATACGACACGTTAAACAGGCCCTTTGCCGTGATCCTACAAAGAGATCAAGAGCAACCGCAAGTCTGCTGTCGCCGTCCTTTTGACAATATGCCGACAGACTGCCTAGAACGGCTCTGGTTACCGGGTTCTCAACAACACTCTTAAACACTCCGACAGGGTTCACAACACTCAGTTGTTCACCCATCACAATATTTAACCTCCTTTTCAAGCGTTATCCTACAAGGCGTATGAATCTAATAAACGCGTGTGACTGTAGAGCAACAGTAACACTTTCACGAATAATACATAAATCAGTCACAATCCCTCCGTCTGTGTGCGCCCGCTCTCTTTTCTCCGTGGTTTTTTTGTAAGCGCTCGGGTTAACTCTTTGCGATTAATATCGAGACGGAAAGTGCCGTTTGTGCCGGAGATTTCAAGCAAGGCATCCTCGACAAGTTTGACGTCCAACAATTCTCCGAGGAATCCTTCTATGAACACTCCTTCCATTCTTTGATCACAGTCTATTGCAAGACTAATGAGATGTTTCTTGGATTTCATTTCTATCGAGAACGCATGTTTTTCGTCACTCAAACTATTCACCTTGGAGAGATTTTTTGAGACGCGCATTTGGAAAAAAATGGGGAGTTGAGGGAAGAGCTAAATTCATCTCCCTCCTTACATGCGATGCGTAGGTGGCTTTGCAGCTCCTCCATAAATTGCGGCTCCCAAGCCTTCCAGAAGGAATATGGCTGCTGCAGTGTATAGTGCTTGAGTTGTTCCAATGATGTTAGCTGCGGCACCTGCTCCAGCCAGTATAAGTCCTAGTATGAACACGAAGAGCCCAACGCCAAGGATTTTTCCACGCACGTTCACTCACCTCCGATTTACCTCTACACGAGATATATCCATCAGGACAGAAAAAGGTTCTTCAACACGGGTGTTAAAAATTCAACAGCATTATTGATTTTTGAAGAGCACGCCGGTTCCATCCCTGTAAATGGTGAGCTTGGTCGCTGTGCGCAGATCAGTTGGTTGGATGCCTTGACAAGCAGAAAAAGCTAGGGTATCTCAGCAGAGACGAGTTAGACGCCGCGCGCAGATTATTGCACAAAAATGCATTGAAGGCAGTCAAAATGATGCGCGAGCTCCATTTGTTCTGTTTCATTTGAAACGAGCAGTCGTCAAAACATAATCGGAAAAGATATATCATTCGCCGATATATTCATGAAAGACGCACGAGCCTGGTGGAATGATCGCATGGGAAATGTGGCTGACCTTCTCTTTGAGCTTGCAACTACTGATAGACTTGCAATACTTTCCGAAATCGATAGTAGACCAATGAGGCTAACGAAAGTGGCCAAAATGTTATCTTCCACTGTCCAAGCAACGTCGAGGCAAATTGAACGTCTATGCGAGGCCAAGCTTATAGAGAGGAATTCCAAGGGCGACTACCAGCTTACGCAATTTGGAAAACTAGCCTTAACTCTGCTACCTGCATTCGACTTTATCCAAGATAAAAAGGACTATCTTCTCACTCACGATTTATCCTTTCTCCCGCAAGAATTCATACAGAGGATAGGCCAACTCACGGAGCATGAAAACTTGGATAATTTGGATTCAGCGCTGGCATACGTGGGTGTTACGTTCTTTGAGGCCAAACAATACTTGCGGTGCATGACCGACGCAGTGGGAGCGAGCGTAACACATCACACTTGGAAGCCAAACCCAGAAAAGATAGAGTATATGTTGATACTTCCGAAATCCATTAGTTTTCCTAAAGCCGTGGAAGCTCGTTCGCGTTCGTATCTCCCTGCTGCTGAGGTCGAAGTAGCCTTTCTGGATTATCCGAAAGCAACTATTGTTCTAAGCGAAAAGAAAGCCATCGTTGCATTTCCACTCTTGAATGGAGAAGTAGATATTAGATCATGGATCGCTGGTGAGAATCCCAGTTTTCATAAATGGTGTTGCGATCTCTTCAACTTCTATTGGGACAGGGCAGAGAAGCGCTCTCAAGTTTTAGGATGACTTTTTATAATTCAAACCTAGGAAATTTCTTATGATTAATAAAATCTAGTTTATGCGCATCATCAGATTTTGGTGACCTCAAGAGCATGAGTCTAACTCGCGGCGCGCGCGCCTCGCATCATATGTAAAACCCAAAGTGCCACACAATGAACACTACTGAAATAAGAATCCCCAATGTGGCCCACAAGATTGTTCTTTTCACTAGCTTGAACTCCCTCAGGAGGGGATACTTTTCAACCCCTACGAGAAATGCAAGAATAGCGGCTGATGCACTTGAAGTATCCATTATCAAAGCTCTGATGCCGATCCCCTGCAATGTGTATAGCACTCCCGCTATTCCGGTCCCAATAGCTATGATTTCAAAGAAGGTCTTGCTGAGAAAAACGTTCAGAAGACTTCGATGAGCTATCCTTCCCAGAGGATCGAAATAGCCTAGACAGAACTCACTACAGAAATAGTAGGTTTTCTTTCCAACTACAGCCTTAATTTTCGCAGTTGCTTCGTCAAGCTCCATTCTACAAACAGGACATTCAATCACTGTAATCCGCACGTTATGAGCGGGATCTCTCCGCCTTTTCATATATGCATGGATGCGAATCCACTTTTCCGTCTTCGTAATCCACCAGAGAGGTAAATCCAGTTATGTGAATGATACCTCCACACTCATTACACCTTATGACCAGTTCTTTCAGTTGTTGATCAGATTCTTGGACTTTTTTATCCTCCATCATTTTCACCTCTAGGATTATGTAGGTGGTTTCCGTTTCATCTTCCGGAGAAATGATCACTCCGCAGCGAGGACATGGGAAATAACCCTCCCCATCGATCTTTGTCAAATCAACCACATACGTGATTGGGCGCCTCATCTATTCACACTCTCTTTGACGTTGACCCGGATCATTCCAACGTCGCATTTCACTCTTGAACGTAGCCAAAGATTGGGTAACTTCGTTTGTACAAGTCTCACATTTCAAGCTTCTTCACCTGCATATGCACGCAATCGGGCTTCACAGCATATTGGACCAATCGCGGGGTGGCTAATCACGAGGAGAGAGAAAGGAGAGCGGGCAGAACAGATTCCGTTTTGACGCAATCGAACCTGTTACCCTCTCGCGTGTGCGATTGGTCTTTCAACCTCCACCCGTTCTCTACTGCGAGCTAACGTTGTCACCTCCGATTTACCTCTACACGAGATACATCTTTCAGGACATAAAAGGGTTCTTCAACACGGGTGTTGAAAATTCAACAGCATTATTGAGGTCTTTTTATAAATTCCGCTGAAGATATGTCTTGCAAAGACATTTCGGAGAACCACAAAATGGTCAAGAAGAAAATGGTGGTGCCGATCAGCGGCATGCACTGTGCGTCATGTGCCCAAACCATAGAACAGGCTCTCAAAAAGGCGCCCGGGGTTGAGGAGGCCAATGTCAACCTTGCCACAGAAAAAGCCTACATCACTTATGATTCAAACGCAACCAACAAGAATGAACTTATCGCAACAATCAATGCCACCGGCTACACAGCGCACTTTGAGGCTAAAAAGACTATTGTAAGAATTGGAGGAATGACATGCGCGTCATGTGCTCAGACGATAGAGACCGCCTTGAAAAAGACCGAGGGAATCCTAGAGGCAAACGTGAACCTCGCAACTGAAAAAGCCGTTGTTACATATGATACGCAGGAAATTGACTATGAAAGCATAAAGAAGGTCATAGAGTCCACAGGGTATCAAGCGCTTGGTCGAGAAGAAGGCGCGACTAAGTACGAGAAGGCCATAGAGGAAGAACAACGGAAATTTAACAAGGCAAAAATGAGAATGTGGGTTTCATGGGCCTTCACTATTCCAATTATAGCTTGGATGATTCCAGAGATGGTCTTTGGAATTACCTGGCCAAACCGAACTGCGTTCAACATCGGGATCATTCTTCTGGCAGTTCCAGTGATGTTTTGGGCGGGCAAAGAAACCATCGAGTCAGCAGCGAAAAGAGTGTCTCACGGGAGAGCCAATATGGATGTGCTAATAGCCTTAGGTACATTGACAGCCTTTATAACAGGTCCAGCCATGTTTTTCAGCCCCATTCTGAACTACGCCGGAGTAGCTGGAATGATCATGTCATTTCACCTCTTGGGAAGATACATTGAAGCAAAGGCAAAAGGAAGAGCGTCCCAAGCTATCAGAAAGTTGCTGGAATTGGAAGCTAAGACTGCGCGAATTCTGGCGGACGGCAAGGAAAAGGAGGTCCCAGTTGACGAGGTTGAAGTAGGCAATCTGATGATCATTAGGCCAGGGGAGAAAATTCCCACTGATGGGGTAGTGATTGAAGGTCAAAGCGCTGTGGATGAGTCCATGGCTACTGGGGAATCGATGCCAGTAATGAAGAAGGTGGGTGATGAGGTAATAGGTGCTACCGTAAACCAACTAGGTCTATTGAAGGTAAGGGCTGCAAAGGTAGGGCAAGACACCTTTCTGTCTCAAGTTATAAAACTGGTAGAGGAAGCGCAAGGCTCCAAGGTTCCAATTCAAGAGTTCGCAGATAGAGTAGTGAGCTACTTTGTCCCAGCTGTTCTGGGGCTGGCATTTTTCACTCTCGCTTTGTGGTTTGTTGCGCCTGATTTGGCTAAAGGAGCAAGTATGTGGGCTCAACCGTTTTTGCCATGGGTTAATTCAGACTTGGGAGTTGCTACCCTGGCTATCTCTGCATTTGTTTCGACACTCGTGATTGCATGTCCCTGTGCTCTTGGATTAGCTACTCCTACTGTTCTAATGGTCGGAAGTGGCATGGGAGCTGAAAACGGAGTGCTGATCCGCCATGGAGCAGCCCTACAAACGCTCAAAGACCTTGACACAATAGTTTTTGACAAAACAGGAACCATCACTAAGGGAAAACCCGAAGTTACCGACATCGTGCCCGCAGATGGATATACTGAGGAAGAGGTTCTTCGCTTGGCTGCAAGCGTTGAAGTTGGATCGGAACATCCACTTGGCGAGGCTATTCTCCGAAAAGCAAAGGAAAAAAATCTGGAACTCTACAAGGCTGAGGATTTCGAGGCTGTGACAGGGAGAGGTATGAAAGCCAAGATCAGTCTTTCTCCCAAGAAATTGGTCATCATAGGGAACAGAAAGCTGATGGAAGAAGAGAGAGTTAACTTCAAGAGTTTAGAAGATGACGTAGAACATCTTGAAGAGGAAGCCAAGACAGCGATGCTTGTGGCTAACAGTGGGAAGATCGTTGGAACCGTAGCTGTTGCCGATACTTTGAAAGAAGATTCGGTGCAAGCTATAAAGGAACTTGAAAGTATGGGGTTAAAGACCACTATGCTTACGGGAGACAACACTCGCACTGCAAAGGCCATAGCCCTAAGAGTGGGCATATCAAGAGTCTTGGCGGAAGTCTTACCTGAACAAAAGGTCAAGGAAATTCAAAGTTTGCAGGAAATTGGTGAGACGGTTGCGATGGTTGGCGACGGCATCAATGACGCTCCTGCTCTGACAGCGGCTAACGTGGGCATAGCTATAGGAACGGGAACGGACATAGCCATCGAGTCAGCTGATGTAACGTTGGTGAGAGGAGACCTATCCAGCGTAGTCACGGCGATAAAGCTTTCCCGGAAAACCTTCAAGAAGATCAAGCAAAACCTGTTCTGGGCATTCTTCTACAATATTGTTGCCATTCCTTTGGCCATGGTGGGTTTAGCCCACCCGGTTATGGCGGAGATAGCTATGGCTACGAGTTCACTGACGGTAGTGACTAATGCAAATACGCTAAGAAGGGCTCGTATTCGTCCAGAATTTCAAAAGAGGGAGAACCCAGCAGAGTGAATGCTTCGGCTGAACACCTTAAGGAATGTTGAAAGTTGGTGGGAGATTGGAATAGATGAGATTAAGAAACACTGTGGCAAAAAGCGAAGGAGAGCCACTGATCGAACTGGTCTTATTGAAAAAGGGCGAAGATCAAGGCGTTGAGGTTATAGTAGTTGAAGACGTCGATTTCACAGAAGTCAAGAGGCGTCTTGAAAGAGGAGAGCCAGTCTCTATTATTCTCAAACGCAAGCAAGAACTGGGTCTGGGACGATTCGCCAGGGAAGATACGAGGGGACCCTGGTACTTTTCCCATGTTTAGACAAGTATATTAGGAGGTGAGAATCTATGGCTAAGGATCCTGTCTGTGGCATGAATGTGGACGAGAAAACTGCCAAGTTCAAGTCAAAGCACATGGACAAAATCTACTACTTCTGCAGTCAAATGTGTAAAGCATCATTTGACACGAACCCAATAAAATACATGAGCGCCAGTGGACACTCGGAGAATTCAGAGCATTCTGGTCACTCATGCTGCTAAGAAGTGTGCAGGCAGAAACTCAGAGAGGCGCTGAGGACTACTCTGGGAGGAAAAGGAATTAGCAAATTTCAATTATACATAAAGGGTTGATTTCGGTCAGAAGGTCTTAGGAAATGTATATAGACCCTATTTGTGGAATGCTGGTAGATGAGAAAAAGGCAGAATTCACGACGACAGTGAGAGGGAGAACGTACTATTTCTGTTGTGAATATTGCAGGCATACCTTTGTGAACGGAGAAAGAATAGCGTACTTCTCCATGGAAGTTGGGTTAACTGACGACATTCCGACCTATAGTGGAGGCTTAGGAGTTCTAGCCGGCGACACGATAAGATCCAGTGCAGACTTGAAAATACCATTAGTTGCAGTTTCGCTAGTCAGCAAAAAGGGATACCTAAAACAAGAAATCACCGCAGAGGGAAAACAGATCGAACACCCAGCTGAGTGGACGCCTTCAAAATTCATGAACGAGCTGCCAACCCGAATCAGGCTACACATTCAAGGAAGAGAAGTGACCGTAAAAGCTTGGCTCTATGATCACCAAAGTCTGACAGGAGGTCTTGTCTCCATCCTCTTTCTCGACACCGATGTCGAAGGTAACGCTCCTGAGGATAGAGAAATTACTTCCTTTTTGTACGGGGGTGACGAGAGATATCGGTTGAAGCAAGAGATCATTTTGGGAATCGGTGGAGTGAAAATGCTTGAGGCATCTGGCTTCAAAATTAGGAAATATCACATGAATGAAGGCCACTCAAGTCTCCTCACTCTGAAGTTACTGCGAGAGAAAGATATGGATCCAGACAAGATTAGAGATCTCTGTATATTTACCACCCACACTCCTGTAGAAGCAGGACACGACAAATTTCCATATGACGTCGTTCGAGAGACGTTGGAAGAAATAGTTCCTCTAGAAATTCTGAAGCGATACGGTGGCAGAGATAGACTGAACTTGACACTTCTTGCCCTGAACTTAAGTAAATATGTTAATGGCGTTGCCAAAAGACATCGAGACTTCTCCATGAAGTTGTTTCCCGGATATCACATTTCAGCAATAACTAATGGAGTCCATTCGTATACTTGGACTTGTGATAGTTTCAGAAGATTATTCGGCAAATACTTGCCTGGATGGGCAAATGAACCAGAGTTACTGGTTAGGGTTGACCTTATCCCAGATGAAGAGATCTGGCAGGCGCATATGGAAGCGAAAACAAAACTGATGGATCTTGTCAATAAAGAAACTAATGTTAGATTAGATTGCGAAATTCTTACTCTAGGGTTTGCTCGACGGGCAACTGAATACAAGAGGACGAGTTTGTTGTTTTCGGACCTGAGAAAACTCAGAAAGATCAATGGCAGAGGGCAGATACAAGCGATTTTTGCAGGCAAAGCGCATCCCAAGGACTGGTCGGGAAAGCAGCTTATTGAGGAGGTTCATGGCTACATCAAAAAGCTGAGAAATGAGATGAAAATTGTTTACTTGGAAGATTATGACATGCAGATAGCAGCCAAACTTACCTCTGGCGTGGACGTATGGTTGAATACTCCTTTACCGCCGCTCGAAGCCTCTGGAACGAGTGGGATGAAGGCGGCACACAACGGCGTGATAAACTTCAGTGTCTTAGACGGTTGGTGGATAGAAGGCTGTGTAGAAGGAGTTACTGGTTGGGCGATAGGTCCCTCTCCACAGGAACCCTTCGAAGAAGATGAAAGAAGACACAGAGAACTGGAAGATTTGTACCACAAATTGGAATACTTGATCATTCCGGCATTCTACAACAGAAGAGACGATTGGATACACATGATGGAGAACTCTATCGGAAAGGTTGCATACTACTTCAACAGTCATCGAATGATGCGAAGATACGTTACAGAAGCCTACCTGTAGAAACCGCGCGCGCATTACCTTCCATTCTTATTTCGCGCTGACGCTGACTTGTCTTGCAAGAGAACATGTGGTAGAAGCATAGGAACTTTTGCCTTGTACTGCCTGTACTTCTCTCCGAACCTCTCTTCCATCTCTTGTTCTTCTTTTCTGGCTTGGCGAATATAGGCATAAGTGAGGATCGGCCACGTGGCAACCGTTATTATTGTTGGCCATTGAATGAGAAATGCAGCTGTGCCGATGATTATGCCCAAGTATTGGGGATGCCTAACGGTACCGTAGACACCGTCGGTGGCCAGGTTTTCTCTTGCTGCGTAAACTTTGCGCCATCCAGATACTACGAGGTGGCCAGCCAACACAAGCATTAGAAGGCTTGCTGCCATCACAATCGTAACGCCTATTTCTAGGTCCCACACGCCAGCTAGAGAGAGCAAGGCAGCGAGAAGATGTCCCTGCGAAGGACTGGCCGTCAGAGGCAACCCAAAGAAAGAAGATAACATGTAAATCGTAAGCGGAATGCCAAACATTTCCGTAAACAGCGAAACAATGAAAGCCTCGTAGAGACCTAGGTTTCTCCAGTCTTTCTTGCGAGTTGGTGTAACAAAGGCTAGAAAGAAGAATGTGAACAACACGACAGACGCAAGTACAGCAGGCCAGTTGCCATACCAATCCACTTAATTCACACCCGTCAACTTCTAATCGCGCTGACGAGCGCAACAAACATACCGAACAACGCCATATTGATCAGTCCAAGGATCCGATTTCCACAGCCGTCGTGACTTCGGCTACAACTCTTTCCTTTCCTTTTTGTACGAGATTGCACAATGTTTGCAGCAGAAGGTTGTTTCTTCTCCGTCTATAACTTCGAGGTGGCCTCCTTCATAGACTTTGCATCCGCAGTGGGCGCAAACTTCCAGACTTGGTTCGACGGCTATCGAGATGAGATTGGCGAATCGTTTGAACAGTCTAGTGCAGAGTTCTCTTCCTTCAGTAGTCAGTTCAAACACTTTTCGTTCTTTCTCGCCTATGGGTTTAGCTGTATGATTTACCAACCCTTCTTGTTCAAGTTGTTTCAGAAACGGATAGACAAGGCTAGGGCTGATTTCTTTTCCGATGCGTTTTCTGAACTTGCTGATTATGCCGTAGCCGTGGGTCGGTCTTTCATACAGGATGGTTAGTATATAGAATCGAGAAAAGTCGGAAATGAACTCGTCAAATGCGGATGTCATATCTAACTCTATTAGATATATCTATCTAAGAGATATTTATATGTTTCTACCTCTGTATCGCTAACGAAGAGTTCATAGGAGCAAAAATAAATTGAAAATATGGATGCGCGTGCAAAGCTGTGAGAATTGTTTATGGAGAGGTCAAGAGAGAATAGATTAAAGTTTGGTGTTCTATTATTCGGCGTTTTTCCCGTATCATTCAGCGTTCTCACTCTTGAAATTTCGTTGACCAGGATATTCTCGGTGATGTTTTCATATCATATACTTTCTTGACCATTTCTATAGCTTTGTTTGGCCTGAGCCTCGATGGAGTTCTGACGCGAGCTTTTTCCTGGGAAATGACTTTGGAAAAAGGCTTCCGCAGATTAGCCTTTATATCTCTTATTTTTGCGTTTGCCCACACGCATACATGCAAGACCTCAAGCGCGCGGAAAAGCTTTATTGAATTCGCGGCTACTCTTAGACAAGTTGGGGGGATGGTTTTATGAAGACCACGATTGTAGTTATTGACGTTTTAAACGATTTTGTCACCGGAGTCTTCAGAAACGAACGGGCAGAGAAGATTATTCCCACCATCAAGCAGCTACTCGGTTTTGCCCGTGAAAATGGAATTCCTGTGATCTATACTAATGATGCTCACCTGCCAAATGTTGATGTTGAATTTGACGTTTGGCCTCCGCATGCTCTTGCTGGGACGTGGGGGGCTCAAGTGGTGGATGAACTCACGCCTGAGAAGGGCGACTTGGTTCTTGAGAAGAGAAAATATAGTGCATTTCAGGGAACAGGACTGGATCAGTTATTGAGAGAGCTTGAAGTGGACACGTTAATCATAACAGGTCTAGTCACAGACATATGCATCCAACACACTGCAGCTGATGCCTTCTTCAAGGGATATAAAATCATTGTTCCGGAGGATTGCGTGGAAGCCATTAACGCGCGAAGGCAAAAAGCCGCGTTGGACTATCTGAAAAAGGCTTATGGATGCAAAATCACCCGAGCAACTGAGATAATGAGGACGAAGTGGAGCTGAGTGGTGAAAAGCATGCCGTTTTTTCATTGCGCAACGGACGAGGAAATAAGACAAGGCAAGACAACTGACATCTACTTTTTGAGAACCAAGCAAGTTCTTGAAGCCAAGAAGATGACCAAGATTCACGTCTACGCTGAAGTGACGCCGGGCAGGCTTCCAAGAGATTGGCCGTGGGGAATCCTATGCGGTATTGAAGAAGAAGCCCACCTGTTTGAAGGTTGCCCAGTTGATATTTATGCGATGACTGAAGGCAGCGTGTTCTACCATGAAGATCGTAAAGGAATACGTGAACCTGTTCTGTACATAGAAGGTCCCTATGGCGAATTCTGCCTATTTGAAACTCCTCTGCTTGGGTTGCTTTGTCAAGCTTCAGGTGTGGCTACAAGGGCTGCACGAATCAAGAAAGTTGCGCAAGAAAAACTTGTTCTCGCCTTCGGAATCCGACGTATGCACCCAGCTTTATCGCCAATGCTCGACCGTGCAGCCTACATAGCGGGTTGCGATGGCGTTTCAAGTTTAAGCGGTGCAAAGATCACGAGCACCAATCCGATGGGAACCATGCCTCATGCATTGATTATTGCATTCGGGGGTCAAGTGAAAGCTTGGAAAGCATTCGATGAAGTTATGCCAGATGGTGTGCCAAGGGTCGCATTAGTGGACACTTACTACGATGAAAAGGCCGAGGCAATATTGGCTGCAGAAGCTTTGAAAAAGCGACTTGATGGTGTACGCCTTGACACACCTAGTTCGAGAAAAGGCGATTTCGCGGAGATCGTTCGGGAGATTCGATGGGAACTTGATGTAAGAGGCTTTGGCCACGTCAAGATTTTCGTTTCAGGTGGACTTAACGAAGAGACGGTTGGAATTCTAGGCAAAGCTGGGGCTGAAGCCTTCGGCGTCGGAACAGCCATAAGCAATGCTCCAACAATAGACTACGCTATGGACATTGTTGAAATGAACGGTAAACCTGTAGCTAAACGAGGGAAGTTGAGCGGCAAAAAGCAGGTATGGAGATGCCCACAATGCCTCATTGACGATGTTCAACCTTCTCACTTGCCTGCCCCTAAATGCTCAAGATGCGGGAACAAAGCTGAACCTATGTTGAAGCCCTTGATTAAGCATGGGAAAATTGTGGGAGAACTTCCCAAGCCCAAGGCAATCCGTCGATACGTGCTAGAACAGCTTGATAGACTCACTCTCGGTATCTAGCAGTCAGTTGCCTTGTCTTTCAAACGCCTTCCATATTGACGGCTTATTTCTTTCGTTGTCGCTGGAAAAAAAGAAGTGTGCGGGTTTTTAGGTTCACGCTTGACTATGGAAGTCTCGCTGGCATGGCTATCGCAGTCTGTGTCTTGATGACTCCGTTAAGTGCATGAATTTTCTCCAGAAGCTCCCCTAGCTCATCAATGTTGGTGAACTCGACGAACGCGACTACATCAAATGGGCCAGTCACAGCCTGCGAAGTCTTGACACCTGCGATCCGAAGTGCTGATTCAGCGACTTCCCATGGTTTACCCGGGTCGGTGCTGATGAGAATGTAGGCTTGCACATGCTTCGCCTCTCTACTTACTAGAGATAGCAATAAGGACAGAAAAGCTTTAAGTCCGCAAAAGCTTCAGAAGGATTCCTTTTGCAGTGTACAGTCGATTTTCGCTTTGCTCATAGATGATAGACCTTTGGCTTTCGATTATTTCACCACTGATTTCGTAGCCCCGATGCATCGGCATGTCATGCATCACCAGCGCATCAGTGTGTTTGAGCAGTTCTTCGTTGATTTGATAGGGCATCATAAGCTCAGTGCGTCTCTCCTTCTCCTCTTTGAATTTTGGTTCGAGGAAGAATTCCATGTCAATCCATGTATCTGTGTAAACTACGTCTGCATCTTTCACGGCGTTTTTGACGTCTAGCGTTGTCTTGTACAATCCTGTTTTCTCAGCAGCCTCTATGATTTCCTTATCAAGAGACTGCTCATTTTTTAAAGGTGTAACTGCCGTGAGTTTCACGCCGGTTTTGGTACAACCCACAATCAGTGAGTTGCAGACATTGTTGTGAACTCCAATGTAAACAAGTTTCACGCCTTTGAGCTTTCCAA
>JABAOC010004038.1_pt6 | contig 23563 bp, 16 predicted proteins | sample 7062161 | NCBI WGS metagenome assembly JABAOC01 (sample SAMN14538625, study PRJNA623070) | marine sediment metagenome | biome: marine biome [ENVO:00000428]; feature: marine pelagic biome [ENVO:01000023]; material: deep marine sediment [ENVO:00002113] | place: India: Gulf of Khambhat ... | reverse complement strand
TCTTCGCCGAATCTACCTACAAACATGACGTGCACCCCCGAGTGTGGGCGTCCTCTTGTTTCGGAAGGTCAGATCGGGTAAAATGCTGTATTTGTACCGGGGTGCTGTGGCGTCCGACCCGACTCATAACGATCTGTGAGTACATCGCAAGCCAGCCCGCTCTGGGTTCGTGCACGAAGGGCCGGAGCAGACAAGGAGAGGCGTATGTCAAGTCGCATCCGTCACGTCAATCGCCGCGAACTTCTCAGAGGCATGGGCACAGCGGCCATGGCGGCGGCCTTCGGATCGGTCGGGCTGCGGCCGGCCCGGACGCGGGCCCAAGCCCCGGAGCGGGTGACCGCGCGTGACGATAACAAGCAGCTTTTCGTCCCGTGCACCAGGGGCGCCAGGGTGAGCCTGGTCAAGGGCAATGACCGGCGGGAGATTGTTTTTCAGGCTTTGAAGAACATCGAGGGCCAGGTGCTGGCCTCGCTCGGCGACAAGCGGAAGATTCTCATCAAGCCGAACTTCGTCGTGACCACGCGTGAGTCGTGCGCGACCCACGTGGATGCCGTGCGCGGGATCCTGGATTTTCTCAAGCCGCACTTCACGGGGCAAATCACGGTCGGCGAGTCCACGATCTCCAGGGCCGGCACGTTCGAGGGCTTTCAGAATTACGCCTATATGCCCCTCGAAAGAGAATATGGCGTCACGCTCGTGGACCTGAACAAGACGCCCTGGGTGTACCGGTACGCGTTCGGCAACGGGCACAGGCCCATCCCGATCCGCATCATCTCGACGTTTCTCGACCCCGATACCTACCTCATCTCGGCGGCCAAGCTGAAGACACACGACCGAGTGGTGACTACCCTGTCGCTCAAGAATGTTCTGCTCGGCGCGCCGTTGAACGACTATGAGAAGAACGACAAACGGCTGATGCACTCGGAGTACAATTTCTCGCCCAAGGCCGTGCTCCATTTCAATATGTTCCATCTCGCGCAGGAGATCTGGCCGGACCTGGGCGTGATTGACGGTTTCGTCGGGATGGAGGGCAATGGCCCGGTGGGCGGCACGCCGGTCGAGGCCCGCGTCGCGCTGGCGAGCCTGGACCCGCTGGCGCTGGATACGCTGACGACGAAGCTGATGGGCTTCGACCCGGCCAAGATCATGTACCTGACGGCGTTGGCCGAGGCAGGCCTGGGCCAGGGCGACTTGACGAAGGTCCAGGTCCTCGGCACACCGGTCGAGCAGTGCCAGTACAGGTTCAAGCCGCACCAGAAGCTCATCGAGCCGTACGGCCTGGGTTAAGAACACCAAACAGCCAAGGCGAGAGTCAAGATTGTGGAACTGCCGCTCTGCCGGGTCTTCCGCAATTCTGTGATTTGCACGTCGATTTCTCACGGAACGGGTGCCGGCCGGATGTCGTGGGTCGGGCCGGGGCAAATAATCGTTGCCCTGCAGGAAAATTTCCTTGCCTGAGCAAGCGGTTCTGTGGTAAAATTTTGATTGTGCACAGTGAGGTCTGAAGGCGGACAAGCTCTTCTGTCATAATCCTGTGCCGTCATCATACTGTGGATCATTATCATACCCGCCCGCCTTCACGATCGGTTAAGTGCCGGCAAACAAGTGGATGGAATGTGCGCGTTCCGGGCGTGGGTGTCGGCCCCTGCTGCATCATATTCCCAACTCTATGTCGAAAGGGCGGAAAATGGACGGGAGAGCGAATTGTGTGCGCCGGCTGGCGTGTGCGGCGGTGGTGGTCCTGGGATTCTCCGGTGCGGGGGCTCAAGGCCAATACGGCGGCGGAAGCGGCACCGCCGAGGCCCCCTATCTGGTCCGTACGGCCGAGCAGATGAATGCGATCGGGCTCAACCAGGAGGATTGGGACAAGCACTTTGAACTCGAAGCGGATATCGATCTGCAGGACCTCGCGGGCTCTGCATTTCATTCAATCGGCAGCGGCGATCAACCTTTCACGGGTGTCTTCGACGGCGGTGGCCACACCATCTCGAACTTCCGCTGCCTGGTGCGGGAGGACGAGCCGGAGGACGGGTTTCGTGCGCGCATCGGTCTGTTCGGGATGGTGGACGGTCCGCAGGCACAGATCAGGGGGTTGGGCCTGATCGACCCGCAGGTGGAACTCGTCGCCACGTGTTCGGAGAGCGTATGGCACGTGGGGGCACTGGCAGGCTATCTCAGGTCGGGGTCGATCGTGGACTGCTACGTGGACGGGGGCCAGGTGGCGGGCGACCGCTCGGTCGGAGGGCTGGTCGGAACGAGCGCCGGTACGATCAGCCGCTGCTGGACAGCCTGCACGGTCGTGCCCGGTCCGGACCGCGCCGTAGTCCCGTTGCCCGGCGACATGCAGGAGGATCGCGAGAGTCTTGGGGGTCTGGTCGGGGAGAACGGCGGAGAGATTCATAGCTGTCACAGCACGGCGACCGTCTCCGGAGCTGAGGACGTTGGAGGGCTCGTCGGCAGCCACAGGCGTGGCACGATCGCCAATAGTTGGGCTCGCGGCAGCGTCTCGGCGCGTTGGGCAGGAGGCGGGCTGGTGGGCTACAACGGCCTCGCCGGAACGATCACGCAGTGCCATGCCGCGGCTCGAGTGCGGGCGGAGAAGGTGGCGGGCGGTCTCGTTGCCAAGAACAATGCCGCATATATTCGCGCCAGTTGGGCCGGGGGTGATGTCGCGGGGGAGATGTTCGTGGGCGGGCTGGTCGGACTCAATACAGACGAGCGACCCAACACCAGTGTTCTCACCGGCGGCGTGGCCGACTGCTATGCCACGGCCCGGGTATCCGGCTCCACTGCGTGCGGCGGTCTCATAGGGGGCAATGTGTTGACTCTGTCCCGGTGCTATGCCCTCGGAGAGGTGTCCACCACCGACCCCAATCGCGAGGAATTCAAGGAGTTCGGCCTGGTCGGCACCAACCGCATGGGAGTCGGTCTTGGAGGGATGCGCGAAGGTGTGATCGAGGACTGCTTCTGGGATACGCAGACCAGCGGGCAGAGCAGCAGCCAGGGCGGTGGCACGGGTCTGCCGACCGCCGAGATGCAGAGCATGTGGACGTATATCATCGCTGGCTGGGACTTCACGGGCGCAACGGTCGACGGCACGGAAGACATCTGGAAGATGTGTTGCGGCCGGCCGATCTATCCGAAACTGGCGTGGGAGCCGATGCTGGTGGGCGATTTCGTGGCCCCGGAGGGCATCGATTTCGCGGATCTTGCCTTCCTGGCCGAGCACTGGCTGCAGTCGGCAGGTTTGCCGTGTGACAATGCCGATTTGACCTTTGATGCGCGCACGGATATGAAGGACTTCACACTTCTGGCCCAGTGCTGGCGGCGTGGCGCGAGAAAGAGCATCTTTGAGGCGATGCTTGACGTGCCGCCCGGCTGGACGACGGAGGGACTGTGGCAGTTTGGCGTCCCGACCGGTGGCGGTGGAACCACGGCCGGCAATCCGGACCCTACCGGCGGCTATACGGGCGAGAACATCTATGGCGTGAACCTACACGGGGACTATACGGTGGCCGTCGATGGGCCGCACTACCTTATCGCCGGACCGTTCGATTGCCGCGCGTATCGCGACATCAAGCTTCAATTCGCCCGTTGGCTCAACTCCGATGAAGCTGACTTCGTGCAGACCACAGTCGAAATCTCGATGGACGGAACCACATGGTCTGTGATCTGGCGGCACAGAGACGCGGAGGCGATCTTCGCGGATGACAACTGGCAGGTAGTGACCTATGCTCTGGGGCCGATGGCCGACCACTGCCAAAGCCTCTACTTGCGCTGGGGCTACGAGGTCAAAACCAACGAAGCCTGGCCTATGTCCGGCTGGAACATCGATGATGTTGTACTCACAGGCATCGAACAACAGGAGCAACACTGATTTCCTGCAAGGCAATAGTAGATATGTGAGCACTGATATTGGGACGCCATACCTGTTTCTTGCGGCCGGTCAGGTGAGCGTGTAAGATACGGTCATGATATGGTTGGCACGAATCGTAGTCGGGGGTGCCGCGTATCACATTCCTCGGCGGGGCACACGCCGCCGGCAGACGTTCTTCGAAGGGGTGGACTGCGCGGCGTACGTGAGACGACCGGCTGACAGGTACCGGGGCGACGTGAGCAAGGGCAGCTTGCCGATGGTCTTGCCGGTGACGATTGAGGAAAGAAGCGGAAATGCAGCAAGAAGGTCGCAGTGACAGGGGTTTTTCGCGTCGGGAGTTTGTGAAGCAGTCGGCGGTTGCGGCGACCGCGCTCGTGACGGCTTCGAGTCTTGGCGGCCGGGTCTATGCGGCCGGCTCCGACGAGGTCAAGGTCGGGCTCATCGGTTGCGGCGGGCGCGGCACGGGCGCCGCGACCCAGGCCTTGATGGCGACGAAGACGCCCGTGAAGCTGTGGGCGATGGCGGACCTGTTCCGCGACTGTCTGGACCGGAGCCATACCATGCTCCACGACGGGGCGGAGGCCCGGTACGATCGCGTGGCGTTCGACGGGCTGGCGTCGCAGATGGATGTGCCCGAGGAGCGCAAGTTCGTCGGCTTCGACGCCTATCGGAAGCTTCTCGATAGCGGCGTAGATATGGTGATTCTGGCCACCCCGCCCGGCTTTCGACCGATGCAATTCCAGGCGGCGGTGGAGGCGGGCAAGCACGTCTTCCTGGAAAAGCCGGTCGCCGTGGACCCCGCCGGCATTCGGACCGTAGTCGCGGCGGCGAAGGTGGCGAAGGACAAGGGCCTCTCCGTCGTCGCCGGCACCCAGCGGCGGCACCAGAACCACTACATCGAGATCATGAAGCGCGTCCACGACGGCGCCATCGGCGAGATTCGCGCCGCGCAGTGCTATTGGAACGGCAGCGGCAGCTCGCTCCGGCAGACCAAGCCGGCCGGCATGAGCGACATGGAGTGGCAGGTCCGGCACTGGTACTATTTCTGCTGGCTCTCGGGCGACCACATCGTCGAGCAGCACGTGCACAACATCGACATCATGAACTGGGCCTTCCACGGGCATCCGGAGTTCGTGATGGGCATGGGCGGCCGGGCCGTGCGGGAAGGCGGCAATATCTGGGACCATTTCGCGGTCGAATTCGAATACCCCGGCGGCGTGCGGGTCTTGAGCATGTGCCGGCATCATCCCGGTTGCACGGAACGCGTGTCCGAGCACCTCGTCGGGACGCGCGGGACCGCCTATATCGACAGCAGCACCGGCTGGATCCGGGGCCCCAGCTCTTACGAGCCGCCCGCCTCGCCCAATCCGTACGTACAGGAGCACGCCGACCTGATCGACAGCATCTGCAACGGAAAAGGACTCAACGAGGGCGTCCAGGTGGCCGAAAGTACCATGGCGGCGATCATCGGCAGGATGAGCGCCTATACCGGCCGGGCGATGAAATGGGACTGGGCGATGAAGCAGTCGAAGCTGGATCTGAGCCCGCCGAAATACGATTCTTGCGATGTGCCGGTGGACCCCGTCCCGGTCCCCGGCCGGACGAAATTGATCTGACTCGAAACGGCCGGTTCTCGGTGTTGCCCCTGTGCAGGCAGGGATCCGTCTGCTCTGGAAGGCCGGGGCATCCCGCTTTCGCGGGAATAACAGGTCGCACCGGATTGTGCTTGACCGCGTGGAGAGACCGGCAGGGTGGGCGAGCCCCACCGTTCGAGCTGAGAAGGCATGGATGGCAGATTCATTGGAGGAGAAAGCCCTGACATATCAGACTCTCATACAGGCGGCAGTGCTCAAATGAAACGCCCTCCCCGCATTATTATTGCAGCATTGATACTTCACTTCCTGTGGTATCCGGAACCCGCGGGCACCAGCAGCGCGAGCCTGGCCCCTCACGTCGCATCGGGAGATACGCCCAGTGAGATACAAGATCCGGCCCCGGCAGCGGTCCCGGTCTGGCGGTTCTGGTCGCCCGTGCTGGGCGGGCACTTCTATACGATCGACGAGGCCGAGAAGGATTACGTGTCGAGCGAGTACGAAGACGTGTGGACGTACGAAGGAGTGGCGTATCGGGCCTTCGTGGCGAACGCCGCTGATCCCAACCTCAGAGCGGTCCATCGGTTCTGGTCGGGATGGTTCGGCGCCCACTTCTATACGATCGACGAGAGCGAAAGAGACTATGTGATATCCACCTATCCGGACGTGTGGATATATGAAGGAGTCGCGTTTTTCGCCTACCCGGCAGGCTCGCCCCCGGCGGGGACGACGCCCATCTATCGCTTCTGGTCGGGAGTGGTGGGAGCGCACTTCTACACGGCGAGCGACCGGGAGCGGTTTAAGGTGCTCAGCGGCTATGGGGATGTCTGGCAATACGAGGGCATCGCATGGTATGCATACCCGGCGGATGGAGATTTGCCCGCATCCCTTGTGAAGGGACCTTATCTCCAGCAGGTCACTCTGGATTCGGCGACCATCATGTGGGAGACGGATGTTGCCTCGGACAGTCGCGTGGATTATGGAAGGGTGCTGCCGGAGGAATCCTCTGTGTACGACCCGACGCCCGTCACGTTGCACAAAATCGTGCTTGCCGGGCTCGATTCAGGCACTACCTACACCTACCGTGTGACCTCGGCAGGGGCTGCCAGCCCGGCGGGCTCGTTCATGACGGCGCCGCCGGCCTCACAGCCGTTTCGCTTTGTCGTCTACGGGGACTCGCGGACTTTCCCTGCCACGCACGTGCAAGTGGTGCAGAACATCATGGCCGACGCTCCGACGCTGGTCTTCAACACCGGCGACCTGGTCGGGGTCGGCCGGGATTATTCGATTTGGCAGCCGGAGTTCTTCGAGCCCCTACAGGACCTGATGATGACCGTGCCGGTAGTGCCGGTGCTCGGCAATCACGAGTACGGCGGGGCCGGGCCGCTGTGGTTCTTCTACTTTTTCGATCTGCCGCTCCACGAGGGCTGGTGGGCCATGACGTACGGCAACACCCGCTTCATCGGACTGGACACGAACGCCGCGTACACCGCCGGCAGCCGACAGAACGACTGGCTCATGCAGGAATTCGCATCCGCTGCGTATCGCGGCGCCACCTGGCACGTCGTCATCTTTCACCATCCGCCGTTCAGCAGCACCGCTGCCTACTCGGATAACACTATCCTCAAGGACTATCTGGTCCCGCTCCTGGAACGGCATGACGTGGACATCGCCTTTCAGGGTCATAGTCACGCCTATGAGAGGTATCTCCACAACGGCATTCATTACATTGTCACGGGCGGCGGGGGGGCGCCTCTCTATCTTCTGGTGCCGGATATAATACCACCGCTCCGGCAGTTCAGCCTCAGCGCGTATCACCACTGTGTCGTGGACGTGGACCCGGCCGCCGGAAAACTGATCATCAGGGCGACGGATATCACCGGCCAGGTCTTCGACGCGATCGAGCTGTCCAAATCGCCGTGACGAATTGCCTCTGGACAGATAGGGACGTCTCCCTTATAGCGTACGGTCAACGGCATGGGCTTCGTATAAGGTTGTCACGGAATGGATTTACTTTTCCTCAGGAAAGCATGGGAGATGGCGCGCAAACCGGACGTATGCGGCCGGCCCTGGCATGTCCAGCTCGAAGTGACCACCCACTGCAACCTGGCCTGCTACATGTGTGTGCGCCAGGAGGCGATCAAGCATCCCCGGCATCTGGCGTACGAAGATTTCGTCAGGACGTTCGATCAGATCAGGCCACGCAAGTTGGCCTTGTCAGGGGCGGGCGAGCCGCTGCTGCACCCGCATATTGCCCGGATGATTGCCTATGCCCGGGCCCGTGGGGCGGCGGTGCAGATCCCGAGCAACGGCACGCTCTTGTGCAGACCCGGAGTGGCCCGGGGGATCGTCGAAGCCGGTCTGAACACGTTGAAGATTTCCATCGATGCGGCTACGGCTCAGACATACGAGGCCATTCGTCGGCAGGATTGCTTCGACATGATTGTCGAGGGGATTCGGCAGGTGAGCGAATGCGGGAAGGAGAGACGGAGCCGCCTGCCCGAGCTTCGTTTCGATGTCGTCATCTTGAAGGAGAACTACGCGGAAATCCCCGATATCGTCAGGTTGGCCCGCGACCTCGACGTGGGCGTTGTGTTCTTCCGCGCCGTTCAGACCGAAGGGACCGGCAAGGAGCGGGAGGCAGTCATCGGTAAGGACATGGATTTCGACGCGCTGCATGGCGCGGTGCGGCGGGGCATCGCCGTGGCGGCACGCCTGGGCGTTCGAACCAACCTGAAAGACGTCGCCCGCGATTTCGCCGCCTACCAGTCGCTCTACCTGAGACAGGACGCGGCGTTGTCCGATCAAGTCTGCCTGCTGCCCTGGCTGCAGTGTTTCATCTCCGTCCGCGGTGAGCTTTCCCCATGCTGCGCCACCTACACGAATGAAGGTATCTCGGCGGGCAACGTCCGCGATTGGGATTTTGAGACGGTATGGAACGGCAAGAAGATGCAGGCGATACGACGCCAGTTCCGGAGCAAGCGCAATCCGTTTGCGGTCTGTCGCGATTGCATCCCCCGCAGCTTGCCGGTCCTGCTCAAAATGAGCTCCCTGCTGCCCGGTTTGATGTCCCGACGGTCGTCACGTCCGCCGACCGGGACCCACCCCAGCCGCGCCTGATACAGGTCACAAGGCAACTTTCTGCGCAGATTGTCCTGCGGTCTTGTACGCGCCGTTGGAGCGCACTTGAGCCGTGAAGAGAAAGCGCCTCCAGGATGAGAGTGCCTTGAGCAGGATGCCCGAATAGATGAGCAGATTCGTGACAGAGGAATGGTCTTGGGCGAAGTGCTTCCGGTGAAACAGGTACATCGCCCGGTAAAACTCCACGGCGGCCTTGCGGCTGTTGTACTTGGTCGATTCGCCTTTGTAATGGACGATCCGGGCCGCCGGGTAGTACATGACGGTCCAGCCGGCCCGCTTGGCCCGCAGGCACCAGTCGAGCTCCTCGCCATACATGAAGAACTGCTCATCGAGCAGCCCGATGTCCTCCATCACCTTTCTGCGGATCATCAGGAACGCCCCCGAGACGGCATCCACTTCCTGAATCTTATCGGGACTCTCGTAGGTCAGGTTGTACTTCGCCATTGTCTGGCTCTTGGGAAAGAGCGTGCTCAGCCCCGTCAAGCGATAGAAGGCCACCTCAGGGGTGGGGATGCTTCGACGGCAGGCGAGCTGGAGGGTTCCATCCTTGTTCAGGACTCTGCAACCGGCGATTCCGACGTGAGGATGCTCCCTCATGAACTTCAGCACCTTCTCGATGGCGTCGCCCATGATCAGGGTGTCAGGATTGAGCAGCAGGATGTAGTCGGAGCGGCTTTGGGAGATCACGATGTTATTGGCCCTGGAGAAGCCCACGTTAGAGTTATTTTGGATGACCCTGACCAGGGGGAACCGTGCTTTCACCATGGATACGCTGTTGTCGCGGGAATTGTTGTCGACGACCCAGATATCGAAAGGTGTGCCATTGGCGCCGGCATAGACTGATTCGAGGCAGCTTCTCAACAGCCGCTCGGTGTTATAGTTCACGATGACAATCGATAATGCCATTCGATGTACCCGCTCAATTCAGCTCAGGTGCTTTCTGATGTCAGCCGGGTTGCCCGACCTGAAGAAAGTCCGGCCCGGAAGTCTGTCCCTCGCGGCGGACTTTGCAGCGCCTAAAAATAGTATATCGGACCCCATGAAGCCCTCTCTTGAGGCTTCTTCGAACATCCCCGTACCCGGAGACCATTGGTGAGCCCCATTGATCTGGAACCATGCTCGATACCGGACATCATGAAATCAGGAGTCCCCCAGACAGCGTCTAAGATTCTTCCGGAAATCCCCGTAGGGAAATACCCCATCCTCCGGATAACCTGTCAAAACGACCCTCACTGTTGCTCCTTGCCTCTCCTCCTTTCGGCGTGGCCCCGGTGAAGAGTGTCAGATGTGGCCCACGCGCCGCCGGTTTGCACTCCTGTATACCTGTAACTGCTGTCTTGCTATTGTATCAACGGCAAATTCCTCCTCAACCCTTTTTCGGGCCGCTGCGACCATATTTTGGATCTCCTCCTCGGATTTTGCCAGGCAGGCCAGCACCGCCGCGGCAAGCGCAGCGCCGTCACGAGGCGGCACGACGAAGCCTGTCTGGCCGTCGGTGACCATCTCTGACGTGGCTCCGACATCCGTCGTGACGACCGGGACACCCATCGCCATCGCCTCCAGCAGCACGACGGGACACGACTCCCAAATTGAAGCAAGCACGAAGACATCCATCGCGCAGAGCATAGGAGGGACATCATCCCGAAAGCCGGCGTACACGACATCACTCTCCAGCCCGTTCTCCGCGATTAATCGTTGCACCTGGTCCCAGCATTCGCGGTCCGTGTCCAGTCTCCGGCCCACCAGGAGGAATTTGGCGTCCGCAATCCGTCGTTTGATTCTCCCGGCAGCCTGAATGAAGTACGCATGCCCCTTGTGGCGGTTCAAATTTCCGACGATGCCGATCACGGGGCCATTCACGGGCAGCCCCAACTCCTGTCTGATTCCGGCCCGTGCACTTGCGTCGTAACGTGCGGCATGGAACGTCGCGGTGTCGATTCCGGAATAGATGACCACCGTCTTGTCCCACAATTTCGTGCCCGCCTTCGCCAGTCGGCGCTGGAGTCCTTTGCCCTGCACGATCACAGTCGTGGAAAGGGCGACCGCCAGGGGCAGAAGAAGCCAGCGCAGCGGCCGCAGCAGACGGTCACTGTAATGCCAGACGATAGGCGTTCGCGTCAGGCCGCCCGCCAGCGCCGGAAGGAAGTTGGTAATGCCATCCACGTGAACGATGTCAATGTCGTTCGACCTGATGATCTTGCGGATTTGCCGCAGGTTGCGGGGCAGAAACCAGCAGAACCGGGCGAAGTTCGAGAGCAGTCGGTGCCGGTTGAAGCACTGAATGTGTCGAAGCAGAAAGGACTCGAAGCCCTCGGGCCGCCAGACCTCATCCGTCTTGTGCCCGAAGAGAAACAGGGTCTCGACGCCGTCGTCTCTCAGGCGACGGGCCAGTGTTAGCGCCAGCCGGTGCGGCCCGCTAAAGCGATTATCCAAAATACAGCAAAGAACCTTCATGCGCGGACAGCCCCCCGGAAACAAACGACATTCAAGTTGCCAATACCATCAGTGAGAACCCACCGAAAAGCCGGGAGGCTAGGCCTCGGCACACCGTCGAGACAAGGCGCCGGGGCAGATTGGCAACATGGGTCTTCAGGGCTTTGTGTGACGACTCCAGCGCGACGCCGGTCAGAAAACGATCCACGATCTTATAGCCGGCATCCTCAAGATTGCGGAGTGCCGTCTCCTTCGTGAAGTAGTGAAGGTGGCCGACCGCCTGCCTGATGTGAATCAGCTTTCCGGGGCGAATCACCGCCTGCACCGACAAATCCAGCGGGATGTGGAGCACCTTGTAGGCAGCCCGGGGCTTCACCAGCCGGAGAAACGTGAAGTAATCCTCCAGATGCTCGATCACGTCGATCAGCAAGAGCAAGTCAAAATGGGCGTCCTTCTCCTGCAGAAAGTCCTGGAGCTTGAAATGCAACCTCTCATTGGCTCGTTCCTGGCACCGTTGAAACGCCTGTGGCGAAATCTCGTAACCGTGGAACTCACATGACCGGTCCATCGCCTCCTGCAACTGCCTCAGCAGCTCTCCCGCGCCGCAGCCGACCTCGCAGACCGTTTTGGGCTTGACGCCGTTACGTTCGAGTACGCGCAGAACTTGGCGCGCCTTCCACGCCGAATCCTCCACATGCCAGGTAGGATTCCTGTCGGCGTATGCACCCGTAATGTACAACTCTTCAGTCATGCGTTATCCGGAGAGTTGGGGCTCGTTCATGCTCCGCAACTCGTATCGAAAGAAGGTGAAACCGAACAGGATCTGGAGATAGAACTGACTCGATAGCAGCGGATAACTATAAAACGAGAACGCGATGGGTACCAGCAGGAAAACATACAGGACCAGAAATGGAAAGTATCGGCCGGCCCGGTCCTTGAGGACAGCCATCAGCCAGCCGAGGGCGTAGGGAACGACCGCCACGCCCAGGAGGCCGAAATCCTCATAGAAGTTGCGGAGATACGTGTAGACATTTGTCGCGTGGGGGACGAACACCCACTCCGTGAAGACCGACATGTCAGGCTCGGGGATCAAATGGAATCGGTGGAGCCACTTGAAGAAGGGGAAAAACGTGTTCTGACCCAGTTCATAGCCGCCCCGGAAACCGGCGAAGAACTCGTTGAGTGCCGCGATGGGGGATGCCAGATACCAGTAGAACGAGAAAAGGATGCCGCGCAAGCGCTCCGTTTGACTATACGCGGCACTTTTGCGCAGCAGCAACTCAATCACGACGAAAATCAGCACGACGGCGAGCGCCGGAGGCAACAGATTCCAGGTGACGCGACGGAGTCTCTCGCGGCGGGTCAGTGGACCCGTCGCGCAGTAGGCCAGGATCAGGTACATGACATAGACGGTCATATCGTACCGGCTGAGATTCGTCAGGCAGATGGCAAGGGCGAGGAGAAGAAAACCCCCCAGATAGATGTATTTTCGCGATGTCGTATCGAGGTGCAGGAACAAGCCCAGTAGAACGAATCCGATGGCGAAAAAGCCGCTCGTCAGCGAGATCAGCTTGACCACCAAGCTGGTCTGAGAGACGGCCATTTCGAGGAACAGGACCAGTCCGAAGCGCAACAGGGCCGGCTGTCTCAGCAGGTCCAGGAATCCGGTATGAAAGTGGGCGGCAATGAGGGCCACTCTGTACAGCATGAGCAGTAGGGCGATCACTCCCATCAACAGGGTGAACGTGAGGGCCCGCTGAATCCGCTTCGTCGGGGGCCCGTCATGCACGGGAGGCAACTCGATATCCTGCGGTGCAAGACCCTTGAACGCCGTCCAGGTCAGATATCCCAGCGAGAAGGTGACCACGTTGAGCAGCAGTGCGCCCTGCGTCAGGGCGCTGGGAGATGGAAATATCCCGGTGAAGACGCCGGCCAGGTACAAGGTCCCGGCCGTAGCCCACACGGCCAGAAACACAAACAGCGGGTCTGTGAGGCACTCCATCATGGCTGGGGTTCCGCCACAAAGTCGTTGTACCGGCTGTGCCGCAGAAAGTGACAGATCCGTATCTGGTGAAACCAGGGCTCCACGAGGTTGCGGGCGAGCAGGTGATAGGCGTTGTCTATCTTGATGTCGCGGTGTGTCTCGTTGAACTCGTTGATGGCCAGTCGCTCACCGATGAAACTGCTGTGCAACTCCGTGTCCGAGCCGATGATGTCGTCGAAGTAGCAGAAGACCCGCGGCAGATAATGCTGCTCACCGGCGTCGAGCAGGCCCAGAGCGGTCATGGTGGACGAGTAGAAATCCAAATCATAAGCGATGGCGGCGATCGGTGCGGGCTGATATTTCTCGAAAAAACCTCCCGTCGTGTCCTGGAGGTTGCCGAGAACGAGCTTCGTGCGCGTCAGCCTGGCGCTCAGCTGGGCCGCATTCATCCGGAAGAATCCCTTCTGCCACACAAACGGGAGGTCCCGGTAGTCCACCGGCTCCGGCAGTCCCTCACCCGTATCGAAGCCGTACACTTGAATGACCACCGGGAAGATACCGGACACCTGCCGGGCGTGTTCCTCAAGGTTGCACAGCCCCGCGCCGGCCCCTACGCCGAACTCCAGAACGCTAACCTCCCGATACCCCAGTCTGGCGGCCAGATGCGCAGCCTGGTACACGATGTATCCGTAGTACGGCCGCTCCACCGCGCCGAACCTCAGACGCTGCTCATAGGTCCCGAGCCCCGAGCGCTTCAGGATCTCCCGGGCGACCCCGCGGATCGGGTGGGGATGAAGGACCAGTCTCGTCAGTCTGCTCGTCATCGGCCTTGCTCTCGTTTGTCCAGACACTCTACGACCGGGGCGAAGGGTCTGCTGCCTCTTTCCGCCTCGACGTTGCCGCCAGTATCATACCCGTCACGGTGGGACTCGACAAGTTCCGTTCCTCTTTCATGTCCTCACGCCACCCGGCACATGCCAGGACTCAGGGGTTCTTGGCGGAGAACCAACCAATCGGGTGAGACCATGCCCGCTGAATGATCCAGAGGCACTCAAGCGCGACGCCGTACGACGCTATTGCCAGAAGGTGGAATGGCCCGCCGGCGAGGTATATGACAGCGCCCAACCCGCAGAGGGCTGCCGTATTCATGCACCGCACTCGCCATACTGGTATCTCTGCCTTGACCAGCCCTCTCTGGCTGAGATACGCATACACTCTCCAGGGGGCGTCTATGACGAAGAAGATCGCGCACAGCCAGGCCAGCGTCATCGGTGTAACATGCGAGACCAGGATGAGTAAGGGAATCGAGTTTCTGCAGAATTTCAACAGGATGAAGGTGAGCACTCGCAGATTCCCCAGGAGCAGCGTGTGGACCAAGTAGATCCCCAGGCATAGACAAAGCGCCTCTGCGTAGACAAGCACAGGATAGGTTCCAATGGGCAACAGCGCCAGGATGAATCCCACCGCAGCGACTCGTATCGCGACGAACAGGCCCGTATAGATGTGCACCCGGGGGGCGATTCTCTGTGTGTTTTGTCCCGGCGCTTCCCTGTGCGCCGCCAGATCGTTGACCAGCCCGCCGATTTCATAGATGGAATAGAACATCACAAAGGATACAGGCATCAGGAACAAAGAGAAGACGCTAAGATTCGTGAATAGAAGGCCCGCCAACGTAACGGGGACGATCTCCCGAACCAGCAGCGTGAGTACGCCCGCTCGATGGAATCGGCTGATGACATAGTACAGGGTAGGCACGTAGGTCCACTTTACTATTCCTTCGTTCACCGAATGGATGTCCCTGTCTTCTCTCCAGGTGTCGTAGCCTGTGATGAAATGGAATCTGTCATCTGTGATGTTCCACCTTTTCCGGGCCTGGCTCGTGTTCAGTACGACATATGGTCTGCCGAAGTCTGTCATGAAGACTGAATCCTCTGGGTTGTCGGAGTACACCGAGCAGTCGCGTAGATCTACATAGGCGGGTATCCGCTTCAGGATGGATTCCTTGTCGCCCAGCAAGTCGGTCTTCAACCTTCCCGTATAGTGCCCGTTCTCGATTTCCAGCTCGGAAGAGAAGCAGTTCTCGATGTTGAACCTTCTGGCAATCGCAGCGACAGGGGGATCGATGGCGGCGGAAACCAGGTAGAGGGTCCTGCCTTCTTCTGCTTCCTGTTTTATTGCCTCCAGGATCGTATCATTCAGCAGACCTTTTCGGAAAAGGTCATCGACATATAGTTCAGACATCTCCTCGATTCGAGCCGGGCAGCAGCCCCGCAGCAGAGCTATCTGCCAATCCCTCAAACGATCCCTGCCCCGTATGGAATGGATCCCGAGAAAGCCCAGGAGCGAGGAGAGCATCCGTATCAGGACGAACGGGCCGTACCGGAGCATGCTGTTTCTTGCGAGAACAAAACCGATGAAGGCAGACGTGTTGTTCGTCTTCGTGATGGTGCCGCAGACATCAAAGACCGCTATGCCATATGTTTCCATCATCTGTGTTGTTCCGCTTGTCATGGAAACTCGCCCGCCGGGCGGATGACAACCAGCTATCCTTCCGAAACAGCCTCCGGGTTGTGAACGTCCCTGCCGAGTGCCCCAAATACATGCACGCCACGCTGTCGCAGGGCAATGAATATCGCCAGGGTGATGAAGACCTCCGTCAGTACCGCGGCGATGGCTACCCCGATATGCCGAAGAGGCATGACCAGGAGCAGGGCCACGGCGATATTCAAAATGCCGGCCGTCATCAGTATCTTCGTCAGGGCCTTCTCGAGCCTGAAATTGATCATGACCTGGACGCCGAGGATATCGGTCAGCCCGATGATAAACGGCAGAAAGGACAGGATGCGGATCACCGACACGCCCGCTCCGGACTGCTGCTCGAATATGACTTGCGACAGGTACGGGGCCGTCACGAACAAAGCCACAGATAACGCCAGTGTCACGGCGCTGACGAGCCCCGCGATCCGCGCGGCAAAGGCCAGGGCCGCTTCCTTCGATTCCGAGGCGAGTTTTCCGATGTGGGGGAAAATCGCCTGCGAAAGTGGGACCTGGAGCCCCTGCACGGCCCGCACGATCTTGTCGCCGGCGGCATAGTATCCCACGAACGAGAAGTCCGCGAACAGGCCGAGGATGACGATGTTCGTCGTCGTATAGAGGGTCGTCGCCATCTTCGAGGCAAAGAGATACCGGCCATCCTTGAACTCCCGCTTGAGCACCGCCACAGGGAGGAGCCGCAAGCGGACGTGAAAGCTGCGAAGCGCCAGGAGCAGGCCCCCCGCCCCGATCAGGATCGTGCCTGCCGACTGCAGGAGGGGCACGTAGATATAGTCGGCCTGCTCCCGGACGAACAGGAAAATGGACGCGATGACCAGCAGTTTGGCCGTGACGTTCAGTGTGGCGATGGGCTTCATGCGCTCCAGTCCCTGGAACAGCCAGATCGGGAAGAGCCACATCCCGATGACGTTCCCGAAGGCCAGGAAATAGACCGGCCAGTCGGCCCTCAGCTTGGGGACGGCGACCACGACCATTGCCAGAACCGCCGCGCTGAGGACAACCAGCATGAACTTCAGGAGCAGGACGGCGGAAAAAACCTCGGAGACCCTGTCCACATCATCCCGGTGGATGGAAATCTCCCGCGTTGCCGAGAGACTGAAGCCATAATCCGTCACCATGAGGAAGTACACGCTGACGGCGCGGGCCAGCTCCACCAGGCCGTACTTCGAGGGACCCAGGACGCGGAACAGGTAGGGAAGGGTGATCAGCGGGGCCAGGTAATTGGCGAACTGGACGAGGGAGAGCGAGAAGAAGTTGTTGAGAACCCTGCGGTTCTCCGCCCAGGCGGCTTTGAACGTGCTCAGCATCTTGAGGCCGTGGTACAGTCAAACACACGCATGACAAGGTCCCTCCGTCCTCTCACTCCTGCAGCCCGCGCGTGTGGTCGAACCGACCCTGCCGGTACTCGAGCAAAACGGCGCTGAACGCCGCGACCATCAGGAACAAGACCAGCGTCAGGACACCGTTTCGCGCGATGTGCCTGGCCACCGGATAAACGACGGGTTTCTCGCCGGCACGGGTGTTGACCTGGATCAGGTTCTCCGTCTTGCGAATGTACGATTTCAGGTAATCCGAGACCGCCTTGTCCTGGCACGCAGGCAACTGCTCGCCGAGGAACTGCAGGAATTGCCCCGCCGTGTAGTCGGTCAGCAGGCTGGCGTCGAGCGTATCGAGCAGCTTGTCGTTGAGGTCCAGCACCTGGAGGTAGTGGTCGTATTTCTCGGCGTCGCTGGTCAGGGTCTCCTGCAGATCGATGATCCTGGACTGGACCGCGCGGACCTGGTAGGAAAGAGGCAGGAACTCGCGGCTGCTCTGGATGTCCGTGAATTGCAGGACCACGTCGCGCGCCGACCCTTCCAGGGGTGCTCCCTCCAGGTTCTGGAGCTTCTCCAGCTTCGCTTTCTCCTTCTCCAGGTCGAGCAGCAGGGTAAAGCGGGTGTCCTCGATCTCGGCGACGCAGGTCTTGAACTGCTGGATGGACTCTTTCAAGGCGTTGCGGATGTCGTACAGGGGAAGGACGTTCTCGATGTTGCCCGTGATGACCGCGGAAGCGCCCGCCACCTCTTCCTTGGAGTTTCCGATGACCTTGACAAACAGCAGGCGCGCCTGGAACGCGCTGATCCGCTCGGAAGTGGCCGGATCGGTGGTCACCAGCCGCTTCGGGTACATCGGCGAGACCTCGAACTGTATCAGTCTCTCAAAGGACTCCTCCGTCCGGGTCTTGTCGAAGCTCCGCGCGTAGTCGGCCAGTTTCTGCTCCCGCAGATGGGCGATGATTTTATCCAGGTTTTCCCGGCTGTAGAACCGCCGCAGCAGGACGGTGTATTCGCGCTCGCTCAGCGGTCGCTCGTAGACGAAGGTCGCCGTGTACTTGCGGGGCCACAGGGACAGCGATGATACGGTCAGCAGGGCCGGAACCACCGAGGCGAGCACGATCCAGCGCCGGCGCCTCCAGAGGAGCTGCAGGTAACGCACGATCGCCGGCTCAGGATAAAGACAGGTCTCAGGCCCGTCGCAAGGGGACTTTACGGTCGGCGCGATGTATTGCGAATCATCCACGAGTCACTGACTGACGTTTCCAGCAGGGAAGCTCACATTATTCCCGGATGCGCTCCGGCGCAACCTTTCGGCTATCGGGCCGTCAATATACATGGGGAGGCTGGGGCTGTCAAGTCGCGAACGCCCTGACTCATCCGCAGTTTTGATGAGTCGAGAAAGGCGGCGACTCGGAGCCGTGACGGCCATCAATGCGCTCGTCCGTGGCGGCAAAGCGATCGACCCCTTGTCCCGCGAGAGGCAGCACGGAAACCCGTTCTCAGCAGTGCCTTCTTCAACCGTCGGGCCTGCCTCCGATGACTCCGTCGGTCCAGCGGTCGAGAGTCAGCGGGTCGTGGGCGGGCACGATGATGTCCGCCAGCGAGCGGATCCGGGCCAGCGCCGCCCGACAGGCGGATTCGTCGGGACTGCGCGTCGGGCGGTCCTTCTCGATGTTCACGTACTTATAGACAACATCGCCTGTGAGTACGACGGGACCCATGTGGGTCTGTACCAGCACGCCCTGACTGCCGGGGGAGTGGCAGCCGAGAGGGAACACCCGCACGCCGGGAACGACTTGCTCATCTGCGACGAGTTGCAGGGCCTCGGGCCGCTGCGAGAGCGCTTTTCTCACGTCTCGGGCCAATCGCTCCGGCCCGCCGGAGTCCTCGTATTCGCGGCGGTTGACGACGAACTTCGCGTTCGGGAATGCGTCGAAGTAGTCGTAATGGTCCGGGTGCAGGTGCGTGACAATTACGTGACTGACGGCGGCGGGGTCGATGCCGTGGCGCCTCAGCGCCTCCGGCGTGCGTTCCTCCGGGAGTTGCCTGACGCCGCCCGGAATGTATTGGGCCGTCGCCCTGCTGAATTCTTCCGGATATTTCGGTCCCGTATCCACTACGATGGGCCGCGGGCCGCCTTCGATGACCCAGACGTAGAGATAGAACAGGCTCGGCTCCCGGCTGTCGGTGTCCTGGAACGTGATGTAGTCGCGGACCTGACATTCGCCGACCTTGATGGCGCGGACGGTGTATCTGGGAGAGTTCGGCGGAGCCGGCGGCCAGCGGTCCAGTGTGGTGGGGTCATGACTCGGCAGCACGATATCGGCTTTGGCGCGGACCTTTCCGAGGGCCGCCCGGCATTGCTCGAGATTGGCGAAGACGCCGGGCGGGATGTTGCGCTCATAGTTGGCCAGCAGGGAAATCGTGTCCCCGGTGAACACGGTCCAGCCGTGGGCGGTGTGGACGCGATAGGCCATCGAACCCGGCGTGTGGCCGCCAATCCAGAACGACTCGATGCCGGGCAGTATCTCCTGGTCCTCCACGAGTACCAGCCGCTCGCGGCACTGAGGATTGTTCAGGAACTCGTGCATCATGGGACCGTGGCCCCAACTCGGCGCCTGGCCCGTAGCCCCCTCCCACTCCTTTCGTCCCACGTAGACCTTTGCATTTGTGTAGAGCGGCAGGTCGTCCACGTGGTCGAAGTGCATGTGAGTGATGAAGATATGGCCGATGTCCTCGGGGACCAGGCCGAACTTGTGTAACTGGGCCCGGCTGCTCTCCTGCTTACTCTGCGTGATCGGCTCGCGCAGGACGTGGGCGGCGCCGCGATTCATCTCGGCCACGTTGGTGAGTCCGGCGTCCACGAGCATGGGCTTGTCGCCGCCGAGAATCAACCAGACGTACAAAGCGTACTCGTACGTCTCGGCCTCAACGCCGCCACGAAAGGCGTGATTGCCGGCCAGCCTGCAAGTGCCGTTGCGCAGCGGATAGATTCGGTACGCGGGGACTTTCGCACCCCGGGCGGGCTGAACCTCCGCCGCCCTGGAACGGTGTGCCAACGTGCTCATGCACGCCAGGCCTGTCAACAAAACGATCCATGCGTGTCCCTGTTGGATATTTGATTCGTGCATTTCAATCTCCTATGACACGCCGGGTCCGCGGCCGGATTCCTCGACTCCGCTGCGCTCCGCTCGGAATGACAAGGATGCGATCAGCGGGTGCTCTTCATAGACGCACTTCAATCTGTCTGTCGGGCGGCACCTGCACCGATTTCTTCTTGTCCTTTGTGGTGACCGCCAGGTCAAAGGCGCCGTCGCTCTTGACCGTGACCGTTCGAGCGCCGGTGGCATCGACTGCGCTGCAGACCAGTGCCACGGTCTTGCCGCCGAACCAGAATCTCTCGATGCCGACGCGCGCGGGAGAGCGGATGTCCCAGGTGATTCTGTTGGCGCGGGCGTCGGTCCGGATGCCGATGGCGTACTCGATGAAGAAAGCGATGGGTCCGATGCCGGTCCAGCCGACGAAATCGCCTTTCGCAGGCTTACCACGGGCGATCCGTGCCGGAGCGTAATTCTCCCAGATGGTGCCCGTGTCCTTGAATACCGCCACGACGTTGCGCAGGTGGTTCAGGGCGATCTCTCGGGCCAGCTCGTGGTAGCCGTAATTCTCCAGGCCGGCGATCACCATCTTATCCGTCGGCGCCCAGACGGCCCCCTTCCAATAGCCGCCCTCGGGCTCGAAGCCGGGCTCGTTGGCCGCGAGGGTGGGCACGCGATGAAGCGTATTGAATGTCTCGGCGTTCTTGAGTTCCGTCGCGAGGGCCTGTGCCTGCGCCGGGGAGGCGACTTTCGCCAGTAGCGGCCAAAAGGCCGCGATGCTCTTGACCGGGGCCCGCTCGCCCTTGGTGGTCAAGTCGAAGTAGAACCTCCGCTGCTCGTCCCACATGAGCTGATTGACGAGCGTCGCGAGTTCCTCGGCCTTTCGCTGATACTGGGCGGCCTCGGATTTCTTGCCCAGGACGCTGGCTATCTCCGCGAGGTTGCGGGCGAAGAGGACCATTTCGCAGGAGATGTCGATTCCGCAGCCGCCGGGTTCGAGGTACTTGTTGCGCGTGGCGTTGTCCATGCTGGCCCAGTCGGTCAGGTAGAGTCCGTTGCCCTGTTGCAGGTACTTCTGCAGGGCGGCGTAGTATCGCACCAGCGGCTGCCAGACCCGAGCGAGCCGGCCCTTGTCGCCTGTCAGCCGGAAACTCTCCAACTCCGCCCAGGCGAAGATCGGGTGATTCAGGGCGTCGATCGTCAGCTTCGGATTGGGCGTCGGTGCCGGGCGGCCCTCGTAGACCACGCTTACTCTCTTTTGCCCCGTCTCCATGAGGGTGTACCCCCAGCGGCTGAACATCGGTTCGTTGTCCTTGTTCACCCACGGCGCGAAATCCACGCCGGTAGTGCGGTTGATTTCCCGGCAGATTTCGCCGTCCTCGTGTTGTTTCACATAGAAGTTGTCCAGTGAGCCGATGCCGGGCACGTGCGGATGGGCGTAGTTGCAGAACATCGTCATGAAGCAGGTGTCCCAGAGGAAGATGTTCTCGTTGAACGCCGCGTCGATGAACTGCGAGACGAAGCCGCTGCCCCGGGCCGGCTCGTGGAAGTTGCGAAAGGCCAGCTCCCACGCCTTCCAGTAGCATCGGACGTAGTCCGGGTCCTCGTCAAAAATTGGCACGGGCAGCTTGTCCTTCGTCGTCTCGAAGACAGGCAACGGCCTGGGCTCGTACTGCCTCTTGTCAAAATACATACCTTGCCCCGCGAAAACGCTGCCGCTGAGGAACGCGACTGCCGGCACAACGAGCGCTACCGTGATTCGGGTCGCCGGGTTCGATTTGTCATATCCTGTCGTCCTGCTCACGTGATTCTCCTCGAACGACGTCTGCACGCCACAATTGTATTGGCCGCATGGATATGCTACCCTGACGGGCGGTCGCGTCAAGACCGCGACTCGACTGAGCTCGTCGAAGCCAAGCCCTGGCGATGGGCGGGCCTGAGTCATGGACTATGAATGATCCGTGCGCGGTCTGTCATCCTGAACGGAGCGTGGCGCAGTGAAGGATCTGGGCCGCGCAAGGAGAAGAGCTCCTGTTCGCAGGCCAGATCCTTCGCCTTCGGCTCAGGATGACAGAATCCTGTTGCACAAGAGTTTTCCGCAATCTGTATTGCCAGGCATGGAAAGGGCAAGCGCGTTGGTAAAGAGACTTCTGCAACTGTATCTCAAGACCTCGCTGGTCTTGCGGATTCTGACCGGCTTCATCATCGGTTCACTGGTCGGCGTGGTATTCTGGTACCTGTCGCGGCCGATGGGCGAAACGCCGGCGTCGGGCGCGACATTGGCCGAAACGGTGATTCCCTATATCCTGCCCTTCGGCCAGGTCTTCGTCCAGATGCTCAAAATGATCGTCGTGCCGATTATCTTCTTCTCGCTGGTCGTCGGCGCCTCCAGCCTGCCCATCAGGAAATTCGGGCATATCGGTGTCCGGGTGATCGCCTGGTACCTCCTGACCTCGTTCTTTGCCGCCGTTCTGGGGACGTGCCTGGCGTTAGTGATCAACCCCGGTTCCGGGGCCGACCTGAGCGGCTGGCAGAAGCTGGCCCAGCTTAAAATGGCCGAGGCGGGCGAAGTCGCCCAGGATGTTCCCACGCAAGGGGCATTGTCACAAATCCTGTTGAACCTGTTCCGCAACCCGTTCGAGGCTCTGGCCGCGGGCAACTTCCTGCCCATCATCGTTTTCGCCATCCTGTTTGGCCTGGCGATGCGGGTCCTGATGGAGGCCGGCGAGGCGGAGAAAATCGCGCGTCTGAGGGCGTTGGGCGGTCTGCTGGAAGCCGGCCGGGACGCCATGTTCAAGCTGGTCGACTGGGTCCTCGAGTACTCGCCTNNCTATGTCAGCGTGACTTTGGGAGTAATCCTCGGCATTCTGGCCATGATTCTTGTCATCTATTCCGCGTTGCTGTGGGCGGTCACACGCCGTAACCCGGTGGAGGTGCTCCAGCGCATCCGCGAGCCCATGCTCATGGCCTTCATCACCCGCAGCAGCGCCGCGACCCTGCCCGTCTCGATCAAGGCGGCGCAGGAGAAGCTGAGGATTCACAACGAGCTGGCCAGCTTCTCTCTGCCTCTTGGTGCGACGATCAACATGGATGGTGTGTGCGTGCATCTGCCCATGTTCGCGATCCTCGCCGCCAACATGTTCGGCATCGAATTGACGCTCGGCTCGCTGGTCGTGCTGGTGCTCACGACCGTGCTGGCCTCCATTGGGGCCGGCGGCGTCCCCGGCGGCAGTCTCATGCTGTTGTTCATCATCCTCGACAACATGGGTCTGCGTCCCGAGCAGGTGGCCGTCATCGTCGCCCTGGCCTTGGGAATCAACCCCATTCTCGACATGTTCGAGACCATGAACAACGTCACCGGCGACCTCGTCTGCTCCTGCGCCGTCGCCACGGACCAAGGCCTCGTTGACGTTGCGCCCGTCGCTGCGCCAAAACCCGTCTCATGCGGATTGTGAATAGTCCGTGCGCGGTCTGTCATCCTGAACGGAGGCAGCGCAGTGAAGGACCTGGGCTGCGCAGGCGGGAAAACTCCTCATTTGCGGGCCGGCTCCTTCGCCTTCGGCTCAGGA
>JABAOC010016659.1_pt1 | contig 23597 bp, 14 predicted proteins | sample 7062161 | NCBI WGS metagenome assembly JABAOC01 (sample SAMN14538625, study PRJNA623070) | marine sediment metagenome | biome: marine biome [ENVO:00000428]; feature: marine pelagic biome [ENVO:01000023]; material: deep marine sediment [ENVO:00002113] | place: India: Gulf of Khambhat ... | reverse complement strand
GCCCATCTTCTTAAAGGAGGTGATGTATCACAGATCATTGTGATAGACTTTTTCCGTGAACAGGGATAACCAAACTTCTATTTCTAAGGAGGAACTAGCAGTGAATAGAAAAGCGATCTACAAATCGATGCCGATGCTGCTCTTTTCTTTGTTCCTTCTGCTGACTCTTCTTTTGGTCCAAAGCAGAGACACCGTGTGGGCTGGAACGACGGGGAAGATAGCAGGAGTAATAAAAGACAAAGATACCGGCGAGCGGCTCCCTGGGGTTACGGTGGTGATCGTGGGAACCACCATGGGAGCGGCTGCAAACGAAAAAGGTGAGTATTTTATCCTGAATGTGGTTCCGGGAGTCTACACTCTCAGGGCCTCTCTTATAGGTTACACTCCAGTGGATGTTGACCAGGTTTCGGTGTCGCTGGATTTGACCACCACCATAGATTTCGAGCTGACACCTCAGCCGGTGGAGGTGGGGGGCATCACCGTGGTTGCGGAGAGGCCCATCTTCGAACCCGACCTGACTTCCACGGCACACATAATCACCTCCGCAGACTTAGTCCACCGTCCGGTGATAAATACGGACGGAATCGTCTACCGGACTCCCGGAGTGGTCTTCGATCCCATAGGCGGACCCATCAACTCCGGGACCCAGGGAACCGTCCTCGGAAATGAGGGGGACCGGGTGACGGACACTGCGAATCCCGGAATCACCTTGAGAGGCGGGAGGCCGCAAGAGGTGGTGTACATGGTGGACGGGCTGTCCATAACCGATCCCATTCTGGCAGGGCAGGCCACCAACCTGAATCACTTCACCATCTCCGAGGTACAGCTGATCACCAGCGGCTTTAACGCCGAGTACGGTAACGCCATGTCCGGAATAATCAACTACGTCACCCAGGAGGGCGGGGCTCAGTTCTCCGGAAGATACCAGTACTCCACGGATCAGATTTTCAACAAGGATTTGCTGGATGACCGCGACCTGGATTTTGGAACCAACGAGCACTTCCTGACCGTGAGCGGTCCCATTCCGGGCACGGAGAACAAGCTGACCTACTATATCAGCGGCAATCTGTATCTCACCGACGACTGGAGTCCTCGACTGCACAAGCTGCCTCATCACGCCCAGCAGACCTACCGCACGCAGGCGAAACTCACTTACAAGATTACTCCTTCCATAGCCGTACGCCTGGGCGGCTTTCGGAACAGGAGGCAGTACGAGAGGTACAACCACAGTTGGCTGTACAACCTGGACAGCTTTGACGCCACCATGGAGAAGGCCCGGATGATCCACGCCAGCTTGACCCATAACGTCTCCAAAAGCACTTTTTACGAGTTCAGGTTGGGCTACTTCAAGAATGACTTCCATATCGGCAGACGTTTGGACGAGCACTTCCTGGAGCGTACCGCCTGGGACTTGGCCTGGGAAGAGTTCCCCGAGGAGGAGGACAGTCTGGCCAGGGCAGCTTCCGCCGAGGACTTCTTTGCCCAGCACCAGGATGAGGTGTGGAATGGTGACTGGTGGGAAGACTACGTGTTCGCCATACCCACCCCTGATCCGGACGTGTGGCAGAGATATCGCGAGCGCAGGCAGGAGCAGAACTATCCCCTGGCCGTGGACAATATGTTCTGGTCACATTATGATACCAGGAACTTCCAGAAGAGAGGCAGCGAGATCCAGACGGTCAAGTTCGACATCACCAGCCAGGTGGACTTCAACAACCAGATCAAGACCGGATTCGAATTGAATCGATACACGATCAACCGGCACTACAACAGCCTCCCCTGGGACGCACAGCCCTTCATAGACGTTTATGAATACAAGCCTCTGGGCGGGGCCTTCTACATCCAGGACAAGATCGAGTTCCAGGGCCTGGTGGTCAACCTGGGAGCAAGGGTGGACTATCTAAGCAAGGACGCTCTGGCCTGGCCCAGTGAGACCGACGTGCCGACCAGGCCGGACCAGTTGCCCGACGCAGGCAGAGACAAGGAGGTGGACGACAACCTCAGCTTCAGCCCCAGACTGGGCATCTCTCACCCCATCTCCGACAAGATGACGATATTCTTCAACTACGGTCATTTCACCCAGCAGCCGCGCTTCCTGGAGCTTTATGAGTCTCTGGCTCCCAACCTGCAGAGGGCCAACCAGAGGGTTGGAAATCCCGAGTTGCAGGCGACCAGAAACGTCCAGTATGAGCTGGGTCTGAACCGAGCCATAACCCGTGACATCAAGCTCAACGTGGTGGCCTATTACAAGGACGTTTACAACATGATCCAGTCGGAGAGGATCTTCATCGTGCCCCAGCCTTACGATGTGTATAAGAACTTAGACTATGCCAACATTAAGGGCGTGGAGCTGACTCTATCCAAGCGGCCGCGCAGGTTCCTCTCCTTCAACCTGTCCTACGTGCTGCAGTTCGCTCGGGGAACCAACTCCGATTACACCGACCAGTACGAGTTCCATTCCCGTTTCCCGACTGATCCGGTGACCGGTTTGAGCAATGTCTTCCCGCAGCGGGTCAACCCGCTGGACTTCGATCGAAGGCACAGCGTCGTGGCGCAGGGAGACTGGAGGTTCCCGGATGATTTCGAGGTGCCGGCCTTACGAAACTTCGGAGTCAACGTCATCTCCGAGTTCAGCAGCGGTCTTCCCTATACCAAGAGGGACTACCGAGGCAACAGGGTGGGAACCACCAATCAATACCGCAAGCCGTGGACCTACAACACCGATCTGACCGTTGACAAGAGCTTCTACTTCTTCGGAAGAGAGGTCAACGTCTTCGTTCAGGTGTTCAACCTGTTCGACCGGACCAACGTTCTGAACGTTTACCCTGCCACCGGCAGCCCGTCCGATGACGGTTATCGCCTGGATCCGGAGTCGGTGGTGGATCCCGGAGAGGACACCAATCATGAGTACTGGGACTACATCCAGGTGAAGGATACCGACGGAGACGGGCACATCAGCGCAGAGGAGCAGGCCGTGGCATACACCAATGCCTATACACTGTATGCCAATGATCCTATGAACTATGGCGCTCCCAGGCAGATCAAGGTCGGTTTTTACGTTGCCTTCTAACGGTAACCTGACCAGGATAAGCTGTTCATTCACGGAATGAACTTACGGAAGGAGATTTGACATGGAGAAGTTCTTCACTAAACGTGCGGTCGTGGGTGGGTTCCTCTTGCTGTGCTTCCTGCTTTTGGTGATCTTGCCCGCACAGAGCGAGGCTCGCAGGCCAGCGCAGAAAGTGATCCCACCTCTGGCCAAGCCGGCCCAGACGGAGCACTTCGGAACTCGTTACATAAGACACGGTCTGGACATCAACGATTTTCGTGTTCCCATGACCAACTACGCCATTTTCGGGCAGTTCATCGATCTGGGAGCCGCTGGCGGCGAGTGGCCCAAGGGTTCCAACGAGTTCTACATCTTCGGCGCCGGAATCTGGGTGGGCGGAACGGTCGATGACAAGACCTTGCAGACCTTTGCTTTCAGCAATTCCGGTACCGAGAGAGACGTGGCCTTGTGGAATTCCCTCACCGACCACCGGGTGGCTATCGGATACAACCCCAGCGGCGGCGCCGAGGAGATGTCCGGGCTGACCGACATATTCATCACCGGTCATCCGGAAGACTATGACGATCCCGATTATTGGCCGCTGCCGGAGATCGTCGGCATCCAGGACAGCTACTGCGAGTTTGACGATCAGGACATCGAAAGATGGGATACCGGCGTCAATTCCAACGCCGGCGACGGCGAGGACATTGCCAGGTACGGCCTGGGAGTTAAGGTCATACAGCGCACACACTCCTGGAACTACGAGAGCAACAAGACCATTCACTTCTTCATCTTCGACATCGTCAACATCAGGGAGGACCGGGCTCCCATAAGGAACTGCTTTCTCTCGGTCATGTGTGACGCGGACGTAGGTCCCACCGCCAACGACGATCTGGTCGGATTCGACCACTCCAGGAACCTGGGCTACTGCTACGACAGCGATTTCGCCGAGCAGGGATTTGCCAGAATCCCGGGATTCTTGGCTTACAAGTTCCTGGAGAGTCCGGTGGCAACTTATGACGTGGACTTAAACGGAGACGACCAGATAAACGATGATGAGATCGACTGGAACGGGGTGATGGTCAAGGACGTGAGAAAAGGAGAGTCTTTGGGTTTGACCTCCTTTAAGACCTCCAACCTGCAGTCGGGTGACCCCGATATCGAGTCGGAGAAATACATCATCATGGCCGGACACAACTATCCGGACGTGGGAGACCAACGCTATGCTCCCTTCGATCTGGGCACCGGGACCACCCCGGTGGACCAGAGGTTCTTCCAGAACACCGGCCCGTTCCTGTTGGCCGCTCCGGGTGATACTCTTGTCGAATCGGTTTGGGCTTGGAACGAAATCACTCAATCGCTGGAGTGGGTCGACACCGTGACAGTAATCGGCGATACGGTCAGGGTGGTAGTGGCTGTAATGATGGCTCCGGATGAAGAGACGCTTCCTCAGGTGGCGGATGTTGCCCAGTCCATCTACGATATCGGTTTCATTCTTCCTCGACCTCCGGATCATCCTAACGTAACCGTGGTTCCGGACGACAGGAAAGTCTATATCACATGGGATGATGTGGCTGAGCTCACCAAAGATCCATACTATGCGTTCACCAGCGATCCGCAGCATCCTCTGTACGATCCCCGGTACTTGGAGATGGACTTCGAGGGATATGAGGTCTATCGTAGCACCTCTGGGTTGCCAGGGACGTTCGAGCTCTTGGCCGCCTGGGACAAGTCCAGCGTGACCCCCCGGAATGTCACCATCGAGCAGCTGTCCGGCCCAGAGTTCACGGGCATCAGTTATGATGAAAACACGACGGAAGGTTGGTTTTTGGCGGTTTACGGACCGGACCTTTTTACCGGTCATGAGTATCTGCTCCAGGTCAAAGCGGATGGATCATTCTTCGTCAGCAACCTTACGCTGGGAACAGATGTTCCAGCCTCCGAAGAGCAAGAACACTGGTATGAGCTTGGAGAGCCTCCTTATGTCTTTGAGGTGTTCACCTGGGGCTACAATCCTTATTTTGACATGGATGACATCCCGGTGAGTCGAAGCACGCCCGACCGCGTAGCTGACGGGACCTATGACGACTATGTTGACAGCTGCTGGGTTTTGTTTGGCGGAATGGCGATGAAATTCACCGGGGATGCCCCCAGCGACGAGGTGGTCTTCAAAATCACGGGGCAGGCGGAGACACCCGAGGGTGAGAATACGGAGTTGGCACACGCCTACTTGGATACGGGGCTGATCAATGGAATGATCTATTACTACGACGTGATCGCCTATGATTTCCAGCCCTTCTCCTCACCTCGCAGCCTGGAGAACGGTATCAGCGGCATCGCAACCAGTCCTCGTTCGAACGTTACCGGCCTTTCCTATCCCGAGGTGTTGACCGTTGACCATACATCCGGACAGAGCGATGGCTCGGTCACGGCAGAGGTAGTTAATCCCTTAGCAGTAACTGGGCATGACTACAAGGTGGTCTTCGACGACAGCGATCCCAGTAACATAGTATGGCATCTGATTGATATCACCGAATCTCCGGAAGACACGGTACTGAAGAATCAGACCAACCAGGCGGGGGACGACGACTATCTGGTTGTTGACGGCATTCTGGTGAGAGTCTCGGGTCCCGACTTCAACATCAAGTCCATCGTTGAGATTCAGAATGCCGATGGCCCGGTGGACCCGCCGGATAACGTCGGTTGGTCCTGGAACTCTACCGACGAATTCTACGTTTCCACCGATGTTCCGGGGTCTGACTTCAGCCGCATGAACTGGAGAGGTCGGATCGGCATAGACGACTGGGAATTTCGCTTCACCTCAGGTGGGAGCGAGTATTACGACTGGATCAGTGAGGCTAAATACCCGGACAAGGCACCCTTCGAGGTGTGGAACATCGGACCCGGCACTCCGGATGACGATTCCGATGACAAGAGAATTCAGTTTGCCATCATCGACGATGAGGAACCAGCAGGCTGGAGCGCTGGTGATAGGGTGTATCCATCCGAACGGGAGTACTTCGAGCCCCTGCCGGATCCAATGGAGTACACCTGGGATGATGACTTCCACATCGGGAGGATAATATTCAACGCCGCCGAGCCGGCCGAGGGAACAATCGTCAGATTCATCACAAACAAGCCCAACGCCTCCACTGACGTATTCACCTTCTCCACCAACGCGGCCGGGGTGTCGGAGGATCTGGTGAACCTGGACGACATAAAGGTAGTTCCCAATCCCTATATCGTGCGCAACGACTGGGAGCCCAGCAGGGATTACTCCCGCATTGCTTTCACCCACCTTCCCGACGAGTGCACTATCAGGATATACACTCTGGCCGGCGATCACCTGCGCACCCTGCACCACGAGAGCACAACCTTCGACGGCAACGAGAACTGGGATCTTCTTACCAAGAACCGGCAGAAGATCGCCGCGGGCATATACATCTATCACGTGGATTCACCCTACGGGGAGAAGATCGGGAAGTTCGCGGTGATCCGATAACCGACGAAATGACAGAGGAGGTAAATTGCGATGAAAAAGTTATTGGTGTTTCTGCTGGTGGCGTACTTGGCGTGCTTTGCGGGCGAAGCCTGGTCTGAGGAGTTCGATAACGTAGGAACGTCAGGCGCGCAGTTCTTGAAGCTGGACGTGGATGCCCGGGTGGTGGGCTTGGGCGGTGCCAGTGCCGCCATTACCCGCGGAGCCATGGCCCTGTATTACAACCCGGCGGGTATCGCCAACATGGACGAAAACAGCCTGGCCTTCAGCTACACCGACTGGGTCGCTGACATCAGTTACAACTATGTGGCGTACACCCGGCCCATCGAGGGCTTCGGAAACGTGGGCGTTCATATCGCTCTTTTGACCATGGACGACATGGAGAGGACCACCCTGGAGCAACCGGATGGTACCGGCGAGATGTTCGGGGCCAATAGCTGGGTGATAGGAATCAGCAATGCCTACCAGCTTACCAACCGTTTCTCGTTCGGTGTCACGGCCAAGTACCTGAGAGAGAAGATCTCCGAGCTCTCCTCCGGGTCGATTGCCTTCGACGTTGGCACCGTCTATTACACCGGCTTCAGGAGTCTCAGGATAGCCATGACCACCCGCAACTTCGGAAGCGACACCAAATTCGGCGGGACCGAGCTGGAGACCACGCTGGATCAGGACAACGACCCCACTACCCAGCCGGTGGAGGTGAGGCTGAATACCGAGTCTCATCCGCTGCCCCTAAGCTTCCGCGTGGGTATCGCCTATGATTTCGAGCTGAGCGAAGCCAGTAAACTGATGACCACGTTCGACGGATACAACACCCGTGATAGGGGTCAGCAGGCCAGCCTGGGGGCGGAGTACAGCTGGCAGAACGAGCAGCATATGTTCGCCCTCAGAGCCGGATACAAAATCGAGACCGACGAAGAGGGTTTCGCAGCCGGCGCAGGTTACGCCTATCAAGTCACCGGATTCGGGAACGTGGGGATCAACTACGCCTGGGCAGATCTGGGCAAGTTGGAAAGCGCCCACAGATTCAGCCTGACGATGGCCTTCTAGGGTCAAAGATCGGCTGATTGAAGAGCACAACGCCGGTTTCCCTTTGGTCCGGAAACTGATTTCTTTCAGATTCCGGTTTGAGGGAGGCCGGCGTTTCTTTTTCCCGGGAAGCGGAGTGGTACGTATGGCGGCGGGGTCTATTCTGCCTGCAGCAGCATTCATAATCATTCGGCAGCATCGAGGCAGGAGCTTGTCACGAAATGTGATGGGCTAGGTGGAAGGTGGGGGAAGGGTTCACTTCAAATCATAATTGCATCTCAAAGCATAAGGGCTCGATTAACCGGCTTACCTGCGATTTCGCGGTATCTCGCGTTTACGCGGCCCATCGTAGTCGAAATTCCAGTCACCCAGCTTGCGCATGGGCTTCTCCCGTACCATCTCCTCATAGGCGTGAGCCATTAGGCCGGCCACGCGAGAGACGATGAAAAAGCCCTTTCCTAATCTCCAGTCAAATCCCATGTCCGATATGACCGCAGCGATTGCGCCATCCACGTTCACGGGAAGCTTTTTGCCGAGCGCGTTGCTCAACTCACTCTCAATCGCCTGGGCCAGCTCCAGGTGCCTTCCCGAGAAATTCAAATCCTTGGCCATCTGAAACAGCTTCAGGGTCCTGGGATCGGTTTCGTGCAGACGATGGCCGAAGCCGGGAATTCTCCGTCTCCTGTAGATGAAGTCGGAAACCAGCTCCTTGGCTATGGAGGAGACTTCGTCCGGTCTTCTGCCCCACGACTGCAGTATCTTGGCACACCTCTCTATGGCCCCCCCATGGATGTCGCCGATGGTCAAAACGCCTGCCGCTATGGCTGCATTCAAGGAGTTACCGCCAGAGAGCACATTTCTGGCGGAAAGCACCGACGGAGGGGTCGCCCCATGATCTATGCCGGATACCAGAATGGCCCTCATCATTTCCGACTCTTCTTTGTTGGGAAGCTCACCCTTCAGGATCAGAAAGACCGCGTCGGAGAAGGACAGCCTTTCCATCATCTCCACGATGTCATATCCCCTGACCCTTATCTCTCCCTTCCTGATCTCCGTGATGGCAGTCTTCCATCTATTGTCAGTCATCTTTGCCTCCGATCTTAATATTCCTTGGATAAACCCCGGCTGCAAACTACGTCACCAACTTATCAAAAAGTTCCCACAAAGTCAATGAATTTGTACGATTAGCTCGTTTGTTTAGTTGTGCTGAGATGGAGTCTGCAAAAGCCAGTGGCTGCGGGAGGCTGCTCTGGCTGCCGTGATTCAAGAACACTCGACTCTACACCTGGTTTCAGCGCAAAGTTCCTCGAGAAAGCGAATTTTGATTTCCAAATCTTGCAGGTTGCATCCTTCCCAGAGGAAGGTCAGCTAAGAGAATTTGTCATTCCAGTACCCGCATTTGTCTTGACAAGCACATTTTTGGGGCTTTATTGACAAGGATTCGATCCAGGTCTCCAACTCAGCGCTCTTTGCCCAAAGTCGAAAAAACCAGGAGGACGGGATGAGAAAACACCGGCTTTTGATAATGATGATGTCCATCGCAATTCTGATCCCATCTGGATTGTCGGCTCGAATGTATTTGACGCTGGATGAGGCTTTTCCCGGCTTTTCGAGCAACGATGTCGGTGATATCCGAGTCATGTATCTTCCCGGCGGGGATACCATCATCTGGGTGGGCACCGGCAAGGGAATCTCTAAAACCACAGACCGGGGTGAGAGCTGGTATTTCTATGATCAGAGAAGTGGACTGAACCAGGATGAAATCTCCGCTCTGGCGGTCTCCGATACCACACTCTGGGCAGCTGCGGCTTACAACAAGGAAGTACAGGGGGAACTGTGGCCTTACGGGAGAGGTTTCAACAGAAGCGGGGATTTCGGTGAAACCTGGGATTCATTTATTCCTTTTCAGGTGAGCAAGTATGCGGGGATGGTCTGCTACGATATAGCCGTAGACGATACCACCGTTTGGGCCACTGCCTGGTACGGCGGCCTGATACGCTCACGGGATGAAGGTCAAACGTGGGACAACGTGTTTGTGGACTCGGCGGCTCAGGAAGATTTCGAGCAAGAGCGCTTCCGGGATTTCAGGAACCGCTTCTTCGCCGTAGCGGTCGATACTCTCTGTCCGGTAGAGAAGAAACTAAAGAATTGGGTACACGACATAGCGTACGACGGCAGATTGATCTGGGCGGCGACCGCCAACGGAGCCTGGAGCAGCCTGGATCTGGGTGCCGGCTGGTTTCCGTACGATACCGCCAGCGGTCTGAACTCGAACGGCGCGTTTTGCCTGGCTGGCGATACTTCGAACTTCTGGGTCGGCCTTTATGAGGTGGACGGAACCTACCCGCTGCCGCTTCTGCCATCTCTGATTGGAGCCGATTTTAACTTCACCAGCGATTTCGGTGCAAGCTGGGATACGGCCAGCCCGGATTTGGGACAGGCGAGTTCCCCGGGCAAGTACCCCAGGCGGATGGCCCTGGCCGACACGGTGGTCTGGGCGGCCTGTGCAGAGGGCGGTCTTATCCGCAGCTTCGACGGCGGAGAAAACTGGGAGAACGTTTTCGCAGATACGTCTGCCCGGCGAAGATTCGAGGAAGAGGCGCTGCAGTACGAGGATATCTTCATCTCTCTTGCTATAGACACGTCGACTGCTGATACCACCCTGGTGTGGGCGGGCACCAAGAACGGCATTTACGAATTCGTTTACACCACGAGCGATTCTGCGGATACGGTGATCCAACATCTTTATGAACAAGTCGAGGGCGGATCGGGTGTCGCTCTCCCTGCCGGCCCTACGGCAATCGTCTCGATAGAGGTACAGAACTATGACTCTCGCACCGTGGTCTGGGCAGGCGCCTACCACGAGGTTGCCGCAGATCCCTATCCCGTCAAATGGCCGGTCACTTACAGGTCCACGGACGGAGGGGAGACCTGGATCGGCAGTCTGGAGAACGTACAGGCACGCGACTTTGCCTTCTCCGACTCCGTCGCCTGGGTGGCCACGCACCAAGGCCTGAAAAGGTCCACGGATGGAGGCGAGACCTGGGATACTTTCGAGATAGTCGATTCTGCATCCAAGGAGCTGATAATCCCCTCACAGTTCACCTCGGTCTGTGTGGTGGAGACCGGTACGGACAAAACCATCTTCGCGGGGACCATAGATGGCCTGGCCCGGTCCACCGATGATGGCGTCACCTGGGAAGTCACAAAGTTTGCGCAGTCGTTCAAGAAAGCCGTCTGGGCGGGCACGGCGGCCGGCGTCTTCAAGTTCATATACAACTATCGGGACACATTTGACGCCGTGCTGAACTACAGCTCTTACTTCCACGGCATCACGGGAGACTGGATCGTAGGTCTGGCCATTCAGGAGTACCAGGGCAGAAAGGTTATCTGGGCCGCCACCCAGATCACTTTCTCCGGCAACGACGGTGTCAGTTTCAGCACCGATGACGGCGACAGTTGGCAGACGACCCTGCTGGGCGATCGCGCGTGGAATTTTGCATTTGACGACACTGTCGTGTGGGCTGCCACCAGCTCCGGTTTGAAAAGATCCGAGGATTGGGCAGAGAACTGGGAGGTCTTCAATTTCATGAAGGACAGGGATGAGGTCACCAGAAGCCAGATCACCAGCACCGAGTTCACCTCCGTGGCCATAATCGACGGTGAGGTGTGGGCCGGGAATGTTGGTGGGTTGGTCAAAAGCATGGATGACGGATCGACCTGGGACGTGGTCCGAACCGCAGTGCCTATAGGTAGCCCCGGCTCGGAGACGGCTTACGCGTTCCCTTCTCCCTTTTCCCCCATCTTGCAGGGAGGTGGGGAAACCAGAATTCACCATCGCCCAAGGCAATCTGGACCGGTCACCATCAAGATATATGATTTTGCCATGGACTTGGTAATTACGCTGGTGGACGGTGAGCATCGTGATGGAGACGAGGAATACGATGAAATTTGGTATGGAAGAAACGAGAAGGGGGACCTGGTGGCCAACGGCGTTTACTTCTTCAAAGTGGAAGCAGCAGGTGGCCAGACCGAATGGGGAAAGGTGGTAGTATTGAAATAGACTCATCGGGATTCGGAGAGCTTCCATGATAATCAAGGAGAATAATATGCGTAAACTACAGATTGCGCCGATACTTCTGATTCCAACGCTTTTGTGTTCAGCGGCCCTTGCCGAGACCGGAGACGGGGGTTATCCCGGCCAGTTCCTTCAGTTGGGATTTGGAGCAAGAGCGCTGGGCATGGGTGGAGCCTTCGTCGCGGTGGCCGATGATGCCACCGGAGGATTCTTCAATCCCGCCGGGCTGGTGCAGGTCACCAGGCGTACGTTCGGCGCCTTCTACAGAAACATGACGCTGGACCGGAGGCTGACCTACGTCACCTACAGCCAGCCCATAAGGGATGAAGCGACCATCGGGCTGGCCTGGGTCAATGCTGGAGTGACGGACGTCATGGGAAGAGACGGAGACGGAAACTTGACCGGGGAGATTTCCAACTACCAAAACTCCATTCATTTGTTTGTGGGACGCAAGATAATAGAACAGTTATCGGCAGGTATCCGTATGGCCTACACCCAGTTCAACCTGGCGAACATCAGCGCATATGGCGTGGGGTTCGGTTTTTCGGCCATGGGCAGGCCAGTGCCCCGGCTGCGCCTTGGGGCGGCCGTAGAGAACGTGGCCATGAAATATTCCTGGACCTCGGGAGATTACTGGAAAAGTATTGACCCGGACATTCTGGGTTCGTCAGTGGAAGAAGAATTCCCTGTGAACTTCAGACTTGGCGCGTCCTATCTCCTCTGGGATGACCGAATTCTCTTGTCAGGCGAAATCGAAAAGAACGATAAGCAGGAAGCCAAGCTGCACCTGGGGACGGAAGTGTGGGCGCTGGACAAGGTGGCCGGAAGAATCGGATACGACGGACGCGCTCTGACATTCGGTCTGGGGTTAAGACACGAAATCCGATCCATCGTGCTGGGCTTCGATTATGCTTTCGTCGACAGTCCCGTGGAGCTTGATGCAGATCATCTGGTCTCAGTTCAATTTGAGTTTTGACGCCGGGATCGCGGCGGACCCTGGATTTGCCTATGATCTTAAGAAGAATCAGTGAAAGCGTTTACGCCGTCCTGGGTGGGGAAAAGGAGCCCAACGCAGGATTTGTGGTGGGCAGAACTGGAATCCTGGTTATCGACACCACCTTCACGCCCTATCATGCCACCGAGATGCTCAGGCAGATAAGGTCGGTCAGCCAGAAGCCGATCAAGTACGTTTTCAACACTCACTACCATTCGGATCATACTTTCGGCAACCAGGTCTTTTCCGCCAAGGTGGTAGCAAACCGAAGATGCAAAGAGATCATGGCGACTCTGGTTCGAACCGAATGGAGTCGGGAATCCGTGCGCAAATGGCTGGAGGAGAACCCGGAGTTCAAGGAAAAGCTGGCCGATTTGAACATAACTCCTCCCGACGTTGTGTTCGACCGGGAATACCAGATTGACCTGGGTAACTTCAAAGTGGATCTCAAACATCTTGGCGGGCACACCACGGGCACGTCTGTGGCTTACGTTCCCTCTTCAAAGGTTCTGTTTGCCGGCGATCTGATGTTCAAGGGAAGGTATCCGTATATAAAGGACGCACACGTGCAGACGTGGCTTGCGGCTCTGGGTAGTCTCCGACAAATGGATTTCGACACCCTGGTCCCCGGGCACGGCTATCTGTGCAAGAGGGACGACCTGGATAATATGCTCCAGTACTTTGAGAATCTGTTGGAAAACTGCAGGGAATTTGTGGGGCAGGGACTTGCTCTGGACGAAATGGTAAAGAGAAAGGAATTCATCAGGTACGCCCGGCGAAACGTGGATCTGCACGAAGAGAACATCAGAAAAACGCATGCAGAGCTGACCGAGGAAGAGAAAGTTGAAGAATAGACTATTCCTATTCGTTGTTGCCTGGTTTGCTCTGGGCTCATTTCTTGCATCAGATACGACCTCCAGGAATGACAAGAGCGGGACGTCGAGCTTGAGATTCTTGAGTCTGGCTGCCGGCGCAAGGGCTCTCGGAATGGGCGAGGCTTTCTCCACTCGATCCGACGGCGTGGTNNCGGCGAAGATAAGCTTCAGCCACACGCAGTGGTTCCAGGATATCACCGCCGAGTTTTTTTCCTCAGCGGTCAGGGCAAAAGATAACGTTTTCGGCCTGAGTCTGTCTCTGGGAAAGGTCCCCGACATCGAGAAGCGGGAAGGTCCCTCGGTGGAGCCGCTGGCGCTAGTCGATGCCCACGATTTCATCCTGTCCCTTTCCTATGCCCGAAACCTGAGTGAGAATTACGGCGCAGGTTTCTCGGTCAAATGGATCTATGAGAAGATCGACATATCCTCGGCCAGCGGATGGGGATTTGACGTCGGTGCTGTTTTGACTCCTTTCCACGGCAGTAGAAGCGCCCTTCTGCGGAATCTGACTTTCGGCGCGGCCATTTTGGATTTTGGCTCCAAGATAAAATTCAAAAAAGAAGGCTACTTTCTGCCCACGCGGTATAAGGCCGGCATCAGCTATTCTGCTCAGATGGAACGGCTGAAGGGGGCCGTCATAGTGGCGTTCGATCTGGTGAAGCCTCGCGATGATGATATGAAGGCCCATGTGGGTGCAGAGTACTGTTTTAAGGAGAACTTCAAGCTGCGGCTGGGGTACCAGCTTGGGTACGAGAAGGAAAGGGATTTCTCATTCGGATTGGGAACAAGATTCGGCAAGTACGCTATAGATTATGCATTTCTGCCCTATCAGTCGGATCTCGGCGACGTGCACTGTGTCTCTCTGGACATTGAGTTCTGAGGTTTTCGTTCTGTCGGCAATCTCCGTATGGTAGAGTTTTTTAACAGCCCCTTCCACAGAACTGCAAACTTCCCTATGTAGAAAAGGAGGACACTCTTTATGGCAAGGTACAGGATCGCATGGCTTCCCGGTGATGGAATAGGAAATGACGTGCTGAAGGCGGCCAAGATCGTCCTGGATAAGATGGAGCTGGATGCGGAGTACGTACCCGGAGACATCGGATGGGAGTTCTGGTGTAAAGAGGGAAATGCGCTGCCCGAGAGAACCATCGAGTTGTTGAAGAACACCGACTGTGCCCTATTTGGTGCCATCACATCCAAGCCAAAGGAGGAGGCCGAGGCTGAGCTGGATGGGTCCATGAAAGGGAAGGGGCACGTGTATTATAGCCCCATCGTCAAACTGCGCCAGCTCTTCAATCTCAGGACTAACCTAAGACCGTGCAAGGCCTATCCCGGCAATCCCCTGAACTACCGGGACAGCGTGGATTTGGTGGTCTTCAGAGAGAACACAGAAGACTTGTACGCTGGAGTGGAGTTTCACCCGCTTCCCGCCGAGGTGATGTCGGTGCTGTGCAAGCACAATCCCCGAATGAAAAAGTTTGAAAAAACACCGCTGGAGGACATAGCAGTAAGCCTGAGAGTGAACACCAGAAAGGGCTGCCAGAACATCGTGCGGGATGCCTTTGAATATGCCAGGAAGCACAGGAGGAAATCGGTCACCGTAGTGGAAAAGCCCAATGTGATAAGGGAGACCTCCGGCCTGATGGTGAGAGAGGCCAGGAAGATTGCCAAGGAGTATCCGGAGATTCCGCTGTGGGAGACCAACATCGATGCCATGTGCATGTGGCTGGTGAAGAATCCGGAGGACTACGACGTTCTGGTGACCTCCAACATGTTCGGTGATATAGTGTCTGACCTCTCTGCCCAACTCGTAGGTGGATTGGGCTTCGCCTGTTCCGGGAACATCGGCGACGACTACGCGGTCTTCGAGCCGACACACGGCTCTGCCCCCAAGTATGCCGGTATGAACAAGGTGAATCCGATGGCCACTCTACTGAGCGTCAGGCTGATGTTGGACTGGTTGGGTGAGACCGAGAAGGCTTCACGCCTGGAGTCTGCCGTGGCCGACGTGATCCGAAAAGGGAAGATGAGGACGTACGACATGGGGGGCAGCTCCACCACCACCCAGGTGGCGGAAGAGGTGGCGAGGAAACTATAGGAGGTTACCCGCAGTTGCTCGACCATAAGGATCAGCATAGTTAGTGACGAGCCTGGTGCCTGTCCTTTCGGTTTTTCCGGCCAGGGAGGGCTGCCGTCTCCGTTCTTCCCTTATTTCCTGCCGCTGACCGGTCCGGGAGTGTCCCGGACAAGAGTGACGAATCTCTTCAGGATTTTCCACCTCACAACACCTTTGTGATCCGCCGGTTTTTGTTTATATTGATTCAGTGTAAATAGATCGAGCAGTGATTTCGTGTTGTATGATGTGACGCCGTGCGTCACCTGGAGATGCGAAAGACCATGATGCATCCGCTTTCAGAAAAGATCAAGAAAGGTTTGCTTCCCTTCGTGATGAAGCCGGGAAGATACGTGGGCAACGAGCTAAATGCCACTTTCAAGGACCACCAGGGGAAGCTTACGATTGCCCTGGCCTTCCCTGACAACTACGAGATCGGAATGTCATATCACGGACTGGCCATACTCTATCACATAATCAATGAGCAGCCCGACTGGGTGGCAGAGAGGGTATTTGCTCCCTGGGTGGACGCAGAAGAGATCATGAGAAAAGAGGGCCTCCCTCTCTTCTCGCTTGAGACTCATACGCCGGTGAGGGAATTCGACGTGGTGGGCTTCTCGCTGACCTACGAACTCAACTACACCAACGTCCTCAACATGCTTGACCTGGCCGGCGTACCGGTTCGGTCAGCCGAGCGGGACGAGCAACATCCTTTGGTTATTGCAGGCGGGCCGTGCACCTTGAACCCGGAGCCGGTGGCCGATTTCTTTGATCTCTTCGCAATCGGTGACGCGGAGGAGATGACAGGAGAAATCCTAAGAACCATTCATGAGTCGAAGACAACCGGAGGAAAGAAAAGGGAGCTTCTCACTACGCTGTCCAAAATACCAGGAGNNGAAGCCAGGTATGACTCCGTCAACCAGTTTGAATCGACTTTGCCGAAGGTTCCGGAGGTTCCTGAAACCATCAAGGTCAGAACGATTCCCCGACTGAAAAGCGAATATTACCCTCCCGCTCCCATTGTCCCTTTTCTGGAGACCACCCACGATCGGCTGACTGTGGAGATCATGCGCGGTTGTCCCAAGAGGTGTCGTTTTTGCGCTGCAACCGTGACCTATCAGCCCAAAAGGGAGAGGCCGGTTCAGGATGTCGTCAATCAGGCGGAGGAGGGTATAGCCAGCTCGGGCTGGAACGAGGTCTCTCTGCTTTCCCTTTCCGCTACTGACTATTCGGGCTTGCCTGAGTTAGCCAAAACGCTTGCTCAGAAGCTATCCTCCCGAGGCGTATCCGTCTCTTTGCCCTCTCTCCGGCCGGAAACGTTTTCCGTGGAGCTGGCCCGGGTGTTGACCCAGGTCAAGAAGCCGGGATTGACTTTCGCTCCGGAGGCAGGCACTGCAAGACTCAGAGGCGTAATAGGCAAGCATCTGAACGAGCAGGAGCTGGTGAAGACCGCGCAGATCGCCTTCTCATCCGGGTGGAATCTGATCAAGCTGTATTTCATGATTGGACTCCCCACCGAAGCCGAGGAGGACCTCAAGGGCATAGCCGTGCTCCTCAGGAGCGTGCTTAAAGCGGCGAGAGAGCGGGGCAGGCGCAACAACGTCAACGTGACCATCTCTCCGTTCACTCCCAAGCCGCATACTCCCTTTCAGTGGGAGAAACTGGAGGATATCGAGAGTCTGCAGACAAAGATCCGTTATCTGAAACTTAACTGCCGGCAGGGCAATCTGCACATGAAATTCAGGGATCCACACGTTTCCTATCTGGAGGGAATTCTGGGCCGGGGAGATCGAAGAATCTGTCCGGTGATTCAGACGGCCTGGAAAAAGGGCGCCAGATTCGATGGCTGGACCGAGCATTTCAATTTTCAGCTCTGGAGGGAAGCTTTCGCTGAGCAAGGAGTCGAGATGGATTTTTACGCCCGGAGTAAGAGTCCGGATTCTCCCTTGCCCTGGGATCATATCGACAAGGGAATCAGAAGGGAGTTGCTCAAGAAGGAAAGAAATCGAGCTTACGTCTCAGGGGAAGTATCGCCTGCAGAGAGAGAAGAACCTTCAAGGACGTGTCAGCGCCGCCCGGAGTTCAGGTTGAGCGATTTTGCTGCAGGGCAGAAGCTGCAGGAGACGCTGGTATCCGCCAAGCAACCAGCAGAATCTACCTCCGCATACGGCCGTCCGAGAAAAAGGAAGCCTGCCTCTCTGGCTATGACCGTGGCCCGCAGTCGGGTCCGGCTGAAATGGAGCAAATCCGAGGAGGTCAGGTTCACCTCTCATCTGGATGTGGGGCGTACCTTCGAGCGCGCCATCCGCAGGTCCGGCATTCCCATAGCTTACACGGAGGGATTTCACCCTCACCAGAAAGTCGCCTTCGGCCCTCCTCTTCCTTTGGGATTCATCTCGGCGGCGGAATACCTCGATGTCCAGCTCAACTCGCCCTACACTTCGCTGTTCCTTTTCAGACTGAACCGGGCTCTGCCACCCGGATTTAGATTTCTGGAGGGCAAACCCATTCTGGGGAAATCCGACTCCCTGAGCTCCTTCATCAACCTGGCTACCTACGAGGTGGTGCTCGATTTACGGCCGGACCAGGCCGGAAGAACGATTGAAGGCGTTATGGCCAAGAAAGATCTGTTGGTCAAAAGAACTTCCAAGGAAGAGATCAGATCAGTCGACATAAGAAGGCACATCCTCAAACTCGAGTTTGAGCCCCGGGAGGAAGGGGTCCTTCTGAAGATGCATCTGGAGCTGGGAGTCGAAGGCTACGCCCGACCGGAGGAGATCCTGATATACGGATTCGGGCTCGAGGAGAAGGTAGTGGCCGGTTTGCTTTTCAAGCGAACCGGACTTTTCGTCAGGATGGGAGAAAAAGTTGTAGGCCCCATGGAAGCGGTCTAGGGAGCGATCGGGTTCAGCTCGATTTTACCCGGTCAGGGTCCACCAAACTGCTTTTGTCGAGCAAGATATTCTGCATAGAGTGAGAAAACAACCGTCAAAGAATCCCAGGGAGATAGCGCTAAGAATCTTGCACGAAATCGAAGTCAAGGGTGCCTTTGCCGACCAGGCCACCCGGTCCTTCGCCGACGATCTTCACCTTTCGTCCCTGGACCGAAGGTTCATTGGCGAGTTGGTTTCGGGGTCCACCAAGATGAGAAGGCGGCTGGACCACGTGCTCAAGCAGTTCCTGGAGCGGAAGATCGAGGAGCTGACTCCATGGATCAAGATCATATTGAGAATGGGGATCTACCAGGTGGACTTCTTGGACAAGGTACCCCAGAGGGCGGCTGTGGATGAATCGGTGAAACTGGCCAAGAAATTCGGCCATAAAGGTACCGTGGCTTTGGTCAATGCGGTCTTGAGAAGCTATCTGAGAGACAAGGGCCGGGTTAGGTTCCCCTCCCGGGAAGAGGACGCCATCGAGAATGTCGCCCTGTTCTACTCTTTTCCAGCCTGGATGGTAAAGATGTGGCTGTCGATTTTTGGGGAAGAGGATACCATCAAGTTGTGCCACGAGTTTAACAGAAGACCGCGGCTTTCGTGCCGGGTCAACTCGCTGAAGATAGAGGGGGTGCAGCTGGAGGAGCTGCTGACGCGGGAAAAGATCAAGTTCAGACCGGGCAGATTCCTCACCGATTTCTACCATATCGAATCCAAGGTGGATCTGGGCAGATTCCCTCCCCTGCGTGAGGGATTGGTCTACTTCCAGGATGAGAGCGCAGGATTGCCGGTCTGCCTCCTGGATCCTCGTCCGGGAGAGCGAATCCTGGATTTGTGTGCCGCCCCCGGAGGAAAAAGCACCTTTATCGCCCAGCGGATGAAGGACCGGGGGACGGTCGTGGCCGTGGATCTGAGCCCCGAAAAGCTTGAAACGGTAAGAGAAAACTGCCAGAGACTGGGCGTGCGCTCCGTGCGCGCGTGCTGCGCGGACGCCAGAGACTTCTCCTGCCATCCGGTAGACAGAGTACTGGTCGACGCTCCTTGCTCTGCTTTGGGGACCTTGGGACGGAATGCGGATGCCCGGTGGAGAAAGCAGAGAGACGACGTTCTCCGACTGCAGAAGTTACAGGTGGAGATTCTGCTCAATGCAGCCAGACTGGTGAAGCAGGGTGGCGTACTGGTGTACAGCACCTGTACCCTGACCCCGGAAGAGAACGAGCAGGTGATCGAAAGATTCCTCCGGCAAAGCGAAGGTTTCAGAGTACAGGAGGCTTCCGGTTTTCTCGACAACGATCTCGTGGACGGGAGGGGAATGATCCGAACTCTGCCCCAGGTACACAAACTGGATGGAACTTTCGCCTGCAGGTTGGAGAAAGCGGGCTGATGCCGGAGAGCGAATTTTGGATTTGATTTTTTAGAAGAATGGTATATCTTGCCTTGACTTAGGAAGCTCAAGGTTGAACCTGGAAAGGCTGTTATGGCTGGCGCGGTCGGGAAGGCGTTAAAGCAAATACTGGATTTGACCTGGAGAAGGAGACTGGTCAGGTATCCGCTCCTGTTGGCAGGAACGCTGGTGGGCCTTTTTGTGCTGATGCTTTTGGTCGACCGGGTGATCATGCCGGTGGCGGTGCACTGGGGAGAGGCAAGCGTGATTCCTGATCTTACCGATTTGAGTCTGGACGAGGCGAAGAGCGTACTGGAGGATAGGGGCTTGAGACTTAAGGTGATGGCGGAGGCCTACGATCCTGCCAGGCCTCCCGGGACCGTTCTTTCTCAGATTCCCAGGCCCAACAGCCGGGTGAGAGAGGGTCGATTTGTCAGGGTGACTGTCAGCAAGGGTGGCGAGACCGTGCTGGTTCCCAGCTTGCAGGGCATCTCCATGCGCCAGGCGGAGCTTCTGCTGGCCCACGAAGGTCTGGAGTTGGGAGATGTAAGCTGGGTCCCGTCGGATTCGTTCCCGGAGAATGTGGTCATCGCTACGACCCCTTCGTTTGATACCCCGGTTCCTCACGGAATGTCCATTAATCTGCGAGTAAGCCTGGGAGCCCGTCCGGATACCGTGCTGGTCCCCGATCTTCTGGGGACGAACCTGGAAGAAAGCAGGAGGATACTGCGAGAGATCGGGCTTCAATTGGGGAGAATGAAATCGGTGGTGAATGATGATTTTCTGCCCGGGACCGTGTTGAGCCAGTCCCTTCCTTCGGGACTGAAGGTGGAGAGAGGATCGGAGATAGAACTGGAGGTCAGCACCATTGAATAGACTCTTTCCTTCAAGGTTTAAGCCGAGCCAAGGGCTTTGCAGGTCACAACGTTGGAATCTCAAAAGACGCGAGCGAGGTGTCAGATGACAAAGGTCGCACCTTCTGTTTTGTCCGCCGATTTCAGGAACATCCAAAGCGAAATCAAACTGGTGGAAGGGTGCGGGGTGGACCTGCTTCACCTGGACGTGATGGATGGTCATTTCGTGCCCAACATCACCTTTGGCCCCATGATGGTGGAGGCCATAAACCGTTGCTCGGATCTGCCGCTGGACGTTCATCTGATGATCGAGAATCCAGACCTTTTTGTGGAACAATTCGTCGAAAGCGGCTCAGACTTTCTCACCGTAAGCCTCGAGGCTTGCAGGCACCTGCACCGCACCATACGTCTGGTCAAAAGCTTCAAAATAAAGGCGGGCTGTGCGCTGAATCCTGCCACGCCCTTCGGCGCGGTCCAACCGGTCCTGAGTGAGTTGGATCTGCTGCTCTTGATGACAGTCAATCCGGGTTTCGGGGGCCAGAGATTCATCTCTTCGGTCTTGCCCAAGATCGAAGAGGCAAGGGCCTTCATAGATAGGAACAACTTGAAGACCGAAATCGAGGTGGATGGAGGGATAGGCCCGGAGACAGCCAAATCTGTCAAAGAGGCAGGAGCCGACATCCTGGTATCCGGCGCGGCGATCTTTAAAAGCGACGACTACTGCCGGACGGTGAAGGCGATCAGAGAAGCGTAAGACCGACTCAGAAGCCTGCCGCTGATGGACAGAGCCTGGGGTACGGGCGCCTTCTCCCCGATGCTCCCCCGGGCAGATGCGGGTAAAAGCGAATTCCTTGCGGCGATTCAAGTCGGGATGGCTAACGATTCACCGCTGGGTCAAACGTGCCGTGAGGCAGTGAACCGAAGATTTTTGTTGCCAAAACTGGCAGGGTGTTTATATTATGGTTTTCACGTTTGGGGCCGATCAATCGTACAATAGCCAGACGCGGAAGGGCCCAGCGGCCCTTTGAAGAGCCCCACTCAAGACCGGGTCGGAAAAAATGTTTGAGGATCTGACTTTAAAGCTTGAAGGCGTTTTCAAGAAGCTTCGGGGAAGAGGAAAACTCTCCGAGGCCAATGTAAAGGAAGCTCTGAAAGAGGTGAGGCTTGCCCTCCTGGAGGCGGATGTTAACTACAAGGTGGTCAAGGACTTCGTCAACCAGGTGCAGGCCAGGGCCATCGGTCAGGAGGTCCTGCAAAGCATCACGCCGGGCCAACAGTTTGTCAAAATCGTGAACGATGAGCTGACCGGACTCTTGGGAAAAGAGAGAACGGAGGTGAAGTTCTCCTCACGCCCTCCCACCATTTTCATGCTGGTGGGCCTGCAGGGATCGGGCAAGACCACCGCCTGCGGGAAGCTGGCCCGATATTACAGGAAGAAAGGAAGATTTCCCCTGCTGGTGGCGGCGGATATCTACCGTCCGGCTGCCAAGGATCAGCTCAAGATTTTGGGCAAGACGCTGAACATCCCGGTCTTTTCCTCGGGAGACGACCCGGTGAAAATATGCCAGGAGGCTGTCGAGCACGCCAGAAAAGAAGCCAAGGACCTTGTGATAATCGACACCGCCGGACGGCTGCACATAGATCAGCCGTTGATGCAGGAGCTCCTGAACATCAAGAAGGCTGTCTCCCCTCAAGAGATCATCCTGGTGGCCGATGCCATGACCGGCCAGGATGCGGTCAACATCGCAAAGACCTTCGAGGAGAAAATAGGGTTGGACGGCGTATTCCTGACCAAGATGGATGGGGATGCCCGGGGAGGGGCGGCCCTGTCCGTGCGCGCGGTCACCGGCAGTCCGATAAAGTTCGTGGGCGTAGGGGAAAAGCTGGATCAGCTGGAGATGTTCTATCCGGACAGAATGGCCTCCCGCATCCTGGGAATGGGCGATGTGGTCTCTCTGGTGGAGAAAGCCCAGGAGGCAGTCGATTTCAAGCAGGCTCAAAAGCTGGAAAGGAAACTGAGGAAGGAAGCNNAGGAAGCTTTTACTCTGGACGATTTTAACGATCAGCTGCAGCAGCTGAAAAAGATGGGTCCGTTGGAGTCGATCATGGAGATGATTCCCGGATTGGGAGGAAAGATGATGCGGGGCCTCAAGATCGACGAAAAGGCCATGGTGCGGGTGGAAGCCATGATCAACTCCATGACCGAAGAGGAAAGGCATAAGCCGCATATTATTGACGGAAGCAGGAGGAGGAGAATCGCCCGGGGAAGCGGTACCTCGGTCCAGGACGTTAATCAGCTTTTGAAGCAGTTCTCAATGATGCAGAAGATGATAAAGAAGGCAACGAAAATGGATCTGAGCAAGCTTCAGAAAGGCTTCATGTCATTTCGGTAGCCGAGAGCCGTGTAAACTCGAAGCAACGGAGCCGTCAGGCACGCGGAAGCCCGGCCCAAAGAGAGCTTAGTGGACAGTCTGAAAGCAAGGTCCAATAGAAAAAACGCATAGAACGGAGGTTAACTTGGCAGTAAGAATCAGATTGAGAAGAACCGGCGCGAAGAAACGACCTACCTACCGCTTTGTGGCCACCGATTCCCGCATGCCCCGGGACGGCAGATTCATTGAAATCCTTGGCCATTATAATCCTATAGAAAAGCCGGCGGCGGTCGGGGTCAAGGAGGAGAGAGTCTACTACTGGCTGAAGCAGGGCGCCGTGCCCACGGATACGGTTAACAGCATCTTCAGGCAAATCGGACTGTGGAACAAGTGGGAGATGATGAAGAAGGGAGAGGA
>JABAOC010006999.1_pt1 | contig 23605 bp, 11 predicted proteins | sample 7062161 | NCBI WGS metagenome assembly JABAOC01 (sample SAMN14538625, study PRJNA623070) | marine sediment metagenome | biome: marine biome [ENVO:00000428]; feature: marine pelagic biome [ENVO:01000023]; material: deep marine sediment [ENVO:00002113] | place: India: Gulf of Khambhat ... | reverse complement strand
CTATTTGTTCTAATTTTCAAATTCATCTACAAATTCAGCAAACAGGTATTTCTTGTGGCAAAAACGAAGAAGTGTTTCTGTTGAGGATTATGTGGTGTTCGTAAAAGAAGTTGCCTCATTACCACAAATATCAAATTTTACTCAACATACTTATGTCAATGTTAAAAGATGTTCCTCATTTTCTGGATCAAAAAAGTTTCCTTTGTCCATATTAAAAATGATTTCAATTTTATGACCGATAGATGGATTTGCACTGATGTTTACTCTGGCCACAAACTGATGATTTCCAGTATTGAGATAAAGAAAAATTTCATTTCCCATTGGCTCCACAACTTCTAACAAGCTATCGGCTTTCGAAGCATTTTGGATTCCCGGAGTAAAACTTGCATCATAAATATCTTCAGGTCTTATTCCAAAAATGATTTTTTTGTTAATATATGGGGATAACTGTTGATGATATTTTTCAGGAATGCGAAGTTGAATTTTCCCTTCATCGAAAACGAAACTATCATCTTTTCTTACTATACCTGTCATAAAATTCATCGCTGGACTCCCTATAAAACCGGCGACAAACTTATTAATCGGCTGATTATATAAATTTAATGGTGTATCTATTTGTTGAACTAAACCGTCTTTCATGACAACAATTCTATCGCCCATTGTCATCGCTTCCATTTGATCGTGAGTAACATAAATCATCGTGGTTTCTAACCGATTATGAAGCTTAGAGATTTCAGTTCGCATTTGCACACGTAATTTAGCGTCAAGATTGGACAAAGGCTCATCAAATAAAAATACCTTTGGTTTTCTCACTATAGCTCTTCCAACTGCCACGCGCTGACGTTGCCCTCCTGAAAGCGCTTTTGGTTTTCGATCCAAGAGAGCCTTGATTTCCAAAATTTCTGCCGCTTCCTGTACCCTCTTCTCTATTTCTTTCTTTGTAAATTTTCTCAACTTTAAACCAAACGCCATATTTTGATAGACGGTCATGTGCGGATAAAGCGCATAATTCTGAAACACCATTGCTATATCACGATCTTTCGGAGGGACATCATTAACTAAACGGTCGCCTATATAAACATTACCATCTGTAATTTCTTCCAATCCTGCTATCATTCGTAGAGTGGTAGATTTACCACATCCTGATGGCCCTACTAAGACCATGAATTCCTTATCTTTAATATCAATATTGACGTTTTTTGCAGCAACCACGTTTTTATTAAATATCTTAGTTACATTTTCTAATCTTACACTGGACATAATAACTCCGTTATATCTATAATTTTCATACTGAAATTATTCTTTGAGATGATTATAGCAATATCACATTTACATTGTAAGGGCAAGAAATTTGCGTGTTCCAGGATATATTAAAGTTTAATGTTTCTTAGAAATGCAAATATTTTTAACTGGCTAATTTTAAACTAGTCGTCAGAGTATGATCAATCCAATTTGTTTATTAAAAATCAAAGCAGGTCGAACTTTTTCAGATATTTTTTTATTATTCTCAAAAATTCTAATCATTTATTCTTCAAGGATTAAGCCACCGAAGGATTTTGAAGTTATTTGAAAAGTTATTTAATCATATTACCAGGTGAGTTCGTACATGAAATTTATAAAATTTTAAGTTCAAAGTCAAGTGTTTTCTCTAATTTTTATTAAAAAAATTAAGACGGCTATTTATTAAAATAGGTCATGATTTCACTCACAGTGTAATGTGATCCAGTGCATAAAATAAGATCACTATCCTGAGCATTTTTTATTGCATATTCTATCCCATCGATACTTGTATTGAAATTCTTAACATTATTTGTATAATGCAATGCTATTTTAGATATTGTAATCGGTGATAAGCTGCGATTATTATTATTCTTAACGGCAATAAACAAATCCGACAAAGCAGCTAATTTTTGTACCATTGAATTATAACTTTTATCCTTACAAACCCCAAACACAATTATTAAACGATCATAACTAAAAATTGTTCGGATTGCCTTTTTTAAATAAGAAATACCATTTGGATTATGTCCAACATCAATCACAACTTTTGGCTTATAAGATATTATCTGAAGTCTACCCGGCCATTTTACATCGAGTAAACCATGGTAAACATCTTCAATTTTTATCGGCATGAATCTTGAATTAAGGACATACGCAGTTGTAACTGCAAGTGCAGCATTATAAATTTGATGTTCGCCAATAAGAGATAATTTTAGTTGCGGATAAACAGATCCATCAATGGCCATATCTAATGATGTAAATTCCTCACTCAATATAACATTTTTTATTTTTAGTAGTTGATCAATTCGAATATGCTCAACTTGCCGCTCTTGACAAATTTGATCGAGAACAGACAATACATTTTTATAACGACTATTAGTAATACAGACTGAGCCCGGTTTTATGATACCAGCTTTTTCGATTGCAATACTTTTACGATTACACCCTAATTGTTTTGTATGATCAATCTCAATATTTGTAATAATACTGATAAGTGGAGAAATGACATTAGTCGCATCCAATCTCCCTCCAAGCCCAACTTCTATAACAGCAATATCGATTTGCTGATCAGCAAAATAAAAAAAAGCAATAGCCGTAATGGCTTCAAAAAATGTGCATTTATACTTTTTTAGTAACGGTTGGAGGCTTTCTATGTATTTAACTAATTCCGCTTGACTAATTGATCTCCCATTACACTTTATTCGTTCTCCAATATAAACTAAATGTGGGGAAGTGAACAACCCGGTTTTATAACCCGAAGCCCTTAAAATCGATTCCATCATGGCAGATGTCGAACCTTTTCCATTGGTTCCTGCCACATGGATAGTGTTATACTTTTCGTGAGGATTATCTAATTCATTTAAAAGAGATCGGATTTTATTGAGCCCTAATTTCCAGCCCAGATTAGTTAGGTTATAGAGATATTGAATGGCCCGATTATTATTCATAACACATCTAAAAATTGAACACTAAACATAATATAAAATTTACAATTTTGCAAGCATTTTTTTATCCAGGTTTAAATTACTATGCAATAATCTTCCACATTTGGTGGTAAAAATTTGCATAAAAGAATATATTCATTCAGATCTGAATTTAAAAAATAAATCGATATTGAAAAATTACCTAACCAATATAAAATTACTTTTTCTAAGCCTAATTAAAACAATAATAAGTTTAATTAATATTTCTTCATAAATTTTGTACAAATATTTAGATTACAATTCACAGATGGCATATATTTTGCATTCAACATACAAATTATTTACTTTCTAATAGTTCAAATATTTCAACATCAACTCCAATATGAAATTGAAATACCTTATAATTTTAAGTTTGTTTTTCATTGTCAGCAGTAATAGTTATGGCGGCATTACCGGATCCCTTTCAGGCAAATTGATTGATAAAAAAACAGGCCAAGAATTGCCCGGAGCCGAAGTAATGCTTATCGACACCAAGCTATGGACTATTGCAGATAAGTATGGTCGTTATTTTATTACTAAAATTCCACCTGGCACTTATGATATACGAGCTAAAATGCTTGGATACGCTATTCTTATAATGAAAAATGTCAATATCCGCGCAGACTACGATCATGAAATAAATCTTGAAATGGAATCTGAGGCAATAAAAAGTCCCGAGATCGTGATTACCGCTGAAAAACCTTTAATCCAGAAAGATTTTCCTTCAAGCAGTTACACTTTAAATTTTTCGGACATTAATCGTAAACTTCCAATCGATCACCTATTTCAAGCGATTAAACACCAACCAGCAGTTGTTAATGGTCATATTCGTGGCGGTAGAAAATATGATGCCTTATATATGATAGACGGGCAGTCAATTCTAGATCCAATGTTCAGAGAAATCAGTACATTAGTTCCATTAAGCTCTATTTCCGATGTTAATATTCATTCAGGAGGATTTAATGCTGAGTATGGAGAAGCAATGTCAGGGATCATTAATCTAATAACTAAAGAAGGTAAAGAGAAAACAGAAGGATTTTTTAAAGTTTATACGGATAACTTTGGCGTTAAAATAAAAAATGATAATTTACGTCGGATGGAGTTAAGTGTCGGTGGCCCTTTAATTGTCAGCTTTGGCGGACCCATATATGACTTGAATTACCATGTCTCTGGCATGATGAATTTCGATAACATGCAGTTTTCTAACAATAAAGATCCAGACTTTCAGGTTGCCCCTAAAAATCAAAATTATCACTATACTTCAAAACTTTCATTTAATTTATGGCGGAAAATCAAAATCATTCTTCAGCGTTTATCTTCAAGCTGGGAATTATATGATACAGTTAATTTCTCATCGTCATCAAATGACTCAACCAGATCAGTTGATCAAAAGAAAGATAGTAATCGGATCAATTTAACGATTATTCATACTCTTAATCCGAAGTCTTTTTACACATTTAGTTGTGGTCGAGACATTATTAAAAAGCAACTATTTAATAAAATTGAAATTAATGAAGAAACAGAGCCTGAAACTGGTAAACAATCAACGTCTGCAAAGTTTGTCCATGATTGGGATGATATTGTTCATGAAAAAATATACTTTTTAAAAGCATCCTACTATCGTCAATTTGCCTCAATGAATTTACTTAAAATAGGTACACATTTTAACTTCTACCGAATTTTTATGAATAATCTAGTTTTAAACCAAGCGACATCACCTGAATTTGAGAATTTTTTTCAAGAAAACATTATTGCGGATAAACTTAGTGTAAAACCATTTACAGTTGCTCTATTCGCTCAGAATAAAACTGAATATGATAAATTTACTATGAATATCGGAATGCGGTTGGATTATTTTAACCCTAATATTTCTTTTCCGGGAAGAAAATTTTATTCTGGTTTTTCATCACAAGATACGCTCAATCTCGCATCTCAAAAAGGTAAATCCCAATTTCAGATAAGTCCTAGAATTGGATTTTCATTTCCTTTATTTTTTAAAAATGATCGAATGCATTTGAACTATGGGTGGTTTTTTCAAACTCCCCCCTTGTATTATTTTTATTTAAACTCTCAACAAAATATCGATATTAGTTTTCCATTATTTGGTAATCCAGAATTAGAAGCTGAAAAAACAGAGGCTTTCGAAATCGGTTATCAAAAAGCAATCGGTCCGAAAACGGTTTGGGGAACAACATTTTTTGTTAAAAAAATAGAGAACCTTATAAATACAAAAAATTACTATCTTGGAAAAGATGATTATCAGACAAATTACATGCAATTTGAAAATTTAGATCGGGCATCTATTAGAGGTTTGGAAGTATTTATTGAAAAGAGACCTGGAAATAACAATGTTTTTGGTAAAATAAGTTATGCTTATTGTAAGGCCCTCGGATCATCCTCGTTCCCGTTACAAAATTATTATACCCTCATCCAGAATTCTTTAACGGTCAGTCGATTAAAAACATATCCATTGGCATGGGATCAACGACATAAACTAAGTTGTAACATTTCATATGTTAATCCGAAAAACTTTGAAATAAATTTACTGGCCCGAATTAATAGCCCACTCCCTATATTAGATCAACAATTTCAGATAACTGGCCGAGGAAAATGGAGTAATTACGTAGATGTAAGGATTATTAAATCATATAAGTTTCTATTTAAAGGTGAGTTTTCACCCTATTTTGAAATTTTAAATATTTTAGATGATAAGGAACAAGATATAATATCTAATCCATACTATGTGACAAATTATAATTATTGGATGTCAGAATTTGAAAATTATCAATATGAATATGGTAGAAGGATTAGAATAGGGCTAATGATTAACTTTTAAAATAATTGGACAATATATCAAACATTAAATGATAAATGTCTGACGTCAACTCTATTAAACTTTAGGCGATTAAAACAAAAAGCACCTTCTTAAATCAATAAAGAAGGTGCTTTTTTTATTTTATTCAATTAGTGATTGAACGAAAACTCAATATTTAGAAGCTATCAAATTTTAGAGCCTTTTCGTTCAGATACAAGCCCAATCAAAACCCTAATATGATTGAAAAAATGTGTCCACTTCCTAAAATCTTAAAATCAGTGAATGCATAGTCAAATTCAAAATGGGCGTAGCTAAAATCATATCTAATCCCACCTCCAAAAGTATAGCTTGCCGTATTATATGAATCGAATTCATCATCTTCGATAGAGATTCCGCGATAGCCAGCTCGAAGCGATAGAATGTTATTCCATACATATTCGATTCCTAAATTTGATCTCAAAAGCGCGTCATTGGGATCATAAGCATCCACTGCGATGGTAAGCCTATTCGTTTCACTAGCTAAAAATTGTCCCTCCATGCCAATTAAATCCGTCGAAAGCCCCATCCTGAAAATAAGAGGAAGAGGATAGTTTTCCGTTTTCAGATAAGCGTTAGCGTCGATATTTCCAGCACTGTTTGGGAACCTATCGTAATCGGTAATTTCTAAGCCAGGACCTCCTAATTTCATCTGACCACCAAAATTGCTCAAGCACATACCTAATTTCAGGCCCAAGACACCAGTATCAAGCAAAGAACCGACATCAATGGCAATCGTTTGCGCATTCTGATGATAAGCGCTAGTTCCTTCTCGGACATATTTCACGGTTCCGCCTAATCGTAATCTGTCCGTAACATAACGACTGTATGAAATACCAAGACAATATGATTCCCAAGAAAAATAGCTACCAGTTCCATCAGGATTATCTAAGGTAGTAATTTCTATATCACCAGAATCTAAATAGAAAGCACTGATTCCGATGGCACTTCCAGCACCTAATGGCTGAACCACACCAATAAAATTGTATGAAAGGTCAGCATAGAGCTCATTCCGGGATATAGCTAATGAGGTTCGTGTTACCGAAGCCAGACCGGCCGGATTCCAATAAAGACCCGTCACATCACCGGCTGCAGTAACGGCAGCTTCACCCAATGCGGCAGCACGAGCCCCAACTCCAAGTTTTAAAAATTGAGCTGCCGACGTGCCAACTCGGCTAATATCCTGGGCCCATGTTGGAGCAATGCTGATTAAGCACAATGTTAAAATGATCGTTATAATTCGCTTCATTTTTTATTTCTCCTTGTTTGACAATTTTTACAATTAAGAAAACAGGAAATGCTGCTTTTCATTTGCGTGCCAATGAACCAAAAATTAATCCTTTGACTGATCAATTTTGATCAGCCAAACTAACCAACACCATCAAAATCATCTAAGAATTACAAATTTTCCAATTTTCTTTTTACCACTTGGAGTTTCGACGACATAAATATAACAACCGTAGGCTATTTCCTGTTGATTAAATGATAGCATATTCCAACGTTCCCACCCCTGGGTTTCGCTTTGATGATATAATGAGATAACCCGTTCACCTGTTAATGTATAAACATGGATATCACATTCAGTTGGTAAATTGGTAAATGATATTTGCTTATTATACTGATCGATATCCCATTCAGCCGTGATCATATAAGGATTTGGCACGACTCTTATTTTATCGAGGTCTTCATCTTCTACTGTTCTTGATGTATATCCGGCAGTATTAATCCTGAAGAAGTCTCTACTGCCTTTAAAAGGCTTCCCGGTAATTAATCGAACCACATCACCTGTCACGGGAGTAACACTGGTATCGGTTACAGTTACAGTAGTGTCATACCTCACGCTGTCCGCCGAAATCTGGATCGTATCAATTTTAGTGATGACCTCATGTGGTGGCGCTGATAATGAAAATGAAAATGTAAAAGCCGTTCTACCCTTTATTGTTTCTTGCACCTTCAGGTCATCACCACTGGTCCACGTGTTTCTCATCTGTTCTGTAGTATCAGCAGGATTCGGTGGTGGATAGTGAGCAAACCTGGCTTTTTGATTCAAAGTAATATTCCAAATCTCAAACGGAATAGTATAAGTAGCTGGGTAGAAAGCCGTGTCAGGTTCATCAGTAAACCGAACTTCGTAATCGTAAGCATCTCTTATGATGTACGATCCAGAAAATATCCAGTTACTGACAGAGGGTGTACCAAACTCACCATGAAACCATTCAGTCGAATCAGGGTCAAATTGGGCGCTATTAAACCTTTGATCCACACTTATAATCATGCCATCAAGGATTGGCGATTCTTCGCCTTGAATGTTTGGCGAATCCTTTATTAAAAATTGACCGGTATTCTCGTCCTTCAAGCTGAATGTTGTCCGAGTCGTGGAAGTTGTATCATCAAAAGAGATGAGATAGCTATGCCCGGTAATTATGTATGGATCAACAATCTGGATTATGATGTCATGGTTGGCATAGGTGCCAGGTAATGCTTCAACTTTTATATCTGACTCGACATAATTACCTGGTTTTTTCCCGGCAACAACCTCTACTAAATTGGGTGAAGCGTTAGGGTTGGTCCCCTTAGCGCACTCGAGATAATTTAATGGAGCCCAATCATCGGGGTTGAGTTCAGGATCATCAACCACACCGCGATCGTAAGCTGTTACACTATACCAATAGGTTACACCCTGAGTCACATGAGTATCTGTCCATTTATGAACTAAACCGTTATTACTACCTTTATTTAAATGTGGATAAACCGGATCCAGACCTGAAACAGCGTTGTCGAGATCAAACTGCGTTAACGGAACAAAGCCGACGAGAAGACCATTTCCATCGTAAATTTGATCGCCCCATTGATTCATACTGGGAGGGGCAGTTGTTCTATAGATTTTATAACCTTCAAAATCATTATACCCAGTCATGATATCAACAGAATGTTCTGCTATATCATCCCAATACAAAGTGATTGAATCGGCGTATACGACTGCAGTTACGTTCGGAGGTGCCGGAGCATCAGCCCCTTGATAGTTCAATTCATACATGAATTGTGCAGTACGAGCATTGAACTTGACGTCAGATGTATCATCGCCAAATACCAATGCAAATGAGACCACGACTGTGTCACCAGCTGGCATATTAAATGGACCAGTGCTAAATTCAAACATACAGTCCAAACCATCTGTGTTATTTGGATATTCCTCTCGAATTCCTGCAGGCGAATCGAAATGAGGATCCAATGTGCCGTCTGGTGCTGGATGGAAGTAGGCTGTTTCTTCTAATGTTGTTAATTCGGTGTTATCGCCAGCCATGAGTTTATAAGCAATCAATTCTCCTCGCTCAGTTTCCACTTCGCCTGGACGATCTTCCCATCGATACCAGTGCCAGCCCGTAATGCCCAATTTTTCACCATCAATAATACGACCTGTATTCGGATCTTTTACCGGTGGTTCATCTATTAAACCATCACCATCATTGTCGATGCCATCGCTATAATGAGGATGGCCTTCAGATGCGAATGGCGTATCAAGGAGCTTAAACGCAGGAACAACTTTGTACTCAGGTCCTGGAAAAGGCTCCTCACCTCCCCACCGCCAATCGTAGATGTATGCCATGTTGTAGGCATAGGTTGTATCATTTTCTTCATCATATTCAGTACTGATGTACGTCATCCAGTCGAAACGGTCATTTATTGTCGTCGATCCTGAACGTGTTATGAGTTCTGGAACGTCAGAGTCATCAATGAGATTAATGTAAACATCTTTGTAATCCCATTGACTATTGTTAATAATCTGCATGGGAAAAAAGAGAATGTCCTCGGCATAGGACCGACCATAGGAAAGCCCCTGCACATTAACTTGCATTCCTAATGCATAACCCCGATCTGGAATGTCGTCATGTTCGGCATATTTAAGACCCTGGTCATCTAAATCATAGTCAGTGATTTCAAAGTAGACCTCCTTATCTGCAGAGAATTTGCCCACAAGCACAGTATCTTTATTTCCGTTAGGCAGATATTTCCAGGGGAGAGTGATATTTTGAAAATCAAACTCAGTGGCGGCTACAGTATCTATCGCGATTTTTCCAGTCACAGGATCCTTAGCCCAAAAACCAGGCCAATATCGGTAACCATCCTCATCTTGAGGCCACGTTATGGGAAAGGTACTCGTCGCAACAAGCGGTAAATCATCTAATGAGGTGTCATCATAAATATCTCCAAGGATCATTTCGCCTGAATGGAGCTTTCCCAGTGAACCAGCTTTGGGTCCCCAATCTGGTGCCTGGCGGCTATCCAACATATCCAGTGGGTATCGACAAACCCCAGATACAGATGGACCCATACTAACCATTTGCTTTGTAATTGGATCCTCAACCAGAGAAGCCCAGGGACCATCAGGTACACCAACGCTCAGGAATATTGAAGGAACATAAGTCCACCCTCTATAAGTTCCAGCCGGTCTGCCATGATCTCCCCAGTCAAAAGCGGACAAATGTGAGTTAAGCATCATGTGCTGCGCCTGACCAGCATCCAGAAGAGCAGCAGCTACATCTATCGCTCTCCCAGGCTTGTGCAGTTTCGTTTGCTGTCTTTGTTTGTTGAGTTCGTTAGTCATTCCAACTGAAACAACAAAAAGGCAGAGCATAACGAATGTAATTAGGCTGATTGCTCTGCTCCAACCGTTTATTTTCATTTTCTCCTCCAAAAATATTATTTAACTTAATAACTTTTTCAAATTAAAATTCAATTCTGGCGCCAAAATTAATTTGTCGCCGAGGTCCATAGTAGTGCGGTCGGTCATAGCGAGTACTGGTGTATGTTTTATTCATTCTTGGACCCGGATCTGTAGGACTACCAGTATCGGAATAGACCGACAGGACATTCTTTTTATCAAACAAATTTTGAATCCTGGCTAAAAGCGCGACCCTGAAGTTTTTAAAGATACGAAAATCTTTTCGGATTACCGCATCAACGAGCATCATCCAGGGAAGCCGGGCAGAATTTCGTTCTAATTCCTGACCATAATAAGTAGGGGTATAGGGATAACCGCTGGAAAAATGACCGATAAATTGCCAGGTCATATTTTCAAAAGGTGTGACACCAAATAGCTTAGGCCCAAAATCTTTCGGCATGGAATAGCCCAGGTGAGTCGTGAATACATGGGTCCTATCCCATGGCATTAAATATTCTTTCTTTGGCGTCGTTTCTTCAGTATCACCATCCCAATACCCTTGCCATGAATATTCCTTGTTTGCCTTAGCCACAGAATAAGTATACTCAATGCTTCCAAAATAATTATCGCTAAACCGCTTCTCTATGGTTATATCAATTCCTTTGGAGCTACCAAAGTCACCGTTGCGGATAATGGAATAACTATAAGCGCCAAATGGCATGCGACCACCTGTGGTATCAGCATCAAAACCTGAGACACCTATGCTACCAGGATCGCCATTGTTTTCCTTACTCCAAAGCGCAGTGCCGACTTTCCAGAAGTTCCCAAGCTGTTGGTCAATACCGATTTCATAGGCAATAGTACGGGAAGCATCCATATTTGCCCAGCCAAAAAATGGCAGGGACGATCCCAGGTTAAGGGTTTGATTGGTATAGAGATCCCGGTAGTCAGGAACCTGGAAAAAATGACCATAGGAGAAATGAAAGTAGGCGCGGTCTGTAATTGGGTGTGCGATTCCCAGTCTGGGACTCCACTGTATTTTGTTTTTACCCGTACCCACTGAGGAAGTTGGATCCCGCCAGTCTCCCCAGGCTCGTCCTTGTGAATTGGCGAAGTCGAAACGGATACCAGCGTTCACGATTAAATTACCGAAATCCATTTTGTCCTGTAGAAAAGCGGCTGCTTCGAGAGGATGAAGTAAATAATACTCAGGATATGGTCCTGCCGAGCTTGGATGCTGTAATTCGAGGAAATAAAAATCATGCCTTTTAAATTGTAAACCAGCTTTAATAGAATGACTGCGGTGCATCTGCCAGTTAACATTGGCAATATATTCCTGCGTTTGCTGAAAATTTCTAGTCCAATATTGTGTGGTATATCCATCATATACATGTTTGATAGTTCCATCCCGGAGCGTATCATATCCTGCAAAGATCAATTCGTCCCGGAATCCACCAGTCGTGGGGCGTCCTGGGTATTCTTGAGGTCCAAAGTCTGCATGTGGAAGGAATTCTTGAAAAAGATCAGAATGTCCTGGCGTTAACATATGACCATCAGGACCATAAACTCTATAGGTCCTATGCTTCCAGAACCGTGACGCTCTTATTTCATAAAATAACCTTGGCGAGATCTGGTGAGTCCAGTGTAATCCTTGTTGTTCGGTCTCATCAAGAACAATGTGCCGTCCGTTCTCGCCGAAGCTATTACCCCATTCATAATTTCTAAATTGACGTTCAGTGAAACGGACAGGAATCACGAGCTTTATGCTGGGGCTGATACGCCAGGCGAGTTTTGAACTGAAATCCCAATTCTTGTTAAAACCAAAGGCTCGCCAACCCGTTTCATCATCCCATCGAATAAGATCGTCAATATCATCGCCTTCACCTTCATCATTTGTATAAGGTCGTCGATCTTCGCCCCAATCTTCCTTGCGTGCCCATGCTTTTCTCCACATACCTGTAGCATAGTTACGCAAAACATCACCAACATATCGATATGTGCTGTTATTCCGAAGAGCATTAATATTTTTCACTTCTGTTATTATCCCGGCTTCAATTTGATCGACAATCTGCTGATATATTGGATTATCTGGATTATCCAGGACATCGTTGAGCAATGTTGGATCATAAGTGAATTGATCATATTCCAAAACCGCATAACGTCTGAATGCTTGCTCGCCAGATAAAAAGAAAGTCATCCCTTTAATAAAAGGAATTGGACCGGATAACGATCCGATGCCTTGATGTGAATCCCATAGATCATCACTCTTTGAACCTAAAGTGCCGGCGATTTCACCCGAATTAAATTCTGCCATTCCCGTGTATGTGTCTCGTCCTTCCTTGGTAACAATGTTAACCACCGCCGATTGAGCTTCACCATACTCGGCATCAAAGTTGCCAGTAATAATGGTAATCTCATCAATGGCTTCACGGTTGACACTAGTCCCCATTCCCGCATAGATTGCGTCTTCAACATAAATGCCATCCACCATATAAGCAATCTGCCCGCTACGACCGCCACGGACGTGCACCTGATCCAGACCACGAGTATCAAAACCAGCGATTTTGTTCTGATAACCTTGCATCTCCATGATACCAGACTGTAAGGTCATGATATCTTGTATCGATCGGACTGGCATATTTTTAATCATTTCAGCAGTAACGATAGTTCTTTTAGAGGTGATTTCTGGTTGAATTAAGGGTCTCTCAGCAACAATAGTGACAGATTCACCCAGGTCCATAACAGTCGGTTTTAAATTGAAATTCATCTTTGTTGTTAAATCAACCGTTACGCTGACACTCACTGATTGGATCTGATAACCCATCATCATAGCTTTTAGCACATACTTACCCGGTGGTACATTAATGACAAAATAGTAGCCGTCAACGTCTGTCGCGGCTCCCATTGTCGTACCTTCGAGTACGACATTGACTCCTGGTAATGCATCTCCTGTTTCGGCATCTTTAACGAATCCGGCAATTTTTCCGGTTGTTCCACTAAAGCTCTGGTCGGAGACCATAAAAGTAAGAAATAAAACACCAAGAGTTACACTGAGAAAGAATTTTGTAAATCTCAATTTGATTACCTCCCTGAATTGGTTAATAATTTTTTTAATTTATTTTGAAACTTTTTTGAATTGTCTGCGTAAGGTGTAAGGCACGAAAATAAAAAGCCCTTCTATTGATCTCCTCAATTAGATAGAGTTTACTTATTTTCGTTGCCTGATTTATTAACAAGGTCATAAATGGATTGTCGCCCTTTCCATTTATGACCTTTTTTTAACTTATCTAATATAGCAAGTATAATGCCAATTTGCAACTATTTTTTTTAAGATTTAAGTTCTTTAGTTATAATAAACACAATTTATTCCCATTAATTAAAAGTCCCTTTGGTGCATTATTTTGCATAATTTAATGTGAAAATATTTGCACGAATGGGGTGAGTGGTGAGTTGTTAGTAGTGAGTTGTACTCATTTTTTTGAAAAAGACTTATTGTAAAATTATTAGATAGCATTAACCACTCAACAATCAGCAATCACTAATTACCACTCACAAATCACCACTCACCAATCACTTCTTCTAATACTCCAAAGTTATATCAGTAAAATGCAGATTATCATTTATGGTACATCTTCCTGGATAGCTTTAGCACGTAAACTGCCTCAAGTATATATGAAAATCAATTTCATCCGCATCCAGACCAAAGCGATAGATAAAATGACTTGCCAACCATGAAGAAAAGATAGCTTGTAAATAATTTTGAGGAACGCATTTCAATATTTTCTCAATTCCTACCATTTTTACCAGCGATGGTGGACAATGTTGTTCAATCAGGGTTTTGAAAAGCTTTGCATCCTTCCACAAATCAGATCGATGAATCGAATCCGTCACCTTATTGATCTTATCGCTTAATTGGTCAGTTAATATGGCTAACGGTGTCTTCGTTTTTTTATTTTCATTCCACAATACTTCAAATTCCAGCCTCGCATTTTCACGAATGATATTTAAAACATCATTCACATAGTTTTTACGAAATTCCGGTGTCTTACCATCTTTGACACAGAGATGCCCTTCATATTCTTCGTCCGTAAACGCCAGTGAAGCCAGAACCTCCAGAGAAGAAGATGTGACTCCTCCCTTATTGGCTGAGGCATCTTTAAAAATAATGATGCCTTTTTCTTCTAAAGCCAATCGGGCTTGTTGTGTCAAAAACAGATTGGCCCCTTCCACAATATATTTAAAACGAGGGACAACACTTTCATCCAAAAGCTGTTTCCAATTATGGATGTTTATGGAATTGGGGCGACCACCACAAGGCACAAACAAATCGGCTTTTAGCAATGGGTTCAGATGAAATGTGTTTCGAAACATTAAGCCATTCTCCACTACTGAACCATCAGGGAGTGCTACATTTCTATCGTTGATATGGACTAGAAAGCCATTCTTGCTTAACTTAGCTTTGTCAAACTGCTCGACCGTGACGCGCTTTTTCGCCAGGCGTGTTAATTCCTTACGGTTAATACCCTCAGGATCGTATAAAACTCCACTGCCGTCAATAACACAGAGCGTCTTGTCTTTAGAAATTAAAATTTCATTACTGCCGAGGTCGCCATCAGGACCGCCAGTTTGTACTTTTGTGATCTCTTCTTCTTTGATTCCCAATTTTCGGAGCATACCCAACACATATTCATGGACCGAATTCGTCGTCATGCCATAGATATCGTGAGGAATTCCGCCCTCAGAAAGCGGTTTGCCTGTAGAAAAAGATTTCCAGAATTTATATCCTCTTTCTCTTGCCCGTTTAGCAGCCCAGTTCATGACCTCGGCCGTGCCTTCATCGGGACCGAGGAATAGAAGCTCTTCTTTCCCAAAAAAATCTTTTATTCGTTCATGAGGTAAAATAACATCCAGTAGACCATCTACATATTTCTCAAATGCAAATTCACCTTTATCCTGATATTCCAGGTTTAATAGGATCGTTCCTTTTGAACCTCCTTCAGGAATATCCTTATTTTTCTTTTGCTGAGTAAAGGCTAAGTTATAGTTTTCATCAAAAATAGAGTCAGAATTTTGATCATAATTTTCTGCATACCGAGATTTTACGATTCGGATGCCCCCTCGAGAAATATCTCTAAATCGAACATGAAATCCTCTGAGTTCTTTTGCCAAAATCATGAAAATCCCAAACGGTTTCTCTTTGTATTCTATTGGATCTAAAAATTGCGCAGGGTCTAAACGGAACGCCAGAGAGGTCTTCTCTTTTTTATAAAAATTGGTTTTCAAAACGACATCGTTAAAAAGGAGAAAAAATTCTAAAATCGCCCGGTCAATTTCATGAGGAACATCATCAAAATTGAATTGGTAATTTTCGGGCTGGACATCTTTATCCGGATTAAAGCGGTCTTCAAAATGTGCATAGAGTTTCTTTATCATCTCAGGATGATTAAAAATTGTTTGAACAATTCTGGCTTCAGTGTATGCATCCTTTACCAATCGAGTTCTTAATGTACTTAAGATGTCAATTAAATCCGGTCGATCCTTCAATACCTCTGTTAAAGCCATATATTCGACATTAAAACTGCTTAAAAACTGATGTGTAAATTTCCAGGCGCCTCGAGCATAAAATGCCTCGTGCACGGATAATATGTTTTTTCGAATCAACGGAGAAAGTTCATTTTCTGGATTTACGTAAATCAAACTTATATCTGTTACCATGTCATTCACATGAGGTCTTGTCTTTTCCGCATCTAAATAAATAGAAATAACAAGTCTGCCATTTGAAAATGGCTCAGCATATTTATGTTTACTCACAAGTCCGTAGTAATTTATGATATCGGAGATACCTGATAAGAATCGATAACATCCAGTTTGAGGAACAGAAATCATAAACCTAATTTCATCCCGTACCTTATCGGTCACATCGATATAAGGTTGATCCCAGGAAATAGATTTTTTCAATATTTTCTGATAACGGTCCCGTGCTTCTTGAGTTGTCATTTCTAAAAACTGCTTTGCAGCGACTTTATTAATATCAGTTTCCATCGGAGATGCATCTGGCACTGCATATTCTGGTCTTGCCACAAAATAACTTCTGAAACGAGATTCCAGATCGATACCCGGGGTTCGATAACTTTGTAACCGATATGCAGGGAATAAGTTTTCCATTCTTCTTTCGATTTCCACCCCTTTTTCATGATCATCATTAACCAGATACATAGCAGAATCTTGCTGTTCACTTACAAAATCAACGTCAAGTTGCTTGCTACCACGATTGAGTGCAATAACCTCGGCTGCAAGAATTGATTCAATATGATTGGCGATTGTTTCGATGGGAGTTGTTTTAAAATAATAACCTACCATGCCAATTTTACAGAAGAACATGTACAATCCTCTTCGAACCCGATTTTTTGAGAAATTTCCCTTATTTAAAATGATTTCTTCAATCTTTTTTAGGCTTTCAACTGATAATCCTGTTGTTTTGGATGCCTCGTTAAAAAAACTCATATTTTTACTCTCCATTATTAAACTTAAACGTTGCAAAATGGATGTAATTTAATTTGTTAAAAAATAATTAATAAAAGGCCTACTTTCCGTAAGTCAATTTATAAGTTGATTTTCCGAAGAAAGACTTACGCCTAAAATCCTTGTTCGATCGAAATGACATTAGGGATTGTAAATTATTTAGCGCTCACCGTAATACAAAAGCGAATTATTTCAAGATTAAAGACTCTGGTGTTGGTAAATCTTAATCCATTTCTCAACAATATCCGCTAATGTTTGTTTTAATTTCGGTCCACTACCATGAATTGGTCGAAATTCTTCAGCCATTTCGGGATAGCCTTTGCGATCTAACCAATAGGAAAATAAATCATTATCTGAAAACTTTTGAATTTTAATGGGATCAATACTTCGCAGTAACTTTAACAAATCATTTAAGTTGAATATTTTTTTCCCATCAATAATTAACGGAGTAGAATTCATCTTTAGTATTTCTTTTCTTATATGTCTTTTTAAAACGGTAACAAGCCGCTTGCCTCTATCATGTCTGGGACGTAGTTCATCTCCTAATTCTCTGAAGCCGTGCATATACAACCAGGTTGAAAAATGATCTTTCTGTCCATGCCATTCCAATAATTCTCTAATTACCTGCCCCTCTTGATTTTCTTTTTCGGCTCTCAATAAAATCTGAAATAGGTCTTGAAGATTTCGTACCCGGTAATACTCGTCACCAAATTCGTTTCGAATCAGAAAATCACCCATGCCAGTAAAATCATGGATGTATCTTTTAAGAGTTTGTAAACTGCCTGGATCACCTTTAGGCATGAGAAACGCGGTATTTCTTAGATCATTGGCTTGCTGGGCTTTAGAGGCAATAATTATTGGTATTCGTGGATAATATTTATTCATAAGCTTCACAAGGTCTCTGCCAGCATCACAAGTTAAATCATCGCCTTTAGGAAAAAAGATGTCGGTTATGAGACAAATGACATCATCACCATGTCCGTGAAAAAGATAATGATCATTGTTTATATGCGATTCCTGCCCCACGCCAAAAAGGAATTGGAGTGTTTCTTCGTAAGTTCGGGTAATCATCACGTCTGCGCGTTGCCCAATAATGTTATAAAGTACTGGAAGAAACTGAGAAAACCATCTCGGTTCATCATCGACAATTAAAAAAATAAACCGCCTGGCTCTGGAATATTTCTCAATATTTAATTGATCTTCTGCACAGCGGACTATGGCTGTAATAATATGTTCAGGGATAAATTCTGAATTATTGATCGCGAATACAACATCAGCCTTCGATGTATAGGGAAATTTTTGATGAGCAACAGATGGAGGGGAACATTGAATCGTTTTATTTGAAGAAAGAAGAACAAGTATAACATCTTTATTATTTTTTCGAATGTTTTCTGCATTGACAAGCGTCATGGCTAAATCATCAAATATAAGTACAGATGCTTGATCTGACTCATAATTGGATGCGGACATCGGATCCGATAAGACATCAACTTTAATCCAGGGCATGTTTTCCTTAAGGACGGCGGTAGCCTTTCGTACCTGTTCATCCGCGGAAAAAATTATGGCATTTGCAATTTTGACTGGGTTGATTATGCGGGGAATGAATTTAAATTCCCTGTGTATTTTATTTGATTTTGATATTTTCCTGTTACTAGACACTAACATTATCAATTCTCTGAGATGATTACGCAACGTTGTTTTTTTGAATCGGCATATATTGACACAGCCTTGGGGAAGGTGAGCACATAAACAGCGTCGTCACTGCTCGAAGGTGTAAAAAACCATGGATCAATTTGATCCTGAGTTGGCGCAATATATCCATAAATGACATTATTGCTCATTAAATTTGTTAAGAAATGGGTTCCCTGAGTCCCAAACATTCGAGTTTGTAACTTTTTTTGTTCCTCATCATGACCACCCTGAATCATGTATAAAAAGTGACTCCCATAGATTCCCCCGGTAAGATTTGCTGGCTCAGGTAAAGGTTCCGCATGACCTGCAATATCAACTCCGTATTCAAATAACGCTACTGCTTTATCTACATCTCGATAATCCACCTGAATACCCCAATCTCTGTTTTGACTTCCCAAACGGCCCGGAACAATCAGGATGTAATTGTCACTCTGTTCATGCATGCTGCGATTTATATCAGAAATTTTTTTCTTTACAGCATCATGCATATCTCTGCTGTAAATAAATGGAGATACAACCATCGCGTATTTGATACCCTGTTTAATTCCATGACCTTGCAAGTTATTTACTGAAAGATAGGTATATTGAGAATTTTGGGGAATTATAATCGTTTCGAATCTTAATTCAGGTAGCTGGGTTAATTGAACAACATGAAAAATACCCTGTTGATCATTTTGCTGAGTAAAGTCAATATTGAAAACAAACTCAATTTGAAAATGAGAAGATATTTGGGAAGAAATAATTTCCATTATTTCAAGAAGCCCAGTTTTAAAACCAAAGCAATCATCCTGAATGCACGCCTCAAAGGTTACCCAATGTTTATTTGTTCCGAGAAAACGAGTATAATCGGGGTTAGCAAACTTTGTATGCAATCTCTTCATGGTTTCTAACTCGTCGCCTTTTAGTTCCTTATTTTTTGTCATATCGATGGCATAAAAAAACATTTGACCATTTCCCATTAACTTCAAAGGAATTGGATTTTTAATCGTAGCCATTGAAATGACCGGAAAATCATCCAATACGACAGCATAGCCGTGCCCTAATGCGATTCTTGCAAAACCATCATTCGGATCCTGCATCTTTAATGCATAAGGAAAAAATGAATTTGCTACTCCAGAAACTAATGGATAATATATTGGTCCAGCTAATGTATTATCATAGATACCAGGAATTGGATTAATTACGATAGCCATTTTTTCCTGACTATCAGGAGGTTGCTTTCTAATAAAATCATTGTAGATATGGTAAATGGCCTGTTTCAATTGTTGGAAGCGTACAGAAAAATCAGAATGATTATTGGGAAGCATAAAAGAGGCATTTTCTCCAGCATGAACAGAACCGCTCCCATCAGGGGAAACAAACGCTTCATTAGTAGCTGAAGACCGAACACTAATTGGAATATTTCCCAACTTTTCTAAAATAGAAGCGATAGGGTTTAATTCCTCTTCTTCAAAATATGCACCACGATCAAGAAAGCGGTCGTAAAATGCCGTTGTTAAAACACGTGTTCTTAATTTATGAGCCTTTGGGATTTTACACTCGTTAATCATAACTAATCCCGCACCTTTTCCTCCTAATAATCCCCGGCCATAAATTTTGACATCACCAACTTTTTCGACGATTTCGATGCTCATATAGTAATTAGATATGATTAATATGAATAACCATATTTAATATAATAAATTATTGGAAAATATCAAGGATTTTTTATTACTGAGAGGAATCTAATCTTATAAAAATAAGCCTTGAGAATATAATCTCTAAATTGGATCAAGGCGAAGATTCAATATCATCATAAAGTTAAATCTGTTCCCGCAAAGAGATAACTAAAAATCTTGACAAAAGGGTTGATGATGTACCATAAAATTGGTATCTTCGCCACAAAACCGATAACAATAAGTACGATTAAAATCGTAGGACCATACTTCAAAAAAGGAACCAACTGCTGTTCATATTTTTGAGGAATTAATCCCATAATGATTTTCGATCCATCTAGTGGTGGGATAGGTAAAATATTAAAGACAGCAAGAACGATATTAATAACTAAACCAAAGCCGATCATGAACCGGACTAATCCAATAATACCGTATCCCGAGTTCTGTAAACTTTCGATTCCGAGAATTCGACACCCTAAACCGAACAAAAATGCCAAAAGCATATTCGCACCAGGTCCAGCCAGGGATACCCATAACAAATCTCGTTTTGGATTTTTAAAATTTAAAGGGTTAACGGGCACAGGTTTGGCCCATCCAATGTGCACAATGAACAACATGGCTGTTCCTAGTAAATCTAGATGAACCAGTGGATTCAATGTAAGTCGTCCCAATTGCCGGGCAGTTGGGTCTCCCAATCGATTGGCTACATGAGCATGAGCATATTCATGAAAAGTTAAAGCCAATAGAATCGGGGGTGCGATAATTAAAAATTCAATAAGTTGATTCATAATAGACCTTTTATCATTTGAATGCATTAATTAATGTACCAGGTATAGGGAATATAGATGGGTAGAAAATGTAGTATTGTTACACACCTGATCCCCACATCCCTAAATCTCTTATGCCTCTATATACCTCATACTTACTACTTCCTCACTACAGCCAATTTTTTCATATCAACGAAACCACCCACTCGCAGCAGAACGATGTAAACGCCACTACTAACGAGGCCTCCGTTATCATTACGTCCATCCCAGTCGAAGATGCGATAATTTTGGGTGGAAGCTTCAAATTCTTCTTTTGTTACTAATCCTCCATCAGAGGTATATATCGCTAATTCTCCTGGTTTTTTATCTGAAACGACATAGGTTATTAATAATGGTTCATTCTGACTTATAATTAAAGGATTCGGGAAAATATTATTGATGAAATTGCGCTTCTCCGGTTCGGTAATAAAAAACGGAGGAAAGAATTGAATTATTTCATGATTATAATTGACATCGGTTATCACAGCCCTGGCGAACCAATTTTCTCCCTTATCAACATTTAATTGGACGCCAATGTTGTCTGTTAATTTAATTAAATTATTCCTGCGGAAGAAGGTTGAGTCCTTCTTTTGAAAATCCGAAATAGAGACTATTATTATTTGAAGGCTATCCTGATCAGTTCTTAAATAATTGTCATCAGGTCTAGAAAAGTTTGTTACAATTAATCCAATGTTGTATCCATGAATTGTATCATATATACGATAATAAATTGATGATGATTTCCGCATTTCCTCTGTTAAAATTATTGTTTCTTCCCCTAAGTTATAATCTATTTTAAAATGAACATCTGGATAAAGATGTCCTTCATTGTAATAGTTAATTGTATCAGCACGGCTTCCTGTGAAATAATTCCACAGACCAAACGAAACCAGTTCCTGATTAAATGTTGTACCATATTCTATCAACACTTGCTGAATAGAAGGAAAAACGGGCTGTTTGGGAACTAATTCCCATACGTTTCGAATAACATCGGGATTATATTTTCTGACAATCATATGAATCCATAGGGAGGAAGCATATTCAAACCAGTTTTTATTTGTATAATAAAATGGATAATTAATATCCTTAAAGAAGTTATTGAGATATTGAAGATAATCATTCACCTGATCATAGACAAAATCTTCCATCCATGTTGAGCACATTTCCATGAAGAAAACATCTTCATCACGATAACAATAGCCTACCTGAATTGCATGGAAGTATTCATGAGCTGTAGTTACCATTAATGCTTGCATGGGTTCCGTTTGAAAACCCGCGAAATCGTTGTCCACTTCAATATAACACGAATAAGCACTAGACTGGCCTGGTACCAATTCCTCCAGCCAGGTAACTCCGTAAGTCCTGCTTAAGCTGATGATGTAAATGTCAAATTCTTTTCCTGAACCGCTGGAATCCGATGCAGGTAATTGATAACCCAGACCATCAACGATGAAGGCATGAGTATAGTCAAAATATGTTGCGGCCCAATCGACATAATCAGGAATACCATTTCTATTGTTATCAAGTGGATTTACTCTGTTATTCCCTTCTATATCATAATGAATCCGGAACCTTCCACTGGAACTAAGGATGCTAAATGGTAAATCTGGTCGACTAAAATAGGTGGCCAGCAGTTTCTGTGAACTGGGGCTGAGTTGATCCCAATTCGTTTTAATCTCATGAATTAAAAATGTACCACTTTTTAGGGGCAATTCAGTACTTTCCAATTGATAATTTTGTGGTAATTGAGTTGGATCAAAAATACTCAACGCACTATAAACCAAATATTGTTCATAGCTTAACTGACCTTTGTCGTAATCCGCTTTCAGCGTTTCAAAAGTATATTGAGCATTCGTCCTATTAATGGAAAAGAACAACAAACACAATATGAAAAACCAGGGTTTTTTCTTCAATGCTTATTTTCTCCTAAAAACAAGGGTTAAAGGCACGCCGAAAAAACCAAATCTCTCTCTGAGTTTATTCTCAAGAAACAGGCGATAATTGGCTTTAATTAATTTAGGATGATTACAGAAAAATGCAAACACTGGTGGCTTTGATTTCACCTGAGTGCAATATTTGATTTTAATTTCCTTACCACCTATCGCAGCAGGTGGATTGGTTTTAATGATTGGTTCGAAGAAGTCATTCAATTCACTTGTTTTTATTTTTTTCCCTCGCTCCTGAAATATAGAGTTGGCAATTTCAATAACTTTAAACACACGTTGATGTGTTAACGCGGAAATAAAAATAATAGGCAGATATTTCAAGTAAGGGATTAAATTTTTAATTTCTCGCTCGTATTCAATAGCAGTTCGAGCATTTTTTTTAACAAGATCCCACTTATTAACAGCCAGGATGAGCCCCTTTCTAAAACGAACTGCTTCTTCAATAATGTTTTTGTCCTGGTCAGTAATTCCTTCCTGGGCATCAATTAAAATAACAGCGATATCGCA
>JABAOC010035170.1_pt1 | contig 23606 bp, 16 predicted proteins | sample 7062161 | NCBI WGS metagenome assembly JABAOC01 (sample SAMN14538625, study PRJNA623070) | marine sediment metagenome | biome: marine biome [ENVO:00000428]; feature: marine pelagic biome [ENVO:01000023]; material: deep marine sediment [ENVO:00002113] | place: India: Gulf of Khambhat ... | reverse complement strand
ACGGGAAAACACGATGCGCAAGTCCTTGAATTCGAAGCGGGTTCCCCGGAAATCGGGATCTTTCCACCGTTCGGCATATTTTTTAAAGTTCTCCAAACCCACAACCTGGCTTTCGGATACCAGCCAGAAATGAAACATGTCGTCGGCCCAAAGGCGGAACATGGCGTCGAAATCCTTTTCGATGGCCCAGCCTATCGATTGTTCGATGCTTTCCTTTACCAAATCATAGTCAGAAGACGTGTCCACCGCTGGAGCCTTGCATCCGGCAAGAAGAAGAATAATGAGAAGAACAAGGGAAAACTCAGGCAAACTCTTTTTCATATCGCACCTCCTTTTTCAATCTGGTTAAAAATACTATCTCTTTTTATTTTGCAGAAGTCTGAAAATATGAAATCCTGTTTCAGCGCTAACATAAATGTAATTATTGAAATAGTAAACACTATGAGCTGAACATTGAATTTGACTTAAAAATAGAGGATTCTCAGGATCGCTTATGTCATAAGCAAGAATACCCCGTTGCAAATCTGCAATGATAAGAATATCGTTCTCCACGCTGACCCCATAGGCTTCACCTCCCTCATTGACACTGCTTAATTTTTTTGGTGAAAGCAGATCGGATATCTTAAATATGCTTACTGGTCCCGTATGTGATCCGACAATCAGTAAATTTTTATAAACATCGGTGCTTCGTGCGCTTCCTTTTACGGGAATTTCCGATTTCAAAACGGGGGAAGCAGGATCTGAAACGTCCAAAATCAAAAGCCCTTTGCCTCTGACTGCAACATAAAGTATATTCTCTTTTGTTGAAAGTCCTTTGCCGGCTCTTGAATGATTATATGAACCGGCTAATTTGGGATTTGCAGGATCATCAATATTAAAAATTACCAGTTTGCCATTATCCTGTGTGATATAGGCATGAGAACCTTCAACTTCTATTTTGTAAGGTCTATCCAGGCCGTTCGCTTTTCCTATAATCTCTGGTTTTTCGGGATGCTGGTTATTTGCAACGATAAATTCCCCATCCATAGCAACAAGAAATATTTTTTCAGACAGAACACATACTCCGAATGCTGGATTTTTTGTTGTTATCTTGCCGATTTCTTTGGGGCGAGTTTTATCATTGACATCGATTATAGCCACACCTGTATTGGTGGTTGCATAGGCATAATTCCCGACTGCAAACACATCGTAGGCAACACCTGTCTTGCATTTTCCAATTTCACATAATGAATATTCCTTTTGCTGTGGCTGAAATAAAATAGGTGCTGAGTGCATCTTTTCTGGATAAGGCGCTTTGCACCAATCCGGGCTCGAATTGTTATAATCACCCTCCGTTATCTGCCCCAAACCCGTCCCGTCTGAGCTGACGATGAAGATCTGTTTCTTCCCTGTCCTTCTCGATTCGAAAACGATGTGCTTTCCATCAGGTCCCCAAGATGGAAACTCATCCAGGGCCTGATGACTGGTGAGGTATCTTTTGTCACTCCCATCCGCTTTCATCACACATATGTCCAGATTACGATTCCTTCCAGCAATGTACGCTATTTGTGTTCCATCCGGCGACCAGGCAGGATAAAAATCATCCTTGGCATTTTCTGTTAGCCGCATGAATCCGCCTCCATTAGTATTGGCGACATATATATCCTGATTTTCATCTTCAACCATATCGAAAGCGATTTTATCTCCCAAAGGCGACCAAGCGGGGTGATACACATTATATCTGCTTGATAAGTATCTTTTTTTTTCCCCGTCAGTCAGATTAAGGATCATCAGAATTCTTTTTCCCTCCTGCATGCAATTGAATATAAGCTTCGATCCATCTGACGAGAACGACGGAAAATGCACGCTCGGAATCGAATGCGTGACCTGCCGTGTGGCGGAGCCGTCCGAATTCATGATGAAAATTTCATAGGGTCCGTTTCTATCCGAAAGAAAAGTGATCTGTTTGCCGTCGGGCGAGAATTTCGGCATTACATCGTTACTGGTGTTGTTTGTTAAACGCTGCTGATCGGATCCATCACTATTCATGATATAGATTTCGTCGTTTCCATCCCGGTCTGAATTGTAGACGATTTTTCCAGCGCCATATTCGTAAGCCCCGACATTATCTTGAGGATAATTCCCTGTTCTATGGGATTTCGATGCGATTAAAACCAAAAACAAGGGAATGACGAAGCAAAGAGATATTACCCTATTAGAAAAAAAACCACGCATAGCTCTTCTCCTTTCATATGATCTTACCTTTTTTTTAATGCCTGAGGGGTTTTGGCTGCCATCTGGGAAGTAAATCACTCGCAACATGAGCAGTCAAACGTTCCGGATGAAGCCCTTCGATATCGATCTTGTATATTTCCGCATTACCGTCCCGCCTGGAAGTGAACACAATCTGTTTTCCATCCGCAGACCAGGCAGGATATTCATCAAATTTTCTAAAACGGGTTACCTGCCTTAAGTTCTTTCCATCTGCATCAATTATATAAATATCAATATCTTCATTTAAAAAGGCATCAAAAGCGATTTTCGATCCATCAGGTGACCAGACCGGACCTCCCGCTGTTCCTAGATGGGTGACTTGTCTAATATTCTGGCCTTTAGAATCCATAACATAACAGTCGCGTTTTCTCGCTTTGATAATATCGAATGCAATCCATTGTCCATCCGGAGAGCAGCCCGCGTGCATTGCATCACCTTCCAGGAATGTAAGCCTTTTGATCCGTTTATCGTTAATATTGATACAATAAATATTTGATCCACCATCGGCATCCGAATCGAAATAAATGGTTTTCCCATCAGGAGCCCAAGACGGTGAACCTTTCCTAGAGGATGTATTAGTTAATCGTTCTTTATTACTGCCGTCTTGGTTCATAAAATATAAATTGGCATTCCCGTCACGGTATGAGATAAAGACGATTTTCTTTCCATCGGGTGACCATGATGGAAAGCGGTCAGGTGCAGGATTATCAGTCAGTCGTCTTAATTTCGTGCCGTTCATGTGCATCGTGTAGATTTCTTCGTTTCCGTCCCGGTCTGAAACAAAAACGATCATTTCTCCTGGTATTTCGTCATCAAATGAAGAAAAAAGCCTTTCTTTCTCCTTTAAATCTGAAGGAAATAAAGAGATCCATGCCATCCATACAAGAGAAGTCATTAACAAAGTGTTGACAAGCTTTTTTCTAACGGAGGAACGCTGACTTGCAGAGTATAATAACTGAGCGGATTCTTTGGTTTGAGTTTTTGTGTTCGGAATACCTACCACTACTCCTCCTTTACATTGTTTGGCTTATACGATTTGACTCCGCTCATTTATTCATGCCGCAGCGAGTCCACAGGGTTGGCTGAAGCGGCCTTGAGCATTTGGAAGAGGATAGCGAGAGAAGCGATTCCCAGGGCAATGATTCCTGCAAGCATGAAGGTCGTTACATTCATGTTGGTCCTGTAGGCGAAACTCTGCAGCCAATTGCTCATAAAATAAAAGGTGGCAGGCCAGGCGATAAGATTAGAAATAAAGATGAGTATTAAGAAGTTTTTCGTTAGAAGCCGGAAAATATTCGCATTTGAAGCCCCTAAAACTTTTCTTATCCCAATTTCTTTGGTTCGGCAGTCTGCAGTGAATGCTGCGAGTCCGAATAAACCCAGACATGAAATGAGGATTGCTAATAGCGTCGAAGACTCCATAAATGTTTTCATCCTGAGATCTGCCTGGTATTGCCTTGAATATTCTTCATCCAGAAATGAGAAATCAAATGGCCGGCCAGGAAGCACTTCATCCCAAATGCTTTTTAGTGATTTTAGGGTTGAGGAAATATTTTCGGCTCGTATTCTTACTGATATTTTATAAAATTGTCTAGGATTAATAAAAAAGATGGATGGCTCAATCTTTTCATGCAAAGACATAAAGTGAAAATCGTTTACAACCCCAACGATTTCTCCCAATCGGTTGCCTCGGAAAATTTTTTCCCCAATGGCTTCTTGTGAGTTTTGCCAACCAAGCACTCTGACTGCGGTTTCATTCAAAACGTATGATTCCGTATCAGAATATCTGGAAAAAAATCTGCCTGCAGAAAGCTTTATATCATATGTGTTCATAAAATTATGATCTACAGCGATCCTTTTCATGTCTATACGTTCATCATCATGGGCCCCCACTTTTTTTACCAAATTTCCCCATTCGAAGTTTCCGGGTGTTTGAGACGAGGCGGTTGTGCTCAAAACGTTGGAATTCTTGTTGAATTGATTAACAAGCAGTTCAATTTTTTTCACAGCCTCTTTTCCTCTGTGCGTATTGACGACAATAATTTGATCTTTCGTAAAACCCAAATTCTTTTTGCGCATAAAATTTGTTTGCTTATTGATTATGAGAGTGCAAGCGATCAGGGAAATAGAAATCGTGAACTGCAGGACCACAAGGATGCTTCGAAAATTCAGTTTATTCCCCTTTTTGTCAATTATTGTTCCCTTTATAGCGGATATGGGTTCAAACGAAGAAAGAAAAAATGCGGGAAAAATCCCGGCAAGCAATCCCGTAACAGCAGCAATGGAAAATATTACTAAACCTAAATTCAATATATTGTAATCACCTAAGCTTATATTTTTCCCCAGGAAATTATTAAAATATGGCAGGAAAATGACAACGAAGACAATCGAAATGAATAAGGCAATAAGAGTTATGGCAAGAGATTCATCAAGAAATTGGAAGATAAGCTGTTTTCTATGAGCCCCGACTACTTTGCGCAGCCCGATCTCAATCATTCTTTTGGATGATTGTGCAGTCGAAAGATTTACAAAATTTAAACAAGCAATAAGTAAAATCAGCGCAGCTAAGCCTGAAAAAATATACACATACAATGAATGACTGTTCATTTTGAATTCATTGATTTTATGTGAAGAAAGGTGAATCTCTGTAAGAGGACGAAGAAAAAGCTTATTAACATCCTGGGTTCTGCCTTCTTCCTCGATCGCCGATCCAATTGCTTTTTCTAGTTCTCTATACTTAGCGTCAGGAAGAAGTTGCAGATAGGTATGAAACGCATTGTTGCCCCATTTGTGCAAGCTGTCACTGTTTAAGCGTCGGTAATTTTCAAGGGGTATAACGAAATCAAAATCTAAGTGAGAGTTAGAAGGGATGTTTTTTATAACCCCTGTTACTTGAAAATCATACTTGTTTTCGTAGGAAATAATTTCCCCTATTGGATTTTTTCTGCCGAACAAATTCTTAGAAATTTCTTCTGATATGACAATAGAATTAAGATCAGACAGTGCAGTCTGAGAGTTCCCTTCTAAAAAAGGAAAAGTAAAAATATTGAATATTTCTGGATCTGCATAGATAAAACCTTCTGTATAAAACTTCTGATTATCAATGCCGATGACGATACTTTTCCCCCAAACTTTTGTAGAGTAAATCCTTGCATAATTCTGTACTTCTGGAAGTTTATCCATCAAGAAGGGTCCCAAGGGGCCCGGCAAAGCTAAATATATCTCTTTTTCAAGTCTGTATATCTGCTTAGACTTTTCATGGAACCTGTCATAACTTAATTCATCTGATATAAAGAGATATATCGAGATCGCAGACGCCATTCCTATGGCAAGGCCCAAAATATTGATTAACGAATACCACTTTTGTTTTTTTATGGTTCTCAATGCAACTTTTAGATAGTTAACGAACATAACTTACCTCCAGCTAAGGATTATAAACCCATCTTATTTCAAGTCGCTCGGCTTGAGTCCTTTGATGAACCTGGCATCCACCCAGAAAATATCTCTCCAATCAGGATTCACATCTCCTCTAGTAAAAAAGAAATACTTCCCATCCGGGGTGATAGATGGCCGAGCCTCCTCTCCTGATGTGTTGATCTCTGGCCCCATATTTTTCGCTTTTGTCCAGGTCCCGTCTTTCCTTCGAAAGGCAATGTAAAGGTCATAGGAACCGAATCCTCCGGGTCGACTTGAGCAGAAGATGAGGAAGCTTTCATCTGAAGCTATAAATGGGTCGTCTTCACTATATTCAGTGTTGATCATCTCACTGAGGTTTTGTTTCGCTAGAAATTTTCCTTCTGCAAATTTAGAAAAGAAAATGTCTCCTTTGCCTAAACAAGGCGGTTGATCGCTCGAATAATAGATGTTTCCACTATTCGAGGCTGACGGATAATTTACTGTATAATTTACTGGATTCAACTCTGGACCCAACATTCTGGCCTCAGTCCAACCCTTATTTTCATATTGAACAAACCAAATACTGGGTATCTTTAATAAGATCGAAGAATTGTCCGCTGATCTGAGAGATGTGAAGTATAGAGTATGGCCGTCAGGCGCTACGGTAAAGTTATAGGGGAATAGGTTATTGAAAGGTACAATTTTGGGTTTTGTCCACTTCCCATCTTTCAATTGCATAAAATAAGTGGGTTTATATTTCCAGTCAGATCCTGGAATTATGGGACTGAAAATGAATATTGCACCTCCTGCCATGAAACCCGAGCAACATTGATGATACTCGTTTGTAGATATAATACTGGGAGCAAAAGCTATTGGAGTCATTCCCGGAGGTTTCTGGCCGAGATAAGGGCCTTTAAGCATCCGGGTCCTTTATCTCATTCGTTCTTTCTTCTGATGACCTGTAAATGGTTTCTATCCATGTTTCTGCTGTCGTCTCTTCATATTTCGGGTCGTTGAACGATGCCCAGTCCTTGAGAATGTTCCTCTGCTTCATCTCCTCGACAGTCAAATTGGCTTTCATAGCCGCTTGAACGATGGCGATTGTGCTCTGCAGCATATGGTGATAGGTGCGCAATTCTTTGACCGTCGTCTCCGCGCCGTGCCCGACAATAAAAGTCACATCTTCCGGAAACAGAGATATCAGTCTTTCAACATTCTCGACCAAAGCATGTGCATTTCCGCCGTTGTTGAGTTTCACCACCGGGAAGGATCCCGGTGAAATCATATCTCCCAAGCAGACCACACCGGATTTCTTAAAATAGACGATAACGTCTTCGTCCGTGTGCCCTCCTGTGAGAGGAATGACCTGGATCTCGTCTCCGTTGAAGTAGAGCGTGACAGGTTCTTCGAATGTTACCGTGGGATATGCACCCTGAAATAGGGCCTTGTCAAAAGGGATGTCATAGTCTGGATCCGCGTATTCTATGAGTTGGGATTTGCATTGTGTATGAGCCAATACCATTGCATTTCCCCTCAGGGCAGAATTGCCAGCGATGTGGTCGTAATCAGAGTGTGTGTTGATGATGTATTCGATATTTTCACCGCCATGTTCTTTCAGAATCGATTTGACCTGCTCTGAAGACTCATCGAAACCTGTGTCAACGAGCAACACGCCTTCGGGACCAATGAATGCAACTAGATTGACGAAATCATCTACGTAGAGCTTAAGGATAGTATCATTTATGCGGGTCACTTTAATTGAAGCAGAATCCGGGGCAGATGAACAATAGGACAAAACAATGAGGATCAACAGGATTAAATACGCCCGGATAATTTCTTGTTTCTTATATTTTTTTGGTTTCATGGAACGACTCCTTCCTTCCATTCGCCCGGCTCCCATTCATGCCACGAAAAAGCCAGATTAGAGGTATCTGATTTTGATAACCATAGAAACCTGACAAAGGATATTTTGCTTATCAATCATCGCGCAGATTCTCAATCCGCTTAAAAGGGCTTTTTATCCTTTCTTCGGCATAAAGACTCGGAATAAATTCTAATCCGAATGCATCGATTGTTATTGTCGAGCTTACATCCCTGATGTTCATATCAACAACCTGCTGATAGACGGCAATGGCTTCATCTCGGCGGCCCAACAGATCAAGCATATGCCCCTCCCAAATCAAAGCGACAACATCCGGTGATTCAGCGCCTTGAATTACTTTTCTAAAAACTAACAGCGCTTCTTCATAATTTTTCAGGTCGTACAGCGCCAGGCCCAATTTGATAAGAAGCAAGCGTTCGTTTACATTCCCCATTTGCTGTTTTGAATAATACGCAACAATTTTTTCATTCGCCCTCCTTCCCCAGCCCAGTTTGCGGAGTTGATATTCCAAAGAGGATTCAAGCTGCATCTGCCGCTTTTCCAAATATTCTTTCCAACGGTTAATTTCGTCATCGTCAACATCCGGGAGTCGGGCTAAAAATTGTTTGAGTATTGAGAAGAACTTCTGCGATTCGTCCTCAAAAGGGGAATGCCCACTTTTTGAAAAAACCTCCATTTCGGCTTCCGGATGGTTTTGATGAAGGATCACAGGTTTCGCTTCTGACCATGTCAAATCCCAAATCGATTCTATGATCAATGTCGGTATGGGACAATCCACAAATGCTCCCTTTAGATCGACTTTGCGCTGGCTGCTGCTCATTCGGCTGTTAAAATAATTATCGAAATCATGCTTCCAGTCGTAAAGAGCAGTCTGCGCAAATTCCTCCATGGTCGGGCGATAAAAGGACTGCCTTTTCCAGTCACCGTTGACATGATTATTGAAGACCTCAACCGCTTCGGTTTTTTCAACAGGCCAGCCTTCTTCCTCGGATTTCCTTCTGATTTCTTCTCCGAACCGCCTCATGACCTCTCTCTCTTCTGTTTCAAAAATATCCCACTGCCTGGAACCGAAAATCCTCTTGTCGTTCAAGCCTGTGCCGCCGCATACAACTACCAATCCCGAAACATGATTTGGGTAAAGGGTTGCATAATACTGGGCCAGAAATCCGCCGTACGAATGCCCCAGAACCACCCACTTATCGATGCCGAGTTTCCCGCGCAGCCTATCGAGATCGGAGGCGGCCTGATCCACGGTATAGCCTTCTTCCGGTTCATAATCCGAGAGCCCGCAGCCGCGCTGATCATAGTAGATCACACGGGCAAATTTCGAAGCCCGGCCGAAGGCAGGGTGAAAACTGTGGTGTGTGGACCCGGGCCCCCCGTGAAGCAGGACAATAGGCGTGCCGTTCCCTTGCTCCTCCACGTAGAGTTCACACCCGCCGATATCGACACGTTTTTTCTCAAGATTCAGCCGGTCGCACCAGCGAGGAACATCAGGGATTTCCCAGATAACACTTTCTTGGACATGAACCTGATGGTCCAGCACACATTCTCGGTTATTTAATAATGATTTATTTGTGGATGATTCCTGGCAGCCTACAAATAAACATCCAATAAATATCAGAATTAAGACCAGCTTTATCCGTTCCATCGTATTCTCCTTATTTCAATCGAAATGCTTATTGGCGAATGAACGCCATTTGAAAAGGCTTTTGAAGGTGGTCTTCTTCCCACTTGTAGTTGATGATTAGCGTATTCCTATCATCCCGTATTATTCATATCTTAACCATTCAATGGGATTGGCCTGTGCTACTTTAATGGGCTTGTAGAAGACGGTCATCAAAGCCACTTCGAGAGAAACGAATGCAGATACCATAGAAATCTTTTTTATTATTCATACACAACACAGTCTAAATATTGGCTGTCATACTTATTTCCGCTCCAGCGGCAGATCAGACAAATCGTTCCAGCCTGAATGTCACATTCAGCAGCTTACCGCTGCGCCTGATGGTCAAAGTCACCTTTTTCTCCTCCATCTTTATGGTATTTTCTATTTATTTCATCTCTTCCGGCTTCAAGTTTTCAATTATCTTTGCATCCACCCAGTAGATATCTTCGTTACCCGATCTGCGGCTGGAAAAGAAAAAGTATTTACCGTCCGGGCTGACACTCGGGCAATAATCCAGGGCTGAGGAGTTGACTCCAGATCCCATATTCCTGGCTCTGGTCCATGTCCCGTCACCCCGACGGAAGCAGATGTAGAGATCGCCTTCTCCATAACTATCCCCCCAGCCGTGGGACGTAAATATGAGGTAGCTTTCATCCGGAGCTACAAACGAATTATACTCGTATTTCTCGGTGTTTACGTTATCGCCCAACCTCTCAGGACTCTCGAACTTTCCGTTAACATATTTTGACCGGTACAAGTCAGCATTTTCAGCATTCGCTGCTGTATAATACATCTTCCAATCTTTAGTGAAAGTCGTATAAAATCCTCCTTCGAACGGTGGGCCGAGAATTCGGGGGGACTCCCATCCCTCTCCTTGCCTTTTCACATACCATATTTCCATAGTCTCCGGATTCCCAGTTCCTTCTTTCGGGCGGTTTGAAATGAAGAACATCTGCTGTTCATCGGGTGTAAAAAAGGCTTCTGCTTCTTGGTAGTTTCCCGAAAAAGAAGCGCTTCGGGGTTCTGTCCACTTCCCCTTTTCCTGTCTCTTGCACATGACATCCCAGCCCCCTTCCCGGGGCCACTGCGTGAAATAAAACTCTTTTCCATCCGAGGAGAAGTTCGCGTCCCGTTCATTGAGTTCTGAGGTGGATATAATTCCGGGAGCAAATACTTCAGGCGTTAATCCCGGCGGTTTCTGGCCGAAATAATCGATTTTTGACGGCTTGATATTCTCGGTACCACAATGATTCATCAGTGGGATAATGAGAAGAAACATGATGAATTTGAGTGCATGCTTTTTCATTCTTTCTCCTTCTTTTGAAATGGCGTCTCCGGCCATCTTTTCTGATAAAGCTGTTTGAGTTTTTCTGCGGCATTTTTGTTATCCGGATCCAGCTCCAATGATCTTTGACAATTCAAAATCGCCAGTTCCTTGTTTCCATCCATCATATAAGCTTCAGCCAGGCTGTTGAAGGCATTGGCCGATTGAGGAAATAGTTCACAGTACAGCTTGTAAATTACCCTTGTTTCCGGACTTTACAAAGGAGGATCTGGAATGATCAACCGCATTTAGTAACTTGAATCCGACATTATAAGGTTCCGGCTTTAAACTCCCCCAAAGCGGTGGATTTGCAGCAATGATATTATGGGAAAAAACCGAAATTGCCAAAAACAAAAAAAAGCCCGGCTCTTTTATCTGGTTCATTTTAGCTTTCAATCGTGTTTTGATAGGCTATGGATATGATTCCTTTGTTGTTTAAAAGATAGACCATATCATTGAGCATCCCTATTTCTTATTCTGGGCCATTCCTCCATTAAAGTCCAGAACGGGGGTTTCTGATTCTGGATAACTCTACAAACTCAACAAAGGATATCTTGCCTATCAATCTTCGCCGAGATTCTCAATCCGCTTTAAAGGGCTTTTTAGCCTTTTTTCTGTATAAATGTTCGTGGCATTTCAATCCTTGATAGGTCGCGGACTCTCCGTCCATTCCATATCTGGCAGAAACTCCATAACGGGCAATCCCTTTTATTTAATCTCCCTCACCACTCGAAATCCAACCGTGTTCATCGGATTATTAGAATCTTTTTCAACTCCATGGCGGAAGCTGCAATCGAAAAGCTCTTTGGCGAGTTCATAACTGCCGCCTCTTAATGTGCAATCAAGCGTTCCCCAGGGTTTTGATGCTCCTTTGGGATCAACAACAGGTCCCGGTTTATAAAGTCCATAAATATCCTTGGTAAATTCCTGGACATTTCCACTCATATCATAGAATCCCCAGTTGTTCGGTTTCTTTAAACCCACGGGATGCGGTTTATTATTGCTGTTTCCCTGATGCCAGCCGTATTGGTCAGCAGATTTCAAATTATCACCCCATGGATATTTTTTGGTAGTCCCGGCTCTATAGGCATATTCCCATTCCGCTTCGTATGGAAGCCTATAGGTTGCCCCTTCCATCCGAGAGAGTCTCTTGCAGAATTCCTCTGCCTTCTCCAAGGTGACACCGGCAACCGGCAGATCGGGACCAACAAAATCCGAAGGATTTTCCCCCATGATTTCCTTATATTGAGATTGGGTTACCTCATATATTCCCATGTAGAAATCAGAAGTAAGGGTTACCTCATGAGCAGGTTTTGACTGGCCGATGGGGCCACCGTCATCGGCACCCATTATGAATATGCCTGCTTTAACGAGTCTGAATTTTATGCCGATTGAGTTGGTGATCTCCTTATCCTGAATTTGTGGTCGAATTCTGGAATAGTTGAATAATACTGATAACACCGTCAGTCCCACAATAAAACCTGATTTTTTCATGACAATGAACTCCTAATTAAGAGTCTGTTGAATTAAATGGCTGATACACGAACTGGTCTGTTGGAAAAAAATTCCTCGTAATTTCATGAGGTCTCTATTTCTAGATAAAGCCTATTGAATTCCTGGATTAGATGTATTCATCCAGATTTCATTAGAACCAGTTGAATAACAGGGCTTATTCTCTTTTTCAATTCGAACGTCACTTTTTCTTCATTTGAATTCGTCCGGTTTCAATTCTTCGATGATCTCTGCAGAAACCCAATATATTTCCCCATTTCTGGAAAAAAATAAATACCTCTCGTCCAATGAGACAAAAGCTGCATTTTCGTCACTACTAGTATTTATTTTATTACCCATGTTTATCGGGCTTGCCCAAGAATCATCAGAGTTTCGAAACGTTATATACAAGTCAAAAGAACCGAACCCGTTATCTTTTATTGATGAAAAAATGAGATATTGCTCATCTTTGTTTATATAAGGAGCCATTTCTAAAGAGTTTTCACCCCCCTCAAATTGAACCATATCGAACTGCTTGTATTTGTTATTAATATTATTGGCTTTATATATATTTGGTTTCCCATCTTTCCATAATTCCAAAAAGAGAGTCTTATTTCTTGATATTGAGAAAAACCAACCTCTACCGAGTGAGGGAGGAATACTGACATCTAATCCAATGGGCTTCGACCACTCATGACCAGTTCTTTTGACTTCAAAGATGTACCCATTTTTTTTAAACGAAAGATAATAAATAGCTTCAACATTCAATGAGAAAAGTGGACTGTTCTCATTATCATCGCTTACAAAAGATGGTCTATAAGGTTTAATCCATTTACCATCAATTGTCTCTGAAAAATATATTTGAAATTTCTCGCCATCATGAGCCCAGCACATTTTATTTCCATCCTGAGAGAAAGCAGGAAGAAAGTGATATTTAAAAGGCATAGCTGCTTTTAATTCATCTGTGAAAAATTTCTTAGGTGAAGTTCCTGGCGGCTTCTGCCCGAGATAGGGGCCTCGGAGTACAGGAAAATCATCCTGCGTCGAACAGCCGGTGAACACTATTAAAAGAACACTCGTTAATGAAAAAAGCGTCTCAATTCGTCTCAAAGTTCCCTCGCCTTATCATTTCCAAGTCTGTCTTTTCAAAATCGTATAAAACCTTCTGATGAAAGACAATTGCGCATGATTGACCTTGCCATCCTCATAACGATTGAATATCAAGTCCAGGGCGTCTGTTTGAAAAAAAAGTATTTGGTCTCAATATTTATTACGGATAATTATTTGATAATTTTAAAAATCGTTAATCGATTTTTTACATAATATACATACCCGTCCCGATAAACCATCCCGTGAGCCCCTTTCGTGCGATTGTAGTGTCCGACATCGATAATCTCACTCAGATCGGAAATCTCTTTAATCAGCACGCCTTTATAATTAATAAAGAGATAATTATCGGCCGCGACCAGACCTAAAACCTCATCGGGGCATTTAATTGTCGTCAATAAATGAGATGATTTCGGGTCTGTAATATCAAATATCTTTATCAGACCATCAAAGAAACCCAGAAATAAGCGGTTCCCGTCAATTTCGACAGATGCTGCTCCTTCAGTTTCATCGACTAAAGTCACTTCCACAGGGTTTGTTTTGTCTGAAATATCCACTACTCTCAATCCTTTACCAACATCAATAAGAAAAACCAGATTATTTGTGGCAATAAAATTTCTTATTCGGTCGTATTTCAGGTTCCCTATTTTTACGTGTTTTGATGCATCGCTGATATCCAGTATATTCAAACCGTTTTCAAAATCCGACGTTAGACAATATCGGTCTATGATGCCAACTCTGCGCACCTCTCCACCATCATAAAATCGTCCGATTATCGTCGGATTTCCCGGATTTGAAACATCAACAATTAGTAATCCTTTATCAGTTGCAGCCAGAAAAGCTTTTTGGTCGACTACTTCCAAATCAAACGAAGGTGTTCCTATTTTCAGTCTTCCCACCCTTCGAGGTTTCTTCGGATTCGCAATATCAATGATGATGAGGTCGCTATTGGTTGTAACATAAGCGTAACCATCTTTTATCGCCAATCCATAGGCCATACCGGTCCTATATCGCGCAATATCTTCCAGGCGAGTATCACCTGTTTGTTGTGCTGTACACGAAATTGTGAAAAATCCGGTAATCAAACACAGAAAAACATTAAAAATTCGTATCATTTTACCTCCCAAGTTATCTAATTGTGAACGGCCTGTCTGATTTTCCTCACCTTCTCGCTATCGTGACTGCAGGAGTGTATTCTTCCCCCATATTTCTAACTCGATTTCTGTCAGCACTATGAATTCTTTGATCTCTTGCTTCTTATTTCATAATACATGGATTCGATAAAATCGCGGTCATTTTCCGGAAATTTATTCTTCACTTCCTCTAGGGAAAGCCCCTGGTCCAGCAGCTCTCTTACCTTTTCCTGCTTCTTCCTCACGCCATCGATATAAGTCCAAATATCGGCCCTGCTGAGAATAGAATCGCAATGACCGCTAATGAACTTTTCCGCATCGAGCGTGTCCATCATTTTATTCAAGGTTTTCACATGTTCGAAAGTATTACCTCCGATTTCCGAATAGACGCCCGGAGTCATTCCTAGGAAAACCTGATCACCGACGAAGGCCGTTTGTTCTTCCGCAAAGTAGACAACGATATCACCCGTGGAATGTCCTCTGCCGAAATACCAGAGCTCGGCCTTTTGAGTTCCCATTAATATATCCATTTTATCCCGGAAATTGATAGAGGGCAGATGTTTTTTAAATTGAGGATGGTCTCTGTAATCCTTATATCTGCCTTTCGGATGATAGAGGTCTTTTCTCAGGTTTTCATGGGCAATTTTAATGACCGACTCGGGATAAAACTGGTTTCCCCAGCAATGATCAAGGTCATAATGGGTGTTAACGAGATAAAGGACCGGTTTGTCTGTGATTTTTTTCAGGCCTTCCAATACATGGTATACTGAAATCTCATCCGCTTTACCTTCTATTATTAATACGCTGTTATCTCCGATGAAAGCTCCGGAGTTTGCACCTAATCCTCCGGTGATCAAATATAATCTGTCGGATAATTTTTTAAATTCTACCTGAGGATCTTGGGATTCCTGGCCAAAGACACTTAAAAATAAAAGGGAAAAAAAACATGTTAGAAGAATGCTGCAAATTTTTATCTTCATTTGAATCTCCTTATGGGATTTTTGCAACATAAATTAACACGTTATGAAGAGAGGTCTTTTGCTACAGTGGAAGGCCAGGTAACTCGTCTCAATTGCGCAGAAGAGCAGAAGAACCGGCTACCTTTTTCCATGTTTCACAGGGCTTTAAGGATGTCTCTTATGAAAATTCTCAAAAGTCGGAATTTTTGATTGTGGAAAGTCCAGGTCTGATTAAGGCGCGTAAATTTCTGGTGAAGATCGGAAAATATTCCTTTGAGCTCGCCGGAACGAATTTTTTGAGTTTTCGACTCAGAGAATTCAGCAGCCCTTCATCGGGTTTTCCTTGCAAAATCTTCAGGGTCTCATCCTCCGTAACATCTTCCAGCCTTCCTGATAATCCGGCAAATCCTTCATTTTCCGGACAACGCAATTGACATTTCATGCAACCCACCAACGCATTATGCATGCTTGGAAGTATCCACCTTGGAAACTTGCCTTTGACTTCATTGAACAGAGTGATACATCTCCCGACATTAATGACAAAATTCTCTTTTGTTATGCAGTTTGTCGGACAGATGCCATAGCAAATAACACAGTTTCTACAGGCATCCAATAAAGCGAGTTCTTGCCAGTGGTCCTCCTCAAACTCAAAATCTGTAAAAAAAGCGACCAGGGTGATAAAGTTCCCCATTCCATCCACGAAACAGAGGTTATTCCTGCCGTATTTGCCGAGTCCGCTTCTGACGGCCAACAGCTTCAAGTGGACCTTGTCTGCCCTCTCAACTCTATAACCCGGCTTTTTAATGATTTCTTTATGGATAATTTCCGTCAAATCTTCGCTTGATATCCCATCGGAATAATATTGAGGAGGTATCATCACTTCATACGTTTTACCATTGAGATGAAAATTAACATACATTAATCTTGTGAATTTGCTGATGATGACAATCGATTTTGCTGTGGGGAAATTATCAGGAATCTCGAACTTCAATTCGTCTATGTAACTTCTGTAAATTTTATGCCTGCTGAGTTTGCCCTTATTCCTTAATCCGTCGATATCTTCCTGCAGTTCTTTAAAGTGGGCGACAGACATAGTCTTATACTTGTAGAAGATATCTGGCGATTTACGTATTCTCTCCTTTAATGCAGATAGTGCAAATAGACCTTTATATTCAAGATAAGAAAGAGTACCTGCGATGATCGAATTTTTCAGAAAGCCTCTCCGCGACTGTCTGGACGATAACATTGACGAATCCATGAGTATTCTCCTGGAGTATTTTTTAAGAAAGAATCAGATTAATGAGAAACAACCAACATTTATTCTAGATTCTCCAAATAATCCTGTATCTTTTTACATGTTGATATCCCTCTTCGTCTTCTTCTACCGTAAAAAGCTTGCCTCTCTCTATCACAAGGGGACGGCTCTTCAACGGAACTTTAACAATGAATCTGCCATCAGCATCGAATATGTCGTAATAATATCCTGATCCATCCGGAGCCCTTTCATATGTCATTACAAAAATCCTGCCTTCATCATCGGCACTTATCCTCTGAATCGGACAGTGGTATTCAGGTACAACCATTTTTTCTAGTATTTGAGGGGGCAGTTCTTCACCTTCCAGCCTCTCATCAACGTCCTTTTGAGTCACTTTCACGTGCGTGTATTCTTTCGAAGTTTTCCGGATTAGATTCCCTTCAGGATCAAAAACCTTCAGCTCGTATTCCCCCATATAGCCGAAGACAATTTGATTCCCGTTTATGAGAGTCCACCTGAAAGTCGGGAAAAAAGGATTAAAACCATCACGTCTCCAGTTGGACAAAGGCGAAGAATCAAAAGAATGGAGATAATTCATACCAGAGTCGAACTTCTTCAGTTCGTATCTCGGATTCTCTTCTTCCCTGACAATTTCAACACCGATGATGTTTCCCTCATTATCTAAACGAGATGAAGATAACAGGTATTTTGCAGTCGAGAGGCTCCTTTGGAACTCTCCTTCCGTTGAGAAAAAGGATATGCCTCGATTATCATGAACCACTATTTCATTTTCGCTGGTGATGGATACAGTTCTGGGTAAATATAGTTCTCCCGGGCCCTGGCCTTGCCTTCCGAAAGATTGTATAAACCTTCCGCTTTCATCAAAGACCTTTACATTGCAATCATCATAATCGAGAACGTAGATCCTCTCATCAGCGTCTGCTGCAAGAGCAACGACTTCAGAAAACATATATTCCTCTCTTCCCTCCGTTTCTCCGATGGACAGTTCCTCCTCCAGGATAAAAGCATCTTCTCCATACAGCGGCTCCTTGGGATTTTTAACCACAGAAATTCCATCTATTTCCTCGATGGATCCTTTCCATTCGATTTTCTTCTTCTCACAGGAGATAAGACAGACAATTGTTATGATAAGAGGTAAAATTAAATAGATTCTATTTTTTTTCTGCAGGTTATTCTCCTTAAAAAAATAAAAATTTGCTTTTTTCGGAGGCCCTCATAATATGAAGTCCTCCTATTATGATAACACCTGAATTCGGGTAGCTCAATAATTTCCTTAGTTAGAAGCTCTCCCATTTTCTAACAGGATAACATTGATTGGACTCATGACATGCTGATTCTCACATGACCGCAGGCAGGATGAATTCTTCAATAATATTCAATAAAAATCTTTCTGATTTATACGAAAAATTTAAGGCATTGGAGACGATAGCCATCTTGAATTCTGGGACAACAAGGATGTATTGGCCACCCCATCCGAAAGCGTAAAATGAGTCGATCGGCTTTTCATGGACGTTCAAAGTTCTTCTCCACCACATAAATCCGTACCACAGATTGTCGGCCCTCTTCACCTGTNNACCTGTTTCTCCGTGGAGTCCGTAATCCATTCCGCGGAAACAATTTGTTCTCCCTTCCAGATCCCCTCATTTAAAAACAGCTGCCCGAGCTTAGCCATATCGCGTGGACACAAAGCAAGCCCTCCATCGGCATCAACAGAGCCATCAGGATATCGCGCCCAGTCATAATTGGAAATGTTCAGAGGAGAAAAAAGAAATTTTTTGCTGAATACTTCAACATTCATACCACTTGCTTTCTCTATTATGATACCCAGCAATGTGGAATTGGCGTTCGAATATGTGTATTTCTCACCTGGAATTTGAACCAGGGATTTCTCCAGATAAAAGCGGGCTATATCATCGGTTTGCCACATCTTTAGAACATCGTCCGGATACTTGATACCCTGTCGCCACTCCAATCCCGCAGTCATGGTTATCAGGTGCTTCAGTTTAATATTCTTTTTCTCTTCATTCCTAAGGTAGTCCAGCTCCGGAAAATAATTAAGAACAGGTGCCTCCAAATCTGTGAAATACCCCTCACTCTTAGCAATCCCGACCAGGATGGATGTGATGCTTTTTGTTGCGGAAGCCAGGAGGTGCTTTCTGTCGCGGTACCATAGAGTTACGGGCGGGCCGTGAAATTTACCGTTTTCCTGAAAATACTCCTCAAGTGTAATCTTCCCGTCCTTGATGATGATTATATTGTGAATATCGTTATACTTGCCTTTGAGAATACGGATGATCATATGGGTGATGAGATGGCTTTCAATCTCTAGTTCGTCCAATGTCGCACACAACCAGCCATCTCCCATCTTGTCCGGCACCTGATAGCGGTAGGTGGTTTTTTTCGAAGTCCTGAAGGCTGATTCAAGACGGCGCAAAGACAAGATTATTTCCGGGTCTCTCAGTCGCATCCATACCTTTTTGTATTCAGAAGCGGTCATTTCCTCGATTTTGTTTTTATCCTGATTTAATCTTCCCTTGAAAATTGTCCGGCCGTTCCCCCAGTCAGGAAATACGCAAGATAAGATTCCGTTTTTGTATTTTATTTCTTTTATATTTTTCCTTAACAGACAGCTGGGTCTGAGATCCACATAAAATGCTCGAAGCTTTCCTTTTGCATTTTGGTCGATCTTTACTAATGATCTGTCGTACTCATTATCTTCATGAACAGTCAATTCCTTCCAATAGCCCAGGATGTCTTTATTGGCCTCGGTTTTGATCTGCCCCAGAGATAAAGAGTCTAAATACCAGAAGTAGATTAAAATAAAAATTAGTACCAAGCCTCCTGTGAAATACGAGAGGCGTTTTATGCTCTGCATCTTTATTGCTCCTGTTTTTTCGAAACTATGCTTTTCTGATTGGATCAGTCCCCGGAGCAATGATTGGATAGACTTTTGGCCCGGTCTAGGAGTTGGACTTGTTGGTTACTTTATCTTAGGATAATTAGTGTAGGGTATGAAAAGCACCAAACAGAGTAATCAGAGCAGATGATTATTGATATCGGGATATTTCCACTCCTTTACTATGTAATTCTGACCATCGGCGCCATCGGTGTAATATCTATCGCTTACAACCTTCAGAGAAAGTATCGACCGAAATATCTTTCGATTTATTTCTTTTATCTTATTGCTCTTCATGTGTACTGGTTTATCGTATTTATCATTCCCGACCTGCTTTTGCTCATCCTCAAGGATAATCCACTAAGAGGGCCGTCAATGATTTATTGGCTTTTCATTCTGTTCTCTTATCCAATATTGATAATTTTAATCTATCTCTTTGCTGCCTTTTTTCTGAATTTTGTGCTGGAAAGGATTCCAAGAGGAGTTATTATTGCCTTCTTCTCAGCCTATGTCCTTCTTGCTCTTTGGATGATTTATGCGCTCCAACAGTCGATTGGAGATGAAAGACAGTCGATTTTGGCGTTCATTTATATGATAGTGCGGGTCCTTTCTGGCCTTATTCGATTTGGTGTTATTGCTCTTGTCTTTGTCATGACATTTCGCCTTAAGTATAAAAAGGAAATAGCTTTTATCAGGACAATCTGCCTTCTCTACTTTGCCGGTTTCGCCATCTATTATATATTCCGGCCTGAGATTGATTATATCGACAATAAGTTTGTTTTTTATTTCAATCCTTTCATGTATTTCCTCATCAACCTCCCTCCGCTCTTCTATCTGAAAGAATATTTGAGCAAACATTTCAGGGAATCGGTTTTTGGGCAAGCTGAGAATCTCAACTTTAAGCACCTATTTGATGAATACGGTCTTACAAATAGAGAGCAAGAAATATCTGCTTTAATGTTAGAAGGGAGTGGCAACAAGGAAATTGCAGACAAGCTCTATATTTCTATCAAAACCGTGAGAAATCATATCTATAATATTTTTCAAAAATTCAAAGTGAACAATCGAACAAAGTTTTTCATCATGATCCGTAATATCATTGACAGTAAGTAACGAAAATCGCAAGAGAAAGACTCAAGCCAGGTAAAAAAACAGGATTGATAAAATCAGAGCAGGATAAGCTACCGCCGTCATGGCCGAGTCCGGAGAGCCGGAATAATATAAGACCGCACGTCCTTTTCTCTCTATTTAAATTACGATGATTCATTAATTTTTAAATGGAGAAAATGTTCTAATTTAAAAAATAGGACTGGTGCCTAAAAGTCAATGAGCGTTAAAACACGGCGGCTTAATTTGTCTTGAAACGCCTGGCCAAATTCAAAAGCTGCATGCGATTGCTGATCCTCAGCTTTTTGTACAGACTGTAGATATGCTTCTGAACAGTACTCTCTGAAATATACAGCTCCTGGGCCATGGTTTGTATGCTCTCTCCTTTGAGAAGGAGCTCCAACATATCGCTTTCTCTATTCGTTAATTTATATCTGCTGGCAATTTGCCCCACATCAATTTCAGCCGAAATTGGGGATTTATAAAGCTTTCTAAATCGTCTAAAAAAGATAATAAGCAGAATGGCTGTTAATAGAGCACACATGCCTATGAACACAGGTGTTTTCCAGAACGCAGGAATCAAGATTATCTCCAAAGATGCATTCTCTGTGCTCCACATCCCATCGCTATTGGCCCCCTTGACCCTGAATTCGTATTTCCCAGCTTTCAGGTTTTCGAGTGCGACAAAATTCTTATTTCCTATGTGGATCCATTCGTCATTATGCCCGGTGATCTTATAAGCATATTGATTGAGCTCCGGTTCCTTACTCCCGATAACATTGAACTCTATGATAAAGAAATTATCCTTCCAGGTTATTTTTAGGACTTCAGGATACTCTATTACCTTTCTGACATCTGAATCAGACCGGATCTCTCTATACGAACCCAGTATCTTCACCTTCGTGATTTCAATGCGCGGGGGAGCATTTTCGGGTTCCTGCATACAGGGGAGAAGGCAGGGGATGAAGACCAGAGCCGCGGCAAAAAATGTGATTTTCAAATATGAAGCTTTACTCATTGGCTATTTTTGGCGTTGACTTAAATACGGATTCCTAACGCGCAAACATGAATGCAAAATTTTTTGCTCCCTTATTCACTCCTATTCTACTCCTTTAAATATAACAGAATCAGACCGGAAGTCACAAACATAACATTCGAGCTATGAGTGTCATTTTCACTGTGATAAAGAGGGCTTTCATTGCTCTTTGACGGAATATGACGAAGCCGGACGGAGGAGATGCGCTGAGTCCGCTACTGTATAATTGTTGTATCTCTTATCGAACAGAATATTTCCTTAAAAAGCCCGTATAAAGCCTTTTGAAGTCACGGAAGAAAGATGCTTCCCTTCAAGAAAGCGCATCTTACATGAGAAGCGAATGAACTCTATTCCTGAAAAAGACTGCATCAAGGTTTCCTATCACACCTTCCTTCTCAACCAATCTATTCAGCTTATCTGAAAAAATAATTTGCTTTTTTATCCTTATCTATTCATAATATATGAAAAGATATAAGGCCGAAAAAATGAAGTCGAAAGGAGACTCCAGAATGGTCAAGAGAAAGAAAGTTTGGATAGCGTGCCTATTAGTTTCTGCGGTGTTTGTATCCTGTCTTCTTCTCTCAGCCAAGGACAAGTCAGCAGAGATCGATGAATTCATGAGCAAATGTCATGAATATCGACTCTTCAACGGCACAGTTTTGGTCGCTGAGAGCGGAAAGGTGATATACAAGAAGAGCTTTGGGCCGGCCAACAGGGAATGGAACATTCCTAATACTGTAGACACCAAATACATCATCGGGTCTATCTCCAAACAGTTTACAGCCATGCTTGTCTTGCAGCTAGTCAATGAAGGCAAACTCGGTCTGAACGATACAATCTCCAAACACCTACCCTATTTTCCAAAAGAAAAGGGAGAAAAGATCACAATCCATCACTGTCTGTGTCATACTTCAGGTTATCCCAGCACTCCCAGTATTCCCGGGTGGTACACGGAACACTGGTACAAAGAGTATTCAACAGAGGAGTTGATCAAATTGGTATCGAAACAGGAGTTGCTCTTTGAGCCGGGCTCAGGATGGGAGTATTCCAATCCCGGCTACTATTTCCTGGCAGGTATCCTTGAGAAAGTGACAGGCCAATCGTATGAAAAGCTCCTGAAGGAACGGATCTTCATGCCCTTAGGAATGGAGGATTCGGGCTTCTATGATGTGTATGAGATTCTTCCCAAAATGGCCTCCCCCTATGAATACTGGAATTTTCGGTTTTCACGCTCAGAGTATATGAATCCAACATCTTCAAAGGGAGCTGGGTGCATTTATTCCACAGCCGAGGACATGTATAAATGGGATCAGGCCCTTTATACGGAAAAACTCCTGCCAAGGGAGTACATAGAATTGATGCTGAAGCCCCAGAAAAAAATCAGACCCACCGCATCTTATGCCTACGGTTGGGTTGTAGGGGAAAGAACGGTGCCGGGAACAGGAAGGCGGATCAAGTATGCGGAGCACAGCGGCGGGCAGCCCGGGTTCAACTGTTTGAACCTTCGCCTTCTGGATGACAAGCATCTCATCCTCCTCTTCAACAATACAGGATACACAGACCTCAGGCTTATAAGAGAAGAGCTGATCAACATCCTGTATGGCCAGCCGTGGGATGTTTCTCAGCCAGTCTCGCTGGCACTGGTTGGATGCAAAAATCTGGAGGAGATAAAGGCTGTCATCCAGGAGTATGAGAAGTCTCCATCCCAGTATGCTATCCGTCGGGATGCAGTGAATGGACTCGGGTTTAAGCTCATGCTCGCAAAAAAACAAGACGCCGGGCTGGAGATTCTGGAGTTCAATGCGCGTCGATTTTCGGATTCCCACTGGGTGTACGAGAGCTTGGCTGAGGCTTATCTCATGGTTGGGAGAAAGGAACAAGCTGTTCAAAACCTGGAAAAGCTCCTGGAGCTTAACCCAAAGAATTCCTGGGGACAGAGGAAACTCAAAGAACTCACAAAGAAATAAACAGTGATGGATGGGGTATGGCCTCGTGGCAGGTGTGCCCTCATGAGATAGAAATCCCGGGAAATTATCAGGGATTCGAAGTAAAGCCGAAAATAAAATTTCTTTGTTCC
>JABAOC010050067.1_pt1 | contig 23618 bp, 22 predicted proteins | sample 7062161 | NCBI WGS metagenome assembly JABAOC01 (sample SAMN14538625, study PRJNA623070) | marine sediment metagenome | biome: marine biome [ENVO:00000428]; feature: marine pelagic biome [ENVO:01000023]; material: deep marine sediment [ENVO:00002113] | place: India: Gulf of Khambhat ... | reverse complement strand
TTTACATTTTGATCTTTGAATTTTGATATTGAATTAGTAATTCTTCTGCCTTTAAATTATATCTTAAATTTAAAATGTTGACAAAAAATCTATTATTGTTTCTCCTGACCAAATCAAAGTTGAAGTTTTTACCTAAGATATTTATTTGTTTAAGATTAGTGCTGTAAAATTCGTGTGTTATTCGTGTCTATACTTCTATAATTACAGGCAAGACCATTGGTCTTCTTTGAGTTTGGTTATATAAAAACTCTCCAATATCATCTCTGATTTTATTTTTAATAAAAGTCCAGTTAGAAGGATATCTTGAATTTCTTGCCTTAAGACATCTTATAGCTTCTTTTCTAGTTTTATTGATCAATTCTTCACTTGCCCGCATATATACAAAACCTCGGGATATTATATCGGGGCTAGTAACTAATTCCCCTGTTTTTTTATCAATAGTCAAAATAACTACAAATATTCCATCTTTAGCCATAGCTTGTCTATCTCTTAAAACAATATTTCCTACATCTCCCACTCCTAGCCCGTCTACCATTACATATCCCGAAGGAATTTTTTCAGAAGTTATTTTGGCATAATTTTGACCAAATTCTATTACATTGCCATTTTCAGTGATTAAAATTCTATCTTTTTCAATTCCTCTACTTTTTGCTAACTCCCCGTGATGAATTAGATGATGATATTCGCCATGAATAGGAATAAAATATTTTGGTTTTGTAATACTAATCATCATTTTTAGATCTTCTTGGCAAGGATGTCCAGAGACATGAACCTGCATTTTTACATCATAGATTACATTGGCTCCTTCACGAAATAAATCATCAATTACATTGGTTATAGAGCGTTCATTACCAGGAATAGGGGAGGCAGAAATAACAACAGTATCTCCTTTTTTGATTTTAATATGTTTATGTTCCCCTGAGGACATACGAGCAAGTGCGGACATAGCCTCTCCTTGACTTCCGGTGCTTAAAATTACAATTTTATTATCAGGAATTTTTTTAATATTTTGAATTCTTATTAGTGTTTTTTTAGGTATTTTCAGGTAACCTAATTTTGTGGCAATATCAATATTTTTTACCATACTTCTTCCAGAGACAGTTACTTTTTTACCTTTTTTAGCTGCAACATCTATGATTTGTTGGATACGACTAATTTGGGAAGCAAAAGAAGTGACAATAATTCTTCCTTTAGCTTTTTCAAAAATGTGATTAAATGTTTTTTCCAACAGTTTTTCTGAGGGAGTATTCCCAGGAATTTCAGAATTGCAACTATCAGAAAGTAAGGCCAAAACACCTTTTTTAGAAAGCTGAGAAATTTTGGATATATCTGTATTTTTTTCTTTTCCTTGAGAGGCATCAAATTTAAAATCACCGGTGTGGATTAAAATACCAACTGGAGTATAAATAGCCAGCCCCACCCCATCAGGAATACTGTGGTTGACTCGGAAAAATTCTACTTTAAAACAACCCAGTTGAATTTTATCTCCTGGTTTTATGGTGTTAAAATAAGGACGTGTTGTTTTGAATTCTTCTAATTTTACTTTAATCAATCCTTTTGTTAGCCTGGTACAATAAATAGGCGGAGATATTTTAGGCAGAATATAAGGAATGCCTCCAATGTGGTCTTCATGACCGTGAGTGATTATAAGACCTCTAATTTTGTTTTTATTTTGTTGTAAGTAGGAAATATTAGGAATAACAAAATCAATTCCTAACATCTCATCTTCAGGAAACATAAGACCTGCATCAACTATGATGATATCATTACCATATTCAAAAACCATCATATTTTTACCTACTTCTCCCAGCCCTCCTAAAGGGATAACTCTTAGTTTTCTTTGTGGTTTTTTATAATATCGTTTTTTCATTTTTCCTCCCGAGGCCTTTGACTTTATTATTTATTCCTTACAAAGGCCGAGGCCCTGCCTGCCCCGAACCTTACATGGTTCAGGGTCCTAACGTAAGTGGATGACGGGGCTTAATTTAAATATTACATCTAAATTTTGTTTAATATGCCATTTTATCCCAAAAATGTCCAAGCTTGCTTGGTTACATCTTAGAGATCCCATTAATTCAAAGCTGTTTTATATTGTAGAGAAATATTTACTCAAATACCCGCTTGGACATAAAAGGATAACATAAAATTTACAAAATCAAAGATTTTGAATTTTTCAGGACATTTTTGATTTTTAATTTTTTATTTTTCAACGGTTATTCCCATATTTTTCGCTGTTCCTTCTATTATCTTAATAGCATCTTCTATATTATCTGTATTTAAATCAGGTATTTTGGTCTGGGCAATTTCTCGAATCTGCGCTCTTGTCACTTTGCCCACTTTTTCTTTGTTAGGCACTCCTGAACCCTTCTCAATACCAGCTGCTTTTTTTAAAAGCACAGCAGCTGGCGGAGTCTTAGTAATAAAGCCAAAAGATCTATCTTGATAGACAGTAATTTCTACAGGAATAATAGTATCTCCTTTATCTTTAGTTTTTTCATTAAATGCTTTACAAAAATCCATAATATTAAGTCCATGCTGACCCAAAGTTGGACCAACAGGAGGAGCAGGATTAGCCTTGCCTGCGGGAATTTGTAATTTAATTATTGTCTTTATTTTTTTAGCCATATTTGCCTCCGGCAAATTAGATCTTCTTAACCTGCAGAAAGTCCAGCTCCACAGGTGTCTCCCTGCCAAACATAGATACTAAAGCTTTCACTTTCCCTTTCTCTTCATCAATATCAGAAATTACTCCATCAAATCCTTTAAATGGACCATCATTAATAGAAACTGCCTCACCTTTTTTAAGATCAATCTTATATTTAGGCTCCTCAATACCCATTCTTTTGCGAATATTTTTTACTTCTTCTTCTGAAACTGGGGCTGGGGTATTTCCTGTCCCAATAAACCCTGTAACATTAGGAGTATTTCTTACCACATACCAAGATTCATCAGTAACAATCATTTCCACCAATACATAACCAGGGAAAATCTTCTTCTCCACTATTTTTCTTTTTCCATTTTTTATCTCAATCTGTTTTTCTTTAGGAACAACGACATTAAAAATTTTATCTTCCATATCCATAGATTCAATTCTTTGTTTCAAATCCTCAGAAACTTTATCTTCATAACCAGAATATGTATGAATGACATACCAATTTCTTTCTTTGGGACCTATTTGTTTTGCCATATTTGCCTCCTTTTAGTAACAGGATTCGTAAGTATCAAATGTATCAAATATGTCAAAGGTTATTATATTTTCTGATACCTGTTATACCTCTGACACTTTTGACACTTATTATTTATTGTACAATAAATAACTCCATTAATTTACTAAATGAATAATCCAATGCACCAATAAATGCAGCAACAATTAAAGTAACGACTATCACAATTAAAGTTAAATTAATAGCTTGTTTTCTAGTAGGCCAAACAACTTTTTTTAACTCTACTTTAACCTCTTTTAGAAATTTAGTTATTTTATTTTCTTTTAGATTCATAATTAGTTGTTCTTTGTCTATTATTAATTATGGTTATTGTTATTAATTTTAACACTAACAAATTATTCTAAGCAACATGCTTAGATTTATATATCTAATAAAAGTCTATCATATTTTCCAAACAGACTCAATATTTTGTTTCCAAATAAAAAACCCGACTATTTCAATCGGGTAGTATAAATATCCCTGTCAAATTTATCTTATTAAAATCCGTCCTTCTATTCTAACTCATCAGATTTCACGGTCTTTTTGGGACTAAAGGCCTGAGAAATAAGTCGTCGGGGATCCAATGACCTGATAATTCTCTTATAATCTTTCTTCCCTTGTTGATATAAAGATTCAATCTCTTCTTCAGTTAATTTAATTTTTGATTTTAAAATTTTATCTATATTTTCTTTTTCCATGTTTTTCCTTTTTATTTTTATATATAAAAACTTATAAAAAGCTTGAATTACTATATTTTACCAAAAAATTGCCCAAATGTCAATAATTTTTTAAAGGAGGAGATTATTTCTATATCTTTATTTGCTAACTTCTTGCCCGACTAATCTTCTTTTTCTAACTGCCAAACAAACCAATTCATAAATACCAAACATTACTCCCACATAAAAAAGATCGCCTAAGAGAGTATTTCTGAAAAATGGCAATGCTTTTACATAACATTGCAAAAGTCCAGTAAAATTATGAGAATACCAAGGAGAAAAAGCCCAAACTGCAAAATTAGTAATAATAAAAAACAAAGCTGATCCAAAGAGCGTGGCTCCAATAATGTTTGGGATATTTTTATGTTTTTTAAGCCAAAGTCCAATTATTCCTATCAAAAGAAAACTGCCCCAAACTGCAAATTCTAATTTTAAATCATAAAATCCAATAAAAAAATCACTAATAATCATTGCGACCAAAGGTACTAAAAGGGCAAATTTTTTGTTTAAATAAGTGCCTCCAAATAAAGCCATTGCGGCAATTGGAGCAAAATTGGGAGCATGAGGCAAAAGTCTTAAAATTACTGCAGCTAAAATAAAGAAATAAGCCATAAATCCTCCTTTGTTAGTGAATAGTTATTAGTTATTGTAATATTATATTTACCATGGTGAAGAAGCATATTTCCACTCTATGAAATCACCATTACTAACTGGTTGTGCTGAACATGAAACTTGGGCATATTGTCCATTAATCCAATATTGCCAATAATTAGACCAATCATCGCTATTTTTTAAATTACCAATCTGATCAATAAAAATACCCATATCTCCCCAATCTGTATATAAAAAAGTAAAAGAATTTTGTTGGGAAGCTTTAAGTAAAATGGAAAAGACTGTTTCATTGCCCTGAATTTCTACTTGATAACCACCAGCAGCATTTCCCCAATTAATACTCAAATCTACATAATGTTTTACTTCTGGAGCAGGATTACTAGTTAGTTGTCTATTATTAGATTCTGGTAATATAGATTTATTATTTCGGTCGTTATCATCAGCATCAGCCAACTTTCCACTATTTATAAAATTTCTAGTCTTCGGTCCAAAATAGCCAGCACCATAGGAATCTACAGAAGGTAAAATTTTGTTTTTAACCTGGTATCTAACTACGGCATTGAAAGTATTATCATCATAAACCCCAGTCATCTCTATGCCTAACTTGTATTGTAAAGCTAATACATCTTCACCCTCATCACCAGGTTGGAGATTTTTTAAAAATTTATAATTACTATAATCCTTTTGTTCTTTCTGTTCTATTGTTTCTTCCTTTAATTCTGATTCTTGCTCTAGTTCTTCACTGTCTACATCTTCGACTCCCTGTCCTTTTACTTCTTGAGTCTCAGTACCAATCAGCCCTTTTCCAACATATCCCAAACTAAAAATTAATAATACCAAAAAGACCCCCAATACAGGCATCCAAAATTTAATTAAAAATCTGGGAATTAATTTTATTCTTTCTTTTAAATTCATTTTACCTCCCGAGGTCTCTGCATATCCATTCATTACAAGGAGCTTAGCTTCCTTACAGAGACCGATTTATCCGCCGAATTCTCTGACGTAGGCGGAGGCCCTGTCTGCCCCGTTCTTTTCGGGGTCGTAACTGGAAGTGGATGACGGGGCTTTAAAACTAAAAAATCCTTTACAAAGAAAGGATAATATTATTTATTATCCCTTCTCTTTTCTCGAAGAGAAGAGAAAATTCTCTCCCAGCACAGAAATAAAGTATAGGGCAAGCATTCTGACTTATCCCCTGATGGGAATTACAGCAGCGGAACTGTGTTGGATTTACACCAAACTTTCCTTGCCAAAAAACTATACTTATTTGTTAAATATTAAACACTATAGTCATTATAGAAAAAAAAATTCTTTTTGTCAAAAAATGAAACAGTTTGTCCAGTAAATACTTGCAAAATAGCCAATTTAAGCTTAATATAATCATAATTCTATCATAATTCTGTCAAATATTAATATATTTTTTTATCGCGATCGCGATACATTTATATATTTGATAAACATAGCAGAATTAAAGGTAATTTAGATTTTGAAGTAGAATTTAGATAAATTAGAATTTAAATAAATTATTGAATAGGATAAAAGATTCTATAGTGTCTTCTAAAATTAGCTTTTGTTATTGGTTTTTGTTATATTATTAAAAAGGAGTCATTATTTACTATGTCAGGTAATATCAATCTTCTTACAAAAAGATTTATAAAATTTTCTCTGGTCGGTGCAGTTGGAATGGTAATAGGCTTAGGTACATTATATATATTTGTGGAATTTGCAAATTTGGGATATTATCTGTCTTGGTTTTTGGCTACAATATTAAACACTTTAAGCAACTACATTGGAAACAGTCTTTTCACTTGGCGTGAGGTGAAAACAAATTCTAAAAAGGAAGAAACCAGAAGATTAATTCTTTATTACATTCTTACCTTCCTAGCGCTTGGGATTAATTATCTTACCTATTATATATTATTAAAAATACAGGTCTATTATATGTATGCAGCTTTGGCAGGAGTAGTTGTTGCTACAGGACTAAATTTTACTTTCAGCAATTGGGTAGTTTGGAAAGAGAAACCTGGATAAAATTATATTTTAAAAGGATCACAGTGAATAGCATATCTGACCTTATCCATAAATGTTAATTTGTGAACTTTACTCATNNTAGCCACCCATCTATAGGCAAAATTGGGTGGTAATTTTATTAATAATTTAATTATAGGAATTAATCTTGGGTGTCTCGTAGCTATAAAAAAGAAAGTTTGAAGATTTTTAATTTGTTTTTTATTTTTTATATTAATGGGTGAATCTGAATAAATACTGTCATATACATCACTTATACCAAAATCTGCAGGTAAATAATTATTCTTCTTGGCATATTCAGTAATATCATATTTCGGATATGGCTGAAGCAATGAACAAGAGGTATGATCTGGTTTAATTTTTGCATTTAACATAACAGTCTCCCAAGCAGCCTCCAGAGTCTCTCCGGGTAAACACAAAATATTATAAGTTTTTAGAATAAGGTTATATTTTTTAATAATTTTTCCTGCTTCTAAAATTTGCTGGTTGGTAATATGTTTGCCTAAAACTTTTTCTCTTAATGTTTCATTGCCTGATTCAATTCCCATAGAAACTCCATAACAACCAGCAGATTTCAATTTACCAATTAAATCTTCTGTAACTAAATTAGCAGTAACATTACACATAAAAGGAAGTCCAATCCTTTTTTTATATTTGGGTAAAAATTCATCAAGCCACAGGCGGTTTGATATAAAATTATCGTCAGTAAAAGAAAGAGTTTTCATTCCATATTTTTTCTTTACCTGCTCCATTTCTGAAATTACATTATCTGGAGATCTCCTTCTTAAATATTTTCCCTTGCCCTGATATATTCTTCTTAGAAGATTATTGGCACAAAAAGTACAGCTATAGGGGCAACCTCGACCAGTTAAAAATTGTTTTACACTGGCTTTTTTTAAAAAATCATATTTATAATAAATTTCTCTTGAAGGAAACGGCAGGCTATCTAACTCTTCAACCAATGGTCTAATTTCATTGCGATAAATTTTGCCATCTTTTTTAATCCAAAGATTTTTTATATTTTTTATTTCTTTCTTATACTTCAAAGATTGAACAAGCTCCAAAATTGCATATTCTGCCTCCCCTAAAGCAATTATATCCACTTCTTTTCTTAAAATTGTCTCCTCTGGATAATAAGTGGGATGGGGACCACCCAACAAAATTAAAATATCTTTGTTTATATCCTTAATTTCACCAGCTGTATCCAAAACCCACTTATGTTCTCCTGTAATAGTTGGAAAACTAACCACCTTAGGTGATTTTTTTAAAATAGCATCAATTAAATCTTTTTCTTCACCAGCTAAAATTAAATCGCAACTATATCCATTTTTTTTCAAGACAGCTGCGATAAACATAGGGCCAAAACTGCAAAAAGCTGATTTTTGAACAAATAAAAAATCAATCATAATTTGGTTATCCTTTCTCTAAATAAATTTCCAACATAAACATCCAAAGGAAAATGGTAAAAATGATGTCTTAGTCTAAACAAAGCCATTGGTCTGTATAAATTGGCTAGAAATTTAATTAATCTTGAATCAACTACATCCCTGGCTTTTTGATCCATAAATAAACTGGCAAACTGGATAGCTTGAACATCTCGTCTCTTTTTTCCTTCAAGCCAGGGAACATTAATATTATCAGTGGCATAACTGCTCCAATCAGCAAGTTTTGAAGGTGGTATGTATCCATAATCTTTAGACTCATTAAATAATTGTGTGCCTGGATAAGGAGTAAAACAGGCAATGGAAGAAATTTTAGCTTTTGGATTTTCCTGAAGAAGTCGAAGTGTTAAAGCAATAGTTTCTTTTACATCTTCTTCTGTCTCATAAGGAAACCCAACCATAAAATAATACCAAGGAATAATATTATATTCGGCAAATTTACGATTTACTTCTAGCACACTATCAACAGTAATGCCTTTGTTAATCTTTTTTAGAATTTTTTCTGATCCGGACTCCACTCCAAAATTCAACTGTCCGCAACCGCTTTCTGAAAGCATCTTCAGGTAATCATCATCCATGCCTAAAGCGGAATTGATTCTTGTCCCCTGAACAGTCCAGCTTAGGTTAAGCTCTTTAAGTTTTTGGATAATCTTACGAGCTCTTTCCAAATCAACAAAAAATTCATCATCAATAAACCAGATTCCACCAGCTTCAAAATCAGAAACTGCCCTTTTTATTCTTTCTAAAGCTATATCTGCATCCAGACGTCTCCATTTTCCTTTATTGAAAAAAGGATTATAACAGAAAGTACACCTGTTGGGGCATCCTCGGGAAGTTTCTATATCAATTGTGGAAACTCCCATTCTCTTAGGCATATATTTTTTAACATCAACCAAGTGATATGGAATATCAGGCATACTATTTATATCAATCATTTCTCTAGGCTCATTTTTAATAATATTGCCATCTTTTTTATAAAAAATACCTTTAATATCACCAAGGGATTTCTTTTTGTCCAAAGCTTTTATTAATTCCAAAAAAGTAATCTCACCATCACCGGAAACAATAATATCAATATTTTCATTTTCCATAGTTTGGATTGGCATTGTACTGCACTGCGGTCCTCCCCAAACAACTGGGGTGTTACTTTCTTTTTTAACAAATTCACTGATTTCTAAAGCAAAATTAATCTGAGGACCTAACATTGTAGTTAAACCTACACAAATGGGTTTACTTTCCAACTCTTTCCTTATGGCATCCTTCCAATTCTCCCGCTCTAATCTTTGATCAATAATCTTAACTTTATATTCTTTAGAAACCAATTTTGCTGCAGTCAGCAGAGACAAAGGAAGTGCTGGAGCTGTTTTGATTTCGTCCAAAACACCAACGATTGGTTGTATTAAAATTACATCAGCCATAAAATTATTTCCCTCCAAGACCTAAGTATCCCGAAGCTGCTTTGGCAACTTCTGGTAACCTAAGCCAAGTAGACTTCTGGGTTAATACTTTAGCGACTTTTTTTGGTCTTAGATAAAAACGCCTGTAAGCCCGGTGGTACATCCTCTCAACTATATCTTTTTTTGCTTCTCCTATTTCAAAATAACAAATACCTTGGGTATAGCCATACAAACTCCAGTCTTTAATAAGAAATTTTCCTTCTTTTTCAATAAGTTTATACAAAGAAGTGCTGGGGAACGGAACTGTGATGGTAAAATGAGCAATATCAGGATCAAGTTTTACAGCCAAATTAATTGTATCCTCCATTGTTTTTTGATTATCCCAGGCATTACCAAGCATAAAATAACCAATTGATTCAATGCCTAATTTTTTGCAAATACCAATAGCCTCTTCCACCTTTTTTAAATCCAGGTTCTTTCCTATTTTATAAATCATCTCTTGAGAGCCAGCCTCAATTCCAAATCCTGTCCTGAAAAAACCTGACTCTTTCATCTTCGAAAGCAAAGCCATATCAACTTTGTCCGCCCTAATTCCTTGGGCAGTAGTCCACATAACTTTATTTTTTTCTCGAGCTAATCCCTCAGCTATTTTCATTGCTCGATCATAACTCAAATTAAAATTGTCATCTTGGACACCTATCTCCTCCACCCCAAATTCCGAAACCAAATAGCGCCAAAGTTTAATTATATATTCAGGACTATGTGGCCGCCAAACCGGTCCAAACACTCCTTTAAAACAATAATTACATTGATAAGGACAACCTCGGGAAGTAACTAAAGTCAAACATTTCTTTCTAGAAGTTAACACTGGCTGAGGGGTGGAATATTTAGATATATCATGAAGTAAATGATAGGCAGGAAAAGGCAAAGAATCTAAATCTTTAATTAATGGTCTTTGGGGGTTATGAATTATTTGATCTTTTTTCTTATAAGAAATTCCAACAATATCCTCTTTTTTGCTCCAATTCTCACATAACTCACGCATTGTCTCTTCCCCTTCTCCTCTAACCACTACATCAGCAAATTCCAAAGACTCTGAAGGCAAAGCTGAAGGATGAGGTCCACCTAAAACAACAGGAATTCCTTCTTTTCTGAAAATTTTGCTTAGACGCCAAGCTTCTTTAACCAAAGTTGTTGTAGCAGTAATTCCCACCAAATCCGGTTTTTCTTTTAAATCATCTAGTCCAGAAGGAGAAACATTAAGGTCAAGAAAAGTAACTTTGTGTCCTTCTTTCTCTAAAACCGCAGTAATTGACAAAAGCCCCAAAGGAGGAAGTGCGGGCTGTTTATATCCTTTAAGTTGTGGATTGACTAATAATACTTTCATTTTAATAATCCTCGTCTTTATCCCACCAATCTTTCATCTTAGAAGTATATTTTCTACCAATTTTAAATCTATTTATAGAGAATAATTTTTTCTTAAAAATCAACAAAATAGTAAAGTGAATAATTAAGACAGTACTTAGGAGAAACATCAGCCAATTTCTTAATGAACCAACATAATAAAATTTAACTTTTGCTGGAAAATTCACATCAGAAGGAATTGCTACATAAGAATATCCAAGTCCAGCTTTGTATACTTTAAGCGATTTTTTCTCAGGTGAAATTATTTTTGCTTTCCAACCGCCGTAATTATTTTCTTTAAAGACAACACCAGTAAAATCTTCCCCTTCAACAGAAACCAACTCTGGTTTTGGCCGTTCCATTTTAAAATCTAAAGTACCTTCATCTTTTAAACCAACAAAAGACTTTAAGATATTTTCAAGTAGCTGTGCTTCCTCAAGATTATTATAACGACTAATATGATAAAATAAACTCATTCCAGACCAAATTACTTTTCCTTGACCTAACTCACCCGAAACTAAAATAGGATGTTCATCTTGAGATAAAAGTACCTCTCCCCAATCTCTCACTTTTTCTTCATTAGTATAGGATAATTTCCAAGGATCACCATCATAATCTAATGGATCACTTTTCAAAATCTATATCTTCAAAAATTTCCGAATCTCCTATTTCCTCTTCCCATTCCTTTCCCAATCCTTCTCTTTCAGTTTCGGAAATAGGAAAAACAGTTGGCAGGCTTTCTCCTTTTAAAAACTCTTTACTATCTGATTCTTTTACAATATCATCATTAGTCTCAATAAATAACTTTCCGCCTTCTTTCACATATTTTTCCAGCTTTTGCCAATCTTTCCTTCCACTTTTATATCTATAAAGTAAAACAATATCGAAATTTTTCAACTCTTCCAAAGAAAAATCTCCCAGTGACTTTGGACCTTCTACAGGAATAATATATCGAGAATTTAAATTAACTGCTGCCAAATTTCTTAAAAAATTATCATAGCCATTTAAATCACTCATAACTAAAATAGTTGGAGCATTGGTGGTTTTAATTATCGGTGAAGTGGCTTCTTTTCTAACTCTAAAGAAAGTTAAATTATCAAAATTCTTTTCTTCTTCTGGCAATTCTTCAATAGGAATATCTCTATTTCCTTTCCTATCCACTATATTTTCATCTTTGGTAATATAAGTAGCAATTCCTAATGCCCATTTTGTAACATCCTGATCATAAGAAGTATCTTCTTTAATTTCAAGATCCTGACCGTATAAACTGTTAATCGCCCGCCAGTCAAGTAAAAACAATAAATTATTTTTGGCTATTTCCAAAGGTGTATCATAATTGGCTACCAATTCACCATGCATTGCAACATCAGTCCAATAAGCATAGTTTTGAGTATTTACAAGTCGAGAGCTATAAGCTCCATGAGCAATTGGTTTTTTAAAAAGACTATTCCACCAAGTATTAATTCCCACTCTTAAAGTATGTAATCTATAATTCATTTCATTTGTATCAAGCCAATTTGGAATTAATTTGTCTTTTAAATCACTTTTATCCTGCTCAGTTATATTTCTTTTAGCAATTAATTTATCAACACTCTTATCATTAGTACCAACACCTAAAGTAGTTAGTGCTGGAAAATAATACTCCCTTAAATTAAGCCCTACTCCTATGGTATCTTGAGTAATACCAAAAATTTTCTCATTTGAACCAACATAAGAATTAATAATTGTTGAAAATAAAACAAGCAATAGAATCACTTTAACAATTAAAATCGTTGTTTTTTTAAAAAAGTTTATTGTCTGTTTTTGCCATTGGTCGTTCCAAATTTTATACAAAATAGCTGTCATACAAGCCAATAATAATCCAAAAACCCAATAGGTCCTTGAAGGAAATAAAGAACCACCAAAAGGATTTTTTCCAATTACATATAACCACTCAAAAAATAACATATATATACTGACTCCAATAAAAGGAATCATTTTTTTTAAACCCTTAAAAGATCTATGGAAAATAACAAGAAAAAGCAATAAAAGAAAAGCTGCATATAAAAATATATTTTGAGTAGCAAAAAGACCAACAATAGCTGGAGGATGAACTCTTTCAATTTCTCCACTTAAAGAAAAACCAGCTAATTTAGGAATGGTTAAAACTAAATAAGCAACCGAATATAAAGCAAAAAAACCAATACCTAAAGAAAAAAAGCCAAAATATAAGCTTTCTTTCATTTTTTTGAAAGAAAATAATTTTACTTTATCATCCACCCATAAGGCAAAAATAATTAAAAGAGGAGTCCAAATAAAAAGAAGACTAGTTCCAGCATGACCCATATAAGAAATTCCGGCTGTTAAAATTAAAAGATATAAGTATTTTCGGTTAAAGTTTTTGTAATATTTAACCAGAAATAATAAACCCAACGGTAAGAAAATTTGAGTAGAAGAATAAGTCGTATTGCCTCCACCCATCAATGCATCATAAAGATTTAATGTCCATAATAAAGCAATTGATCCACCAATTGCAAAAAAGCGACTTTTAGAAAGTTCTTTTAGGAGAAAATAAGAAAAAATACCATAAAGAAAAAGTATTAACATCAAATATATCTTTGCCCCTATGACTAGGCCCCAAATTTTGGCGAAAGGTACACCTAAATAGAAAAATAACCAAGCATAATCTGTAAAAGTAGGTAAACCATCAAACCAAATATATTTCCAAGACAAAACAGGTAAAGTAAAATGTTCTTTAAAATATTGAACATAGGCAGTAAATTGATAAAAATCAGTACCTATTGGAGGAAATCTATTATAATACCATAAAAGTATTGGCAAAAAAAAGCCAAAAAGAATAGAAATCGCCAAAGTGTCTTTTAAAATAGAAAATATTCTTTTAGAATTCATACTTCTCCATATTCTAAAGTATTATTTATTAGGATTAAAAAATTCTGCTCCACCAACTTCTAATTCTAATCTAAACTGATAGTCCCGACATTGTGTTTTTTTATCTATATCTTCGCATTCAAAAGCTTCATAAATATATTTAACTGCTCTTCCACCACACATTACAAGGCCACTTTTTGGAATTTCGGTTCCATCATTACAAGGATCTTTGTGTGATTCAAAATCAAATAATTTATCTATATCAGAATTATGGCTAAGATGTTCCCAAGCTGTACCACCATGATGAGGATAATAACCTTTATCTTTATAATATTCTTCCAATGCATCTTGAAGATCTTTTACTATTTCTATTCTTTGTCTATCTCTTTTATAAGCTTCACGATAAAAAATTACCTCATTTACTCCCCAGGCTAAAACTAAAATTCCTAGTATAATCACTAATATTTCTGGCAGTATTGAAATTTTTCTTATTTTTTTCTCCTCCACTATTTTCTCCTTATTTCGATTATATCTTAAATCTACCCAAACACACAACCATATGAGAGCTCCTCTTCCCTTGCCAAATGAATTCTATTTGGATTAAAAACCAAAATAATAATTTAGCTAAAATAATAATCCAACTTTTTAAATAAGGACTTTTTTTGTCAGATTTTACCTTGTAAGACGCCCAGGGCGGTGAATCAACATATCCAAAATACAAAATTTGATACCCTTTGCTCTTTATTTGAAATTTCAATTCATCTAAAGTAAATCCTTTTCCCCGATGATCTTTATTGGAAGACAAAAAAAGAACTCCATCTTTATATTTTTTTCTCAATTTTTTTTGCAGATGAAAAACAGACATTTTTTCATAAATTTCCCCTAAACCTATAATTTCAGGTTCATACCTATCCTGCAGATTCAATTGAATAATTTCAGATATAGCCATTTTCCTCATACCATTTTATAGTTTTTGAAATTCCTTCTAAATAATCTATTTTTGGATTAAAATCCAATTCATTTTGAGCTTTGGAAATATCATAAATTTGATTTTTGGATATAATATCAACTTTTGATGTTGTAATTAAAGGTTCTTTCTTTAAAGAAAATAATTTATAAAAATTCTCCATTAAAAAACCAGCTGGCTTGGCAAACCACAAAGGAATATGTTTTGTGTAAACCCCATATATTCCTGTCCTAAAGAATGGACTTTTCTGATTTATGGGGTAAAATTTAATTCCTAAATTATCTGCTATTAATTTTGCCAATTCATCTAAGGTGATAGAATTTTTGTAAGCCAAAATATAAGTTTGACCAATTACTTTTGGATTTTTTGCCAATAAAAATCCGGAAATTAAATCTTCAATATATATAAACTGCAGATGATTTTTGCCATTTCCAATAATTTTCAGTTTTCCATCTTTTATCAATTTAGAAAATTTTAAAATCATTCCTCTAGAATCTCCTGGTCCATAAGTTACAGCTGGTCTGATTATAGTTACAGACAATCCTTTTTTTTGGTAATCTTTGCATATTTTTTCTGCTTTTAATTTACTCTTTCCATATAAATTTTTGGGGTCACAAGGTGAAACTTCAGATATAGGCATCTTTCCAGGATATCCAATTGCGGCTACTGAGCTGCAAAAAATAAAATGTTTTATTTTGCTTTGTGAAGCTTTAAGTAAATTTTCTGTTCCTTGCACATTAATTTTGTGATATTCTTCAAAGCTTGTTCCCCACCTATCACGAATAGCAGCTAAGTGATAGATAACTTCAATATTATATTCATCAAAAATATTTTTAAAAAAAGAGAGAGAATTTAAATCTCCCAATATTGCCTTTGCCCCCAACTTTTCTATTTCTTTTATTCCCTCTTTTTTGCAAACCAAAGCAAAGACTTGATGCCCTTCTTTAATTAAAGCTCTAGTTAGATGCTGACCAATAAAACCATCAGCACCAGTTATAAAAATTCTCATAAAAGTCCTTCTACCTAATTAATCTTAATGTTACTTTAACCAAAGTCTTTAGGTTGCATAACATATTAGTATAGGATGAATTAGCTAAAGGACAATAACATTTTTTTGATTTAATTTCCTCGCGGATTTCATCTGCTTTAGAAGACTTCCAAATTTTTTTAAAATCAAAATTATTTTCGGCTAAATTTCCCATAACTTCTGCTTTAATACAGCAAGGCCAGACATTGCCTTCTGGATCAATTTGCCCTGAAGCAAATCCAGCGTAACAAGGAATAATCTGTTTTTTTTGCTGGAGAGTTTTTTTTACTATTTGATAATACTGAATGCGAAAAGCCTGAGTAATTTTAGAAATTTTCTTGAATTTCTTTTTTTTAATTTCTTCTGTCAAAAAATCAACAGCTTGGGAATATTTTTCTTCAGTAGGAGTAATATCCATACCTTTTGTATCTAATTCTTCTCTCTCTTCAGCAATTTCAGTGACATAAGAATCTGGATTAAGTTGCATTAAATGTTTATAAATTTGGGGAATTTCCTCCACATTGAATTTAGAAATCACAGTATGAATGCCTAAAGTGAAATTTGGATATTTTAATTTTCTTAAAGATTTATATGTAGCCATGGCTTTTTTAAAACTGCCGGGAACACCTCTTATTCCATCGTGCTTTTTACCAATTCCATCCAAAGAAAGGTTGACTATAATTTGACTTTTAGGACAGCTTTTTGAAATTTCTTCTACTTTTTGAGGAATTATTCGATATAGAAGACCGTTTGTGGGAATATTAATAATCTTTGGCTGGCAATTCCTATATAGGCTTTTTACAATTTCTGTTAAATCTTTTCTTAAAAAAGGTTCACCGCCAGACACAGTAAACCAAAAAGGAGCTTTGCCCAAAGACTGGAAGATTTTATCCCATTCTTTGTAAGTCAGGTCTTTACTTTTTTTCTTCCAAGCATTGCAAGTTCTACAGCGAGAATTACAATTAAAAGAAACACCGATTGTTAAGTTCATAGGTAGAATCTTTGGCCAATTAAATCGGTGAAATAGTTTATATGCAAAAATTTTGGGAATTAAACTAATCATTTTAATTTTTTTGTAGTTCCAATCATTTCCCAAACAGCATGGCTCTTTTTTCTAAAATGAAAATCATAAAAACCTAATATTCTCCCCCAAACCTCTAATAAAATTACTGCTGGTGTCCAAAAAATAAACCTCCAATTAAATTTAAAATTTCTTAAAAGCAAAAAGAATATTCGCAAACCACTTAAAGTAGCAACTGTATATCCCTGTTCTTTTTTAATAACTAAATGTCCGGCATAGATACGTCGCCTTTGGGCGATAAAATCATGTAAATTCTCTGGACCTCTATTATATACTTTTGCTTTGGGAGAATAGAAAAGTTGATATCCCTGTCCTTTAACCAAAGGTTCAATATTAGCCTCATCTGCTGCTGAAGTTTTGGGAATTCTTTGAAAAATTTTTCTAAAAGCTACCATTTCCCCCATTTTAGGCTGACGAATGGCAACTTGATGATGAAGCCCCCATAAAAGATTATCTGTAAAACCCCAAAAATTTTTAGGTTCATTTAAAGGAATAATTTGAGCACCTGTCATCCCTATTTTTGGATTTTTAAATGGTTTTACTAATTCTTCAATAGTATTTTTTTCAGGGATAGTATCACCGCTTTCCAAAACCAAAATGTCAGATTGAGCATTTTGCAAAAATAAATTGACAGCTGAAGCTTTTCCTTCTCTTTTTTTCTGAACAAGAGGTTTTATTTGAGGATATTTCCTACCGTAATTTTTAACAATAATAGGAGACCTATCAGTACATCCACTTAAAATAACAAAAATATTTTTTATCTCAACTATTTTAAGTTTCTGATTTAATAAAGTCTCTAAAAGCTGAGAAATATTTTTTTCTTCATTATATACCATTATACCAATATCAATTTTCATTTTTTTGCACCTTTTTAATTCGTCTTAATTCAAAAATTCTAAAAACAATAATAAATAATGTAATTAAAAATATTAAATATCCCAACCAAATATTTAAAGTTCTTTTATGAACTAATAAAATTTTTCGCCTGCCGCTATCATTGGGAATAACAACTAAATTACCTATAGCATCCTTTTTTGTTTCAATTTTTTTTCCATCCAAATAAGCTTTCCACCCTTTATCATAAGTAATCTGAACCGATATTGCTTCACCTTCTGAAATATCTGCTTCTATTTCAGCCTTTTGATTTGATAGCCAGCGGAAATCAACTTCTGGTTTGTTCTCATCTTCTACCCATTCTACATAATCTTCAATCGGATCAACATCTACAGCATTATAAGGAGTTTTTAAATTTTCCATTTCTGATGCATCAACCAGTTGAGCTAAACTAGGATTTTTAAGCGGAACTTTGTAAATTTTATCTCCGTTATAATCATATACAACCTCAGCCAATCCTTCAAATTTTGAAGGTTTTTCCCAATCTTGATAAATTTCCGGAGAACCAGACCCATTTACCAAAAAATAAGAAACATTTAAAGCACGCATCAATTGTAAAGCTAATTTACCCTCTTGTCCTCTAGGTGCATTTTCTGATGTATTAATTTGGTAAAAAGCATGCAAAACCCAAGGATGAGTAACAGCAGGATCAGCCGGTCCCCGCAATTGAGGAACATCAGTAAAATAATTAAACCAAAAAGAATTATTCCCAGTTACATAAATTCGTTCTCCTTGAGTGTTTTCTTCAAACCATTGGGCAGTATTATATTCATAACTTTTTTCAATATCTGTAGACCTTGGTTTTAATAATTTGTGATTTCCATCAAAAGAAGATAAAGATAATAAAATTACTACTGCAAAAAAAACAATAACGAAAGAAGTTTTCAAAAACAAATTTACAATTTTACTAAAAGAAATTTTTTTATAAATATAGTTAAGAAAAGCTCCAATCAAAACATAGGCACCCATTTCCACCTCTGGAACAAAACGACCAGATTGTGGTAGATAATTCTGTTTTGCAAAATTCCATAAAACAACAACAGAAAAAAAGAACAAAAACCATAAACCTCCAATAACAAAAGGTTGAATTTTAGATCTTCTGCCAAGCATAGCAACCAAAACTCCAATAAAAAGAGGTAAAATAATAATCAGAATTGGAAATATACTGGTGTAATTACTGAATATTTCTCCCTGACCGCTTTTTCCAAAACCTAAACCAGCTTTAATAAATGACCAGTTAAACCAAAAAGAAGAAAGACCAAAACTTAAAACAAAAACAAAAAATACATCTTTTATTTTTTTACCTACTTTCAAATCAACCATAATTTCCGAAAACAAAATTACAAAAGAAATTATAACCAAAGTTAACAGTCCAATCCAATTAGTTAAAGCCACCCAAGATATTAACAAAGCAGCTAAAATTTTATTTAAAAAAGAAGGTTTCTTTAAAGCATGAAGTAATGCCAAAGCTGCTAAAGGAATTAAAACCAAAGCAATACTGTGTGGTCCTTCGCCATAAAGAGCAATAATTTTTAGTCTTTCAGGAGGCTGTCCCAAAAAACCATCTGTTGGTCCACCAGTTATAAAATGACCAAAACTGGGCAAAAGTGTATAGGCAAGTCCCACAATTGCCGCTGGCCAGGCATTTCTGAAAATATAGCGGCAGAAGAAATAAAAAGTAACCCCGCCAAAAATATAAAAAGAAGCGACAACAATACGATAGATATGAGAAAATTCTAAAGCTGAATTAATTAATTTTATAAAAGCTATAAGATAAGGTAAAAAAGGATTATAAACTAAATGATAAGGAAATCCCAGATACCACAGCGGATTCCAAGAAAGATTAGGAAAGTTTTCATAAATATATTTGGCATCAGTAAAAAAAGCAACCTCAATAGAACCCATATATTGTGTATATATGCCTCTAAAAAAGGGGTAAATAATATATATTCCTGCTGCCAATAATATTGCTGGAATTAAAATAAATTCCCAAATCCAACTATAACTGTTTTTTTTATTTTCTTCCATTTTTTCCTCTAAATTTTTTTAATTACAAAAAAGGCTTTAATTTTGGCAAATAATTCTTGAAAACTTCTAATCTGAAAAAATTGACGCAAAAGGTAAGAAGGACGGAAATAAAATTGACGATAGGCTTTGTTCTCATATTCTCTAATAGTTTTTGAATCTAATCCATGGGGCACAAAAGGCAAATCATCTGGTAAATTCATAAGATAGTCTTTATAACTCACTTTTCTTAATTTTCCAAATTCGGAAATCCTGCTATGAAGTTCATTGCCGGGAAAAGGAATTGTCACATAAAAACCTACAGTATCAAGAGGCATACTTTTGGCAAAATCAATTGTATCTTGCATGCTTTCTTTTGTATCTCCCGGCAAACCAAACATAAAAAATCCCCTGGTTCCAATACCTGCTTTTTTAGTCAAACTTAAAGCATTCTGGACCATCTCTTTTGTCAAATCTTTTTTTATTGTTTTTAAAACTTCAGAATTCCCTGATTCTATACCATAGGAAATTTGCCAGCAACCAGCTTTTTTCATCATTTTAAACATTTTTTCATTGGCAAAATTAACCCGACCCAAACATGTCCAAGGAACTTTAATCTTTCTTTTTAAAATTTCTTTACATATTTTTATCACTCTTTCCGGTTGGGCGTTGAAAGTATCGTCCCATAAACGAATCTCTCTTGCTCCATAATCCTTAATTAAAACTTCCATTTCATCAACAATATTTTTAGGACTGCGGAATCTTAAAGCATTACCAAAAATTGACCTGTCACAGAAAATACACCTGAAAGGACAACCTCTGGAAGTAATCATTGATCCTACTGGCAGTTTTTTATAAGAGGCTGGGGTGGGATGATATAAATCTAAAGGAGGCATTAGATGCCGGGCAGGAAAAGGAAGTGAGTCCAAGTCTTTTATAAAAGGACGGGGAGCTGTTTTTATAATTTTACTTCCTTTCTTAAAAATAATTCCCTTAATATTTTCAAAATCTCCTCTACCCTCTTCTAAAGCATTTATCAATTCCAAAGTTGTTTCTTCCCCTTCGCCAATTACTCCAAAATCAAAAGAAGAGTTTTTGATTACTTCTAAAGGTGTGGCCGTTATATGAGGCCCCCCGATTATAACTGTACAATTCAGTTTTTCTTTTATTCTCTGGGTAATTTTTTCAGCTTTGTAAAAATCAGAAGTTACAGAAGTTAATCCAATGATATCCGGTCTGAATTCATCTGCTTCTTTTAAAATATCATTAACAGAATATCCTAGGGGAGGAGCATCAATAATTTTTACTATTTTCCCTGCATCCTCCAAAACAGCTGCCAAGTAAGCCAAACCCAAAGATTGAGACATATTTCCTACTTCAGCTAATTTAGAAAATTCTTCTTTTAAAGAATATGGAGGATAAATCAACAAAATTTTTGAAGTCATTTCAAAACCTTTATTTTTTAATAAAATAAAACTTTAATAATATGTTTTTTACTTAACTTCAATATTGCCTTAGCAGAGGTTGAAATTTCTTTAAAATCTACTTTAGAATCACCATTTGAGCGATCTGTAAAGATAATGGGAATTTCAATATAGGTGAATCCATTGTTTTTTACATTATATACCATTTCCACCTGAAAAGCATAGCCAACAGAATTAATCTGGCTAAAATTTAAAGATTCAATAAAATTTTGGGAGTAGCATTTAAAACCAGCTGTGCAATCTGAAATCGGTAATCTTAATAACAATTTAGTAAAAATATTAGCCAGACGACTTAATGCTCTCCTATTCCACTTGGTTAACATTGCTCCACCTTTGACATAGCGGGAACCTAAGACTAAATCATAGCCTTGGCGAGCCTTACAAAGCAAACCAGGAATGTCTTTGGGATTGTGGGAAAGATCAGCATCCATGGAGATGATATAATCAGCTCCACCTTTTAAAGCCTTCTTAAATCCAGCAGCATAGGCTGTTCCTATTCCCTGCTTTCCTTTCCTGTGAATTACATCTAAACTTATTCCTGACTTCTTACTTCTTATCTCTGACTTCAGTCGCTCTGCAATTTGTCCTGTTCCATCTGGGGAATTGTCATCAACAATGATGATGTTCAGACCTTTGATTTTTAAGTCTAAAATCTGCCTTATGACATCCTCAATATTATCCTTTTCATTGTAGGTGGGAATTACAACTGTAATTTTAAGATTTTTGTTTTTTCTTGCCTGCTTGTCTCGTATTAAAATAGACTGACTAGGCAAGGTTTTTTTGCCTGCCCTTCGTAGCTCGTAGAGCAAAGAAGGGTGTTTTTCTTTTTTGTTTTTCATATTAAACTCCTTTTGTTTTTGTACCCCGTACCGAACGACCAAAGGGAGTTCTGGTACTAGGGTTATTTTTATTTATTTTATTTATTAGTGTTTATTAGTGTTTTATTAGTGGTGTTTTCGCGTTCTTTAGGCGTAAGCACATATGCATAGGAAAACCACCAAAACAATAAAAGCCAAATAATAATCATAATAGTACCGATATAATTATGATAGACAAGCACTGGCAACTCTCCAAAGAAATATCCTACAACAAAAACACTAGATATACGCAAAATATTCACTAAAAAAGTACCTAGGAATCCAATTACAACACATTCAATTTTACTGCTTATACGATATGAACCTTGCAGCCCTACAAACAAAGTAATAATATACAAAATCATACTCTCCCAGCCAATGCAACTCCAGATAATCATGGCTCGAAAAACCTCTTGTCCTTCTCTGAAAAGATATACGGTATCTATAGAGCCTGTTGCTTTAATACCTAGAGTTTTTAGGACAGCAACCACCATTTTAACTTCATAAGGAACAATATTCTTTTCAATGGCTGTATACCACCTGAGATTGGAAACTATCCGAGTTAAAAATTCATTAAAAGTGGTCAAGAAAGGCAAGAATACCAACAAAATAGCCAAGAAAAGGAATATGATACGGAAAGTGTATTTTTCTAAACCAAACCTTGTTTTTGTATTTTTTACTGATTGTTTTTTGTTTTTGTTTACTCTGAGTGAAATCGAGGAGTTTTTCATAGTATTATCCTTTTGTTTTTACTTGCCCTGAACCTAAGCATATTGTATGGTTTGGGGTTTTTGTTTTTTTATCTTCTTTATTATTTCTAATTTGTAATTTGTCATTTGTAATTTTACTTACGTCGGTCCTCTGGGCCAAAATTGCTTTAATTTATTTTTCATCTTATCTATCAAACCAGACTTATTTATAATAATTTTTTTCTTTTTTTTCTTCATTCTTTTTCTAACAATCCTAGGCAGAAAAGGTATAAAAGGAATTAAGTATAATACACCTTCTGGAACAGCAAAAGTTGTTGTTATAATTCGAGGTTGGTCTGCTCCGGCCAATTCTGATCCTTCAGCAATAAATTTAACTGAACTATTTTTCGCTCCAGCAGTTACACACTCCCAATAATAATGGACATAAAGATAATCCTCCCAAACCAAATCTACTAAATTAACACTAGCTGTCCAATTATAAGTGGCTATTCCACTATTAGCAGAAATTGTGGCTGAAGCTACATCAGAAACAGAAGTATAGGAAGAACCATCATAAGAATAGACATGAGCATGGACTTTACCTGAACCTGAAGAACTAGTAAAATCTAATCTCACATAGAAAGTCCAATCCCCTGATGGGTATTGTCCGGATTGAGCCTGATAAAACCAGCCATAGCCAGTAGTTTCTCCAGTGCCTGTTCGGTTAGTTATATTAGGCCAAAATTGAATAATAGTTCCAGCACCATAATCTTTATATTTAATGGAGGTGGCTGTATTGGAAGTTGCATCAGGACTGCTGGTTTGAAGCTGCCAAGAGTTGGCATTATTGGGATAACTGCCGCCAGCGCATACATCTGCATGAAGATAATAAAGATCTGGATCAGCCAAAGCAGTAGGCACATTCCAGGCAAAAACTCCTAAACT
>JABAOC010004709.1_pt1 | contig 23633 bp, 25 predicted proteins | sample 7062161 | NCBI WGS metagenome assembly JABAOC01 (sample SAMN14538625, study PRJNA623070) | marine sediment metagenome | biome: marine biome [ENVO:00000428]; feature: marine pelagic biome [ENVO:01000023]; material: deep marine sediment [ENVO:00002113] | place: India: Gulf of Khambhat ... | reverse complement strand
AAGAAGACGTACCCGCCAAATTGCGCCGTGTAAACAAGAACAGACTGGCCGACCGCGTTATAGTTAGCACCGGAGCCGCCTCAGCCCTGATCCAGGCTTTGCAGTCTGTGGATCAAGCAGGCACTATTCTATATTTTGCCCCTACCGAACCGGGTGTTGACATTCCCATTCCCTTCAATCAATTTTGGAGCAACCAGATAACACTGACAACTACATATGCGGCCAGCCCCGCAGACATCACCACCGCAACGGAACTAATCCGTGCACGCAGAGTGAACGTACACGACATGATCACCCATAGGTTGAGTCTGGCTGAGGCGAGCCTAGGCTTCAAGCTTGTCGCCGAAGCCAAGGAATCTATCAAAGTCATCATCAAGCCCCATACGTAAGAAGGGCGCAAAAGTACAATCAGCACGAATTTCCGCTGCACTTAAGTATATGTACCCTGAAGACCTAAATAGCATATTAATGGAACCTTGGGGGTGCATCCGCTCGAGCTATCAGCCACCATTCCCGTTTGCTTAGGCAGTCTTTTAGCGTCTTTTTTCAGTTTCTTCTATATCTATAGGTGGTATTCGAATTGGTGAAGATTGTTGTAACTGCAGCACTCATATATGCAAATGGCGAGGTTCATCTCGGACATGTGGCTTCAACCTATCTACCTGCAGACATATTGGTGAGGTACTTCAGGTCAAGAGGAGACAACGCTCTCTATGTGTGCGCCACAGATGACTTCGGAACGCCAATTTTGATCGAGGCCGAAAGAGAAGGAAAGACTCCAGAAGAATTTGTGGCCTACTGGTACAAAGTGGACAGCCAAGACTTCAAGGATCTGGGAATCTCCTTTGATATCTTCGACAAGACGAGTTCTGAAGAGAACATAGAGCTAACACAGCACTTCTTTGAAAAACTGCAAGAAGGAGGGTTCATTTTCAGGCAGAGGGTATTGCAGCCGTACTGTGAAAACTGCAAGAAGGTCTTGCCAGACCGGTACGTAATAGGCACATGCCCCTACTGCGGTGCAGAAGAACAATACTCAGATGTGTGCGAGAAATGTGGCAGGATCCTTGCTCCAGGAGAGATCAAAGAGCCTCACTGCGCAATCTGCGGCTCCAGACCAACAACAAAACAAAGCGACCACTATTTCTTCAGACTCTCCAAATTCTCCGGCGAGCTAGAGAAATGGTTGGTGGAAAATGATAATCTACAGCCAGAAGTGAAAAATTACGTACTGAACTGGATCAAGGAAGGATTAAGAGACTGGGACATCACCCGGGACATCCCTTGGGGGGTCCTCATTCCACTGAAGGAAGCGGAGGGGAAAGTTCTATACAACTGGTTTGACAACCACCTATGTTACATCTCCACTACACTGAAATATTGCTCAGAAAAGGGGATCGATGGGAAAACGTTTTGGAACTCCTCAGAAATCTACCACTTTATTGGTAAAGACATCGTGTATCATCACTTCTTGTTCTTGCCAGCCATGCGTCTCGGCGAAGAGGAGTTCAAGCTACCGGAGTTCATCCCCACACGAGGTCATCTGCTACTTCATGGCGAGAAATTCTCAAAGAGCAGAGGGTGGTATGTTAGTTTGAGAGACTTTCTGAACCTTTTCCCACCCGACTACTTGAGATACTATCTGTTGGTCATCACCCCATACAGTCCTTCGGATGTCAACTTCGACTGGAAAGACTTTCAGGCGAGAATAAACAACGAATTGATCGCAAACATCGGAAACTTCATTCACAGAACATCAACTTTCATCTGGTCAAACTACAAAGGAGAAGTACCTGAACCCGGAAAGTATGGCGCACTAGATGTCGAGTTCGAGGAAAAAGTCAAGGGAATAGCCAGTGATGTTGGCGAAGAATTGGAGAAGATAGAGCTAAGCAGGGGGCTAGGAAGAATTCTAAAATTCTCAAAGTTCTGTAATCAATACTTCCAAAAGAAGGAGCCATGGTCTAACAAAGGAGATGCGAAAACCTGTCTCTATCTCTGCATTAATGCTGTAAGAACTCTAGCCATTCTACTTGAACCATATCTACCGTTCTCAACCGAAATCTTATGGAAGCAACTAAACCTGCAAGGTTCTGTCCACAAACAACGATGGGACTCAGCGTCCAGACTAACGATAAAAAATGGACACAGAATCAGTAAGCCAAGGATACTATTCGAAAAAGTGAAGGATGAAAAGATCGAGGAAGAGAGAGAAAAGCTGCTGAGACTAAACATTGAATCATTAGGTCCGCATATGTAGTCAGATGTGAAAATGGATAGGATAACCCTGAGTGAAAATCTTGGTTCTAAAGATCGATCTTCACGTTCACACTCCTCTGATGGCATAACAACCCCAAGAGACGTTGTTGCTTACTCTAAAAGGAGAGGATTAGATGGAGTGGCCATCACAGATCACGACACAGTTGACGGAGCGCTAAGACTGCTAGGAAAAACCGATCTCATCATCATCCCGGGAACCGAGATAGTCGCCTTGGGTGGTCATATCCTCGCTCTCAACGTAACGAAGCCCATTACTCCGAATTTGAAACTCTCTGAGACCATTCGGACAATTCGCGAGGCCGGCGGAATAGCTGTGGCGGCTCATCCAGGCGCTCTTATCAAGGGCTTCAGATCGAAGAGTGCCACACCAGATTTCGACGCTATTGAGGTGATTAACTCCACAGCGTCCCCCTTTTCTCTCTCAACACACCTAAGCAAAAAACTCGCCGTTCGTCTGAATCTTCCGCAGGTCGCTGGAAGCGACGCCCACTACGGACCTGAAATAGGCTTTGCGTACACGCTCCTTGATGCCGCTCCAGAGGTTGACGAAATTGTGCGTTCAATAAAGAGCGGAGCAGTCACTCCTTTTGGAAGACCGATACCGTGGAGACTTAGACTCATGAGGACATCTTTGAATCTTAAGAAGAAGTTTAAATGACCGACTTTTGACGCGCGCTGGTGGATGAGGGCTAACTCGCGTATGTTTCTGACAAAGATCACCTAGCAAGCTAATGTTCATAATCGAGAAAAGCTTATATCTCAATGCTTTTTTCTAGTGTTTCGCAAAGTAAGGAGGATAGTTTGACATTGTCAACAGAATTAGCTGGAACCCCCGTTTTAATATTGCGAGAGGGATCATCCCGATCGAGGGGAAGGGAGGCTCAGCATGGCAACATAATGGCTGCTCGAATAGTGGCTGAGGCTGTGAAGAGTGCTCTTGGACCGAAAGGAATGGATAAGATGCTCGTGGACAGCTTCGGAGATGTAACGATCACAAGCGACGGCCGCACAGTTCTTGACGAAATGGACATCCAACATCCCGCTGCCAAGATGATGGTTGAGGTCGCCAAGACCCAAGATGACGAGGTTGGCGACGGAACAACCACCGCCGTGATAATAGCCGGCGAACTACTAGATAATGCCGAAGACCTCATCGAGAAGAATGTTCATCCAACCGTTATCATCGACGGTTATCGAAAAGCAGCAGACAAGGCCCTCAAAGTCCTCGAAAAGATAGCCATTTCAGTGAAGCCGAAAGACAAGAAATCCCTGAAGAAAGTCGCCATGACAGCCATGGCAAGCAAGCTTGTGGCTGAGAACCGAGAATACTTGGCCGAAATTGCTGCCTCAGCTGTGCTTCAGGTCTCCGAAAAGGCGGCTGAAGGATACAAAGTCGACATCGATGACATCAAGGTTGAGAAGAAGGCAGGCGAAGCGCTGACAGACACCAAACTCATCAACGGCATCGTACTGGACAAGGAGGTAGTCCACCCAGGCATGCCTAAACGCGTAGAAGAAGCAAGAATAGCGCTGCTTGATACTGCGCTCGAAATCGAGAAGACGGAGTTCGATGCGAAGATAAATATTGAGAGCCCAGAACAGATGGATGCCTTCCTAAAACAGGAAGAGAGCATGCTAAAAGAGATGGTCAAAAAACTGATTTCGAAAGGAGCCAGTGTTGTTCTCTGCCAGAAAGGTATAGACGATCTGGCCCAGCACTTCCTAGCAAGAAAGGACATTCTGGTTGTGCGTAGGATTAAGAAATCTGACATGGAGAAGCTGGCTAGGGCAACTGGAGGAAAGGTTGTAACAAACCTAGACGATCTGGCAAAAAGCGATCTGGGCTACGCCAAATTGGTAGAGGAGAGGAAAATCGCCGATGACAAGATGACCTTCGTCGAGGGCTGCAAAGACGCACGGTCGGTCACAATTCTCATCCGAGGTGGAACTGAAAGGATAGTTGATGAGGCTGAACGCTCCATCCACGACGCGCTGTGTGTTGTAAGAGATGTGGTTAGAGAACCCAAGATATTGGCTGGAGGCGGTGCACCAGAGCTAGAGGTTGCAAGATTGCTCAGGGAATATGGAGAAACGCTTCCGGGAAGAGAACAACTTGCGGTGGCTCAGTTCTCCGAGGCGTTTGAATCGGTGCCAACGACCTTGGCTGAGAACGCTGGGCTCGACCCAATTGACATCATATCTGAGCTCCGAGCTCGACATGACAAAGGCGAGATATGGGCTGGGGTGGAGGTGCACGACGGTAAAGTACGAGATATGAAAGAAGTTGGAGTTTTCGAACCACTTGCAGTTAAAAAGCAGATAATCAAATCCGCCACCGAAGCGGCCTCGATGATCCTGAAAATTGATGACATCATCGCATCTGGAAAGATGAAGGCCCCACCCACACCGCCAGGAGGACCTGGGATGCCGCCGGGCGGTGGGATGCCAGGCATGGGTCCCTACGGGTGACGGGGAGTTCTAGCAAAACGTCAGCTAAAGAAAGAGATGTTTTGATAGGGCCTCCCAAGCTCACCCGCTTTGAGAAGGCCCGGATAGTTGGGGCTAGGGCTCTCCAGATTGCTATGGGTGCACCCACCCTCATGGAGCCCTCAGAGCTTCTTTCTAATCCCATCGATATTGCCCTTAGAGAGCTTGAGAGCGGGATACTGCCGATCACAATCCGCAGAACATTGCCCGATGGAACTTATCAGGACATCCCGTTGAAGTGGCTTCTTCACAACTGATGCTTCATATTCATGTTTTTTGAATGCCCTTTTCTTTCTTTGCTCGCTTCCAGTTTTTGTGAGTTTTCGAACTTCGAATACTCTTCAGCTTCTGCATGGCCGTTTTCTGAGAAGAATCCTAAAATACAGTGATGGTAGCGGGGGGTTGATTTGAACAACCGATCTCTGGGTTATGAGCCCAGCGGGTTCACCTGGCTACCCCACCCTTATAGGAGTTTCCTCTCGCTACGGTGTCTCCCCGCCACCTTCAACTCTGTGCAGAGAGTTCCTTAAATGTTTTATCAGAACGTAGAGTCCATGCTTTGTGAAGTAGATGTACCTTTGAAACCCAACAGAAGAAAACATGCGAAAACTCTATAGACTCCCAAGATCATCTAAATTCGAAAGCATAATGAACAAGCCCTACTTTCGTCACCTGTTCGCTCCAGAACTCAAGTCTCCAGTGTTCGTAGAAGGTCTCCCTGGATTTGGAAACGTGGGGAAGATCGCTGCAGGTCTGTTGATCGACTTTGCTCAGGCCAAGTTATTCGCAGAGCTATATTCACCGTATTTTCCGGACTATGTGATTGTGGATAAGGAGGGTATCTGCCGCCCTCCGCGCTACGAATTCTACGCCTCCTCAACAGGGAAAAACCATTTCATCATATTAACCGGAGATACTCAGCCCTCCCTAGAGGACCTGGTCGCACACTACGAGACATGCGGCGAAATCCTAGACTTTGTAGGAAAATATGGATGTAGACTGCTAGTGACCATAGGAGGCGTGCCAACGCCAGAGCCAAAAGGGGAGATATACGTCGCCGCAACCTCCAAAAAACTTGCTTCGAATATTGCGGAGAAGGGAGCAGCAACCTATGGGATGGGAAGAATCATTGGAGCCACAGGTCTTCTGCTTGGACTCGCAAAGATCCGTGGACTGAAGGGCTTATGTCTGCTGGGCGCTACGACTGGTCTCAAAGCTGACCGAGAAGCCGCATTTTCAGTCTTCCAGTTCTTTATGAAAACTCTTGGAACAGACGTGAAGACATAGGACTGAAGAAAGCTCAGAGAAAATGTTAAGAGCGAGGCGCATGACCTAGTAATTCTGCCGGTGCAGCTGCTATGGAGAAGTTAAGAAAAAGCTTGAGACTTTCTGAGAGAACCGCCAAGGCGCTTTTGACTTTCTTAGCAGCTCTACTCACATTCGGAGGACCTACGTATTTGATGTATGTCCTCGAGAGTTTGGGTGTTCCTCATCTTCTTTACCTCCTTCTTGGCATAGCCTTTTTCACAGCTGGTGTGGGTCTCTTTATACACCTATTTGGGAAGAAGGGTAAATCCTAGGTTTCCACGTGAGACGCGTGGATTTGCTGGGCAAAAGCATATAAAGTATGTTTAAAAACATATTAATACCACACCGTCATATACTGTAACTAGTGGAGACAAGAGTGAACGTTGATGTCTGAAGAACATCCAGTTAAGAGGACGACAATCATTCTGGATGAGGAGGAGCGTAGATACATTGATAAGCTCATTGAGGAGGGAAGAGAGCCGGGAATAAAACCGTTGATATCAAAGATGCTTGACGTGTACCGAAGCATGAGTGTCTACGACTGGAAGTATCCTGGGGAATACTACTCTGGAGTGAGCCGAGTGGCATTCATAAATGTCGAGTTCATAAACATAATGCTTCAATTCATCTCAGAGGAGAAGTGGCAAGACGTAGGCCAGAAGATTGGTGAGGTCGCTAGAATCTCCTTGGAGGCCAGCTTAGGTCTGCAAACTTCAGACCGCGAGAAATGGCCTGACGTCTTTAAGCGCTTGCGTGTTCAGGGCTTCGGCGATTTTTATGTGCGGGACAAATATGTTGTGGTGAAGACTCCTTTTATAAGTAATCACAAGTTTCTGAATGGTTTCTTGCTGGGACTGCTGGGGGTTCCATTGGAGACAAAGACCTTAACTCCCCCGCTCATTTTTGTGATCGGTGAGTCAAGCAAGACATAGATTACCGTCATTTTTTTTCTTTCTGTGAATACTAGTTCAAATTCTGGACTCCATAGCTGACTAAATGGTTGCCAATGGTTTTGCTAATTCAGAATAAAGATTATTCATTCTTAACACATAAAATGCACAACAAAGAGATGTTTTCAACGATCTGTATGGCAGTAAAAGTCGACGTGGTACCATCAAGAGTCGAAGACGTGATGGTTCAGGATGTCATAACGATTGTGGCAGATGCAACGGTGGCGCAAGCGGCAGAACTGATGAGCAAACATGAGATAGGGTGTCTGGTTGTTGTGGAGAAGGAGAGACCCGTTGGAATCGTGACTGAGCGAGATATGTTGAATAGGGTCTTGCGAGCACGTGCGCACCCTGATGATACCGAGGTCGATGAAATAATGTCGTCGCCCCTTGTCGTTGGGAAGCCCAGAATGTATATTGAGGATGCTGTTGAACTCATGTTCAGACATGGAATCAAAAAGCTTCCCGTTGTTGAACATGGGCGTCTCCGAGGGTTGGTAACATTAACAGACCTTGTCCGCTCTCTGGAAACCGCTGAAATGTTGAAGAAGTGTGCTACGCGTGGAACTCCGCGGCGTATGCTGAAGGTCGTTGACTATTACCATCGCATCCTTGGGCATGAATAGTCGTATGGCAAAAAGTGTTTCCTGCTTCCTTTGATTGACTTGAATGTGTAAGAGTTTACGCTGCGTAAGATCATTTGGTTTTATATCAGAAATACTCTGCCATGGCGAAAATAACGGAAAGCTAGGCTCTAGCCGCTTTCTCTAGCGCGACGACGCCCGGCAACTGCTTTCCCATCAGGAACTCTATGAGTGCTCCTCCTGCAGTGCTGATGTATGACATCTTCTCTGTCAGCCCCAATTCTTCCACCGCTGCCACGGTGTGTCCCCCGCCGACTAGCGAGAAGGCTTTGGAGGCCGCTACTGCGCTGAAGATTTTCTTTGTTCCTTTCATGAATTCCTTGTTCTCAAAGACACCCATGGGACCACTCAGAACGATAGATTTAGCCTCACCTATGATTTTGCCATATTTTTCGATTGTCTCTGTTCCAATGTCGTAGATGGGGTGGTTTGTTGGAAACTTGCGGACTGCTATTTCTTTCCTTTTCCCATGGGCCTCAACGGCCACATCCGTGGGCACCTCGATCTCTTTTTGATATTTCCTCATGAGCTGTTGGATTCCAGGCACCAGACCCATCTGCCCCTTGTCTTCCAAAAACGCCCTGTTTGGCTCGCCGATGTCGAATCCCTTAGCAACCAGAAAGACATGGCTTATGACACCTCCAGTTAAGACGTGGTCAGCGATGTTGTTCTTCAATACGTATTGGGATATCTCTAAGGAATCGTCGGCCTTTGCTCCTCCAAGAATGAAGACGCAAGGTGTTTCAGGAGTCTCCAGAACCTTCTTTAGAGCCTTGAGTTCCCTCTCCATCACTCTGCCTGCGACGCTGGGCAATATAGCTGTGAAGCCTACTATGGAGACGTGGGCTCTGTGGGCTGCGGCGAAGGCGTCATTCACGAACACGTCGGCCAGTGGAGCGAGTTTTTGAACAAGCGCTTGTTTTGAGTGTTCTTCTGGTGTTCCCTTTGTTCTCTCGTTCGGGAAGCCCCTGACATTGTCCAATACCAAGATTTCTCTCGGCTTCAGTTTCTTGATGGCTTCTTGTGCTTTTTCTTCGAAGATGTCATTCACATACTTCACTGGCTTCTTCAAGACTTTGCCGAGGATTTCTGCGTGCTGTTTGAGAGGGATGAAGTCTGGCTCTCCTGGTCTGCCTTGATGTGCTAGAACAACCACTTTTGCGCCCTTTTCGGTGAGTTCTTGGATTGTTTCGCCGTGAATTCTTATCCGTGTGTCGTCTATGATTTTCTTGGTTTCTGGGTCTGTCGGTGAGTTGATGTCTACTCTGATTAAGGCTGTTTTGCCTTTGAAGTTGAAGTCGTCTATGGTTAGGAATTCAGGCATTCTCTCACCTACTTTTTGAGGTAAAAGCGTTAGGGAGGTGTGTGAGTGTTCTGTTGGGCTAGGAGGATTCTATCTTGCAGATTTTCTCTATCATCCGCACCATTTTCACAGAGTAGCCCCATTCGTTGTCATACCAAGCAAGCACTTTGACCAGGTCTCCGATTACCATCGTTGAGAGACCGTCTACGATGGCGGAGTATGGGTTGTGTATGAGGTCTGAAGATACCAGTGGCTCTTCGCTGTAGTCTAGTATGCCTTTCAGTTCTTTCTTGGCGGCTTCCTTGAATGCGGCGTTGACCTCTTCTTTAGTGACTTTTTTATTCAGTGTGGCTACGAAGTCGACTATGGAGACATTTGGTATTGGGACGCGTAATGCCATTCCGTTCATTCTTCCTTCAAGCTCAGGAAGCGTCAGGGTTGCGGCTACGGCTGCTCCCGTGGTTGTCGGTATCATGTTGAAGGCGGCTGATCTCGCTCTTCTCATGTCTTTGTGTTGCATGTCGAGGAGTCTTTGGTCGTTGGTAACTGCATGGACTGTCGTCATAAGGCCGGATTTGAGGCCGAATCGGTCGTTCAACACTTTTGCTACAGGTGCTACACAGTTTGTTGTGCATGATGCTAAGGAGATTATTTTATGGTTTTTGTGGTCGTACTTGTTGTCGTTTACGCCGAGGACTACGGTCAGGTCTGCGCTAGTGGCTGGGCTCATGGGCGCGGAGACTAGCACTTTTTTGGCTCCTGCCTCCAAGTGTTTCGCGGCGGCGTCTCTGGCTCTGAATCTTCCGGTTGATTCCACTGCGAGGTATACGCCCATATCTTTCCATGGTAGTTTTGCTGGATCTGGTTGCGCTAGGACTTTGAGTTTCTTGCCGTCGACGATGAGTGTGTCGTCTTTGGCGGTTACGTCGAAAGGTGTTTTGCCGTGTACTGTGTCGTTTCCTAGGAGATGTGCCAGCGTTTTGGCATCTGTGAGGTCATTCACTGCTGCGAAGTTTATGTCGGCTTTGGTTTCTACGGCTGCTCTGTATAGCAGTCTTCCTATCCTTCCGAACCCGTTTATCGCTACTTTTGGTTCCATTCTCTGTCACCTTAATGGTTTGTGTCATGTTAATCTAGGGTTTTCTTAATAAGATTTTGCCATGTATCTGGCTTGGTATATAGACTTTTTCTGTGCGCACACGCGTGGGAAATTGTGAGAGTTGGCGCGAGAGCAGATCCTACTATTGCGTGACATTTACTTTTCATTTCTAAACAAAACATCTTCATTTTTTGTGCAAAATACGAATATACTGCTTTGCTCTTTCCGCAACCTTTATCTACCCTGAATCATTTCTAACATTCTAAGAAATCGACACGTATGCGCCTTAAATGTGGTGATAAAATGCCAAGAACTTTGCGAGGAGAAGCCGTGCCGAGAAAGAACATACGCATACCAAAGCCGATGATGGACAAGGTGGAAAGAATCGTCGAAGAACACCCCGAACTATACAACAACCGTCAACAATTCATCGAAGCAGCAATACGAGAAAACATTGAAAAGTATGTACTTGGAAGCACGCTCTCGCCAGACAAATAGCAAGAAAGATGAATCCTAGACTGCACATGAAACCGTTTCATCTGGTTTTGGATGATCATCGTTTACCTAGCCTTGACCATCTATCCCTTCAGTCAGTTACACGCGACAGAGTAGGCGACCTGCAATTTAATCTGCTAGACAAGTCAAACAAAACGAGCGTTCTATGCTAATCCATCAAGATTTGGTGGGCTCTCGCACTCAAGATCCAAATCATCTTTTCAGCGGGGCCAGAGTCGTCATCGCCCACCGCACAACCTTAATGTTGATCCAACATAAAAGGATATAGCCGCGTATTTGTGTTGAGTAGGGATGTTGAAGCGAATCAGTGTCACCCCCCTAGCCGCAGAAAGTCTAGGCGCCAGGTCTATGTGCACTTCCGTGGAGACTCCGGACGTGAAGATTCTGCTGGATGCAGCAGCTTCGTTGGGTCCAAGCCGCTGGGGTCTTCCGCCTCATCCGAGAGAATACAGAGCACTAGCTGAGTGTCGAGAGAGAATATCCAGAGCCGCGGAGAAGGCAGATGTTATAACCATAAGCCACTACCATTTCGATCATCACACACCTTCATTCACGGACTGGTTCTGCAACTGGTCATCCGCAGAGGTTGCGACACAGATCTACGAAGATAAGATAGTTCTGGCAAAGAGCCATCGCTCCAAGGTAAACCCCAGCCAGAGACGCAGGGGATGGATGTTCAGCAAAACTGCTGGAAAGCATGCAGAGAGATTAGCGGTTGCAGACGGCGGAACGTTCGAGTTCGGAGACACTAGGCTGAAGTTTTCTGAGCCGGTCTTTCACGGAATCAGAAACACGTTTCTCGGCTGGGTGCTCATGACCACCATTGATTATGGTGAGGAGAGAGTTATGTTTGCTTCTGATGTGGAGGGGCCGATGCATAATCCAACGGTAGAGATGATTCTTGGAGAGGCTCCGGATCTGCTGATCATTGGAGGACCACCACTATACCTGGCAGGATTTAAAGTCGCTGAAGCGCACGTTCAGCAGGGCATCAGAAACTTAGAAGAACTGGTAAGGAACATTCCAACGACAATCCTTGAACATCACACACTCAGGGATGAGAAGTGGAGGGTAGCCTGCCACCAAATCTTTGACGCGGCGTCTAAAGCGGGTCACGCCGTTCTTACAGCTGCGGCATTCCTGAAGAAGGAAAACAGTCTTTTGGAGTGTCGCAGGAAAGAGTTCTTTGAGGCAGAACCCCCAAGCGCCGATTTCAAGAAGTGGATGAATCTGCCACGTTTGGAGAGACGAGAGGTTAGACCCCCGATCTAGCTACGGAGGATGGGTTGAAGGGTGAGGTTGGGTCTTCATTTGTCGATCATGGGGTCGATTGATAGAGTAGTTGATAGGGCTGTGGAGCGGGGTTGCAACACGTTGCAGATGTTCTCTCGGAATCCTCGCGGATGGCGCTCGAAAAGCTTGGATTTAGAGGAGGTTGAGAGTTTTAGAGTGAAGGTGAGGAGTAGCGGGGTATGGCCAGTCTTTGTTCACACGCCTTATCTCTTGAATCTGGCTTCTCCGAAGGAGGATGTGTATGGGAAGTCGGTTGAGGCTTTGAAGGGTGAGTTGCGGAGGGCGGGTGAGTTGCGTGTTCCGTTTGTGGTGTCTCATCTGGGCAGTCATCTCGGGCATGGGAAGAGGAAGGGGTTCGGGAGGATTGTGGACGCGGTTAATGAGGCTTTTTCTGTGGTGGAGAATGATGTTGTTCTTTTGTTGGAGAATACGGCTGGGACGAGGAATAGCCTGGGTTCTTCCTTTGAAGATATTGAATATATCGCTTCTAGGATTGAGGATAGGGGGCGTGTGGGTGTGTGCTTTGATACTTGTCACGCCTTTGCGGCGGGGTATGACCTGGTTTCGCGGGGGGCTGTTGAGCATACTTTGGGGAGATTTGATGAGGTGATAGGGCTTGGGGAGCTTAGGCTGGTTCATCTGAACGATTCTAAGGGGGGCCTTGGCGCTAAAATAGACAGACACGAACACATTGGGATGGGAAAGATCGGAGAGACAGGGTTCAGCAACATCCTGAAAAGCAGGCTTGGACAATTCCCCTTGATTTTAGAAACTCCTATTGACGAAAGGAGAAGCGACATTGAAAACCTGAACAAAGTGAGAAGACTAGCACAGCAATAGGCGCCTGCTGTATCACCTACTTGCTTTTGGGTACTGCTGGATTCTGGATGCTAGTTGCTCCTCTATTTTCATCAGAACAGAAGATGTGCAGATTTTGTGCGCGCGTTTTTTACAGTTCGGAAATAGCTTTCACGAATTCTGTTGCCAAAGCAATCGTGTTGTTTAAGTCATCTATGTAGGTGACTGCGGCGGGTCCATGAATGTATCTGCACGGTACCGCTATCGTCCCGCTTGGCACGCCCGCCTTTGTGAGGTGGATTGCGCCTGCGTCTGTTCCTCCTGTTGGCACCTTCTTGAATTGGAAGGGGATCGATCTCTCTTTCCCTAGTTTGGTTAGGGTTTTGAGAATGATTGGGTGGGTGATTGTCGTCCTATCTGCCATGGTGACCACAGGACCATTCTTGAGCTTTGCTGACATTCGGTCTTCTCTTGAGCCGGGAACATCAGCCGCGAAAGTTCCTTCCAGAGCGAGTCCATAGTCCGGATCTACTTGCCAAGCTGCTGTGCGGGCTCCTCTCATCCCTACCTCTTCCTGAACTGTTCCAACGGCTGTGAGGTTGTATGGTGAATCTTTCAAAGCCTTGAAAACCTCTACGAGCACGGTGCAGCCAGCTCTGTCGTCGAAGGCTTTTCCTCTAAGGTATCCGCCTCCCAGCTCCGCGAATTCAACATCAAAGACTCCTAATGTGCCGATCTCGACCCCTTTCTTGTTGGACTCTTCAATGCTTCCCGCTCCTATATCGATGAAAAGGTCCTCCACGGGCACGATGCTCTTCTTCTCCTCCTCGGTCATGATGTGAGGCGGCTTGGTTCCAATAACCCCCTTGAGGTAGCTCTTTCCTCCTCGGAGAAGTATCGGCTGGCCGGGCATGATGTTGCTTGTTATGCCGCCTAATGTTTGGAATCGTAGGAAACCGTTCTGCTCTATGAAAGTGATTAGAAAGCCCACTTCATCCATGTGCGCTGCAAGCATCACGTTGGGGGAGCTTTCCTTTCCGTGATGATAAAAGAGGATGTTTCCAAGCCTGTCCACTGTCACCTTGTCAGCGTAGTCCTCCAGCTCCTTCTTCAAGATCTCACGGACCTCCCCCTCGTCTCCCGGAGGGCCGAACGCGTTAGAAAGGGTCGCCAAAAGTCGAGTCCGCGTAGACAAATCTTTCACCGATCTTCTGTATCGGTTTCTCTCGGTAGTTAAGTTTTCCTTCCCTGTCTTGTGTACACGATTTCTTTGCGTGTGCATACAACTTATTAACAGCCTTGGGCTACCCTTCAAAAAGAGGCGTTCCCTTTGACTAAGGCGTTATTCTTAGAAGACAGCTATCTGAGAGAATGTGATGCCACCGTGGTTTCGGTGAAGAATGGGAAATACGTAGTTTTGGACCAAACTATCTTCTATCCTCGGGGAGGCGGCCAACCGTGGGATACGGGGAAGATCATGAGAGGAGATGAGACGTACGATGTGGTCTGCGTTGGCAAGTTCTCTGGAGAGATATCACATGAGGTTGATCGAGCTGGATTGAGAGAAGGAGACCACGTTCACTGCGTCTTGAATTGGGAAAGAAGATACAAACTTATGCGAAGTCACACGGCTGCGCATGTATTCGCTACGCTTCTGTGCAACGGCACGGGCGCCCTTATCACCGGGAACCAGCTTGAGGAAGACAAGGTTCGTTTCGATTTTAGCTTAGAAGAATATGATCGGGAAATACTCAGCACCTACATAGATCGGACAAATGAGCTACTTGGAGAAGACATACCCGTGAAATGGTATGAGCTTCCCAAAGAAGAAGCTCTGAAAATTCCTGGTGTGATTAAAATGGCGGAAGCTCTGCCTCCAGACATCCCCAGACTTCGCATCGTAGAGATAGTCGGTGTGGACAAACAAGCTGACGGCGGAACCCATGTGAGAAACCTTAGAGAGGTTGGGCAGATAAGTATTCTGAAGACTCAAAACAAAGGGAAAAACAACAGACGGGTCTATTTCACACTTTCATAAATACGTGTGCGCTAGTTTTATTGAGATGTACACACGCATCTTGTAAGGTAGAATAGACATGAGGAATCAAAGATGAGTAGACTGAAAGTAGCGCCCTATGGCTCTTGGAAATCTCCAATCTCCTCGCAGCTGGTTGCCGCAGAGGCCATCAGGCTCGGACAGGTGGTTCTCGACGGAGAGGACATCTATTGGAACGAGGAGCGTCCTGCTGAAGAAGGGCGAAACGTCGTAGTACGACGGACGCTTGATGGAAAGACATCTGATATGACGCCATCTCCGTTCAACGCTCGCACACGTGTCCATGAGTATGGAGGTGGGGCCTTCACTGTTGTGGGTGGTATAATCTACTTTTCTAATTTTAGTGATCAGCGAATCTATCTTCAGGAGCCCAGAGCCCCACCATATCCGATCACTCCTGCGGAGGACCTTCGCTACGCTGACTTTGCCGTTGATCGCCGGCGAGGTCGTATGATCTGTGTGCGTGAGGATCATAGGGTTGCTGGACGTGAGGCTGTAAACACTTTGGTGAGTCTCAAGCTAGAGGGAGGTGACGGTGGCGAAGTGCTCGTGTCTGGGAACGATTTCTACTCTTCTCCTCGTCCTCTTCTAGTTTCTGAATATCGCCTTTTGACTCCAGAACTACGGTACAAAGCGGATAGTCTAGATTGGTAAACTCGTGGACAACAGCAAGCCCTTTTTCCTCAAGCTGCCGTCGGGTGCCCTTGATGGCTACTTGTACCTTTTTCTTTTTCTGGAGTTCGACTAGGATCTGTTCCTTAATTTTCGGGTCAACCTTCATTTTTCACACACAATCTCATTTATAATGGATTTGGAAATAAATGTTTTGTCTGCAATTCTGCATTGAAGAGTTGTACGATGATTTTCTTTTTTTGCATTAGATACAAAGAGACATCAGTGTACACTGCAAAAAGCCAAATTGCCCGAGAATGCTGAAAACGTCGTCGCGCGCGCATATGGATGATCCTATCGGAGCGGTAAAACTGTCTTCAGTGTAAGGCTGGTAAGGGTTATAGTATAAAGCAATTTAATGGCAGTATCATACGTTCAGAAACCACAGTAGGGAGAAGCCTCTGATGGAGAGCGATATTTTCAGGAAAATCAAGATAGAGGCTGAAAAGTTCTTCAGACTGTCGCACCACGACAGATTCCATACGGAGCGAGTTTACAATTTGGCGGTGCGAATTGCAGACGAAGAGAGTGCTGATGTGGATGTTGTCAAAGCTGCTGCGTTGCTTCATGATATTGCACGGGCTTTGGAGGATGAAGGCAAGATCGATGATCATGCATTGGAAGGCGCAAAGAAGGCGAGGGAAGTGCTTGAGGAAGTCGATTTCCCCATGGAGAGAATTCCTGCGGTGTTGCATTGCATAGAGGTGCATCGGTTCCGAAAAGGTATGGAAGCCGGGAGTCTCGAGGCAAAGATTTTGCAGGATGCAGACCGGCTGGACATCCTTGGTGCCGTTGGAATGGCAAGAGTATTTACCCGAGGCGGTTGGGGCAACAAGCCATAAACGACCCGGCGATTCCGCCAAAGCATAAGTATGATGGCAGATCGCTCACTTCGGTCAACCACATGTACGAGAAGATTCTGAAGGTGAAGGACACACTTAACACAGATACCGCCAAAGAAATTGCCAAAGAGCGACACAAATTTGTCGAGCAATTCTTGGAACGGCTCTTGAACGAATGGAACGCGGAAATCTAGATGTGTATAATGTGCTGAAGGAAACTACCGTGCACATGCTTGGATCGATTATAGGTGCCGTCCGAGTAACTCTGAGATTTCATCCTGATGTGTCAACCTAATGCCTTCTCGTCATCCGGCATCTTACAATAGCACAAACGGAAATAAAAAGCGCACGCAAGCCGAGAAACATTTAGACCCATGATTTAGACGATAACCGAAGTCTCTAAGAAAAAGCATAAACTTTTTCTGACTAACTACCGTAAAATTTTGGAATTTTGGAGTGGTTGAGGGCTGAGTGACATATTTTTATTTCATTCTTGCTTGATATTCTTATTCAATGAGGACATTGACATTTGATTTTACCAGACTGCAACTTCTTTATTCTATAATCACTTCATGAGAGACTTCAACGCTTCCATATTCTGAACATAAATCCTAACAATAAGACAAGCAGAGCCACACCCACCACCACAAGAATGACAACTCTCAACCCCCACCATTCTATTTGCTGCAAGATACGGAATGCCGAAGCAACAAACAAAGAAAAGACCGCACCATACAAAAGAGACGTGGTTAATGGTGTTTCAGGAAACAAGAATACGCTGATGATTGGAACAAGCAAAATGGGTAATAGAATTGCGGCTATCACCATACGCCATCTTCTGTCCCACCACTTTGCCATCACTTTTCCCATCATTACATACATGCAACTTCTACTAAAGATTTAAGAAAGAAACTTCTATGTGAGATAGAACTTTGTTTCTGAAGTCTTAAATGTCTAAATTGTATATATGTTATAAAGAGGAAGTAAAAATGGATAGGAAGGCAGTTTCTGGAATGGTATTGCTAATTCTGCTTGCAAGCATCTTGAGTAGCTTTAGCCATTCTGTGGATAGCTCTCATTATGCATGGATACAAATATGGTAGCAGAATTCCCTTGTGAGTAACCGTGAGAAGTCACTGTGGTTACCCTCACGATGTTCTCTCACTCAGTCCAGACGTTTCAGACATCTTCGCTCTCTGCCTTGCGGAAGTAGAGGATACGTAACTTAGGCGTTTTATATCCCAGTTTCTCAAACAAGCTAATAGACTTTAGATTCGACTCCTCAACCAAGGCAGAGATGATTCTAGCACCCTTCTTCTTGAGAGACTTCTCTATACGAGCTATCAGAAGTTGTCCGATACCTTGCCATCTATGATCCGGATCAACAGCCAAACGGTTGATCCATCCCTTCCTGCCGTCATAGCTACCGACCACAGTCCCAACCAACGTTCTTCCTTCAAAGGCTCCCAAAAATAGCTCAGGGGTCCTCTTCATCTGGTGGGCTATTTCTTGCCTGCGGTCTCGACCCTTTGGCTTGAAGGGTAGAGACGATCGCTGCCAGAGTTTTGTCATTTCATTGTAGTCGCCTATTGTCAGTCTTCGGATTCTGGTCATTCAGGATCTCATCCGAGTAAGTGTGCTGGGGTAAGTTTTATTACAACTGGAAAACTTAACGGTTTTCAAGATACAAGATGGTGAATGTCGTAGGTGATTGGGATGGAGATCTCCTTTAAGGAGTTTCAAAGGCTCGACATGCGCGTTGGCAAAGTTGCTAAGGCGGAACAAATAGCTGGCTCAAGGAACCTCATCAGGATGATAGTCGACTTTGGCGATGAGAAGAGGCAGTCTGTGGCGGGATTGCTGCAGCATTACAAACCAGAAGAGCTGGTGGATAAGAAGTTTGCCTTCCTTCTGAACTTGGAGAGAAGAAAGTTCATGGGCGTGGAATCTCAGTCCATGATACTCGCCGCCGAAGATGACGTGGGCAACGTCATTTTGATAAAGCCCGAAAGCGACATCGAAGTGGGAAGCAGAATCAGATAATATTTCGCTGAATATCCGCCTGAATCTGATTTATTGCTCTATCCGCATTCACAATTATCCACTCATCTTCCAGAGCAAGGGAAAGTGCCTTTTGCCTAATTTTTTGCAGCTCCTCAAGGCTTTCGAACATCTCTAGTTCCATTTCTCTCAAGCTGACTCTTCTGTATGCTTCCGCTGGACTCACATCAAGAAAGAACATGAAACTTGAGGATGGAACGATAGTGGCAAAGAAATGATAGGCGATTCTGTCCAGAGGTCTAGGTAGGTAAGCGGTTCCCATGAGATAACGCACAAATATGATATAGTCGAATCTGCGCCACGAGTAGACAATAATCGATCGAATAACATCGCACATGTAGAAAAGTGCCGCGTTGAGATGAGCGCTTTTGCCCTTGTGCCCTAGGAAATGTTTAGTTTTTATTCCGAAGATGTTGTCGTCGGTGGGATGTTTGCGCAGAAAAACTGTCTGTCCTCGACTCTTTAGGAAAGAAGACAGCAACTCTGCTTGTGTGCTTTTTCCAGAAGCGTCTAGTCCGTCAATGACGATGAACGTCAATTTTACCTTCCTCTAATTAGAGAGAAAGATAAGGCGCAGATGAGAGGAACTGTTAAGTTGTCGAAGCCAAGAGGCGATATGGCCTCTACGAGTGTGGCTATTAAGGCGGTCCAGAGGGACAAACTAATCATTTCCACAGCGGAGAACTGAAAGAAAAGCGAATAGAACACGAGACCAAGCAACAGACTCACGAAACTGCCAGTAAAAACAGCGAGTGATCCCTCAAGGCTTTTTTGACTTAGAATTTTGTATTTTCGCCTTCCGTAATGTTCTCCTATTATGGACGCAGCGCCATCCCCGTACGCCATGGGCAGAATGCCCGCGGCTACAACATAAGAGGTGTTGAAAAAGAGGGCGGCTAAGACCGTGTACGAGATTGAATAGAAGACGAGCCCAAATGGATGCCCCTTTTTGGTGGTGTCTTGAAGCCCAAACAGTAGGCTCTTCAAGCTCTTAATCGGGGAATATGGAGAAACTAGAAAGGTTACTAGCACGAAGGGAGCGGCAACCATAACTGGGAAAATGCTTTTGGTGAAAAAAGGGAGGATGAAGGACAGATTTCCTATGAGAATATGCAGAATCTTGCGAGACGTTTCCTGTGACCACATCAAAATTCTTGGTATCCGATTTGAGACAACGATCATAGAAATTATGTATATATAGCTGAGGAGCATCACAAGCAAATTTGCCAAGAGCGTTTGATCAGCGAATGAGAGCATTTTGCCTCACCGATTTGGATGTGACTTTTTGGTGTCTCTTAGTACTATGTTACAGCTTATTTTTATCCAAGAGTCCCAGCGATGAAGGCTGAAAGCCCAGTGATAAACCAGATCAGAATTGAATTCTTAACCCTCCGGGCATTTTTTCGGGAATAGTCTCGAACCAGCAGGAAAGAGGAGAGAATCAATCCTACGTTCGTTAGAATGACAAAGGGGAGGAACCAGTTGGAAACAAGCCCCCACAATAAGGGTAAGGGACTTAAAGTGACCGCTGAAAAGAAGAAAACAGCCGCGACGAAGGCCGCAGTTCTATCTCCAAAAGCCACCGCAATTGTCTTGATATTCTGAGATCTATCTCCTTCAATGTCCACTATTCCTTTTGTGACTTCTCTGCCTGTGTTTGAAAGAAATGCCATGGCGGCAAAAATTGTCACTGCTAATTCGAGTCTTTCTTGGACGACGAAACTCGCGTAGATGAATGGTACTGCAACACAGGCGCTGACTAGGAAGTTTCCTGGAAGCCCTGTCCGTTTCCCTTTTGTTGTGTAGGTTACAAAGATTGCCCATGCAATTGCTGCGACTATTAGGCAGGACGTGTTGGTAACTAGAGCCGTTGCAAATCCCACTAGGCTCAAGACAAGGGCGAAGGACAACGCTTCTTTCGGGCTCACTGTGCCGCTTGGAATTGGTCGGTTCGGTTCGTTTATGGCGTCAATGTCCTTGTCGTAGTAATCATTTATCGCCATGGAGGCGCCTGTCAATGTGAAGGAGGTTACAAATCCCAAGAAGAGGTTGATTGAGAGGTTAGGAGTGGAAACGAGCGAAGCCCCTACGATCACAGCAAAACCCATAAGAATACAATTTGGTGGTCTGATTAATCGTAGAAATCCGCTAAGCTTTCCCATTTCTTTCATCCTAAGATGAGCTATCGATAACACTTTTCGGTGTTGTTGCCTATTTTTAATTTCCCCTTTTAGAAATATAAACTGAATTCAGCTCTACAATAATTTACAAAATCGCGCGCATTGCGTCAGACAACTGTTGTGTGTGCGATTCGGTCGCTGTACTTTTGATGAGGATCCCTCGCGATGAAAAAGCCACCGACTACGTCCAGAATTAGGAGAACCCAATAGATTTTGCTGATATTCCTTATGAAGGAGCTTTCCAAACTCGGTCTTCTCCCACCCACCGCCGTGACTTTGAGGCCGACCATCACCTTTCCGATGGTGCCTCCATACATTGACTCAGCTATGGTAAAATAGAGAACGTAGATCAACCCCATTGCGAAAGGAAAGCTCAGCCAGTTGAAAAACCAAAAGGGATTCGCCAAGAATAGTGGAAAGAAAAAAGCGATGGACAGAGCTGCAGCGGCGATGCCGACTATGATAGAATCAATCACTATGGCAATAATCCTCTTTATCCAATGCTGCTGCAGAAAACGATCATGCCCAATTCTTTCAGCAGCCGTCTCATGTATGCCAGACTCAGGTCCAAAAGATGCTCCACAGCTTGGGCAGAAACTTGCGCCCTCAGGCAGTTCTTTCCCGCACTTCGTGCAATACGCCATAAGGACACCGCTGATATGATTGTCTGTAGGTGCATCTCATATGTTTGTCATTCTTTTATATTCTTTCTTTCGTTTATCTCAGAAACCCTTTTTCGAACCTGTTTTCTACCGAAAAGTGCGGTCGCGCATATAGTACTTGTGCCCGCTCCTATGTAGCAATCATTCGTCAATTAAAGAAAAACGCCGAAACCTGCTAGTGCTTCATCATCTTTTCTTCGTACTTTCTGAGGTGTTCGGCGGCTTCTCCTATGTCCATGAAGAGTTTGGTAACTCTATCTACGTCTTTGGCGGATACCTTCTTATGCTTCATAGTTCTTGCGTTTTGTGCGGATAGGCTAAGTAGTTGAACCGAATATCTCAGTGAGCTTTTCGCTCCGACCTCTGTCAATTTTTCGAGGGCCTTCTTTTGTAGTTCAACCTTCTCCTCTCCAGATCTTATTGAAAGTATTTCTCTGATGCTTTCTGGATCGTATTCGTGAGTTGCTATGATTACGGAGCGGTCGATCAAATCTAGGGGGAATCCCATTGGGCTTTTCACGTCGGTGCCTCGGATGGTGGTGACGCCTCGGTTGGTGGCTAGGATGATGATAGGCACCAACTCGCTTTCTATGGCTCTTCCTAAGAAACTGAAGGCTTCCAGATCTAGGAGATGTGAATCATCGATGAACAAGACCCCAGGATGGATAAACGCCTTACCCTCATCCACCATTTTCTTCACGGACTCGTCGACTGCGGTGCGAACCTCGGTGTCTATCTCCTTCGTTTCTGAGCCGCCCATAAACATTGAAAAGATTCCGCCTCCGAATCTTCTGCGGGCGTTGATTTCATCCATATCTGACAAAGCTAGGGTGTAGACGAACTCTTTTTCTTTCATCACTTCACCTGTGGGTCGGGGAATCTTCTTACGGGTGTCCACATCATACGTCTTACCCTTGGCGCTTTCCATACTTAACCCTAGGTTTACAACTCTCCCAGTTTCGGCGTCGATTTGGATCACGTTTCCCTCGGAGATGTTTTCCTGCATGATTTGTTGGGCGATGCTGGCTCCAGCCTCGATGGTCTTCTCCTCTTTCTCAGTCTTCAGGGTTAGGCGGATGCTCTCAGGAACCTTCTGGTATGGATTGTATGGATGAGGAGCGGTCTTTATGTCGATGGTTATGAGTTCGCCCTCGTAGACTTTCCGCATCTCATGAATCTCTACCCCGATACACTTCCTTATGGCCTCCAGAAGAACTTCCGTCTTCTTTCGTTCGCTGCTGTAGACTTCGCTGCCGCTCATCTGAATAAACGGGACGTTTGCACCCAATTCCCGAGAAACCGCCACCGCAATAGCCGTCTTGCCCGTTCCTGGAGGTCCCGCTAGAATGACGGTTTTGCCGCTCAGCTTTCCTTCTTTGATCATCTGAATGACTAAGCCAGCTGCTTCCCGGGCTTTCTCTTGGCCCACCATTCCATCTTTTACCTTAATTGCGTTCAGATTTTCGTCCAGACCCAGTCCCTTTATGTGGGTGTGGGCGCCTATCCTCTCAAAACGCCTGACCTTGCTTGGCACTTCCCTAATCGTAGCCATAATAACACCTTGTTGAAAGGCAAATTTCCAACTCAAGAGAGCAAGAAGCACAATATAAAAATCTTTTCTAACGAAGCCTTTCCTCTGTTGAGTTATTTGTCATGGAAGCTCATCCACCTCCGCAAGCCTTTACCCGAGTAAATAGTATGATTCAAATAGGCGCCAAATAGACACGTTAACATATTTAGATTAGAATGTATGCATTCTGTTGGTGATCGCTTGACATACCGACTCGCAGCCAAATTCTACGACCTATTTGGCTCAAAGGGTGATTTAGAATTCTACAAGGAGCTTGCTGTCCAAAGTGGGGAGAGCGTCCTAGAACTTGGGGTTGGAACTGCCCGGATAGCCATTCCACTTGCGCGGGCGGGAGTCAGGGTTGTGGGTCTTGACAATTCGGAATACATGCTTGAGGTGGCGAGAGAGAAGTTGGCAGAAGAACCCGAGTTTGTCCGGGATCGTGTAACACTGGCGAGAGGCGACATGACGAATCTCAAGCTTGAGCAGACTTTTGGCTTTATCTACATTCCAGCCTCCACGTTCGACCATTGTGTCACACCTCAAGACCGAGAGCGATGTCTAAGCGGCATTTACAATCACTTGGAGGAAAAAGGAAAGTTTGCCTTCGACATTGAACAAGTGACCCCAGACAAGCCTGCAGCTTCTTGGTGGATCGACAGAAAGGAAACGAACAAGGATGAAACGGTCGTGAGAAGTATTTTCACGAGAAGAGATCTGGCTAGACGAAATTGCAGCCTAGACCTCTTCTTTGATGTTTATCGGAATGGGAAGCTTGTGGAGAGGTATCATGAGTATGGAGAGGTGGCGATACTGTTCAAAGCGGAGGTGAAAGACTTGCTGGAACAGGCAGGGTTTCTGGTGGAAGTCATCTATGGAGATTTTGACAAGTCAGAGTTTCGACGAGACAGC
>JABAOC010001264.1_pt3 | contig 23665 bp, 20 predicted proteins | sample 7062161 | NCBI WGS metagenome assembly JABAOC01 (sample SAMN14538625, study PRJNA623070) | marine sediment metagenome | biome: marine biome [ENVO:00000428]; feature: marine pelagic biome [ENVO:01000023]; material: deep marine sediment [ENVO:00002113] | place: India: Gulf of Khambhat ... | reverse complement strand
CATAGGGCCGGAGACCGGCGCTCTACTAAAGGTGCACCGCTCCAACTTCCAGCAGGCGGGCTTCGTCAGCGAGGTCTCGATCGAGGAGTTGACCGCGGTGGGACACCGCCACGATGTGCCGGTGGTTCACGATCTCGGGTCCGGGATGTTACCCGACGCGGAGCGCGCTTTCGGGTTCCCCTGGGAGCCCAGTGTGCGCGCCTCGCTCGACGCCGGCGCCGACCTGGTGACATTCAGCGGTGATAAGCTGCTGGGCGGTCCCCAGGCCGGTGTGATCCTCGGAGGTGCCGATCTCGTGGCGCGTCTGCGTCGCAATCCGCTGCTGCGTGCAGTACGGGTGGGTAAGTTGACCATCGCCGCGCTCGAGGCGACACTCAGGCTGTGGCGCGACCTGGAGGCCGCGAGAACCGAGGTCCCGGCGCTGGCGATGATCGGCGCCGACCCGGCTGCTTTGCGTGAACGGGCCGAGCGTCTGGCGGGGGTCTTGCGCGAACGCTGTCCGGACGCCGAGATCGAGGTCGCGGCCGACGTCGCCGAGGTCGGCGGCGGCTCGTACCCGGGGCTCCAGCTCGAGACCTGGGTCCTGCGGGTCACCGTGCCCGGTCGATCCGAGCGAGCGCTCGAGGCGGCCTGCCGCAATGTGCAACCCGCGGTCATCGGGCGCGTGCGGGAAGGCGCCCTCTGCCTCGACCCGCGGACGGTGCTGCCTGGCGAGGAAACCGAGTTCATCGATTCAGTGAGCCAAGCGCTGAGGGGAGATGGATAGAGAACCGATTACACGTCGCGCCGCGTTTCTCGATCGGGATGGCACGATCATCGAGGAGCGCGGCGATTTGGGGGACCCGGACGGCGTTGCCCTGATGCCCGGTGCCGCCGACGCGGTACGCAAACTCAAAGATGCAGGCCTCGCCGTCGTGCTGGTGACCAACCAGTCGGGAATCGCTCGCGGCGTGTTCACGCAGCAGCAGTTCGAGGCGACCCAGGAGCGCGTGCTCGAGCTACTCGGCGCGGCCGACGCCCACTTGGATGACGTGTTCTATTGCCCGCATCATCCCGATGTGACGGGTCCTTGCGATTGCCGCAAACCGGCCTCCGGCATGTACCGTCGGGCGGCAGAACGGCTGTCCATCGACCTCGCCCGCTCCTTTTACATCGGCGATCGCTGGCGCGATGTAGCGGTCACGGAAGAGGTGGGAGGAACGCCGTTCCTGCTGGCCACCGGTGCAGGCGGACAGGGCGCGCCGGACGGGTTTGAGAGGACAAAAGACCTGGCCGAAGCGGCCGATATCATAGTGGCGAGTCTTGATGGAAAAGGCGGCTGAACGTTGAACATTGAACTTCGAACGTTGAACACCCAAGTTTGCGACATCGGGGCGATGTCTTCGACGTTCGATGTTCAATGTCCGATGTTCGATGTTCACTACAGCATCGGAGGCGCGTCGTGTCCTCAATCCCGAGAGTAGCCGTCTTCGCATCCGGCGGCGGGTCCAACCTGCAGTCTCTACTCGACACGTTCGGCGGTCCCGACGGCGGCCCCGATCCCGCCTGCCGCATCGCACTCGTCGTGAGCGACCGGCCTGACATCGGGGCGCTCGAGCGGGGAGATAAGGCCGGAGTACCGAAGGCGGTTGTTCGCCCCAAGGACTACGAGGGTAGGGAAGCGTTCGGGCAAGCGCTGCTCGATGCTCTGGCGACGCACGAGATCGATATCATCGCACTCGCCGGCTACCTCAAGCTCGTGCCGGAGAACGTGGTGGGCGCCTACCGCGGAAAGATCATCAATATCCATCCGGGACCGCTGCCGACCTTCGGTGGCTCAGGGATGTGGGGTCACCACGTGCACGACGCGGTGCTCGACTCCGGTGTCGCCGTGTCGGGCCCCACGATCCACTTCGTCGACGAGCGCTACGATACCGGACCCATCATCGCCCAGTGGCCCGTCCCCGTGCTTCCGGGCGACACCGCCGACTCGCTTGCCGCCCGCGTCCTCAAGTACGAGCATCGGCTCTATCCGGCTGTGCTCGGTGCACTGGCACGCGGCGGGATCGAGCAGCTGCCCGACGGACGGGTGCGAAAGAGCGGCTTCGCTACGGGTGATATCGGATTCCAGTTGACCGACGAAGGGGCCTGTCTGGACAGCGTCGGGCCGGCCTGGAAACGCTAACAAAGGGGAGGGAGCTTTGCCACGCGCCGTGCTGAGTGTCTACGACAAGACGGGCATCGTCGAGTTCGCCCGCGGGCTATCGGAACTCGGCTACCAGATCGTTTCCACCGGCGGCACCAGGCGAAAGCTGCGCGAGGCCGGGGTTGAAGTCACGGGGGTCAGCGATGTAACCGGCTTTCCCGAGATCATGGACGGGCGGGTGAAGACGCTGCACCCGGTCATCGCCGGCGGCATTCTGGCGCGCCGCGGCAACAAGAGCGACATGAAAGAGCTCGCGAAGCAGAAGATCGAGCCCATCGATGTCGTCGCCGTCAACCTCTATCCGTTCGAGGAGACGATTGCCAAGCCGGACGTCACGCTCGGCGATGCGCTCGAGCAGATAGACATCGGCGGACCGACCATGCTGCGTGAAGCGGCAAAGAATCACCCCGACGTCACCGTGATCTGCGATCCCGCCGACTATGAGGACGGGCTGGCGAAACTCAAAGCAGGCGACGTCGATCTCGAGTGGCGGCGCGCACTCGCGGTCAAGGTCTTCCGCCACACCAGCGGCTACGATTCGGCGATCTCGCACTACCTGTCGAAGGGCGCCGGCGAGTTTCCGCCCGACTTCTCCGTTCGCCTGCAGAAGATCCAGGACCTGCGCTACGGCGAGAACCCGGACCAGGCGGCAGCGTTCTATCGCATCGCCGACACGCCGGGAAGCAGGGGCGTCGCTTCCCTCGTTCAGCATCACGGCAAGGAACTCTCTTACAACAACATCCTCGACTTGGACGGCGCGCTGATGTCGGTGGCGCCGTTCGCGCGCTCGCAACGACCGGCCTGTGCCGTTATCAAGCATACCACGCCCTGCGGCATCGCCGTCGGCGACACCGTGCTCCAGGCGTATCAGCGGGCGCTCTCCACCGACCCCACCAGCGCCTTCGGCTCTGTAATCGCCTTCACCCACGAGGTCGACGGCGAAGCCGCCGAGACGCTGGCCGAGCTGTTCGTCGAGTGTGTCGTCGCGCCCGGCTTCAGCGATGCCGCGATGGAGCGGCTGACCGCGAAGAAGAACCTTCGCATCCTCAGTTATCCCGACGACGTCGCAGCGTACCTCGCCGACCGCGGACACCTCGAGGGCAACCTCGAGCTGCGTGGCGTCCCCGGCGCCGCGCTCCTCCAAACTCGCTGCGACCCGCCTTGGCCCGGTGAAGACGAGGGCTGGCGTGTCGTGACCAAACGCAAGCCGACGGCGGATGAGATGCGGGACCTCCGATTCGCCTGGGCGGCCATCTGGGGCGTCAAGTCGAACGCGATCCTCCTGGCACGCGATGAGATGGCCATCGGCATCGGCGCCGGCCAGATGAGCCGCGTTGACGCCTCCAAGCTCGCCGGCTTCAAGGCCCAGGAGGCCGGACACAGCCCCGAGAAAGGCTGCGTCCTCGCCTCCGACGCCTTCTTCCCCTTCCGCGACGGAGTCGACGCCGCCGCCGAGGCAGGCGTCACGGCGATCGTCGAGCCCGGCGGATCGATCCGCGATGAAGAGGTCATCGCCGCCGCCGACGAACACAAGCTCGCCATGGTCTTCACCGGACGGAGGCTGTTCCGGCACTAGTGCGCGACCCGGCCCGGCCCAGCGATTCGGGGGCCGGGCCGTGCTCTTCACTCTTCCTCTTGACCGTCTACAGGAGTCGCCCTATCTTCTGTCGAACATCTAGAGGAGACGCCATGACGATCGTCAGGTCCGAGTTACTGCAGGGGACCCTCGACATGCTGGTTCTGAAGATCCTCTCGCTCGAGCCGCTGCACGGGTGGGGGATCTCTGAGCGCATCCAGCAGATGTCGGGCGAGGTTTTCCAGGTTAATCAGGGGTCGCTCTACCCGGCGTTGCGGCGGTTGAAGCGCAAGGGGTGGATCGGTTCCGAGTGGCGGGTAACGGAGAACAACCGGCGGGCGCGCTACTATGCGCTGACGGCGGCGGGGCGCAAGCAGCTTGGGGAGGAGCGGCAGGCCTGGGCGCGCTCGTCGTCGGCGATCGAGCGGATTCTGCAGGCCGGCTACTGAAAGGGTCCGGATCAGAGGAACTATTCCCGATGAGATTCTTGGCATATGTGGCCGAGGCGTTCAACGCGCTGTTTCGGCGCGGCCGGGTGGAGGCGGAGCTGGACGAGGAGGTTCGCTTCCACCTGGAGAGGGAGATCGAGAAGAACCTGCGGGCGGGGATGACGCCCGAGGAAGCGCGCCGGGTGGCGCGGGTTCGGTTCGGCGGCGTGGAGCAGGTGAAGGAGGAGGTTCGGGAAGAGAGCGGAGTGCGGTGGTTGGAGGATGCATTGAGGGACCTTCGCTACGCGGCTCGCCAGCTTCGTCGTAACCCGGCGTTCACGGCGGTAGCGGTGCTCACACTGGCGCTGGGTATCGGGGCGAACACGGCGGTGTTCAGCGTTCTCCACAGCGTGCTCCTCTCACCGCTAGGCTACGATGAGTCTGACAGGCTCGTGCGTATCTTACAGACCCACGAGACGTTCGGAACGGGCGTCTGGGTCTCGGGTCCGGCGTTCCTCGATTATCGCGAGCAACTGGAAGGTGTCGAGAGCGTCGCGGCGATGTACAACTACCGCGAGATGGGATTCACGCTGACGGGGGCCGGGTCGGCGCGGCGCGTCACCATGCTGCCGGTGAGTTCCGACTATTTCGATGTGTATCGCGTGCAACCGATCATCGGTCGCCGGTTTGTGCGGGACGAGGAGCGGGGGTCGGCGCGTGTCGCAGTGCTGAGTCATCGGCTGTGGCAGGCGATCTCAGGGGACGCAGGAGTGCTTGGGCAACGACTGGCACTGGACGGCGATCCGTACGAAGTGATCGGCGTCTTGCCGGCCGGCTTCGTCGATGTGGTGGGCGGCGATGTCGATCTCTGGGTTCCCCTGGAGCTACAAGATCAGAATGCCCGGGAGAACCGTGGCAATCATTATCTGAGCGTCGTCGGGCGACTCAGCTCTGACGTGACGGTCGAGCAGGGGCGTTCCCGACTTCAGGCACTCGCGGCCAGCCAGGCGGAGCTGTATCCCAATGATCACGAGGATTGGTCGGCGCAGATGGTCCCGCTAAGGGACAATCTTGTCGGCCGCTCGCGCACGATGCTCTTTGTCCTGCTAGGAGCGTCTGGCCTCGTCCTCCTCATCGCCTGCGTGAACGTGGCCAGCCTGTTCCTTTCGCGGAACATCGCACGCGAGCGCGAGCTGGCGGTGCGGGCGGCCATCGGTGCCGGGAGGTTCAGACTCACCCGGCAGCTCGTCACCGAGAGCTTGGTGGTCGCGCTCATCGGCGGCGCCGCCGGTCTGGCGCTGGCGCACTGGGGTGTGGAAGTACTCCTGCCGCTGGGTTCTGATGCGGTGCCTCGTTCCGGTGAGGTCTCCTTCGATGGGACGCTCTTCGCCTTCGCGCTGGGCTTAACGCTGTTCACGGTCGTGATCTTCGGTTTGGGGCCGGCGCTCCAGTTCGTCAGTCCAAACCTAAACCGCTCGTTGCGAGAAGATTCGCGCACCGGCACGGGCGGTGCCCGCAGCAGACGCTTGCGGGATGCGCTGGCGACCAGCCAGGTCGCGCTGGCGATCCTGCTGTTGATCGGTGCGGGCCTGCTGATGCGAAGCCTTTTGAGTCTGCAGGCGATGGACCTCGGCATCAACCCGCGCGACGCGATGACCTTCGAGATCCATCTCGGTGGGCCACGCTACGCCGACCCGGCCGCCCGGATTGCCTTCCACCGGGAATACCAGGATCGGCTGCGTGCCTATTCGGGCTTTCGGGCGGTGGGCGCCGTCTCTAAGCTGCCGGTCTCAGATGTGTACAATAGCTGGACCTTCACATACCTGTCGGCCTCCGGCGAGGTTATGCGACACGGTGGTTACGCCGACTTCAGAGTCATCGAGGGAGACTTCTTCCAGGCCCTGAACATCGAGTTGTTGACCGGCCGGCGCTTCGAGCCAACCGATCACGCCGACGCTCCGTTGGTCGCGATCGTGAACCAGTCGCTGGCGCGCCGCTACTACGAGGGCCGCGATCCGCTGGGACAACAGTTCGCCGTGGCGGGGCGCGTCTGGACCATCGTCGGCGTCGTCAACGATGTCGCTCACGACGGTCGGGGGAACGTGACCAGCAAAGTCTATCTCTCGCACTCACAGTTCGGTGATGACCGCAACTGGGCCTTGACCCAGATAGTCTCGGGCACAACCCCGCGCAGGGACCTTCTTGAGATCGCACGCCAGGAACTCCGTGCGATCGATCCGCAGTTGGTCATCCATAACCCGCGCTCGATGCGAGAGGTGACTGGAAGCGCTATCGCGCAGGAGCGCTTCGCCTTTCTCCTGCTTGCGGTCTTCGCCGCCGTGGCCCTCGCACTCGCCGCCGTAGGCATCTACGGCGTCATGGCTTATAACGTCGGCCGCCGCACCCGCGAGTTCGGTATCCGGCTGGCGCTGGGGGCCTCGGGCAACGACGTGAAGCGAAGCGTGTTCCGTCAGGGGTCGGCAATTGTCGGCATCGGCATTCTGCTTGGCCTGGCCGGCGCCTTCCTGCTCAGCCGGCTCCTGAGATCGATGCTCTTCGGCGTCGGCGCTACCGACCCTCTTACCTTCGTGCTCGTCCCTGTGGCGCTGGCCTCTGTTGCGCTGCTGGCCGGCTATCTGCCGGCGCGCCGGGCAACCAGGGTCGATCCGGTGCGGGTGCTGCGACAGGAGTAGCCGGGGAAAAGCGAACCGGCAGGGCAACTGCGACGGCCCGGCATCGATGCGATCGATGCCGGGCCCTTTAGTGACCGCGGCAGCCCGAGGCTGCGTATCCCCGGCAACTCGATTATCGTTTAGCTGATGAAGAGAACGGCGCGTGCCTACTACGCGGATTTGAAGACGGGCTACTCCGTCAAGATCAGACAGCTAGTGCCGAAGTACGACGAGATGGTCGAGTACATCGTCCAGCTGCTGCACCTTCATGCGCCGCGCCGGGTGCTCGATATCGGTGCCGGGATCGGCAACGTCACGGCGGCGGTACTCGAGAGTATTCCCGCGGCTCGGGTTACGGCTCTGGAGGTTTCGGACGAGATGTTTCGCGAAGCGAGGGCGAACCTAGAGCCCGCCGCCGACAGAGTACGGCTCGTCCATCGCGACATCGTCGATTTCGAGCCGCAGGAGCGCTACGACGCCGTCTTCACTAACCTGGTGTTGCACAACCTCGCGCCGGACGACAGGGGGCGCGTCCTCGAGAAGCTGCACGACTGGTTGGAGCCGTCGGGTACTTTCATCTGGGGGGACTATGTTCGTCATCCCGACGAGCGGGTGCAGGAGTACTTGATCGAGTACAGAAAGATGTTCGCCCGCGCAGCCGGCTGTCCGGAAGAGCTGGTGCAGCAGAACTTCGAGAAAGAAGCGAGCGACGATCATCCCCTCACAATCGAGGAGACGCTGAACGAGGGGCGGGCGGCGGGGTTCAGCCAGGCATTCCCGGTCTGGGCCCACGACATGTTTGCCATCTGCTGTCTACGCAAAGCTGAATCTTCAGACTGACCCGGTAGAATAGGAGGAAGACGTGAAGCCCATACGGCAGTCACTATTGCGTATGATCTGCTGCCTATCAGGTGCCTGGGCCCTCTCCTCCGTACTGGGCGTCGGGACCCCGGCCTTGGCGCAGCAGGGCGCGGGTGCCGCTCAGGTCGAGCCCGAGAAAGCTGCAGCGATCCGCCAACTGCTCCAGGTCACGGAGGCCGCCGAGCTGATGGTGACGTCGATCGAGACCTCGATGCCGGTCCAGAGAGCTGCGAACCCCGAGATTCCGGACGTGTTTTGGGAGGAGTTCGCCGCCCGGCTGCGACAGGACGTAGATCGCTTCATCGAGATACTGATTCCGCTGTACGACAGGCATCTAACGCTCGACGAGATCCGGCAGCTGATCGTCTTCTATGAGAGCCCGCTCGGCAGGCGCCTGGTAGAGGTGCAGCCGACCCTCGCGGCGGAGAGCATGCTCGCCGGGCAGGAATGGGGTGGGCGCCTGAGCATGGAAGTGGCGCAGGACCTCGCGAAGCGAGGGATCGTCATCCCGCGGCGGTGAACGCGCTCGGTGTGCGGTATGCTGCAAACGGCAGGAATGACCCATGTCCGTTGGCTACAGGTTTCTTGACCGAGGTTCGTTCCCGGCCGTCTACCGCACTTTCGTCCGGGCGTTCGCCGATTACGCCCTCGACATGACCTACATGACCGAGGAGCGGATGCTCAATCGAGCGATCAAGAACGGCGTCGATTTCGAGTCGTCTGTCGGTGCCCACTCTGCTGAAGGCATGGTAGGGTTCACATTGATCGGCGTCGATCGGTGGAAGGGCGCGCCGTCGGCTTTCGATATCGGAACCGGCGTCATCCAACGGTTCCGCGGGATGGGCGTAGCGCAGGCGATGTTCGACTTCGCGGTACCTCGGCTGGTGGAGAAGGGGGTGGAGCGGTTCGTGCTCGAGGTGCTGCAGGAAAACGAGCCCGCGATAAGGGCGTATGAGAAATCGGGCTTCGAGATCGTTCGTGAGTTCGACTGCTTTCGGTTGCAGCTCGGTGACGTCGCGGTCTCCACTTCAGCGCAGGGCAGTGTAGCGATCCGGACCGTCGATAGAGATCGCCTCTCGAGTTTCGCTGACGCGCTGGACTGGCCGCCGTCCTGGGAGAACAGTTTCGAGTCGATCCGGCGGATTCCCGACCGGGTGGTGCTCTACGAAGCGGTCAGCGACCGGCGGCCTGCCGGTCTACTTGTTTACTATCCAGGATTGAGCTGGATCATGACGCTCCTGGTCAAACGATCCGAGCGCAGACGGGGTATCGGAAGACGGCTGGTGGGGCACCTGATCGAGAGCATCGGCGATCGGGAGTCGGATGTCAGGGTGGTGAACGTTCAGCGAGACGACCAGGGTACGCAGAGCTTGCTGGCCGGGCTAGGCTTTCGCCGCTACGTCAGCCAGTATGAGATGGAGCTTCAGCTATAGAGGGTGCTCGGTTTACTCACCACCTTCCATTTGGCTTCGAATCCGCTCCAGCATAGTGACAGCGTTCGTGTTGTCCGGGTTAAGCTCTAGAGATTTCTCGTAGTTCTCGATCGCTGACTCCAGCTCACCCGCCTCCATGTAAGCCTCGCCCAGACTGTCGTAGGGATTCCAGGCGTCTGGATATTCCTCGACGTTCAGCTTGAAGATCTCGATCGCTCCGCCGACGCGCTCGCTTCGCATCAATCGATAGCCCAGCGTGTTCAGGACGTACTCATCGAAGGCTTCCGGTGGACTGCTGGCCTTCAACTCGCGGTAAGCTGCGATGCCAGCCTCGACCCCCTCCTCCTCGATGGTCTGCCACACCGTCTCTCGCACGAGCCGTCTCGGGGAGTCGTAGCTTTCGTAATCGAGCCAAGCAGCCGCCGGATGATCGCCGCCCACCGTTTCGGTGAGCAGTGCTTCGAGTATGGAATGGCCGTTCTGGCTGTTGGTAAACCAGATGACCCCCACACCGCGCTCGGGGTAAGTCAGGGTGTAGGCCTTGTAGCCCGAGTTGTCGCCCCAATGCCAGAACGCCCGCCCGCTCTCGTTGTCCTGTAAGCCGATGCCCAGGCCCCAGGTCACGGCGCTGTCCACCTCTATCTGCGGCGTCAGCATCGCGACAGCCATGCTGTCGCTGAGCCCGGTGCCGTTCATCACCGCGATCAGGAAGCGGGCGAAATCGAGCGCCGTGGTATGGAGGGTGGCGGCGGCGTGCCCGCGTCCGGGGCCCGGTTTTCCCTTCCGCGTCACCTCACCGTCCGAATTGTGGGGCAGCGCCAGGTTCGCCTCGAAACGGTCGTCCCAGATGTAGCCGCTACTGGTCATACCGAGGGGCTCGAATACCAGTCGCTCCATCAGAGCCTGCAGCGGCTCACCCGTGATGTGCATGACGGCCCGCTGCAGATAGCCGAAACCCTCACCCGAGTAGCTGAACTCCGAGCCCGGCTCGAGACCGATTGTCAATCGGCCGTTACGCGGTCGCCAATTCGGAAAGCCCGTCGAGTGGGTCAGGACCATCCGCGGCGTGATGAGCCTGTGCCGCTCGTCGTACGCGATATCCTCGTAGTCGTAGTATTCGGCAATCGGGGTATCGAGGTCGATCAGGCCTTGATCGACCAGTTGCAGCACTCCGTGGGCGAAGACCGGCTTGCTGAGCGATGCGGCTTCGAAGACCGTGTTCGCGTCCACCGGCGCGCCGGTCTCGACGCTCTGCACGCCGAAGCCGCGGCTCCAGACAATCGCGCTATCCTTTACTATTGCAATCGAGAGTCCGGTGACCGCGCCGCTGTCCATGAGCGCTGGGACGACGGTCTCTAGCTCGGCCAGGCGTTCCGCCTGCGTGAGAGCGGCCAGGCGATCCGGCGGCTGAGCGCTGCACGACTGGATCCCCAGAACGCTGATCAGGAAGGCCAGCGCGAGCGAGTGCTGTCGGGTCGCTGTCATGGTGACTCCCGGAGTAGTTGTTAGGGGCTCAGATTCTTGGATGCCTGTCGGCCCGCGAAGGTTGTAGGTCTATTGTGCTCGCGTCGCAACCCATCTATCCATGTAGTCGTCTAAACGAATGGAACGCGCCCCGCCATACCATCGGAGGAGAGCCGGAAGTGAGGCTACCCATGAGGCCGTTCCCGTTCTTCGCGATCGCTTTCACACTCGCCCTAACTGCCGCACTCCAGCCGCAGACCGCGCCCGGTCAGATCCAGGCCACCGATCTCGCACTGGCCCGGCCTATAGAGAGACGGATGGCCGCCGGCGAGAGCCACAGCTACCGGGTAGATCTGGACGCCGGGCAGTTCATGTTCGCCGTTGTCGAACAGCGGGGGATCGACGTGACCATCACGGTCTACGGCCCCGACGGCGAGCAGCTCGGCTGGTTCGACAGCCCAGGTCGTGCCTACGGCATAGAGGCCATCGGCGTGGAAGCCGAGGCTTCCGGTACGTACCGGCTCGAGGTTCGGCCCTTCGATGAAGACGCCGAGGCCGGCCGCTACGAGATCGAGCTCGATCGGCTGCAGGCGGCAGCGACGACGCCGGAAAGCAAAGTCGACCGGCTGTTCTTCCGCTGGGACCGGCCGGGCTCGCCGGGCGCGGCGGTTGCAGTGGTGAAGGACGGCGAGGCCGTCTATCAGCGCGGCTTCGGCTTTGCGGATCTAGAGCACGGGATCCCCATCACCACGTCGACGGTGTTCGACATCGCCTCGGTATCGAAGCAGTTCGCCGGCTTCGCTGTAGCCATGCTCGTGAACGAAGGACGAGTCGATCTCGACGCCGACTACCGCGAATACCTGCCCGAGATGCCGAAGTACGAGCACACGGTCACGGTACGACACCTCGTCCATCACACCAGCGGGATCCGCGACTGGACTGACGCGTTGCCGATCGCCGGCGTCCGTTACGAGGACGTCATCTCGTACGATGACATCCTGAGCATGGCCAGGCACATGCGAGATCTGAACTACACACCCGGTGACCGCTACTCGTACACCAACACTGGGTACAACCTGCTGGCGGAGATCGTCGCACGTGTGACCGGCGAACCGTTCGCCGATTGGATGGAGTCGAACGTCTTCGGGCCACTCGGCATGGAGAACACCCATTTCCACGCCGACCACGATCAGATCGTGGCGAACAGAGTCCACTCCTACAGGGTGAACCCTGAGGCTGGCTTCCAAAATGTGGCGAACAACTTGACGGCCGTCGGGTCCAGCTCGCTCTACACGACGGCCGAAGATCTGGTCAGGTGGGTGCTCAACTTCGAGGACGGAAACGTCGGTGGCCCTGAGGTCCTCGAGTTGATGCTGCAGCAGGGTGTTCTCAACAACGGTCGCATCATCGACTACGGCTTCGGGCAGGGTGTCGGGAGCTACAGGGGAGCCCGCACGGTGTCGCACGGCGGCTCGTGGGCGGGCTTCCGGACCCAGTTGCTTCGCTTCCCCGACCAGCGCTTTGCTGTCATCGTGCTCGGCAACTTCAACTACTTCAATGCCTCGACCATGGCGAATGCCATCGCCGACATCTACCTGTTCCCGGAAAGCGATGTCGCCGAGCGGACTAGCTCTGACGCCGACGCACCGGAGGTCGAGGTCGACCCGACGACGCTCGACGACTACGTCGGGACTTACAGGCTGGGGCCCGGTTGGCTGCTCACCATCACCCACGAAGACGGGCGCCTGATGGCTCAGGCGACGAACGAGGACAAGTTCCCGATGAAAGCGGTTGCCGAGAACCGGTTCTGGGTGGCGGACTACGGTGCATCGGTGTTCTTCCCGCGCAACCCGGCCGGCGAGGTCACGCACATCGGCTACCGTGGGATCCGGGCTCCGCGGGTCGAGCTCTTCACGCCCCGCCCTGAGGAGCTGGAAGAGTTCGCCGGTACCTACTACAGCGCCGAGCTCGACACTCGGTGGGAGATCGTCGCCCGCGACGGGGCGCTCATCGCTCGGCACCGACGCTACGACGACATATCCCTCGATCCTGGGGAGATCGACAACTTCACGTCCAGGTGGAGGTTCTTGCGCGATCTCAAATTCATCCGCGATGACGAGGGCGGCGTGAATGGTTTCCTCATCACCAACGCCCGCGTTCGCGACCTCCGCTTCGACAAGGTGGAGTGGCGGCGGGTGGGCGGCGGCTAGCCTATGTCGACCTCCGGCTCGCCGAGCACATCCATGCGTGGGCTGACCCCGAGCCCGGCGGCGCCCGACGCGCTCATCCGCCCCTGTTGTCGCTGCGGCGCGCCCTCGGCGATGCTCACCGTGACGTAGCTGTTGAAGTCGGTGGCCGTGAACACGAATTCCGGCGGCGTGCTGTGCGCCAGGTGGGCGATGGCAGCGGTGATGATGTCGCCGCCCCAGCTGTCCTCGATCGTCATCGCGATACCGAGCGAGACACACAGGTCGCGGGCCTGCCGAGCCCGGGTCAGGCCGCCGAACTTGCTGATCTTGATGTTGACCACGTCCATCGCCTGATCGGCGTGGCCACGTAGCAGGATGGGGATCCCGTCGATGTTTTCGTCGAGCACGAAGGGATGGTCGGTCCGCCTGCGGATCGATAGGCACTCCTCGTACGTGGCGCACGGCTGCTCGATATACACGTCGACGTCACGCACACCGCGCACAACGCGGGCCGCCTCGTGCTTGAGCCAGCCCGTGTTAGCATCCGCCACCAGTACATCACCCGGCTCCAGCACCGACCGCACCGCACGAATCCGCGCGATGTCCGAATCGGGATCGCTCCCCACCTTCAGCTGAAAGCGCCGGTAACCCTCCGAGCGATAGCCTGCCACCTTCGCCGCCATCTCGTCCGGCGACTCTTGCGAGATAGCGCGGTAGAGCACGAAGTCATCGCCGTAACGGCCGCCCAGCAGCGTGCAGACGGGGAGCCCGGCGACCTGACCCAGGATGTCCCAGCAGGCCATGTCGATCGCCGACTTGACGTACGGATGGCCCAGCAGCGCAGCGTCCATCAGGCGGTTCAGCCGCTCGAGCTGTGTGGGGTTTTCACCCAAAATGTGCGGCGCCAGCTCGGCTATGCCGGTCCGCGCCCCCTTCGCATAGGCCGGCAGGTAGAACGGACCCAGTGGGCATACCTCGCCGTGACCGACGACTCCCTCATCGGTCTCGACTCTTACGACCGTGCTGTCGAACACCTCCACCGACTTGCCGCCGGACCACTTGTAGCTGCCCTCGTGCAGCGGCAGGTCGACCTGGTAGGCGGCGATCCTGGTGATCTTCATCGTCGGACACTCCGTCGCTGGTATCTGGGGCAGGGCGCAACAGATATCTAGCATCGGTTCGCCGGTGACGCGACGGTAGTGCTATCTTGCGCGGAACTGCACCTAGAACCTGGAGAACAGGAATGCACGAGCCGACTACGACCCGGACACCATTCAGTATCGCTTGCACCGGTCGCTTGGCCGGATTCGTTCTGCTCGCCGCTGTGGCGTGCGCGGACCCGGCCGCCGACGGCCCGGACGGAATGTTCCGCGGCGGCCCAGACCACGCGGGCGTGTACGCCGGCGCGTTCGCCTCGGGGCACGGTCAGGTGGAGTGGGCTTTCCAGACCGGCGGCCCGGTTCGGGGGTCTCCGTTGATCGACGGCGACCTGGTTCTGGTGGGGAGCGGCGATGGGCGTCTCTACGCCATCGACCGAGCGAGCGGGGAAGAGCGCTGGCATTTCGAGGCCGGCGCCGCCGTGAACTCGTCGGTTGCTGTGCACGCTGGCCTGGTCTACTTCGGGGACCGGTCGAATGTCTTCTACGCGCTGGACCGTCGGACGGGACGCGAGCGCTGGCGCGTTGAGACGGGAGCCGACCATCCCTGGGACTGGGGTCACGAAGGTTGGGACTACTTCACGTCTTCGCCGGCGATCGCCGGTGACCTGATGGTGGTGGGCTCGGGGGATGGCAGCGTCTACGGGTTCGACGCCGCATCCGGAACCGAACGCTGGCGTGTGTCGACGGGTGGCCGGGTCCGGTCGTCACCGGCGATCGCGAACGGCGTTGCCTACGTCGGGAGTGCGGACGGTATTCTCTATGCTATCGATCTGGAGACCGGGGAACTTCGGTGGAGCTTCGAGACCGAGGGTGCTTCGTTCAACTCGGCCGAGTTCGGTTTCGATCGCAAGACCATACAGTCGTCGCCCGCGGTGGCCGGGGGCAGAGTCTTCTTTGGCTCGCGCGACGGGAAGTTCTACGCGTTGGACACTTCGACCGGGGAGCTCGCCTGGCGCTTCGACCACTCGACGCCGTGGGTGGTCTCGTCCCCCGCCATCTATCAAGGTGCGGCGATCGTCGGGACCTCGGACGGACTCTTCCTACACGCGATGGACGTCGAGACGGGCGGCGAGCTCTGGAGGTATGAGACCGGGGACCGCGTCTTCAGTTCGCCGGCCGTCTCGGGAGGCATCGTCTACGTCGGCGTCCATTCCGGCCGTTTTCTCGCCCTGGACGCGGCCGGGGGAGCCTTGGAGTGGGAGCTCAGGTTCGGCGGCGCGGTCATGTCGTCACCGGTCGTCCACCAGGGCCGCGCCTATTTCGGCTGCGATGACGGGTCGGTCTATGCGGTTCGACTGGAAGACGGGCCGGCGCCGCGCCGCGCCGTGTACTGGGACCCCGAGCGTACTGGCTGGAACACGTTTGCCGGCCACGAAGGTGTGCGTGACTTCTTCGAATCCCGGGGCTACGAGGTGCTCGACCGGTTCCAACTCGCGCGGTTCATGGAAGTATCTAACGGAGAAAGCGGTCGTAGCGTGGTCGTGTTCGCGATGGACGACCTACCGGCGACGGTCACGGCAGTCCCGGCGGATACGGTGTTGGCCAGACGCTACCTCGATTCGGGGGGCAAGATCGTCTGGTTGGGGCTGCCGCCGCTCAGCCTCGAGCGGGACGCCGATGGGAATATCACAGCGTTCAACCGCGACGGCCCGCGGACGCTACTGGGAGTGGACCATTATCGGTACGACTTGGATCAGTACGCGGGCTACCCCACGGGTGATGGTGAGCGCTGGGGGTTCACCGATTGGTGGGTGAGCGTGTCGGGGGTCGATGTCGCCGAGGTCACGACGGCGCTCGCTCTGGACGAGAAGGGCGGCGCACCGGCCTGGGTGAAGGACTATGGTGGACCGGTCGGATCGGGCTTCGTGTCGCTGTGGGGAACGTACAGGCCGATGCCCGCGCGGTACTATGAACAGGTCAGACGCGTAGCCGAGTACGGACTCGGCATCGCCGCGGCCGAACGTTGAATATCAGGACCCTGAGATAGGTGAGAACCGAGATGGCTAGTCTATGGCAGGACGTGAAGTTGAGCCTACGGATGTTGCGCAGGAACCCGGGATTTGGGTTTATCGCCGTGCTGACGCTCGCGCTCGGCATCGGAGGGACCAGCGCGATCTTCTCTGTGGTAAACGGTGTGCTGCTGCGCCCCTTTCCATACGGCGATCCGGATCGGCTGGTTGTCGTCTGGGAGCGGAACCTGACCCGGGGCCTGCCGTACATGGTCGTTTCGCCGCCCAACTACGCCGACTGGCGTGACCAGAATAACGTGTTCGACGAGATGGGCGCGTTCAGCCGCCGACGCTACATCCTCGAGGGCGAGGCGGAGTCCAGCGTCGTGCGCGGTGCGACCGTGACCGCCGGGATGTTCTCTGTGGTCGGCGTCTCGCCGCTATTCGGCCGGCTCTTCAACGGCGAGGACGATCGTGAAGGCAGCGCCCGGGTTGTGCTGCTCAGCTATGGGAGTTGGCAGACCCGCTTCGGGGCGGATCCGAACGTTGTTGGCAGCTCGATCCGGCTGGGCGGAATACCTCACACCGTCGTCGGCGTGATGCCGCAGGGGTTCGAGTTCCCACCACCCATCGTACTGGAAGGTGCGATCCCCACCGAGGAGACGGAGCTCTGGGTGCCGTTCGCGATGGACATGGAAGGTGGCAACCGGTCGGCCCACTTCATGACGGTGATTGCCCGGCTCAAAAGCGGCGTCGATCTGAGTACCGCCGACGCGGAGATGAGCACCATCGCGCATCGCTTACAACAGGAGTACCCGTCGTCAAACGCCGGCTGGGACGTCACCCTGACGCCGCTTGACCGTCAGGTGCTGGGTGACGTCAGCGTTCAGTTGATGATCCTTCTCGGTGCCGTCGGTCTGGTACTGCTCATCGCCTGTGTCAACGTCGCCAACCTGCTGTTGGCCCGGGGCACGACACGGCTGAAGGAGTTCGCGCTGCGCGCATCGCTGGGCGCTGGGCGCGGCCGGCTGGTGCGGCAGCTGATTACAGAGAGCCTCGGTCTGTCGTTGATGGGCGGCCTCGCCGGCCTGGGCGTGGCACTCTGGGGAGCGAAGGCGCTGGCTAGGTTGGGCCCGCAGGATATTCCACGCCTGGAAGGTGTAGGCCTCGACGCCAGCGTGTTGGGCTTCACGGCGCTCGTCTCGCTGCTCACCGGCGTGCTGTTCGGTCTGGCGCCCGCATTTCAAGGTGCCTCGGAGAACTTGAGTCAGCGGTTGCGTGAGGCCGGGCGCGGACAGGCCGAGAGCCGGGGGAGCTCGCGCCTGCGATCGGCCCTCGTGGTCGCCGAGGTTGGCCTCTCACTGGTGCTGCTTGTCGGAGCAGGTCTACTGATTCAGAGCTTCGTTCGCCTCAGCGGAGTTGATACCGGATTCGACGCCAGAGACAGGCTGACACTCAGAATCGCGCCGCTGGAGTCACGTTACCCGGAGGACCCCCACCTCGTCGCGGCTTACACAGAGCTCGAACGACGGCTGAATTCGACTCCTGGCATCAGAGCGGCCGGGTTCATCAACAGTATCCCGTTGGCGGTCGACCGCGGCGGCACCTCCTTCACTAAGGAAGGTGAGACCGAGGTGCCGCCGAACGAGAACCGCTCGGTCAACTTCGCGGTCGTCACACCGACCTATTTCCAGGCGATGGGGGTCCGGTTGGTGAGTGGCCGGCAGTTCGGCGAAGCCGATGGCCCGCAGGTAGAGCCTGTCGTGATCGTGAACGATGCCTTCGTACGTGCGCACTTCCCCGATCAGGACCCGGTCGGGGTCCGGCTGGGAGTTCATGGGCAGGCTTTCCGAATCGTCGGTGTGGTAGGCGGCGTCCGCCACAACACTTTGCGGCACGACCCCAACCCCAGCATCTACGTGCCGTACGCGCAGATACCCTGGTCGAGGAGCATGTCGCTGGTCGTGCGCGGCGAGCGGGACGCCGCACTCGCTGCGGCGCGAGGAGTCATTCGGCAATTCGATCCGACGCTCCCCATCTACGATGTCAGGTCGATGGAGCAGATCCTCGGTGAGTCGCTGGCGCGCATGCGCTTCTCCACCACTCTGATGCTCGCCTTCGCGATCGTTGCTCTGCTACTTGCCGGCGTGGGCATCTACGGGGTCATCTCCTACTCGGTCAGCCGCCGCACCCAGGAGATCGGTGTGAGGTTGGCGATCGGCGCTGAACGGAGCGACGTGCTGCAGTTGGTGCTGGGGCAGGGCATGAGGCTCGTGGGCATCGGCATCCTGGCGGGAGTGGTGGCCGCGCTGGGATTGTCCCGATTTCTGGGAAGCCTGGTTTACGGCGTCGGCACGACGGATGTGTGGACCTTCGTAGGAGTCGCCCTGGTGCTGGTCGTCGCCGCCGTGCTGGCCTGCTACCTTCCGGCGCGGCGCGCGATGAGGGTCGATCCCGTCGAGGCGCTGCGCTACGAGTAGGAAACCGATCTAGGCAGAAGGGGGGGGCCATGAGCGGACGGATTCAGAAGCTGGAACGGGACCTGAAGTGGCTCAAGGCTTATGCCGCGATACTGACGTGCGTGCTCGTCTTCACCGCGCTCGCGCCGCTCGGCCAGTCTACGAGCGAGGATGGGATCATCCGCGTGCGGGGCCTGATCATCGAGGACGAGGAAGGGAGGGAGCGAATCCTGCTCGGGGCTCCGATTCCTGACGCTGCCAACCGTGTGCGCACCGACCTGGAGCGAGTCAGAGAGATCTGGGGGAGCCGCTTCGGCGAACGATACATGGAGTTCTACAAGGACTACCGGAACGACATGAACGGCCTCCTGATCCTTGACGCGAACGGCTTCGACCGGATCGCCGTTGGCGACCCGACTCCCGACCCGAACATCGGCAGGCGGATCGCGCCTGCCACGGGGATCGAGATCAACGATGAAGAGGGGTACGAACGGACCGGGTACGGATTGTTGAAGGTCGACGGCCTGTATCGGGTCGTGCTCGGCTTGGATTCTGACAGAGGGACAGAGGGACTGACGCTCTCGCTATTCGACGGGGGCAAGGTCGGGCTGTCGGTGTATGGAGAGCGCTCGCTGTTTCTCGGCACAGCACCTCCCGGTGCCATGACTGGGGTCTCCGGCGAATTCCACGGTCTGCGACTCGGGTCGGGCGACGAGGTGAGTTACGAGATCAACGCCGCAGCCGAGTCGGGAGCGGAGCAGTGACAGGCGGCTTGTGGCTCGCGAGAGGCGGTGCCCGCTAAAACACATTGAGGTACGAGCCGAACCCCGCCCGGCCAATCTCCGGCGTGAGTCAGCCTGACGGAGTGATTACGACACTACCAGCGACTCCAAATCAGGATGACACCGCAGGTGGAGAATTGGCCGTACTGGATAGGGGTTGCCATGCCCTGATAGACCTCGATGCCTCCCACTGTCGAAGGGGGAATCATGTCCAGGTCGAAGTCTCGACCCATCCGGAACCCGTCCAGGTAGATTGTCATCCGGCATCTGGGGCCGCCGCGACCCGTGACTCGTACGCCGCCGAAACCCCATTGAACCCTCACCCCAGGCGCTCGTCGCAGCACGTCTGAGAGGTAGAAGATCCCCGAGCGGTCGATTTCATCCGCGGTCCACTGCCACCCTCCCGGCTCGTAGCGGGCACGCCGGTAGAAACCTACCCGGTCGAGATACTGGGAGCGCACTTCGACGACGATGGGCTCCAGCTCGATAGGCTCTACGGCGAGCGCGATCTCGAGTGACGTCGTGTGGCCAGCCTGGACGCTGATCGGATCCCTACGGGGTGCATAACCGAGCATCTCCACGGACAGACTGAGCACCCCGACCGGCAGCTCTTGGATCGCAAAGTACCCCTGCTCATCGGTGAGCACCTGGCGGCCGGCCTGAACGACGTTCACGACGGCGCCCGCGATCGGCTGTCGCGTGCTTCGATCGATGACCGTACCCGAGATGTGACCTCGAGATGAGAAGTCGGGAAGCTGCCGGCGCAACGCCACCTCGAAGCTGCCGCTGCGCTCGACGGTGAAAGTGCCGTCCGCAGCCTCGTAGCCGACCCGGCGGATGTAGATCAGATATGTCCCGAGCGATATCGAGTCGATTACGAATACGCCTGCTGAGTTACTGACCCATCGTCGCCCGAGTTCTGGGATCGTCACCACCGTGTTGGGCAGCGGAGCCCCGCTGCTGTCGTCCACGATCGTGCCGACCACCCGGCACAGCTTCGCTTCTTCGATCTCTTGCGCACGGACAGGCAGGAAAAGGCCGGATATCGCTAGTGCAAGCAGAACAGCGGCGGGCAGCCTTGCCATTGTACAACCGCCTCCAGGCTGAGAGCAACCGCCTGAACGCGTCCCGTACCTACAAGTTCGCAGAAGTGAGGCAGCCTGGCAATCCTCGGCGACTCGCCGACTAGCGGCTCGCCAGGCCGCCGGCGATCTCGCCGCCGTCTATAACATAGGTCTGCCCGGTGATGTAGGCGGCTTCGTCGGAGGCTAGGAAGGCGAAGAGCGCGGCCACCTCCTCTGGCCGACCGTGGCGGCGGAGCGGGATCTTGCTGTTCACCTCTTCGATCATCTCGGGGGTGTACTCCGCCTCCTGCATCGGCGTCATGATGTAGCCCGGACAAACGGCGACGACCCGCACCTCGGGCGCCAGCTCCAGGGCCATCGACCGCGTCAGTTCCAGCACACCAGCCTTCGAGGCGTTGTAGTCGGCGTAGAACGGGTAGCCCATGATCGCGTTGGTGGAGCCCGTGTTGATGATCACGCCGGCACCCGCCGCCTTCATCCGCCGCGCCGCCTGCTGCGCCACGTAGAACACACCGTTCAGGTTCACGTCCATCACCTGACGCCACTCATCCGGCGTGATCTCGAGGAAGTCGTGTCGGATGCTGATGCCGGCGTTGTTGATCAGCACGTCGAGGCCGCCGAGTGTCTCGTCCAGCTCATCGAACGCGCCCGCGACCGCGCCGGGGTCCGAGACGTCGGCGCGAATGACGCCGGCCAGTTGCGGCAGCGTCTTTTTAATCCGCTCGCAACCGAGCTGATCCCGGTCGAGTACGACGACCTTCGCGCCCTCATCTAGGAAACGCTCCGCCGTCGCCGCTCCGATGCCGCTGGCGCCGCCGGTAATCAGGACACGCTTGCCATTCAAGCCGTTCACGTTCGCTCCTTATCCAGAGCCCGCCAGGCCGCCGCCGTCGACGACCAGCGATATGCCGGTCACCGCCGAGCCGGCGTCGCCGGCCAGGTAGAGGGCCGCCTGGGCGATGTCTTCGGGCTGCGCGATGCGGCCCAGCGGCCGCTCGGCTCCCTCGGCCAGGAACTGTTCGATCGGTTCGCCCAGCTGTTCCGCCTCCTGTCGCAGCATCGGCGTGTCGGTGTCGCCGGGACAGATGCAGTTGACTCGGATGTTCTGCGGCCCGTGGTCGAGCGCCATCGCCTTGGTCAGCAGGACCACGGCGCCCTTCGAGGCGCAATACGATGCCGCGTTCCGGCCGCCCGCCAGCCCCCAGCCCGAGCCCGTGTTGATTATCACGCCACCGCCCGCCTCTTGCATGACCGGGATGGCGTATTTGGACATGAGGTAGATCGACTTCACGTTCACCGCCATCACCTGGTCCCAATCGCGCTCGCTGAGCTCCAACACGCTGGCCCGGCGAATGATGCCGGCGTTGTTGAACAGGATGTCGAGGCCGCCCAGCGCATCGACGGTGCGTTCCACCGCACGCCGGCAGTCTTCCGCCGCGCTCACATCGCCGGCGATGAACAAGGCACGGCCGCTGCGCTGGACGATCTCCCGGGCGACCGATTCGCCGCCCGCCTCGTCCAGGTCCACGATCGCGACCGCCGCTCCGGCGCTCGCGAAGACCTTCGCCGTCGCGCGCCCGATCCCGGACGCGCCGCCGGTGATCAGTGCCACCTTCTCTTTCAGGACCTGTTCCATCTCCTTCGCTCCTAAGACTGGACTCCGGCACGGCCGACTAGGCGTAGCAGGACACCCTGTAGACTGCGGCCTCACGGTAGCCGGTGACAACCCTGTAGTAGCCGCACAGATACAAGTCTGTTTCGCTGTCTCCGGTGTCGACGAGAAGCGGCCTCCCTCGCAGGGAGGTCAACTTCTCGGGTGTGGCGACCACGATGATGTTCTCCTTGCCGACCCTCCTGATGACCTCGGGTGAGATCTGCTGGTTGCCCCTGCCGAGCAGGAATCCCTGGCCGCCCACCGGTGTGAGGATCAAGCTGCACTCGGCGTCGGCCGTCCCCTCGAGGATCTCGCGCTCGCTCATGTCCTTACCGATCTGTCTCCCGCCGCGCACCATATCGACTCCGAGCAAGCTGTTGTCGACGCCCAGCATCTCCATTAGCGGCCTGCATGTGCTTCCCGGACCGACTATGTAGCAACGGTCATCGGTCATCGACTCGATGAGTTCCGTGGCGATAGCCATCTGGACGGCCCGTTCATCGGGAGCGCTCGCCGCCTTGAGGCCCTGCAGGAGGCGTCTGCCGTCGGGGATCGCCATGTATCCGTACAGGCGCGCAGAGAGGATTTCCCGCCGATAATCCTCCTCGTTGATATCCATCACCTCCGCTTCCTTCACTCGCGTGATCTCGCCCGCGAGAAAGGATGCGGCGATCTGACCGGCCGCAGGCGGGCTGGAGGCGAAGACGGCGGAGTGGATCTTCACCCCTGCGGGGATCCCCAGGACGGTAACAGACGTACCGATGGCGCCACACAGATCCCTGGCGGTTCCGTCACCGCCTGCGAACAGCAGTAGATCGACGCCTCGATCCGCCATCTGGCGAGCGGCTCTCGCAGTGTCATTCGGAGTCGTTCTGGGAGACGAGCCGGATCCTATCACCTGCGGCTCCAGCCCGCATTCAGCTGCGGGCGCTTCGCCCATGACGTTACTGAAGGTGAGAAGCACAAACTTGTCGCTATGTGGGATGAGCGCCGCCAATGCCCGTGCGGCTCGCTTGTGAGCCTGGGGACGGGCACCGAGTTGCTCGGCCCGCTCGAGTATCTCGGGACCGTCTGTGCCCTTGAGGCCGACGCTGCCACCCATGCCGGCCACGGGGTTGACGATGAGGCCCAGTGTCTTCATTGGGCGGTCTGTTAGCTATCCCCGGATCTTCGCCGCGGCCTCGCCGTGCTTCTTGAGATAGGCCCGCCAGGTCACGGCCCACTTTTCCGGATCATCGAAACTGCTTTCGTCGATCTTGTGCACGACGCTGTTGTGCGGCGCGCGCTTGACGGTTTCCGGCTCGGTCTTCGCCTCCTGCACCACGTGCCGCAGTCCGTCCAGGTACTCGTCCAGCTCCTCCTTGGAATAGGACTCGGTGGGCTCGATGGTGAACGGCTGTGGCACGACGAACGGATGGTGGCTCTGCCACAGGTGGAGACCGAAGTCGGCCAGGCGCAGCGTCACGTCATGGGTGTCCACGCCTGTCTCCTCGTAGAGCTTCTCCCAGGAGTAGCGCACCTGTTCGATCCGTCTCTTGCCGCCCGTATATGGTGAGGTGGCGCCGTCTATCTCCGTGATCTTCTTTAGCAAGTAGTTGTTATTGAGGACGGCGATCCTTGCGGCTTCTTTGAGCCCTTCCGCTCCCATACTGAGGATCCAGGCGTAGGCTTTTAGTATCACCGAAAAGGCTCCCCAGAAACTCCGTACTTTGCCGATCGAGTGGGGAACGTCGTAATCGAAGTAGTACCTGTCGCCATCGAGGCCTAC
>JABAOC010003058.1_pt3 | contig 23682 bp, 27 predicted proteins | sample 7062161 | NCBI WGS metagenome assembly JABAOC01 (sample SAMN14538625, study PRJNA623070) | marine sediment metagenome | biome: marine biome [ENVO:00000428]; feature: marine pelagic biome [ENVO:01000023]; material: deep marine sediment [ENVO:00002113] | place: India: Gulf of Khambhat ... | reverse complement strand
TTTCGCAGCTTGTCACGTCCTTCCTCAGCGTTCAAGCCGAGCTATCCACCAGACGGCGTGGCATGTCAAGCTTTTTTGGCGTGTAGGTGGTTAGGTGTTTGTTTAGTGTAGGTTTGTTGGCTGTTTGGGCTTGCTTCCTATGTGGTGTTCATCGTGAGCATAGATGCCCATGTTCATGGCTCACTTACATTCTTCACTTTGCAATCACGGGATTGAAAGTTGCATCTACCTTTTTTGGCTTGTGTACTCGCCAAATTATTTTAGAGGCGGAGTTTCGGGATATAAGGATTACTGTGTGGCTTGTGGTTGCTTGCTGCTATTGCCTTATCTGTTTCTTGATGGTTTTTTACACGTTTCTGCAAATTTCTCCGCCCACTGTATACTTGGAAGTCACGAGATAAAAAAGTTCGGTTAGGATCAGGCTTTTTTTCGATTTGTTTATGTAAGGGTGAAATATTCCTTTTGTAGGGATAGCTTATGGTAGTTGATGAAAGAGTTACGATGACTCATGGTGCTGGTGGTGCCGTGATGGGAAAATTGATTGAAAGATGTGTTCTGCCTCATCTTGGAGGGTATCAGGCGGAAGTTGGTCTGGATATGTTGGATGATGCAGCCGTAGTGGATGGTGTGGTGTTTAAGAGTGATTCCCATGCGGTCAGTCCTATCTTTTTTCCTGGTGGAGATATTGGGCGGTTGGCCGTGGCTGGAACGGTGAATGATCTAGCTGTCTTAGGGGCTGAACCTATGGCTTTGGCGTGTGGGCTTGTACTTGAGGAGGGGTTGGCTTTTGATGATTTAGACAAAGTTTTGGCGAGCATGGAAGCTACTTGTGAGGAGGCCGAGGTCTTTGTAGTAACTGGGGATACAAAGGTTGTGGAGAAAGGAAGTCTAGGCGGGTTGGTTGTGAATATGAGCGGCGTTGGAAGGGGTAGCAAGATTTTGGATCATAATCTTGCTGTAGTGAAAAACCTCAGAAGCAGTTTTCATTCACGTTGGATCTTGGATAGGAATTTGCAGGCGGGTGACAAGGTTATTTTGTCTGGCACGATTGGAGATCATGGGATGGCTGTCTTGTCCGCACAGGAAGGCTTGGCCTTTGGCAGCAATATCGTATCGGACGTTAAACCATTAAATCACATGATTGAGCAAGTGTTGGAGGTTGGAGGTGTCGTCTCTATGAAGGATCCGACGCGTGGTGGGTTGGCGAACGCTTTAAATGAATGGAGTCAAAAAGCCAAATTAGGTGTTCTAGTTGATGAAGAAAGGATTCCCATACGCAACGATGTTAAGGTGGCCTGTGAAATGCTAGGGATCGATCCGTTGGAGGTTGGGAATGAAGGAAAGGTGATCATCGGGGTGCTTAAGGAAATGGCTGAAGAGGTTTTGGAAGCTTTAAGAGACAGCAGGGAGGGGAAGGACGCTGTGATTATTGGTGAGGCTACAGACGAGTTTGATTTGGTGGCAATGAAAACAGTAGTGGGAGGTAAACGCATTCTACCCATGCCTGTGGGTGACCCTGTGCCAAGAATATGTTAGAAAAACGGATTTTTTCCGCAATTCTCAAAAGAAAAACCAAGTGGAAATTTATGTTATTACTGACCGGCAGCTATTCAGCACAGCGTTTATCAAAAGGGGGTGGAAGATGTGCTGAGAATCCCATCTCGCTTATTTTCGGAGGTAGGGTTAGGAGACGTGTATTATGTTGTCTCCTCTACATATCGCATGTCGGACGGAGAGGAATCAGTTTCGATTCTTTATCTCTATCTCCATAGGTCTGGAACTTTAGCTGCCTTAACCACCTTCCACTTTCCGAAAAAATCCTTCTTATAAAAATGATACAATCCACAGCGTGTACACTGCAAAATACGTCGCCCTTTCTTCAAATCCAACATATACAACTCCAAAACCTCACCACAATCAATACACTTACCTGTATGCTTCCGCCGCTCCTCCTCACCAAAAAAACCCACACCCACAAACATCACATCAGACTAACATTTTCCATCCCACACCATATAAACATTCTACAAATCTGCCCTATTTTGAAAGACTACTTGCGGAATCTGAAGCAGCTAAGAAACCAAAGATATTTGCAGAATAAGAGAAATGATGCACTTAGCCAATGCAGCATTCTTCCACCCGCAGGTTCGACTCACATGTGCGTTATAGTATTGCAAACTTGTTTCGTTGTCTAAAACTTTTTTAGAATTGTCTTGTCACGCTCACTCACATACATGACAGTTTTCTGGAAGTCCCGCCGAAGTACGATGTAAGTCACAAACTACTTCTCGCTTCCTTAACGCTTCGCAAAGGTCGCAAAATATCCCTATTGTATCTATGGTTGCAAGTTCCGATTTGGCAATGCCTGAAGCAACTCTGCTGACAACCAGTTTGATTGAAGGTGAGGATTCTATCTGTTTTAGTTGTTTCACACCTCTCTTTGAGCCTAAGTATTGACTAACGGCAGCTTGGGTTGTTCCAAGCTCTTTTGCGGCATCAACCTGAGAAAAGCCGTATTCCTCAACAAGCTCTTTAGCAACTAATGAACGGAACGCTGGTAAGACAAGGCGCACAACGGTTTCACAGGGAGGTCGCATGTTCACATCAAGATTCATAACGCTGTTATAGGTAAAAAATGTTCCCTTGAACAACACGGAAAAAGCTGAGTAATGTTCTTCAACAACCCTACTCAGTCTAAAGTTTGCCGAAGCCTAGCTGGCGCGAACAAATGTAAAACAGAAAATCCACACAGAAGACGGCAAACTTGATATTCAACCCATCCCTACTAAGCAAAGCCAAGGCGATGGGCGAGATGACACGTCAAGACCGAAAACGCCTAATATTCTACTGGACTGCCCCAAAGAACCTTCTAGCTATTCTCCTCTTCATCATTCTCACTGTCATAATACAATACACATTCATTGCCTCTACTATACCTACAAGAAGACACGATTCGACTACATTCACCTTGCCTGCCATCAACATCACAATAAGTCTCCTTCGCCACATTATCCCCATTTCAGTAATGGTTGCCCTCACAACAAGCTTTACTCACCTCACTACCCACATTGCTACAGTCCCTCGAAAAACCGCGACCTCGAGGAAAACTCCTCCACGTAAAGCCCGGCGAAAACCCCAGCACTTGAAACCCCTACGCAAATTCTATAAGAAAGTGCATAATAGCGCACGAAAAATCAAAAACAAGATTCTAAAGACCCCGGCGATATCGAGAATTCAACGCAGAGTGGCCCTAGCAAGAGCCCTCATAAAGAGCGCCATAGCGATCTTAGCCTCTTTCACGATAATCCTCCTTCTGATCGCCGTCGCAGCCTACCCCAAACTCGTCCCCACCGCCACTATCAACTTCTATCAATGGAACGACGTTTTCCTCACCTTCGTCGTCGCCACAACAAAAGCTGCTGAAACCGCTGCAAACAATATCGCACCTATAGGTATAGTTGCAGCTGCAATCCATAACGCGTTAATCAGTGTAGCACCCACCTTTCGCAACGTTCTTGAAGGAACAGCGTCTGCCATAACGAAAGGTCTTGTCACTTTAAATCCAACTGAGAAATACCTGATAATACAAAATGCCTCCGCTTGGACGGTGGCTATTGCAGCGCTTCTCTACAGTCAATACGCCAAGGCAAGGCGCTACAGACGGTAACTAAACATGCCAGAAAGACCAAGATTCGGCCCAGCAGGTATTCCTAGCTGGTTTAAAGAACTAAAGGCTCCTACCAGTGAACTGCCATATTTTCTAAAAGAGGAAAGACTTGATGCCTTGGAATATGAAGCAGTACGATGGGGACAAAGGCCTGGAATAAGAAAGGAACAGGCAGAAAAGCTGGGAGCCAATGCGGAGAGATATGACGTTTGGTTAACAGTTCACGGGTCATATTACATAAACCTCCTCGGCAACAGCGAGATTCTCAACGCAAGCAAGAGACGTTTGATTGCCTGTGGTACAGCCGCCAAATGGATGAAGGCCCACACCGTTGTTTTTCATCTAGGCTACTACAGTCAAAAACAGTCTCATAAGAAAGACCTACAAGATTGTATAAATGTGCTAAAGGAAATTTCAGAGACTATGCAATCGATGGGCATGAAAACCAACCTTGGACCTGAAACATCTGGCAAGCTCGTCCAACTTGGAAGTTTAGAAGAGATCTTAACCATCTGCGAAAACGTGGAGCAGACTCAACCAGTCATCGATTGGGCGCATCTACATGCAAGATACAGAGGTAGCCTAATGACCACTTATGATTTCCAGCAAGTCATAGAAAAGATTGAAAATCGTCTTGGGACTACTGTAGCCAGAAACCTTCACTCTCACTTTTCTTCAGTTGAATACACTTTTCGAGGAGAAAGACGTCACCATCCACTAATGACTGAAGGGTATGGCCCAAAATTCGAGCCACTTGCGGAGGCCATAGCAAGTCTCAGTCTAAAACCAGTCATAATAAGCGAGAGCCCTCTTCCTGATGAAGATGCCAAAAAAATGCGTGATATCGTCTATCGAAAAATTAAGGAACTAACCATTCTACGATAAGTTTTTCTGTGACGCTCATTTCCCAATGATGTGGTGTGTTTAGTTGATTCGACTTACGGGCTTTCAAGAGCTTACACCAATCGACGAGGCCTTGGACAAGTTCTTTAGAAAGCTTCAACCAAAAAAACTAGGCACTGTTCCCGTTCCGGTAAAAGAGGCTTTGAAAAGAGTCACAGCTAAGGATATCATTGCAGAGCGAAGCATACCCCCCTTTGACCGTTCAGCTGTAGATGGATACGCCCTTAAAGCAGAAAACACAGTTGAGGCCTCACAATTCAAACCCAAAACTCTACGTCTTGTCACAAAAGACAGCGTAAGGAAGGGAGAGGCAAAGGAGATATGGACAGGGAACGCCCTTCCAAAAGGCTCAGACGCTGTAGTAATGTTAGAACACACTGAGAAGGCAAATTGTGAGATAAAGGTTCTTATCTCATTGAATCCTGGCGCAAACGTTTCGAAGAGAGGTGAGGACTTGATGAAAGGCGAAGTTGTGGTGGGAGAGGGAGTGAAGCTGAGACCACAGCATTTAGGCCTACTGGCTTCGATGGGAATAGAGGAGGTTGAAACTGCGGGAAGGCCAAAGGTCGCATTGTTGGCCACAGGCGACGAGTTAGTTTCTCTAGGCGAGAAGTTGGAGCCAAATCAGATCATTGAAATCAACAGCATAATCTTGTCTGGAATGTGTACTGAACTAGGAGCAGAGGCTTTCAGTCTCGGAATTGCGAAAGACAACGAGAAAGAGATTGAAGAGAAGATTCGCGCGGGCTTAGGAAAGGCAGATGCAGTAATCACCACTGGTGGAACAAGCGTTGGCGCTCACGATTTAGTGCCAAAGGTTATTGCACAAATCGAGCCTCATAGCATCGTCGCTCATGGGATAGCCATGCGCCCAGGGATGCCCACAGCCCTCGCGGTTGTTCAGAGAAAGCCAGTAATCATCTTGTCTGGAAACCCAGTAGCCGCAGCAGTAGGATTTGAGGTTTTCGCGCGGCCGCTTATCCAGAAGCTACAAGGATCGAAGAGTGATACGAGAGTTAAGGTGAAGGCTAAAATGGCAAGGAGAGTTGTAGGTGTTTTGGGGCGCCATGTCTTTCTACGGGTAAAAGTTATAGAGAAAGGAGGCGAGTTCGTTGCTGATCCCGTTCGCATTAAGGGCTCAGGCATAATCACAACAATGACAAAAGCAAACGGCTACGTAATCATCCCTAAGGATAGAGAAGGTTTAAAAGAAAACGAGCTAGTCACTGTTCATCTTTTCGATGTTATACTTGAGAGGTAGGACATGTTTAGGAAACTGCTGAGTCTAAGTGAAGCGAAAAGGAAGATCGAAGAAGCATTCTATCCGAAGACTCTTGGAATTGACGAGGTTCCCTTGTTAAAAGCTGTCGGACGCGTATTAGCGGAAGATGTAGTTTCGCCGGTTAACGTTCCTCCTTTCCACCGTTCAACTGTAGATGGTTACGCAGTTAAGGCTGAAGATACGTTTAGCGCTGAGGAGGACAACCCGGCGATATTAGAGCGAATGGGACGTGTAAATGTGGGGGAGATATCTGGTCTAGCTGTGGAAGAAGGCAGTGCAGTAGAGATCGTGACTGGTGCGCCCTTACCTGCTAACGCTGATGCAGTTGTCATGATTGAAAATACTACACAAAAAAATGGAGAGATATTTGTCTATAAATCCGTGGTAAAAGACGAAAACGTCATGACTATGGGCTCGGACATACAGAAAGAGGAAACTGTATTGGAGCATGGAATTGTTCTGTCTTCTCGTGAGGTCGGGGTGCTAGCTGCTTTAGGGTTTGCACAAGTAAACGTGTTCAAGCGACCCAAAGTTGCAATCGTGTCTACAGGAGCAGAAATCGTAGAACCAGGAACCCCCTTATCCTCAGGAAAAATCTATGATATAAACAGCTACACCTTAAGTGCTGCAGTCTCAGAAAGCGGTGGAGATACGGTCATCTTTGGAATCGTTCAAGATGATGATGAAAAACTATTGAGGAAAACACTGAAGAAGGCCATGGAGTCAGCAGACCTTGTGATAACCTCTGGTGGAGTCTCTGTTGGACCCAAAGATATTGTCCCACAAATAGTGGACGAACTTGGAGAACCTGGCCTACTGGTTCACGGTGTAGCTGTCAAGCCGGGAAAGCCTGTTGCAGTCGCAATTGTCAATGGAAAGCCAATCTTTTCCCTTCCCGGGCATCCTACTTCCTCACTTCTGATGTTCCACCTAATCGTTCGCCCAACACTTCTTAAGCTAGCTGGAAAAAAGCAGAAACATCATACCACTGTAAAAGCTATCACTGCTGAAAAGCTATTTTCGGCCAGGGGAAGACGAACTTTCATCACTGTTACCCTTTCTCCCGACAATGTAGATGGATGGCTAGCCATTCCAGTTCCAACAGGACAATCAGGAGCCATCACAACGTTGGCCAAAGCAGACGGTTACGTAGAATTAAAGGAAACCCAGCAATTTGTCGAGTCAGGGAAAGAAGTCACTGTTTTTCTCTTTGGAGTATAGAAGAGTAATAGAGGGCTTTTACGTTAGATTCTTTCTCTTTGCTGCGATATACAACGTTGCTGTCCAAGTAAGTATCAAATACATCATCCAGGTGAGGACAGAGAATAAGTTGGTTATGTCAGGGTTTGCTACATAGATAGTCCAGAAAGCATTAAGCATGAAGGCTATATGGGTTGTAGCGATGAAAAATATGGCGACAACAAGCCAAAGGGTCCAGTTTTGCAGTCGATAAAGTCCAAACGCAGCGATCAAACTTAAGACCGCTATCAAAGCTACGTGGAAGAGGTTTTGTCCGTATATCCCTAGAATGACAAAGTTCAAGACACCGACCATTAAGTAGAAGAGTGCGAAAAAGAAAGTGCCTTTATACTTCGCTCCCAATCTCGACAGCAAACCCATGTCCAAGACCCTCTGTTGGACTAACGCTATATACCGTCGAGTAATAAATCTGTTTCTCTACAAATCTCGCAAACTTCATTTGACCCTCGGAAGAATCATTCCATTGATGATCCCCCGGGTTTTTCTGCCTCAGGTGTGCACGGTGAATAATTGGCGAAGTCATGGAGTTTTGGAAGACTAAAGATCATAGATTCTCTTTGCTCATCAAAAAGTATCCAATAAATATTGTTTTAGCGTTTGGAAAACTCTTGCCTCCTCCTCTATCAGTCTTTCTGCCTTCATAGTATCTACTTCCAATGTTTCGCTAACAAAAGCTGCAACCCTTCCAATCCAAAGTATTCTCAAACCATCTAGAAGACTTTCTTTCTTAAACTTCTTTTTTCTTCCAAAACTTGCAATAAATGAGTAGACCGTTTTAGCCCAAGTTTCTGATAGAAACGAAAAGCCCACGTTATCCGCTTGTTTCAGTTCTTCGAATTCCTTGTAAAGGTCATTGGTCAAGATTGAGCGGTACAACCGTTTGTTTTCGTCAAAACAAGCCTTATACGTCCTTATGAGATTTTGAAGATCAACATGTATTGATTCCGGCATAGTCGAGGATGTTTCTTCACCAGTAATCTCCACCTTTTGACGCCCATGGATTCCCCTCCATGCTTGCTCATAGCTTCCAATACAAGTGCACAATGATCCGACTACTTGTCTAAACATAGGCGCCAAATGCCTGGATGGATCTTTTGCCTCGTGAACTTTTGATCCTAAGAACGCTTGTTTTACATGGAATTTCTTAGCTAAGGCGGTGTGCGTTTCGAATATGTCTATTCCAAAACGTCGAACGTAAGTAGTTTGCCACAAGACAGAGTCTAAAAGCTCCTCAACAAGTTTCATTGAAAGACCGAAATCCCCTCCTATGGGTTGTCTAATTTCTTTCCCATAGAGGCTAGAAGTGACTGGGTAACAAAGGAAGTTCGTAATCGTGCCATCATACTTATGTCTAATATAGAAAGGTGTCACGAATCCTGTTCCTTTTAGCGTAGGAGAAATCAACAATCTGATCCATTCCGGAGTTATGCTTCGCAAATCGGAATCAACGAGGGCAACTGTATCGGCTTGTAGAGATCTCGCAGCTTCAAAAATGGCTTTTACTGCAGAGCCTTTTCCGGAGACACCTACATAAGTGGCGGGAATGACTGTGGTCTTGAACGGGAGGCGGGCTGCCTTAACTGTCGCTAGAGTTCCATCTGTTGAATTCCCATCTGAGACAAAGATCACGGATTTCATTTCTGGAAAATAAGTTTCGAGTCCCATTGCAGCTTGATACACAACGTAGTTGATTGTGTGGGCGTTGTTGTAGGATGGAATCCCCACCAAGAGATCAGCGTTCTTGATTTTTTGAATGTCTTTCCAAGCTTGTGGTGACAATGCGGAACTGCCGAGTTTCTTCATGACCGAACGCCTCGCAGGAGCAATTGTAGCGTGGATTTACACCTAATCTGTTAAATATTTTTTTATACTATTCACATCTCACTAACGCAAATCTTAAGTCAAAGCTAAGAGGCCATTCGGATTGTCTAAAGTAGGTATTGTTCACTACACGGCGCCACCGAGGAAGATCGCAGGAGTAGAGGTAGTCATAGACTATCATTCGAGGATTCTAGTCAAACAAGGTTACAAAATCCGCCTCATTTACGGGAAAGGCGGAGGATTGGATTATGACGACCTAGAGGAACGGGAGGTCCCGCTGCTTTCACCGGATAACCCTCGAGTTCAAAATGTACAGAAAGAGATACTTGACAAACACAAGAGAACCAAGGAATTTGAGAAACTGAAAGACGACATAAAGCATAGATTACGAAAGCTCCTTTCAAATCTCAACACTTGCATAGTCCATAATATTCCTTCTATGCCATTCAATTTCGCGGCAACTGCTGCCATCAACGAACTCACAGACGATTTAAAAACCCGTTTTGTTTTCTGGCTTCACGACACGGTTCTAGTAAGAGAGGAATGGAGAGATTCTTTTGGCAAATTTCCTCTGACATTGCTCCATCACAAAAACAAAAAGATACGGTTCATAACACCGACATCCTTTAGAGCAAAACAGTTCGCTGAACTAAAAAGACCCTACAAGATTCGTGAAATGAAAGTAATTCCTAATGGCGTTAGCGTAGAGGAATACTTGAAGATAGATGAAACCACTAAACAGTTGATGAGGCGTCTTGGCCTTTCGTTTAACGATTTCATCGTAGTCACGCCGGTAAGAGTGTTACCACGAAAGAACATCGAACTGGCGCTTTATGTAATCGACGAGTTATCTCACATTTCTGGAAAAAGAAAGATAAACCTGCTCATCACGGGCCCCCCTGGTGATGATCCCGAATCGGTTGCTTATGAGACTAAACTCAGAAGCATTATGAAAATGCGCAGATTGCAAGAGAATGTCATATTCTGCCATGATCTGATCAGTTTCAAGAGGCAGTTTTCCAATAACAAGATAGTCAAATGGAGCGTCGCAGACGTTTATAACATAGCTGATCTTATCCTTGTTCCAAGCAAAGAAGAAGGTTTTGGGCTTCCAGTGATAGAAGCTGGCGCAGCTAGAAAACCAATTTTCTGCTCAAGAATCCCACCTTTTCAGGAATTGATCAGAGAGGACATTGAGGGTTACATGTTCGATTTGAAAAATCCTCCTGAGGATATTGCCTTTAGGATATATCGGATGATGTTGGAGAATACCGTTGACAACAATTTTGATCAGATAGTGGAGAAGTATGACTGGGAATCCATAGTTCTCAAAAAGGTGGTACCACTGCTTTAAAGACGATGTTTATTGCCTGAGGCAGTCTCAGTGAAGATCTCTGTGGTTATACCTACTTATTGGACTTCTACCAATGCGATAATCAAACATGGAACTCCAGACGCCATTTATGACCACCCTACCCCCCTTGAATCAGATGGTACTCTGCCACGATTGTTAGACAGCCTAAAACACACAGACCTGCCAGGAGACTCTACAACAATCATTGTAATAGTTGCTGTGACCCATAAAACTCTGGAGCAAGATGCAGAAGAGAAAACCAAGGAAATCATAAGCAACTACAAGGACTGTTTTGATATCAAGCAGTTTTTCCCATCCACACTGAAAAAGATGTATGTTACGAAAGAAAACATAGGTCAACTCCTCAGCCTTTACGGTTACTCTAATGTTCGTAACGCGGGTTTAGCTGCAGGACAGATTTTGAAGTCAGACATCATCATATTCTTAGATGACGATACGATCGTCAATGATCAAAGATACTTCCGAAAAGTGCAAAAACATGTTGGAAAGACTATAGGCAGCAAATTGCTTGGAGGCGTAGCAGGGTACTACACAAACGAATGGGGCAATTATTACCTTCGCGTTGACCCAGAAGCATGGTGGAAACTCTGCTGGCCGAAAGAAAAGAAGATGAATGAATCCTTCAAGGTTATAAACAGCATGCACCGATTAACAGAAACAACTTTTGCTTTTGGCGGCAACATGGTTCTACACTGGAAAATGTTCGAAAGAGTCCCTTTCGATCCTTCAATAACTCGCGGAGAAGACATGGACTTACTCGTGAATGCTAAGATGTTTGGTTTCAAATTCATGTTGGATACAAAGTTAAGAGTTCTTCATCTCCCAGGAGAAGGGAAGAGATTGTGGTCGGAGATGAGGCAAGACTTGCGTAGATTTGTCTACATGAGGGAAAAAATGCTTTCTCAGAAAAGTGTGAAAGACATCGAACATGTCTCCATAGATTCACTGAAGCCATATCCTGGCTTTTTTTTGGGTTTTGGAGCTTGCTTCAAATTTGTGACATCGAGTGTGTTGAACAGTTTCCACTCTTTACTCAGAAGAGATATAGAAAACTTCAGCGAGTTTTCACGTAATATTAGAGAGATTCGGTCAGCAGTTAGATTCGCCAAGAAACATTCCTTGAATTACTTCAAATTCCAGAAAAAATGGGCAACTCACATACCGAAGATTAGAGGTCACAGAGATTTGGGAAAAATTCTGAGTTCGTGTTAATATCTATTAGCTTCTACATGGTCAAAAGGTCACAATCTCTCAATCTGGACCACGTGCTTTGATTGCTTCGTCTCCTAAGCATCTCTTTGAGAACAAAGAAGTTTCTAGTTCTCTCGTTTATTCTTCTCCAAGAAGGAAGAGTGAAAAAACCGGTCCTCTTTTCCTTCGACCTTCCCGACAAAACTTCTTCAACAACCTTTTTGAGTAGTTCTGCCTTCTCATGATCACTCTCTCTTGAGTAGACCAAGTTTTTTTCGGTTTTCCTCAAGGAAGAGGCAATCTTTTCGTACTCACGTATAAGGCTGTCTACATGCTTTTTGTACGAAAAGCTCAGCTGTTTCTTTTCCTCATTTGTCAAGGGCTTGCCCAGCTTCTCGTCAACTACTCTGAGAACTGAATCTACTATTTGATAAGCCATAGGTTCCAGGGTTTCGAATCGCTTCCCAATATGTCGATAAATGCCCAAATCTAACTGAGCCATCGATGAAGGCCCAATCAAATCGTAAGTTTGAAACAGTAAAGAGGTTTCTATTGCATAGGTATTCGGGAAATCTATTTGCTCCATTATGTCGCGGGAAACCGCAAACTCTCCTGCCAAGGGATACTTTGTGCTTTCGAGACCAAGATAAAGTTTAAAAGTCTCAGCAACCGACTTCAAAAGTGGAACCGTGAGAAGACGGCAGATGCGCCCCCCAAGAACAGGAACCTGAGAATCGGTTTTTGTGACAGTTATCCTAGTGTAATAAGCTTTGACAAGTTTTATTGCTGCTTCCTCAACATTCCAAGAGTATATTATAGGGTGGCAAAGTGCAGTAACGAATTCCTTTTTAAAACCGATAATGTCTGCATCAACAAAACATAGCAAGTCGCCTCGTGCAATAGGGATGGAAAGCCAGATTCCGGCTCCCTTGCCCGGAAGTACACCGAAATAGCCAGTAGCACCAAATACACCGTACTTCGCAAACAGTTTCGATAGGTTCTCGTCAAATTGGTGAACAACTTTCAAGAAGAAATCTATAAGTCCTCTTTTAGCTTTTTCATTTTGACTTCTATACTTGTTAAGCAAGTCAACCTGTTCCTTGAAAAGCCCGAGTTCTTCATAAGCAATTCTCACCACGTCCTGCAGCACGCTAAAATCAGCTTTTCCTTCTTCGTCTCGTGTAGCACCCATAATGATTATTTCATCAAGATAACCAGCGTCGACTAACTCGCTGCACTGGGCCAATATTCGATGCAGAGTATCTTCTTCAATTTCAAGAATACCTTCAGGCTCAAACTTCGTGGGAATAATGAGAGAAATAGAGGATGGTGAAGTCAATCCACCTTCGTCTAACACTGAAGTGTTAAATTTCTCTTTTATGCATTCATCAAATTCAAATCTTTGATAATCACCTAAATCTAGTACTGCGCTTTCTTTCGAAAACATTTCTATCCTTCACATTAATAGCAAGCCTATCTAAAAAGCTTTAACCGCTTCATTGCCCATGCTTTCAGAGCCTTTCTCATCCATGATGTTGAAGTATAAGGGCTATCTGGAAGACTTTTGCATCCTGAGATGGGCGAATTCTAAATATATTACCCTGCAGTAAATCTTCCCCAACAAAACAGAAGCGATCTGTACCCCTTGAAGATTGGAGCACAACACATTGCATTTCAGAGCCCTTGCTCCCGTTAGAATGCAAAAATTGCGAGCATTGATACTAGATGAAACTGTTGACGAGGTTCTCAGAGCCGTTCAGTCAAAGGGGAACGTTCACATAGTTGATATAAATAGAACTTTACCGCAATGGGAAAATCTTGCTCAATCATATATGACTGAACAGGAAACTCGTCGATGGCGAAGTGTACTCAACCGCATTAACAGGGTCCTTAGCAATCTTGGGTTAAAAAAGGAATTAGGTCTCATAGAACAGCTTTTTAAACCGAGAGGGAGGGCTCTGATAGAAGTTGACGCTGCAGAGGAAATGGAGCTCTTAAGCACCGCTGAAGATAAAGTGAGTTCGGTAGAAAGGGAAGTCGAAGAGAACATAGAGAAGTTTCAGATTGTTAGAGAGCTTCTCTGGGAGCTACGCAATGCAAAAACTGACATTGAAGAGCTCCGATCCACTGAACGATTATACATTAAGTTTGGCAAGTTGGCAAATGAGAAAATACAATTATTAGAAAACGAGCTAAGAAGCAGGGTGAGATATGTCTCGATTTATACAGAGGGGAAAAAGAGAACGCGCTTTGTCGCTCTGGTTTCCCTATGTAGGTTTTCAGAGGAAATAGAGAAAATCATAAGCAATTACAGGTTTCAAGAGATTTCTTTTCCAAAAGAGATTTCTGGGACTCCAAATAGTTGTTTGAGATTTTTAGAGTCCCAGTCCAGTAACATCTTGAAGAAATACGAAAGGCAAATGCTTTGTTTGCACGATGCAGTTCTGGCGAAAATTGAAAGATTGAAGATCAAAGAAAGACTCGGAAAAACGAAAAGAATTTTCGTCTTAGAAGCATGGATTCCAGAGGAAGAGAAACAGGATATTAAGTCTGTTATCGACGAGGCATCTGAAGGGTACGCTACGATGGTTGTTTCCCCTCCTGATGAGCCACAATCTGAAATCCCAACTCTTCTCAAGGATAGAAATGTGATAGGGTCGTTCAGAATGCTCACTGAAATGTACGGAGTGCCACTTTACAATGAGATTGACCCTACTCCTTTTCTCGCCATTTTCTTCACTTTCTTTGTCGGGCTGATGTCAGCAGACTTAGCCATCGGAACCACCATAATAGTCTCTGGTTTGCTAATCAGACGAGGCGCCGGATCAAGGAGCGAGAATATGAAAAACCTCTCTGTTGTTCTTCTTTGTATAGGCATCTCTACAGTTTTTTTTGGAGTTCTTATGGGAGAATTCATGGGAGGTCTGGTTGAGCTTCCGGTGCTTTGGATGAGTGCTGCTGAAGATCCCATAAGCTTTTTGCTGATAGTCATAGGAATAGGAATGGGACACTTAGTTTTCGGGAGCATTCTCGGATTCCTCAACAACCTCTCTAAAAGGCAATTTCGGAGAATTGTCGGTGAACAGCTTTCAACTCTATTACTGATAGGAAGCGCGGCGATCTTCCTTGTAACAGGCAGATTTGAATTTCAAGGAACCAGTGTTGTTGGCTATGTTGCGGGAATCATCGGACTAGCAGCATTAATGATAGGTAAGGGTCCCATTGGTCTGCTTGAACTTACGAGGCTGTTGAGCAGCGTGATTTCTTATGTTCGGATTTTAGCCCTGAACATGGCAACCGCTTGGATGGGTAGAACTTTTGTCTTGTTGGGGACTCTAGTCGTGGGCACATATCTTGTCGGACCAGTTCTAAATGGCACCATTTTACTGTTTTCGCATTTTTTCATAGTTTTCATATCCGTCTTTGCAACCTTTGCCCATTCACTTCGATTGCATTATGTAGAATTTTTTGGCAGATTTTTTATAGGAGGAGGAACAAGATTCTCTCCATTGACATCTGAAAGAGAATACACAGTGTCAAAATCCCTCTCACAAAGAATAAAGGTAGAGGAGTAATATGGTAAGTTCAGAAATTCTAGCTTTTGCAATTGGAGGGGCCTCAGTAGCAATAGGTTTAGCTGGAGCTGGTGCGTCACTAGGGCAAAGGATGGCAGCATCGGCAAGCAGTTTACTTATGGCCGAAAAGCCAGAACGCTTCGGATTAACACTAATCTTGACGGTCTTAGTAGAGACGTCAGCTATCTATGGTTTGTTGATCGCCATACTAATACTCGCAAGGATGGAAGCTGCCCTCACGATTTACCACGGAATAGCCGCTTTGGCTGCTGGATTCTCTGTTGGAATCAGCGGTTTCTTTACAGGGATAGGTGAAGGCATAGCCGCTTCTGCATCTATTGGAGGAGTAGCAGAAAGAGAAGGCGCCTTCGGAAAATTTCTAGTCTTGACAGTACTGCCTGAAACAGGTGCAATTTACGGGCTCTTGAACGCCGTCCTCATACTAAGGGCTGCTGGATTTCTTGGAGAAACTCTCGCAGCGCCAGAACAAATCGGCGTAGCTTCAATCTACGCAACCCTCGTTCTCTCCCTTACGAGTATATGTAGCTATCTTCAAGGACGAGTAGGCTCCTCGGCAATAAGTGCAACCACTAGAAGAGAAGAAACATTTGGCAGAGACCTAATTTTCGTTGTGCTTCTAGAATCAGTTCTAATATATGGCTTGCTTATATCGATTCTAATCTTAAGATACAGCGGTGTTATATAGAAATAGCTGAGAAGAATTAGAGAGTTTCTGATCGTCTCTCTTTGACCCATTCAACCATAACGTGTCTTTCTCTGTCTTTCTCTTCAAGTCTATTCTCAATTGTCTTTATCTCAAACTTAAGACTTGGAATTAGAACTTTTTCCAATGCTGATACACGGATACCTGTTTTTTCAATTTCCTCTTCCAATATCCGAAGAATGTTCTCCAGCTCTGCTACTTCTACTATGGATATCACTACATTTTCAAAAGCATTTGCCGTTTTGTCTAGGGCGTAATTTGTGTCGGTTAAACCATAGCCCCTTTCTACAACCGTTCTTTTCTGGATTTTGGAGCTCAGCTTAGGAGCAGAAATACCTCGCAGAGCGGTCCATCTCATTTCTACGTAATCATTCATTTTAGTTGATAAGGCAGCTTTGTATACCTTGCGCAGACCAAGAGAGATGACAGTTTCGCAGAGAAATGTAAAGGCGTCTTTAACTTTAGATCCCAGCTCCTCTTGGAAAGGGAAAATGGTTCTGCGGATGTGTTGTGCCTCCTGTATTAACATTTTGTATTTTTCTTCCAACAGTGTGTGAGCTTTTTTCGCAAGTTCTAATTGGTCTTTGAGTCTGCGTAGTTCGTGGCGTGTTCTTTGAGTCTTCCATCTGATGCGAAGGGACATTTCTCTCAACCCTTTTGAACTATTTCGAGCAGCTCAATGGCAAGGTTTAATGTTTTTTCAACATCCCTACGCGTATATTTTCCTTGCTTTATGAACTTGGCTTCAAATTCTCTTGCAAATTGCAGATGCTCACGCTCTTGTCTTGTCAGCGCTTCCTCACCTATCACCAGGGATAAGTCCATGGCCTTTCTGCCCCTTGAATAGGCTGTATAGATACTGTTCGCAACATCCATGTGATCGGCTCTTGTTCTCCCTTCGCCAACACCATCCTTCATTAATCTTGACAACGAAGGAAGAATATCTATTGGAGGGTAAATCCCCCTGAGGGAAAGGTCTTGGCTCAGAACTATTTGGCCTTCAGTTATGAAGCCGGTGACATCGGGTATAGGGTGCGTTATGTCATAATCTGGCATGGTGAGAATAGGGATTAGAGTAATCGAGCCTTTCTTGTCGGCAACTCTTCCAGCGCGTTCATATATGGAAGCTAGATCTGTGTACATGTAACCTGGATATCCGCCTCTTCCAGGTACTTCTCCCCGAGCCATCGAGATTTCTCGTAATGCCTCACAGTAGTTCGTCATGTCCAATAGGAGGACGAGCACATGATAGTCTTGATCATAGGCTAGATATTCCGCTGTGGTGAGAGCAAGTCTCGGAGACAACAGACGCTCTATAACTGGGTCATTCGCCAAGTTAATGAACATAGTAGTTCTTTCCATCACTCCAGCTTCTCTGAAGTCTCTGATGAAAAAGCTACCTTCTTCATGGGTGATGCCAATGGCTGCAAGAACGACCGCAAATTTTTCTTCGCCTCCAATGTGAGACTGGCGAACGATCTGAGCAGCCAAAGCGTTGTGGGGTAGTCCGCCTCCTGAAAAGATAGGAAGTTTCTGACCACGAACTACTGACAAGAGTCCATCCAAAACTGAAATTCCGGTTTCTATAAAGTCCTGAGGATACACCCTAGCAACAGGGTTTAAGGGGTTCCCTGAGACGTTTATCTCTGTGCCTTTGATAGGAAGACCTCCATCGATTGGTCTACCTCGACCGTCAAGAATTCGCCCCAAAATTCCAGAAGACACTGGAAGTTTCAGTGTTTCACCAGTGAAAGATACCTCTGAATCTTGGCTTATGCCGCTTGTTCCTTCAAGGACTTGGATGACAGATAGATTCTCTTGGATTTCAAGGACTTGACCAGTCCTAACTTCCTTGTCCAGATAGATTCTCACAACCTCCCCTAGACGGATACCTGAGACTCCCCTCACGAAAAGCAAGGACCCCTTTATCGCGGTGATTGCTTTATATCTAATCTTTAACAATGCTTATCCTCCTCATCAACCATACGTTCTAGAAATTCGCAAGAAGTGAGCCCTTATCCTTGTTCTCATGTTCCAATATGCCTCATCGATTCTATCGGACGAGAGAAGTTTCATGTCTTCCATCTCCTCACGGAGTGGTGACTCCAGCAAGACATCTGAATGAATCCCCTTTCCAATTGCCTCTAATGAAAGTTCATGGAAGAACATTACAAGATCTAACAGTTGAAACTGTTTCTTGGGAGGACAAAAAGCGTCAACTGGATGAAGAGCGTTCTGCTCTAAGAACACTTCCTCCAAAAGCCTTGCATCTCCTAGTATTATCTTCTCGTTTTCCGACAAGGCGCCTGTTCCCACCAATCGAACCATACGTTCCAATCGAAGCCTTTCCTCGTGCAATCTCAAAGCATCCTCGCGGATTTCTCTCCAATTCTCACTAACATTTTCGTACCAGAATGGTTCCACAGCACTTTCATAAAGAGAGAAACTTTGCTGAAGATTTACAGCTGGAAAATGCCTTCTATAAGCAAGCTCTTGGTCCAGAGCCCAGAAACTCCGGACAATTTGAAGAGTCTTTTGAGTCACAGGTTCAGAGAAGTCTCCCCCGGAAGGGGACACCGAGGCGACAATAGAAACCGATCCTATTCTCGAGGGCTTGCCTAAACATTGAGTTTTTCCAGCTCTTCCGTAGAACTCGGCAATGCGAGAAGCAAGGTAAGGAGGGTAGCCTCCTTCTCCAGGCATTTCTTCCATTCTATTTGAAACTTCTCTCAAAGCCTCTGCCCATCTTGAGGTAGAATCTACGAGAAGAACAACTGCATACCCCATGTCCCTATAATACTCACCCAAAGCAATTCCAGTGTAAACACTTGCTTCCCTAGCAGCTACTGGCATATCAGACGTATTAGAAATCAGGATAGTTCTCTTAAGGAGAGGTAAACCAGTTTCGCGATCCTCTAGCTTTGGGTATTTCTGTAGCAAATCTGCTATTTCGTTTCCTCTTTCCCCGCATCCTACATAGATCACGATGTCGGCGTTTAAGGATCGGGATAGCTGATGTTCCAACACGGTCTTCCCTGTTCCGAAGCCTCCAGCTACAGCAACCGTTCCTCCTCTTGTAATAGGAAGAAAGAAATCTAACACTCTTTGCCCAGTGATAAGGGGTTCATCAGGAGTAAGTTTTCGTGAAAAGGGTCTTGTCCTTTTCACTGGCCACGAATGGGCTAGAGTAAGAGTTGATATCATTCCTCTTTCGTCTTTTATTCTTGCAATTTCTTCATCGACAGTATAATTTCCTTGCTCAGCTATGTCAACGATTTTTCCATTCAACAAAGGCGGAACCATGATTTTGTGATTGATTAGTTCATTCTCCTGAACGCTGCCAAGAAGATCTCCTTGTTCCACAGTATCGCCTATTTTAAGTTTCGGCTTAAATTCCCATTTGATGCTCACGGGGAGTCTGGGAGATCTCATTCCTGGTAGAAGAAACTCACCGCTCTTTTCTCTTAGGGCGTCCAAAGGCCGTTGTAATCCGTCATAGATTCTGCCCAAGAGGCCGGGACCTAGAGTCACCGAAAGAAGCGTGTTTGATCTATAAACAGCACTTCCCCTTCTTATCCCTAATGTTTCTTCATAGACTTGTATCGTTGCTGTGTCATCTCTTATGCGAGTTATTTCGCCGAATAGCCTTGTGTCGCCTACGAAGACTATCTCATTCATCATAAGATCCTTTACGTTTTTGCTGATTCTGCAGGTCGCTACGGGACCGCTTATTGAAACTACGCGGCCAACTAAATCAGTGGAATCCTCTGAAGTCACTTTTCTCTCCACTTCAATCCGCCTCCTGAAAATTCGTAAAAGACAAAAGAAGGTTTTCTCATTTGAATCTTAACTATTTCCTCCCTTAGTTTATTATATAGGTTAGAAGTAATGATAACTAGGAAATCTGTGTCTTTGTCTTCCAGCTTATGGAGGAATTGCAATGCAGCTTCCGGGTCTTCCGTTTCTAGCGTTTCTTTTATTCCTGCTAGCATAAACCCCATAAGGATCTCTCTCTTTCCAACAGCTACGATTTTCATTATTTTTATTCCCTATCATGGTTTTCGATGAATACAGAAGATACAGCCCTTCGGATGTTGTCATATCGCGCCTCAAGTTCTGTGAGAAAGAGGATAGTCGTCTGTACAGTGGTGTCTAGTTTCGTTCCTCTAAGTTCCAACTCCTGCAATCGTTTTTTCAAGAGAACTTCAAGGTTCACTGGATTCATTTTGCCTTTCGGAATAAACTCTCCATAAGTAGTGTTTCGCAGACTGCGCAGAAAGGCAGAATAATCTTTAGCTCTCAAAAGCCGCTCAGCGTCGGCTTTGCCGAGTTGCCTCCAAGATGGAAAGAGAAATTTGTCTAGTTCCTTTGGCGTCTCAGAGTATTTGATCCTAGCTATGGTAATAAGGTTTCTTATTTCATAAACGCCAGTCAAGGCACTCCACACTAATCGCACCTTTTGTGTTCCTATTTCCTCGCTTCGTTTCTGTAAATATTCAAAAGCTGCAAGATCTAAAGAGAACTCTAGTTCATTAATAGGGCATCCTCTTTCAAAACCTACTTTGGACAAAAACTCATCAGGTAGCAGTCCAAGTGCTTTCTCCAACACATCGTCTGGTGTACTAGACTTAGCAAGTGATTCAAAAGAGGTCGAATCAAGGAAACCGAAGGGCTCCGCCATGAAAACATGTTTCCTCGTGTCCTTCTCGCTCAAGACGTAAGACATGAGCAGTTTCAGATTCTGTACATCCCAGAGTATTTTATATGCCTTAAAAAACTCTTTCAAATCATCAGGCAAATAGTGCAGAATGCGATTGTAGTGATGGCTGAAAATATCAGCGATTGAACGTTCCTGATTCTCTAGGTTTTCTAGGTTATGGTTCGTGTCTTCCATAATTCCAGCCTCATTAAGAAGCACGCGTAAGTTTTTTGCATCTTTTTTCTCCAAGAGCTCTCCTACCCGTTCGCTTAGTATTTGTCGTCCTGAGGATTGGATGAGTGATGTCAAAAAAGCGAAATGCCCTTCTTCACCGGATTTCTTGCTGGTAAGAGATAGCTCTAAGGCTACAAGCAAGAAGAGCAGCATCGAGATAGGCAAAAGCGCCATTTATCTTCATCCTAGAGTGAACTCGAAACTTGGCGAACTAGTTTACGAATGATCCATTTCCCGGTTATTTAAATAGGATAGTTTCTAGTTCAGCCTTTGCTTCTTCCTTTATTCTTTCGAGTCGTGCTTCAAAAGTATTATCCACTGTTGCTTTCTGATTGCTTGCTGATATTATAGCTCCGCCGACGGTTTTTATTGTAGCTTCGCCTACGACTATTTTGGTTTCAGTATTTGTCAGTTTCTGGATTTCTCTTGAGAGTTTCTCTAAAACATGCTTCGACATCTTTTTCTTGTTCTTCTCGTCTAGTTTGACTACGAGTTCACCTCCGCCTAAAGCTACACCGGCTTCCATTATCAAGTTATTCAGTGTTGCTTGATAAGCTGGCTTTTCAACGTATTCCTGGAGCTTTTCTTCGGCTTTTTTGAACGTATCATCGACCAATTCAGTTTTAAAGGCTTGTACTCGTCTGTGATAGTCAACCTTTTTTTCAGCAATGCTTTGCCTATATGTTTCTTCTATGTGTTTCTTTATTCTTTCCAGCTCCACCTCCTTCATTTCTTTAGCTCTTTCCCGTGCGGCGTTCAAAATCTCTGCGGACTTCTCTTTTGNNCCCTTCCCTCAGGCTTTGGCCTCCAAAACCTGATTGAAGATGTAAGAGACTGCCTCCTCCGCCTTTTTCGAGGCTTTGTTCTTGATTTCCTTTATATTTGAAATGAAGTCTTCTTCAAGATTATCAGTTTCAGATTTGACTTCCGCATCAGCTTCTTCGCGCATGGCTCGAGCGGCTTTTCTGACCTCCTCTTCCATTTCTGACATTACTGCAGCTGATTGTTCTTCCGTGCCTTGAATCATCTTCTCAGCTTCTCTTTCTGCGCTTTCCACTATTTTTTCAGCCTCTTCTTCTGCTTCTCTTAGAGTTTTGAGCTCATCTACTAAAGCCTCGAAATCTTTGGGCAAATTCTTCGCTCCAGAGGTGTTATGTCTCATCTTCTTTCGGTCTTATAAGCTCTAGTTTTCCATCATCCAGTGGACATTTTTCAATTCTCAGATTGTCACAGTTCTTGCATTTGGCAAAAATGAAATAACTTCCACATATGCTGCAACGCAGAAAACCTCCCCAGTTAACAGAATCACATTTCGGACATTTTGGTTCTTCTACGTTCATACATGCTTTTCTCCTTTTATTTTCGCGTTCGAGGGCTTTGTATTCTTATAACTATGCAACGTGTCTTGCTGAGTTCTTCGGATGTGTGGCCGCAATAGTGGAATCTCACCTTTTTTGGATCTTCTTAGAATTTCACTTACAACAAAATCTTTGGCGCCAAGTTTGATTTCATATTCTGGCACGAAGAACAACACCTTGAGAATGAGGCCTTTCTCTGCGAATTGTTGTATGTACATTTGAACAGGTCTCTCGAAGCTTACTCTAGGATAGGAACTAATGATGTCTAGAATTTCCAGTCTAACGCTCTCCAGATCAGCTTCTCTGGATATCCCGAATTCCAGCTCTATAGGGCACTCGTTTTTCTGCAAAGTGAAATTGTAGATATCTGAGCGCATGACCTTCGAATGAGGAATCGAATAAATCAAATGTTCCGGTGTTTCAACCACAGTTTTCAGCAAAGTCAAATCCTTCACCTTTCCCGTCTTTCCATTGATCTCAATGACATCACCCACATCGAAAGGCCCGTATGTCCTAAGAAAATACCCTGAGACCATATCATCAAGAGCAGAACGAGCAGCGATGCCCAAGACAGTTACGCCCAACGCTAATGCAATCCAAAGAGAAACAATTGGAATGCCGATGTAGCCTAAGGCTATTGATGTACCTATCAGATAGGTGGAGTATTTCATTATTGAAGCTAATATTGTCGTTTCAGTCTCAGGAATTCCAGCTCTCTTGAATGTCTCTCTGAAAAACCTCGCGATGAGCCTACCAATAATGTAGGTTACTATGAGGATGATGATAACCGTTAAAGCTCGGTACAAAAGGTTGATGTCAAGCTCGATTGGCACCCATATTCCTCAAACCTCAAGAAATACGCGTGCTGCAATTAAAATTTTAGGTTTTGTGAATGCCATTTTACAGATTGGGAAGAACAACCCAACCTATGTAAGGTTCAAGTTGCTTTTGATGAGTTCTTAAACTCTGGCTTTTCTGTTGAAGACTGTTTTATTTGTTGGGCTTATTGCCAAGCCCATCTGAGAATTCTTCTAATAGCTCTATCAATTCATAGAAATCTGTTCGGATCACCAAATCAGCCACACCCGTTATTGACTTATCTTTAGGTCTAAACGCAACTCCTATGCAAGCTTCTTGAATTATGCAGAGATCGCTCCTTGAATCGCCTACAGCAAGTGTTCTATTTTCTCGGATCGAATATTCCTTTATCAGATCCTTCATCACGTGCAATTTGCAGACGGCTTTTTTCTGACAATTCTTTCGTTTTTCTTCTTTCCATCCAAGAGGCATGGCAACCTTGCCACTAACAATTCCATTGACAAGCTCTAACTTATTGCCTCTTACAACTTTTATGCCTAGTTTTTGAGCAAGTCTGAACGCCAGAAAAACATATGAATCTGTCACTATTGAAGTCAGGAAATCTCTTGATTGGAGAAAACTGACAAATTCCGCGGCACCATTTACAAGTGGTATTTCATCGAAAATCTCTTCCAGTCTTGAGGCTTTAATACCTGAGAACAACTTTGCTACTCTTGCACTGACTTCATAAGCATTGAGGTCATTTGATTTTCTATCGATTTCTTTCAGTCTTCC
>JABAOC010006078.1_pt3 | contig 23698 bp, 20 predicted proteins | sample 7062161 | NCBI WGS metagenome assembly JABAOC01 (sample SAMN14538625, study PRJNA623070) | marine sediment metagenome | biome: marine biome [ENVO:00000428]; feature: marine pelagic biome [ENVO:01000023]; material: deep marine sediment [ENVO:00002113] | place: India: Gulf of Khambhat ... | reverse complement strand
CTTCTCCTCGCCTAGCTCCCACGAGAATACAAGTTCGCTAAGATCCGTGAAAGAGTAGCGATTCTCCACTGGAAGCGTCACGCTCTGCTGTCCCGGAGAAAAGGCGACTGTGCGCCTGGGGAACCAGACCGGCGAGAATATGTACCGCGCCAGCTCCCACTCGGGCCTGACCCGGCGCCAGGCGTCGATCAGCCCCCAGAAGCCGTGGTGCCACGCAAAGCCGGCGCGTGAGCCGTCGGCGAAGTGGAAGGCATCATCCTGCCAGGCCCAGATCGCTCCACCGATAAGCTGCTCGGATGCGACGATATGGCTCCAGAAGCCGGCTTTCGCGCTCGGGCGCATGTGGTTTTCATAGCTCTCGTCGCAGTAGCCGTCATAGATCAGGTCGCGCTTCTTTGCCCAGGCCGAGGAAGGATCCGCATGCCCGTGGCCCCACAGCTCGCGGAGCCCGGGGTTGATCCGAACGTCCGTCTCCTCGTGGCAGATCGGAAACACATACTCGCCGAGGAACAGCGGACGCGAAGCGTCCGGCGCCACCCGGTCGTAGGGCATTGGCTGGTAATGCTTGCTGGCGATATCGCAGGTATTGTTCTCCGGCTTCTCGTAGGCGTCATAGCCCTCGGTCTCGAACGTGGTAGGCCGAGAGTCGTCCAACGCTTTGACCATCCGATCGGACACCGTGAAAACGTCATTGCAGGGGGACTCGTTGGCCAAGGACCAGAGAATGACGCTCGGGTGTGAGTAGTAGTAATCGACCATGGCCGACGTCGGCGTCAGCACCTCCCGCAACGAGGACATGTCATCGACGGAGGGCATCCAACAGATCGGCGCTTCCACCTCCAGGTACACCCCCAAGCGATCCGCGGCCTCGACCAGCTCTATCGGCGGCGGATAGTGGCTGGTGCGAACGAGATTGAGGTTGGCGGCCTTGACAAGGCGCAGATCCTCCTCGGCGTGATGCATCGTGTTGGCGCGACCAGTCAGAGGGTCGATCTCATGCCGGCAGACGCCCGCGAGCTTGACTCTGCGCCCGTTGATGTAGAGCTGCCGGCCCTTGATCTCAACTGTGCGGAAGCCGATGGTGCAGATGGCCGTTTCCATCACCGTGTCCCGGCAACAGAGTTCGACTGTCAGCTTGTGACATCCGGGCTTCTCCGCGTTCCACTGCGGCGGCTTGGTGACCGTCGAGGTGATTGACCTGGCTGTCACCCCGGGGTCCACCGTTCCGAAGTCAACTCGCGTTACGGAGTGCGGAGTCTCTTCGCCCTCTGGACTGAAGAGCCGCAGGCGCACGCTGACGCCCTCCATCGGCTGGCCGGTCGCGTTCTCCGTCTCGATCTCCAGGTGAATAAGGCCGTCGTCGTAGTTCGCGTCCAGATCGCCTCGGACACGCAAGTGCTTGATGCTGATCTCAGGGAGAGCGTAGATACGCACTGAACGATCGATGCCGCCGAGACTGNNTTTGGAGAGCTGCTCCGAGATCGTATCGACCTTCATGAGCAGATCCAGGCGGTTCGCCCGACCGGTCTCGACGAAATCAGTGATCTCCCACTCTATTGGCGTGAAGAGATTCTCACCGTAGCCGAGTGGGCGCCCATTGAGCCAGTAGCTGGTGCCGGCATGGATGGAGTCGAACCGCAGGAAGAGGCGGTAGCCATTCCATTCGGCGGGCAATGCAAACTCCCGCGCCATCGCCACCTCGCGGTCTTGAGGCACATCGTACCCCTGCTGGCGCCACTGTCCCGGCATCATCACCGTGCCCCACTCCGGCGCGGTCAGATGCGTTCGTCGAAAGCCGTCCTTCGGCGCGGGGTTGATGTGCCAGGTACCATCCAGCGGCATCTGCAAGGTCTGCAATCCGTGCACGTGAGTCGGTACCGGCCGGTAGCGAACGGGGGTGAAGCCCTGCACGAGCTGCGGTGTCGTCGTTTGAGCATGACGGCCCTTTGTTGACATGGTTGCACTGATTCTCCTCGTTGAATTGGGGCAGATTACGTTCAGCTGCTAATCACGTCGGGCCTCGGGAGTCCTAAGACCCCCTTGGAGTGAGTCACCAGTGTTGCTCCTCTCCGTTGGCAAGGCCAAAGGCCGTTTCACCAACTTCGCACCTGGACCTGTTCTCGGGGGCAAGTCATCTCGCTGGAAACGTCCGAAGGCACACACTGGTCGATACCAACGAATCAAGCCAACTCCATCGTTTCCTCCACCCAGGCGGGATCATCATGGAGACCCATAGCGACGTTCTCCATAGCGATCCAATCACGCAGCCAGCCGGAGGTGCTGCAACGGGCGTAGATGACCAACCGGTAGTCTCTCTGCGTCATTTGCTGACGAAGCGCGTCCCAGTCTGTGATAGCGTGCCGGACGGGGTCTCGCGGATCGAAGCGCTTCTTGAATCCCTGGAACAACGCCCGGTCACAGACAGCGTGGCGCAAATGTTGGTCCACGGACATGCGTCAGCCGCCAGCAATACCTTCCTTGGGCGCTCTTGTTAGCGTGCCATCGACTTCTGCATGATGACATATCTGTCTGTTTCATCGAGCACAATCTTCTCGAAAGGTGGGGTCATCTCCATATGAACCGCTAGACTATCGAAGGTGCCATATCCGAGTTGGACTGAGATATCCACGTCACGCGGCAGTCCTTCGCCATGCCATCGTTCAACCGTCTGCGGCCAGAACCACTCCCGATAGGGGACGCGGTCTGGAACACCAAATGCCTTATCTCACTGAAGCGATGTCTCGCATTCATGTCGGTCTACATCGTTCCTAGAGTCAGCCCGTGCCTTGGCCCGATGGTGTGTCGTGGGAATGCTCTGCTACAGCCTGTACTCTTCGACCGCCTGGAGATAGACGATAATGTTCTCCCAGGGCACCTCTGGCTCCAGGACGTGGGTGGGGCACGGGACGTAGCCAGTAGGTCCCAGCGTGTCGATGGTGTGGTGCACGGTCTCATAGACCTCCTCGGGAGAGCTGAAACGCATCGTCGTCTGCGTGCCGATGCCTCCCCAGAAGATGAGGTCGCGTCCGAACTCCCGCTTCACTCTTTTCAGATCGAGACACTCGGGCTGAACCGGATTCAAGACCGTCACGCCGATCTCGATCAGATCCGGGATTATGTCCCAACAGTCGCCGTCGCTGTGGTAGCAGATTGGCAGATCTGGACGCACTGCACGCGCGGCCTGGATTACGGCGGCATGCCGTGGCTTGATCCACGTTCGATAGGTGTCCGGGCTCATCAGCATCCCGCGTTGCGTGCCGACGTCGTCGCCGATCTTAATAAGATCCACGCCGGCCTCGGTGTAACGCCGCGCCTGCAAGCACCTGGCAGCGGCTACCCGGTCCAGAAGCCGCTCGGCAAAGAGGTGGTTGAACACCAAGTCTGAGAAGAAGTCTTCCATGCCGCGCATATGCCAGGCGAGCTCGAAGATCGTCCATTCCATGAAGCCGATCACGAACAGGCCCCGCGCGTGAAGGGTGCTGACCTCCGCCTCTAGATGCGCGTGGCGCTCGATCGCAGAAGAGTCGGGAAAAGGATAGTCGNNCACCTCGCTCAGGTTGCGCATCGGGTGCTGGATGCGGATGAAGTGAAGCATCGATCCCGGAACCTGACCGATCCCCCACTCACCGACCTCCCAGCCTGCCGGGTTCAGGAGCGGCGGTATCCCCTCCGGGTAGTAGGCGCTGAAGTCCGGCATGACTTGCGGCGCGCGGAAGTAGACGTTGCGCACATCTAGCCCGAAGTACTCGTCCGGGCTGTCAGAACCAGTCCGGATCTTGAATGCCTCCAGCAGCGGCGGCGTAAGCCGGAGCTCCTTTGGCAGACGGTCGGGGAACCGTCGCTCGAGAACGGCCAGCGTACGCTCGCGAGAGGTCATCGGCCTGATTCCTTCGGGTTGACATACTCGACGCCGAGGAAGTTGCAGACCTCTTTCACCTCTCTGGCAATGTCCGACATCGCCACCGCGAGATGGTGAGGGAAGCCCAAGCGCAGGATCATACCCCCAAGCTCGCGGAATTCTGGGATGATGACGTCAGCCGCGCTGTAGAGCTTCCGCTGGTTCGAATCTGGCGAACTCTCCCCAGTGAAGCACAACATCCTGAAACAGGCTTCGTTGGCCGGGGCGAGGGCTAACCCGGTCTTGGGGCCGTACTCGAATTGTCCGATGAGCGCAGGGGCATTGAGATCACCTCCCTGCCGATCGGGAGACTTCTCAGCGATAGCCTCGTCGGCCATCTGCCCTGCAATGCCGACGCCGCAATGGCCCAACTCGACGCAACCGCAATGCCCCGGGTAGTTCACGAAATCCAGACAGGCCGCCGGCTTACCGGATAGCAGCGTGCCAAGGGTCTGGACGACCGCGACTGCACAGTCGGATTCGCAGGCGGCGGCAGTAACAACTCGTTTGGTAAGCAGCCAAGTCATGGCAAGGCAAGGAGCAATACCTATGCTGGGATGCAGGATCTCTGGCCAGCAGCGGATCGCGATGGAGGTATAGCCGTTGGCCTCGATCTGAGCCTTGAACGCATGGTACAGCCGGGCTCCTTTATGTAACTGCTCGTCGGCTATCAGACAGCGCCGGCCCGATTCCATCTCGGCGGCCGTCCCAGCAATGTCCGATTCGGCGAAGTCAGCCTCTCCGCAGAAGCCCTGCGCCCGGCCGGTCTTGTAGGTGGTTATTAGTCCCAGCAGGTCCACGCTGTCCAGGCGCGTGCCAAATGTCCGCAGGAAGGCCATCTGGTCGATCGTCGCCGAATGGAACCCTCCAGGCGCGTCGCCGAAGCGGCCGAGGAAGTCCCGGCGCAGCAGTGCCACCGCGCGGTAGGCGTTGAGTAGCATCTTGAGCTCATCTTGGTAGCTCTCCGACTCCAGGTCACCCGCGAGAGGGCGTACGGTTCTACCGAGTTGCTTCGCGGCGTAGTTGTTCATGATGACGCCACACCAGGCGTTGGTGGTCCATTCCCGGTCGCCGAGGTCAGGTTCCGGCTCCGCCGTCAGAATGACAGGAGTGCGACTGAGGTGGGGATGGAGCGCGATGGTGGGGAACACGTGACCGTTCGGAAAAGCACTGTTGGCAATCATGATGACGTCCACCCGCTCGGCGGCCAGCCTATCTGCGACCGCCAAAGCCTCGTGCGGGCCGAAGATGCGGGGCGCAAGGATCGAGCTTGCGTGAATGGCGCCTTCCGCGCGCAGCTTCTCGAACAGCCCGGCGAGACGTCGCTCCACATGCTCTTTGGCGCGCTTACTGAAGACGTCGACGGCATTCATCACCATCCCAAGCTTAGGAGCGGTCTGACGATCATAGTGAACCAGGTAAGCCATCTGTACTCTTTCTCCTACTGTCAGGCGCGCTTGGCGCTCTGCAGCAACTCCTCGGCTTCGTGCAAACTGCAGGGCGGAGCGTCCGCCGGACGACTCAGATAGCAATAGGATACGACGGACGCGGTGAGGAGCGCCTCTCGATAGTCGAGGTTGCCCGCCCAGTAGGATTGGTGATGGCGTGTGATATAGGCGCCCAGCCCAGCACGGAACGCGTCGCCCGCGCCGACCACATTCCGCACTGGTCGGCCACGGAAGGGCGACGGCACCTCCAGGTACTGGTAACCTGTGCCTCGGCGGACTAGTGCGGCCGCGCCGTCCGACCAAGTCACCGCGAGCAAGTGCGACCGGCGTTCCGAGAGTGAGTGGAGCCCCGCGAGGATTCCGGCCGGTGTGCGCTCTCCGGTCATCCTTCTACCTTCCTCCGCGCTCACGACCAAACTCGCATGGGGTAGGTAGGAGCTGATAGAAGTGTAGTCAGCACCGACGCGGTCGGTTACATCCAGCATTGCCACGACGCCGTTCGCGGCACATTCCTGGAGAAGCTGGCGCATTGGCTGGCCGTCGAGAGAGGGCAGGTCACCGACGAAGAACACCAGCAGGCAACGAAGCCGCTGGCGAAAGGCTTGCGGGATATCGGACAGGCTGAAGTTCGCGTTTGCCCCGGGGGAGTAGAATGGGGTGCGTTCCCCTCCGTGATCAAGGACGAAGGCGAACCCGGTGGATGCTTGCTGGTCGAGGACGACCCCGCACGTGTCAACGCCCAGGTTGCGCCACTGCTCCAGAAGATAGCCGCCCAACAGGTCATCGCCGATACGGGTGGAAACGCTGATCTTCAGACCGAGGCCAGAGATGGCGCTTATCGCATTGCCCACACCTCCGGGACGCATCAGGACGTCGCCAACGGGGTTCTGGATCCCCCAATGGCGGCTCTCTCCGCACGCGATGCAGTCAATGCACGAGAGGCCGATAACACCAACATCGAGGGTTGCTTCGCCAGTGCCGGACACCTTAAGCTTTCCCCTGAGAGTAGATGCGAACCGCATCTTCGACCGTCGCATCCTCCATGACTATAGCCCGCAGTGCCTCCAGCGTCGCCTTTGGTCGCTCGCTACCCCAGACTCGCCTGCCGATTGCGGCTCCGCAGGCTCCGCTGACCATCGCTTGTTTCACTTGATGGAAGATGGCGAGCTCGTTCGCACCCTTGGGACCTCCCGCCATAATCACCGGAAGGTGTCCAGCCGCGACCGCCTTGCTGTATCCCTTCCGGTCCCCGCTATATACGGTCTTGACCAGATCGCAGCCGTATTCCAGCCCGATGCGAATGGCTGTAGCCAGATCGAGAGAAGTGGGCATCTTCTGTGCGGAATCCTCGTAGGAAACGCGCGGGACGATTTCCCCGCACAGCGGCAGACCGATCCGCTCGCACTGGGCCGATATGGCAGCCAGCTTCGTCAGTAGATCGGACTCCAACGCGGTATCGCCCATCCCCAGATAGCAGTTGACCACCACCATATCCGCCCCCAGGGCCAGCGCCTCTTCGGCGTCATGCAGGAGGTGCATTACGGTGTCGGGGCCGCCAAGGTGCGAAACAGGCGCGTCAATGCGAAGGATGACGCCCAGGTCGCCGATCTCATGCGCGGCGCGGCGGAGCGCACCCCCCGTGAGCAGCACTGCGGTGGCTCCATGGTCCCGGCCGAGCGCAACAACGGCCGCCGGGTCCTCGGTTCCCGGTTGCGGTCCGAAGTAAATGGGATGATCCATGGGCAGCACCAGCGCGCGGCCATTGTGGAGGACGCGGCGCATACGGAGTTGTTTGCCCAAGCTACCTGCAATCATAGGTGAGTCCTCTCGATCTCATCGCAGAGAAGGATCATGAGTCGCGAGGGGGTTCTCCATGCTGGTATACTGCCGGAGGTTGTGCGAAGGCGCCAGGCTGCGGCCGCCTTCCTCGCCCTGAATCCCGATCCGTCGCCGCACTTCGCGGTGAACTTGACCTTGCCCCCATTCTTGTACCACTCGGAATGAGAGTGTTCCAGGTTAAGACCGCACGCTCTGTCTTGCATTCAACGGCCCTCGTTGTCGCCATCGACGTGCGCACGAAGTCCTTCAGCGCTAGGTTTCCGAGCGCGCTGTGCGGTCGCGCAGTTTTGTAGTGGTTCCGCGACGCGTCGACCTTCTCCTGCGCGTCGGCCACGACAGGAACCAATGCTCGTTCAGTCACTCCTGCCGGAATCGGCTGTTGAACGCTTCAATGAGGGCACCGTCCTGGGGCCCGCCCGTCCGGCTGAAGTCCAGCGTCACCTCGTTCCAGTACGCCCATCGGCCCATCGCCAGCGAAGTAAACTCGGTGCCGTTGTCCGCCCGGATGCGGCGAGGTGCGTCCCGCTGCCGGATGACGGCCTTGAGCATCTCCTCCACGTCGTCTCCCTTCAGGCTGACTCCCTTGCCCTGTGCTGCCAGAAACTCTATTGGGGGCTCCTGAGTGGTTTCGTTCCCGGCTCGGGGGCTGCTATTGTGCCTTTCAGGGGTATTGTGTCCTCTTTCCTGTTCACCGCTGGAGTTCCCCTTCGCGCGCTATGGGAACTCGCCGCCTACGCGCTTCACTTCGGCTGGATGATGGTGCTCCCGAAAGCCCGATTGACCGGACGGATGCTGCCGGCCGAAAGCCAACTGGCGATCGCGCTGAATCGGTCCGGTGGCAGGCCGCCGATACCAGACGAGATGCAGCAGCTCATCCGTCGCCTCAGCCGGGACAATCCTCTCTGAGGTCCTGATCGCATTCGGGATGTGTTGCCGCTGTTGGGCTATGACGCGCCCTGCGCGGAGACGATTCGCAAGTACATGGCCAAGCCCAGAAAGCCTCGGGCTCCCTGCACCACCTGGCTGCCCTTCCTACAGAATCGCCTCCACTGCTCCTGGGCGATGAACTTCTTTACGGTCACCACGCTGGGCTTCCAGGGAATTCATGTCCTTCTGGTTTTCCGCCACGCCAGAAGACCGGTGCGGCAGTTCGCCATCACCCCTAACCCGAGCATGGAGTGGGTGATCCAGCAACTACGGGAGGCCATGCCCTTCGGGCAACAGCCTCGCTATCTGTTTCGGGACAACGACGGCATCTACGGCCACGGGGTGCGCGCCTTCCTGATCTCCTGTGGCATCCTGGAGGTGCGCACCGCCTACCAGAGTCCCTGGCAGAATCCCTACATCGAGCGCTTCGTCGGGACGCTACGCGGAAAACTGCTGAATCACGTGATCCTGCTGAGTCAAGCTCACCTGGAACGGCTCTTGCGGGAGTGCATTGATGACTACTACCACCCCGCCCGCCCTCATCAGGGGTTGGCCGGGGAAACGCTGCTACCCCAACCTCCGCCGAGCGAGGGCGAACTCATCTCCATACCTGTGCTGGGTGGCCTGCACCATCGCTACTCTCGCGCTGCTGCATGGCAATCACAGGGACAGTTCTTCCTCCCACAGGCGTGCAGTGCGCGCACAAATCACCACAGCTGTCTCGCACACCAGATAGAGAGAAGTCTCCGGGAACGCGTCCTTCCCCCTCTTGTTCGCGCCCTCCGCGCTTGCTGCAATGGGCCCTCGGCTATCGCTCAGAGTGCCTGGATAACACTCTTCGGGGGGGCATCCAGTCGGACGCTCGTTCGACGGCCTTCTCCATCCTCTACCGCGCAATGCAGGTGGCACACGCGACACCAGAGAATAGCACGAGAGAGCCTACAGGGGCGTCCTCGTACCAGATGGGTTTCTCGCACACCGCGGCCGCAAAACCCTCGGAGTGCCGGGGGCGCCGCGAGAGGTACTAGAAGCGAGATGCGTCACCCACTCGTCGCCGTCGTCATTGGCGAGAATGCGCCTATGCAGTCGTGGTTTCGCCAGCCACACCGCCCTGGGCAGTTGGAAGCCAGTGACCGTCGCGAAGCAGCGCCGCTAGATGTGGCCGAGAACGCGCTTGGCGCTACGCTTCGGCCTGCGCCACTCGTGGGTGGCGTGGACCAGTGCCGGGATTCGCGGATTCTGGATACTCCTCAGGTCAGCTTCATTGCGCGAAGCCTACCTGTCCGCGGTCGGGTAAGCAACGGCGGAACAAAGGATCAGTCCGAAGGGAGCGTACGATGAGGCGTAGTCCGCCAGCCAGATGCGTCGTGGCCGTGCTTGCAGTTCTCTTCTTTCACGTCACTGACGTGAACGCCAGTACGAGAGCGTCGCTGACTGTGGTGCATTCCCAGAGCGCGTATCGGGTGCCTCGCTACGACGTGGTTGAGATCACCTTCGAGCTGCGCGACGCAGGGCCGATCACGGATCCACTCGACGATGTTGGAATCGCTGTTCGGGTCACTGGGCCCGAAGGTGGCAGCAGGACCGTCGGTGGATTCCTCTATGACGCCTCGACCTGGAAAGCGCGCTTCGCGCCCGAGGCAGTCGGCCAATGGCGGTACGAATACACGCTGCGGGCCCCCGCCGGCATCGCGCGGGGAGAAGGCAGCTTCGAGTGCATTCCTAGCAGCAGTCCCGGCTTTCTGCGAATCAACCCGCAGAACCCGTTCACGTGGGTCTTCGACAACGGTGTGCCGTTCAACCCGCTGGGCATCCAGGATTGCGTGCTGGATCTCGGACCAGGCAGTGTCTTCACCAACTGGGTGTTAGAGGCGGGTGACTGTCACGGCCCGTGGCGCGGCCCTTACTGCGACGCCGACACTTATCTCCGCACCTATGCTCAGGCCGGCTTCAATCTCTTCCGTTTCTCACAGGCCAATTGCTCCTACAACATTAGCGAGGACCTCGACCATTACTCTCTGGAATACGCCATCTGGACTGACCAGTTGCTCGAGAAGCTGCAGGATCATCAGTACCGCATTCTCTACGGCTTCTTTGGCTACGCCAAAGCCTTCGTTCAGGAGCCGGACAATGAGGCTGCCATGCAGAAGGTCAGGCGTTTTCTGAAGTACAGCGTCGACAGGTGGGGCGCGTACGTTGATATCTGGGAGCTGCTCAACGAGCAACGGGCTTCCGATGAATGGGTCACCATGATGGCCGACTACGTACACTCGATCGATCCATACCACCACCCTGTCGCCACAAGCTGGGAGCGCCCGGAGCTGGAGTCGACAGACGTCAACACGCCCCATTGGTATCCCGACGAGAGCTTCTCGCAATCAGACATCGTAACCGCCGAGCGCGCCATTCGATGGAAGGAGTTCAGGAAGCCCGTCATCGTGGATGAGCACGGCAATGGCGGTGGTGCAGTGTGGGACTACACATCCGCTTTGAGGATGCGGGCCCGACTGTGGACGGCGCTGTTCAACCAGATATCCGTGGTCTTCTGGAACTCAAGCTGGGCTCCCAACGGTCACTACATGAACATGTACCTCGGTCCGGAGGAGAGGCAGTACATCCGCGCGCTCCAGAACTTCGCCCACCATCTGGCCTCCGATATGAAGCCAATGGAGGTGATGACCTCCAACAAGGACCGGCTACGCGCCTATGGGCTCGCCTCAGCGGCCTCTACGGCCGTCTATGTCCACTTCTCCACCTGGAATCCTTACGCCGATTGGCCTGACAACGCGAGCATCACACTCGACGTGCCTCACCGGGGCAGCGGCTACTGGATGGCAACCGGCGATGGGAGCCTGCTGGCTTCGTTGCCGGTCGCCGCCGGTCGGCAGACCATCGCGCTGCCCACATTCAAGAACGACTGCGCGCTATTCATCACAGATGAGCCCGTGTCCGCCCCTCCCTTGGCCGTCATCAAGGCGAATCCGCAGTTCGGGCTTGCTCCCCAGACGACCGTGCTTGACGGCCGCGAGTCGGCAGCCGCGTTCGGAGGACGGATTACATCGTACCGCTGGGACTTCGGCGACGGCACCCCCTCGGCGGAAGGACCAGTCGTCGTTCACACCTACCCCTACGGCAGCTACCTTGTGACGCTCACCGTGACCGATGCCGCTGGAGCGCGCGGTGAATGTTCCACCATGCTTCGCATCACGTCCTCGCTGGTCACCGGCCTCGAATCAGGTGACAGCAGCGCGCATGGCACCGGCTATGCCGATCTGCCTGGCATAGCGCCCGAACTCGATCGCATCAGGCAGGCTACTTCGACTAACCGGCCACCGGCTGCGCGCGCCTTCGCCTCCGTCGTCTCCGGACCCCCTCCAGTCGCCGTGCATTTCACCGGTCAGGGCGCTGATGCAGACGAAGTCGTGGTTCGTTACCACTGGAACTTCGGCGATGGTACGAGCGCCACGAGCCTTGACGCCGACCATCTCTACACACAGCCCGGCACATATGCTGCCACGCTGACTGTCTGGGATGACCAAGGTGCCTCCGGCAGCGCCGCAGTCACGGTAGTGGTCAAGGGGTGATGCGACGGCGATCTGTTTCTGATGGGAGGCTCTACAGGTGGACTACAGTAGGCCAGGTCGCTGGCCGCATCGCGGCTGAGCCGCGTCGGCGTAGAGAGCTCCCACCCGCTCGACGGATATGCCCACAGCCAGAGGACGCACTGCCTCAGGGCGCGGGACGAAGGTCCCGTGAGAGTGACATTCCGCCCTGCCCGTCGTGAACCCGACCGCCCCGACATGCGTTTGGCTGGTCTCAGGACATCGAGGTGGAGCCGTCAAGGAGAGTGGGGAGCGGGGGATCAGAGGCTGAAGTGTTGTTCGGCGAGATCGCCTGAACGTGGGAGAGGATGATCGTGGATCGACCCCCCACGAGCGAGTTCGCGCGTCCTCGAGAACTTTGGGGATAAACGGGTCCTGCAATCTGCTTTCAGGAGAAAGAGAACATGGGAAAAGGGCTTCGCATCGGCATTATCGGGTTAGGGATGGGTATGGGTCATCTCAGGACGTTTCAGGATCATCCCTTGACGGAGCTGGCGGCGATTTGCGACCGTGACGCCGCCTGGCTCTCCCATGTGGGGGAGAGTAGCAACGTCCCCGCGGCCTACGTGGACTACCGGGAACTGTTGGCGGCTTCCGACATTGATGCCGTGGTCGTCGCCCTGCCGAGTGGGCTTCATGCCGAGGCTACTCTGGCTGCATTGCAGGCCGGCAAACATGTACTGTGCGAGAAGCCCATGGCGCTGAACGGAGCGGACGCGGAGGCCATGGCGAGCGCGGCCCGCAATGCCGGGCGAGTGCTGACGATCGGCCACCACTTCCGCTTCTCCGAGTGGGCGCAGTTCCTGAGGCGGTGTGTGGAAGAGGGGCACTTTGGCGACATCTATCTCGCTCGGGCAGGATGGCGGCGACCCATGGGGAAGTTCCCTTTCCCCGGTTCGGAGCGCGCGACCGGTCGGTACAGCCGTAACTGGTTCAACCAGAGGGCTATGGGCGGCGGTGTGCTCCGGGATCTCGGGTCGCATCTGCTCGACATGTTGCTGTGGCTAATGGACTTCCCTGTTGTCGATCGGGCGGTGAGCGTCAACCATGCCAACTTCACCCCGGCGATTGCGGCAGCGCATGGCGAAATCGCCGATGCAGAGGATTCCGCCGCAGGCATGGTGCGCTTCGCCAACGGCTCGGGGCTGCAGCTGGAGGTGATGTTCGGCGCTTTCATCGCACGGGAAGAGGTTTACCTTGACTGCTACGGAACGAGAGGAGGGGCTTCGCTGCGGGAAGGGGTTGTCACCCTCTTCGGCGAGCAAGGTGGGGCCTATACAAGCGTAACTCCTCAGCTTGGAGGCTATCTCGTTGAAGGAATGCACGACAACTTCGTCCGCGCCATTCGGGAAGGCGTGGAGCCGCTGATTACCGCCGAGCAAGGCGTTGCCGTGACGCGCGTATTGGATGCTTTCTACGCCGACGGCATTTCCGTTCGTGAGTCGGCGACGGGATAGCCGGCAATCAACCCGGCCGAACTCACATAGAAAGGGATCAAGGAATGGAACGTGATGCGATTCGCGTAACAGTGTGGAACGAGTTTCGCCACGAGAAGGTCGACGAGGCGGTCAGGAAGATCTATCCCGATGGTATGCACGAGGTCATCGCGGCTCAACTGCGCGCCCAGAAGGACCTCCAGGTTCGCACCGCCACCCTGGACGAACACGAACACGGACTGACCGAGAACGCGCTGGCCGAGACCGATGTGCTTACTTGGTGGGGCCATATGGCGCACGAAGAGGTCCGCGACGAGATCGTGGATCGCATTCAGGCGCGCGTGCTGGAGGGCATGGGGTTGATCGTGCTGCACTCCGGCCACGTCTCGAAGATCTTCCAGCGCATGATGGGCACGACGTGCTACCTGCGCTGGCGCGAGGCGGCGGAGAAGGAACGCGTGTGGGTGGTCAAGCCGAGCCATCCAATCGCTGCAGGAATCGGCCCGTACATCGAGCTGCCGAACCAGGAGATGTATGGTGAGCATTTCGACATCCCCGACCCCGACGATCTGATATTCGTCAGTTGGTTCGAGGGCGGTGAGGTCTTCCGCAGCGGCTGCGCCTGGGCGCGAGGTCTGGGCAGGATCTTCTACTTCAGCCCCGGGCATGAGACCTATCCGATCTATCACAATCCCGACGTGCTCACGGTCATCACGAATGCTGTGCGCTGGGCCGGCGCGGCTGCGAATACGGCAGTGCTTCCCTTCCAAGCCGCCGAGACCGAGCCGCTAGAGAAGCTGTCTCCCAAGTCCTTGCAGTAGATGGCTGATCGCACCGGGAAGTCGGCGGTGGCCGAATTGGCGGCGGCCCTGGACAGCATTCCAGCGCTGGACGCGCACACCCACCTTGTCGCGGGCAAGCTGGGAGCTCGCGGCCTGCACGACGTACTGCTCTATCACATGGTGATAAGCGATCTGTACGCGGCGGGGTGCCCCAGTGTTGCGCAGTTTCCGGCTTGGCCCGACCGGGTGGAGGTCCAGTCGCGGATACCCGAGGCGCTCCCATATCTCCACCGAATCCGCAACACCAGTTGCGCCTGGGGCCTGCGCATCATCCTGCACGATCTGTATCAGTGGGACGAGGAAATCACGCCCGGGAACTGGGAACGACTTGACGCCATGATTCAAGAGCGGGCCGATGATGTCGCCTGGCAGCGGGAGGTGGCGGCGCGCGCGGGCATCGACCGCTTCGTCACCGAATGGGTGCGCCGCGGTGAAGGGGAGGACCGGGACATCCTTGCGTATTCCCTCGAGTGGGCCTTCTTCACTCGCTGCCAGTGGGGGGAACACGACACAGCTCTCTACGAGTTGGAGCGCTGCTGGGGTATGTCGCCTGACAGTCCAACCCCTATCGGCGGAGGCCAGCGTCCTCCCACCGAGCGAACGATCGTCACGGTCGCCGACGTGCATGCCGCAATCGCGCATTACGTCCAGACGATCCCTCACGCACAGGTGCTTTCGCTTGCCACGCACATCTCTGTTGACCTGGACCTGCGCCTCGTGACGGAAGACGAGATGGCTGAGGCCATCTCCCGGCGCAATAGCGCCGGCCCCCGGGAGCGCGATATCTATGCATCATACATCAATGAGGCGTTTCTAACCGCGCTCGAGCCGTACGCTGAAGGGCTGCTCTTGCAGTTCAGCTACGCGGCGGAGCCGCTGCCTCGGGAGACCGGTAGTCGTGTCTCCCAGCGCTCCATAGCTCAACTGGCGAGATGATTAGCCGCCATCCTCGCCTGCGCTTCCAGTGCTACCTTGCGAGCCGTCATGCCAACCAATCGCTCTGCACAATGTGCCGCGAGCTGCCGAACCTCTCCCTGGCTGGGTACTGGTGGCATAACTTCTTCCCGAGCGCGATCAGACAGGTGATGGAGGAACGGCTTGACATGCTCCCCGTGAGCAAGCAGGTAGGCTTCTTCTCCGATGCCTACTGCCTGGAGTGGGCCTACGCGAAGTCGCGCATTGTGCGCAACCAGTTGGCAACAGTGCTGGCGCAGAAGGTGCGCCAGGGACAGTACCACTCGGATGATGCCATCGCGATCGCTCGTGCAATCCTGTTTGACACACCGCGTGAGCTCTGCGGCGTGTGACCGGCTGGTGGCCGGGCGTGATGCGCGGCCGTGGAGCCAAGTGCCCTTGTCAACCGCCAGTGAAGCTGGCCTAACATCACGCTCCCAACCGGAAGGCCGTTGCCAGCGGGTCCGGGAAGAACCGTCGTTCAATGGCGCTTGGGAGGGTCTTGGCTGAGCGACCACGTCGCTGCCAGACTTCCCCGCGATGGATTGACGATGGAACTGCCTGCCCGTGTCGGGAACCCATGATACCGCTATGAGAAGCTCATTCCCCATTGCTCAGCGCATAGCATTGTAGGTGTCGAGCACGCGTGAGACCACCGTGAGTGCGTAAAGGTTGTTCCCGTCACGCGGAGATGGGACACGTTCGACAGGAGTCAGACGCGCGCCGCACATCGCACAGTTGTTTGTGGCGTCGAAACACCCGTTATGGCTCCAAAACGCCAACTCCCCGGTGCAGTCACAAGGGTCTCACGTCCGCCCGACACACGCAGGGGGCAGCGCGTCACCTCACACCTCCGCCTTCCGGCATTCGCTGTTCGACAGCCTCGGCGTGCTGGCGAAGCGCTCTGCTATCATTGCGTTGCGCAGACCCTCGGATCGACGGTCGTCGCTGGCCTATTCAGCAATAGTCCCTCGGTTGCCCTCAGAGTCAGGCGTGGTGCGCACGGTCACCCAGTTGCTCTACCAGCTCGAAGTAGTGAAGCGCGTTCGCGAGAGGGATGTTTGCCGGGAAATGGTTGCCTGCGCAAAAGACGAAACCTGGGCAGTCTCGCGCCAGCCCGAACACCCAGCGCAGTTCCCTCTCGATATCATCCTTCGTGCCGAAGGTCAGTGTCCGGCAGTCAGCGCCCCCTACCAGCACGTGCGTATGGCCGCATCGCCGCACCAGCAACTCAAGATCATTGCTTGGCTCGAAACAGAAGCCGTCGGCTCCGGCCTCTATCAGGTCGTCCAGGAACATTTCGAAGGTGCCGTCGCTGGTGAAGAGCACCTTCTTTCCGGCCGCATGGAGCACGTCCCAGAGCTCGCGGTAGCGGGGGAAGAGGTACGTGCGGTAGAAGTCGGGGTGAATAAACGGACCCTGCGTCCACACCATATCATCGTGGCACACGAAGAACTCAATGGAGGTCTGCGCCCAGGCCTTGTGGTGGTACATGGCGATTTCGAAGATGGAGCCCAGCACCTTCTCGCCGAAACGGGCCACATCGGTCCCCGCTGCCTCCAGCATTCTCTCCCACCCGAAGGCGGCGATGGCTCCGGAGATCAGAGTGCGGTAGTAGCCCCCTGGAACTACCTGGTCGTGGATGGCCTGGTGATGCCGGTACCACTGCTCGTAGAATTCCACTAGCTCATCGAAGCTCGGAACCAGCCCGTACTCCTCTGCCGCATCGAAGGCCAGCACGTCTTCGGCCCCCCTAAACGGCGACTCCTTCGACTCTCGGTAGTCGGAGCCATCCTCCAGGAAGACGGCATGCCCCAGGTCCGTGAACCTGCCGCGCTCCTCCCAGTCGACAGGGCCGTCGTGGGTGCTCCACAGGAAATCCAGGTGAACCGCGTCATTGAACTCCTTCCATACCTCCGCGGTGAAGTATGTCCAGGCCTCGGGATCCTCCCCCGGGTCCTTTCCCGTGAAGTGTCTCACGACCGCCCAGTTGCTCATGTACTCAGTACGCGCTATTCGCGGCGTCCACTGGAGATTGAGCGCCGCCCGTCCAACATCGTAGCTCATGGTGTTCCTTTCTTGGGTCGCGGGGCGAGCCGCCTCGCGGTATGAGGAAGGCGGAGCTTCTCGGTCGCGCACGCCAGCACCGGGACGCGCTGGGAGAACCTTTCGGGATTCCCTTCAGGAGTCTCACAATCGCTTCTGGTGAGCACCTCTGCCACCGCTGCTCTCCTTCTTTCCGATCGCCCGCGGGCGGCGCTTCCTTCTGCCACTACTCGTCGTACTGCTCCGTATCCCGCGAGACTCCCTCTAGAGTCCAGCCAGCCGATAGGACATGCGCGGCCGCGGATGGCAGACTCGCCGCCCCGGCGCCAGTGCTTTGCGCACAGACGACCCGATGGTACAGCGAGAGTCCCCTGCCGCGCAAATGAGCCCTTCGACATCAAGCGATCAGGACACTGGCACGTCACACTGCACAGCCACCGTTCCGCGTTCCGGCAGGCGGCGCCGTCCGGGACGCGTGTCCGGGGGCGCCTGCAGCGCTATCCCGAAGGCTCAGCGCGCCTTCTCTGGTCAGGGGCATCGTCTATCTCGGCCCGGACCTTGGGAGTCATAGACTGCGCCTCGCCTCGCTGGGTCTCAAGCCACTGCTGGTACAGGGCTTTCGCACGGTTTGCCGCGGAGCTGCGCACCGCCTCTTCCGCGAGAGGATCGGGTGCCCCCGCAAGCTCGCGATCAAGCCAGTCGAGATAAGTGGCTTTCATCTCGGCAAAGGCGGGTCCTTCGCTTGTGGAGACATCAGTGCTTTCCGCGGGATCTCTTCGACGGTTGAAGAGCTGCCACTCAGGAACATCGGTCAGCATTCCCGGGGCGTAGGTGCGCATGAGTGTCCAGTCTTCAGTGCGGTACGCCCTCTGCGCCGACCAGAGGCCCTGGTTGGTGACGGCGAAATCCCGATGCTTCGTACCATTGCCGACGAGCAGCGGCCAGAGACTCTTTCCATCTGGCGTGTTCCTGCCCTGCGGTCTCTCACTAGTGTTGCCGGCCCGCTTCGCTTCCTCCTCCGCCCTGAGGGGATCCGGAGTCTCGGCTGCGAATACATCCAGAATGGTCGGAGCGAGGTCAACGTGCTGCACGAAGGANNGCTGCACGAAGGAGTTGATCTTCCCAGCCTTGACTCGCCCCGGGGACCAGACAAAAAGCGGAACGTGGCTCACCTGTTCATAGGCATCCATATGGTCGAAGTAGATGCCGTGCTCCCCTCGCATTGCCTCTCCGTGATCCGAGGTGAAGATGATGATGGTGTCCTTGAGTACCTTCTTCCTCTCCAGCAACTCAAGGACGCGACCGAAGTTCTCATCGGCATAGTTGATCTCAGCGTCATACTGGGCAACGGGGAACTCGATGTCGGTCAGTCCCTCTTTCAGTTCCGGAACGGCCCCACCTGAGAGGAAGTAGTCCAACATGGGGCGGGAGCGAAGGTCAGCAAGTGACTTGTTCGTAGGGTCGTAGGGATCGCCGGAGTAGAACTTGTCCAGATACCTCTTGGGCACTAGGTTGTAGGGAGTATGCGGATCCCAGTAGTGCAGGAAAAGGAAGAAGTCCTCCTGCCCTGCATGAACTTCCAGCCAGGGCAGCGCCGCTTCGTTGACCATCTCGCAGCTCACGTGCTGAAGCCACGTCTTCATGTCCGGTTGCACGTAGTGAACAAAGCCCTGGGCAAACCACCTGCGGAAGCGACAGAGCGTGCTGACCGCAGCGGTGAGAACTCCGTTGCAGGCAAGCACCCACGGGAATGACGCGTGGAAGGTTGAGATCGTCTCTTCTGGTTGGCCATGGCTGACCACGCCCGTCCTAATGCCTCGCTGTCCGGCAAAAGTCGATGTGTAGCAAGGCTGGGTAGGAACATCACTGGCGTAGCAGTTGGTGAAGACCGCGGCTTCCTCCGCAAGCTGGTCGAGCACGGGCGTAGTCTTAACCTCGTATCCGTTGAACGAGGCATGGTCATAGCGCAACGTGTCGAAGAACACCAGAATCACCTTCATCTACCTTCTCCTTCAATCAGTAGGCGAGTTTCGAGGCTGCGGATACGTCAGCCGAGGTTTCGTCTTGCCACGTCATGGGTTCGCCTGGCAAGCTCGCTGATACTGAGCTCGGTCATGCCCTTGAGCTCGACGCGAACACGGTCGTTGAGGGGACGTACCCAGTGGTCGGGAATCGCCCTGCCGCCAAGAGCGCATCCCATTATCGATCCCACAGTCGCCCCATTGCAGTCGGTGTCCATGCCGGCCATGACCGAGATCCCGAGGGTCCGAGTGAAGTCACCTCCGCCCAGGAGGAGTGCCATAATGGCGATTGCCGCGTTCGGCAGAGCATGGTTCGGCTTCACCGTCTTCGGCCTGGCAAGACCACGGTCGTAACGGGCATAGATTGCCTCGTTGACTTCCTCCCACGCCTCAGTCTGAGCGCACTGGTCCTTCACGAAGCGGATCATCTCTGCGAAGCGCGAGCGCGGAGGGACATAGCCGGCCGCCGTATCCACCGCCCTTGGCAAGTCGCCGTGCACCAGCACATCGGCCATCAGAGCGGCGAAGAAGAGACCGGAGTAGATCCCGTTGCGGACCTGGGAGCTGGCCGCGTCCTTATAGGCCATGCGCGCCGCCAGGGCCGGGTCTCCGGGCGCTACCCAGCCCCAGGGGTCACAGCGGATCTGTGCTCCCAGCCCCTGGCGACATGGGTTGCCGAACAAGGCGGTGTGTGGAGGGCGCAGCCCGAAAAGGAAAGTGGAGAGCATGTTCTTCCCGGACCCCGCGACCCAAGATGCGGGAGTCAGCTCGACCAGCTTGGCAATAGCCTGCTCAGGCGTGAAATCGATGCCAAACTCCTCCAGCACCAGTAGGTTGACGACAGTGTAGTGGATGTCGTCGTCGGGCGAGACGGAGTCGAAGCTGCCCCGCACAAGATCGTTATCGTACGCCCACCCCGCGAATCTGCGAAACACCGGGTTCTCCGCGGAAAGTCGCTTGTTCTGCTCGGCTGAGAGCCCTCTTATGTAGTCGTCTAGCGGCCACGAGCCCACCAGTTCGAGCACCTCTCGCACCTCATTCGGCCACCCGTTTTCGAGTGGCTTCCCAAGCTGGCAGCCCACGCAGCGCCCCTGCCACGCACCCAGCAGTCGATCGGCCAGGTCGTCTTCCGCGCCCGAGTACTCTCCGCCGCATTGTCGCTGAGGATATCCCCGCGATATCGTCTCCCAATCGCTGGGCTCCTCGTAGGCAAACCCCGCTGGGGAGGGGCGGTTCCACAGGTCTTCCTGAAACCTGAGCAGAGCCTCCAACGAGCCGGTTGCGCGCACGTTCTGCATCTCCCGCAAGAGCGCTTGCGCGTCATGTCCCTCCTCTGCCATCTGCTCGATATCTGTGCTCAGCGCTGTCAGCACGATGTCTCGAAGTGGATGCATGCGTACCCTTTCCAAGCAAGCTAGAATGNNGGTATTTCCCGGATACGGATGCAATCCCTCAGACACCTGAGGCGACCCAGTGGTGCCCGAGGACTGATCCGGCACCATCCTTGGCGGCATGAGTGAGTCGCTCTTTCCGATGGTTAGGAGATGAGACTTCGCAGTAGTCGGGTGTCGCCGAGCCTCGCTACGACGATTGCCACAGGCATCGCCGTGGGCTAGGACCCATCGCGAGCGAGGGCTCCCATGGCGCCTGATCCGCCAACTTCCCCCGGTCCCAATCGACGTCCAATCTCTCGCAACACCCTCTGCTCCTCCGGGTGGATATCGCCNNGCGGCCCCACGTTGAGGAAGAACACAGCGTTCTTTTCTCTGACGCGGCGCATCGTGTCGAGGATGGTATCGCCGGACTTCACCGCTTGGTTCCGCGGCGCGTAGGCCCAGCCCGCATTCAGATTCCACCATACCGCCCGTGGCCGGTCGCCGATCTCGGTGGTGTTAAATCCCGCCGTGTTCTCACCCGGCAGGTCGAGTTCCCACACCTGGTAATCCTCGCCTGGTAGCGGGGGCACGTGCGTATTGTTCACGATCACCGCGTGCGGCTGGAGGGTGTGGATCAGCTCGTACGTCCCGGCCAAGTCCCACTCCCCCTTTCCCGGAAAGTACTCTGCCTCGTCGCCCTTGAACGGAAAGCGCGGCCAGTAGCCGTCGAAGACGATGCCGCCGATCTCGCCGAAGTTGGTGCACAGCTCGCGCACCTGGCCCTGATAGTAGGCGACGTAGGCCGGCCAGTCAGTCTGGTAAGCCTGATGCGTCCAGTCCAGCAGCGAGTAGTAGCAGTGCAGCTTCAGCCCGCGGTCTCGCAGGGCCTGGGCAAGCTCGGCTATGGCATCTCGACGGAAAGGAGTATTGGTGATCTTCCAGTCAGTCAGCGAGGTGTCCCAGAGACAGAACCCGTCATGGTGCTTGCAGGTGATGAGGAGGAACTTCTGCCCGCTCTCCAGCAACAGATCGGCCCACTCCTCCGCACAGAAGCGTGTCGGGTTGAACTCGTCGAAGAAGCGACGGCGGTAGACCTCGAACGGGATGCGCTCTGTCCAGTACAGCCACTCGTCGTTCTCGCCTACATTCAGCGCGTACAATCCCCAATGCACGGAAAGGCCGTAGGCATCGTTCAGGAATGACTTCACACCCTCCGGCGATGCCTGCAACCGGCAGGCGCTGGTGTCCTCGATCAAATCGCCCATTGGTGTACTCTCCTCTCTGGGCCCTATTGCGTCTCGCACAATCGACTCTGTTCACCGATGCAGTCCACACCTATCGTAGGCGCAAAGCAGGGGCCGGGCAACGTACAGCCAGCAGGTCTTCTTGCATGATTCCGCTAGCATGAGCTAGCTCGCGTTCCCCCTCTTTGTGCTCTGCAGAAACCCATCGGCGCCCCTGAGTGGCTGTGGTGCGGTAGTTAAACTCTCTTCATATCGAGTTCTGTCGCGGTCACTCACTAGACTCCCTGCTCCCTGATGTTGGCTGTCGCCGCCTACACGAGCGTTCCATGGCCCTCGCCGAACTGTTCGTCGGCTCGAGCACAGATAGTCCTGAGTTTCCCCTCGTTCGCCAGGGCCGGCGGCTCAAAAGACTCGAGGATATCGATCACCTTCTCGCGGACCCGTTGACCAAGACTCTTGGAGCCCTGTTTCTCCCAACTCTCCCTCCTGCTTCGGTCGAGAAGCCGGGGGAACCAGGATTCTGACCTGAAGTGCTTGAGCGTGTGATCGTCAGCGAGAAAGTTCCCTCCTGGCCCCACGCGATCGATGACGTCGACGGCGAGGTGTTCATCATCGACCGCTACCCCGCCGACGATGCGCTTCACCATGCCAATGATCTCGTCCGACATGACCAGCATGTCGAAGGATCCCACTAGTCCCGCCTCCAGATAGCCGACGTCGTGGACTAGGTTGGCCCCGGAGAGCGCAGCGACGGCGATCGAGATGGCCGACTCGATCGCTGCCTGCTCGTCTAGCACCTTCGAGTCTCCACAGCCGGCAGTTGAGAACATGGGCAGCCTCAGCCACTTCGTCACGTCGGTCATGGCCGCGCTGAGCAGCGTCATCTCCGGGGCACCATAGGACATGATCATAGAGCTCATGTCCATAATCGAGACCAGCCCGCCGATGATCACCGGCGCGCCGCTGCGCTTGAGCTGCGAGAGGACGACTCCCGTCAGGTTCTCGGCCAAGCATTGCGCCATCAGGCCCGCCAGCGTCGCCGGCGCGGTGCCCCCGCACATCGGGCATGGAGTATAGATCGCCGGGATGCCGATCTCCGCGGCATAGAGGAGTTTCTCGACCGCCTCCTTAGAGTTGCTCAGCGGGGAGGATGGCTCAATGTAGATCACGAACAGCGGGGTTTTCGCGAACTCCTGCGCCCCCCCCAGCACCGCGCAGGCCATCTCGTATTGATCCGCTAGTCCATTACGGTCCACCGCGGTGATGACCATAGGTTTTGTCGTGCCCTTGAGCATGGCCAACAACTGATGCCGATCGTACGACTTGATGGGCACATCCGAGGTCAACCCCAGCGACATATGGAAGTCGATGTTGGGCAGGGCCTCAGCGATCCTGGCGGCGTCGTACACGTCCTCGAAGGTGTAGTGTCGTCGCTCATCCGTGTAGGGGTCGAGAATGAACGGACAGTCCGAACCGGTGCCGAACCAAACCTTATTGTACTCCAGCGTCAGCCGCCGGGCGCGATCGCGCCCGGCGATAGTGATGCGCTCGGGCGTGGTCGCCAGGCAGGACTTGACCAGCCAAGACGGTATGCGCACGAGATTGCCGTCGCTCACCTGACAGCCGGCCTGCCGCAGCAGTGCCACGGCCTCGCCGTGGTAGACGCGGGTGCCGGTGCGCTCTAGCACCTGAAGGGCGGCGAGGTAGATGTCCTCGATCTGATCGTCCGACAGCACCCGAAACGCCGGCGTTGCGTTCGCCCGGTAGTTGGCACGCATGATGACTCCTCAGGATTGTTGGGATCCCAGACGTGTATCGGCTCTCGCGAGCACCTGGGCGATCTTCATGTTAGCGCCATCCGAGAGCGGCTCGGGCTTGTGGGAGGAGAGGATCTCGACAACGCGTGCCTGTGCCCTCTCCGCCATTGTCGTCTTGCCTTTATCCTCCCAGTTCTCCCGCCGATTGCGATCGATGATGGTGGGGAACCAGAACTCAGACCTGAAGTGCTTGAGCGTGTGATCGTCCACCAGGAAGTTGCCACCCGGCCCCACCCGGTCGATCACCT
>JABAOC010001150.1_pt1 | contig 23713 bp, 21 predicted proteins | sample 7062161 | NCBI WGS metagenome assembly JABAOC01 (sample SAMN14538625, study PRJNA623070) | marine sediment metagenome | biome: marine biome [ENVO:00000428]; feature: marine pelagic biome [ENVO:01000023]; material: deep marine sediment [ENVO:00002113] | place: India: Gulf of Khambhat ... | reverse complement strand
GCGCTCGACATGTTGAGGCGGCGCCTGCGCGAGAAAGGAGGGGGCCGGTGAGGTTATTCGTAGCGGTGGAACTCCCGCCGGGTCATCGCGCGTCGCTCGCGGGCGTTTGCGAACGAGGCCGGCGGGGGGGCGTGCGGTGGGTGGGACCGGAGAACGTCCACCTCACGTTAAAATTTTTAGGCGACGTCGACGAGGCATTGCTGGCCGACTTGAAAGCGGCCCTCGCCGCGGCCGCGGCCGCGGCCGCGCCGTTCCCGTTGTCGCTGAAAGGGGGCGGCTGTTTCCCGAACGCCCGGGCCCCGCGCGTAATATGGATAGGCCTGGCCGAAGGGGCTAAGGAAGCGTCCGCGCTGGCCGGGGCGGTGGAGCGCGCGCTCGAGCCCCTAGGCTTCGCCCGCGAAAAACGGCCCTTCAGGCCGCATTTGACAATAGGCCGCGTAAAGGATGTGCGGGCCGGCGCCCCCACGGCGGAAAATAAAATCGAACAACTTGAAGGATACGACGTGCCCGCCGCGGCCGCCGAAGCCATAGCGTTGATAAAATCGACGCTCACGCCCGAGGGTTCTACATACCGGGAAATCGGGCGCTTTCGGCTCGGGGGCGATTAAACTATTTTTAGTAGACGGCTTTTTATGTTAGTATAAACAGGAATAAGCTCTTCACACAATTCGCCCGGGGAGAACGTATGGTAAAAGAAAACGTAGAAAGGGGCTCCTCGCTCAAACACGCGATCGACGGCATCAAGAAGAAATACGGCGAGACGGTCCTAATGCGCGTGGGGGATGAGGGGTCGCGAGCGGAAGTAGACGTCGTTCCCACGGGGTCGCTTAGCCTCGACGCGGCGCTCGGCGTGGGGGGCATAGCGCGAGGGCGCATCGTCGAGATTTTCGGACCGGAGGCTTCGGGAAAGACGACGTTGGCGCTGCACCTCATCGCCGAGACCCAGCGGCTGGGAGGCAACGCCGCGCTGGTAGACCTCGAGTACGCGTTCCCGGTCGATTACGCGCGCACGCTCGGCGTCGACGTGGACGAACTCTGGGTCTCGCAGCCGGACTCGGGCGAACAGGCTCTCGACATCGTCGAGCAACTGGTCCGCTCGAACGCGATGGACGTGGTGGTAGTGGATTCGGTCGCGGCGCTCGTACCGCGCGCCGAGCTGGAGGGCGAAATGGGCGACGCCCACGTCGGCCTCCAGGCCCGGCTGATGTCCCAGGCCCTGCGCAAATTGACGGGCGTTATCTCCAAGACCAAAACCATCGTGGTCTTCATAAACCAGATCCGTATGAAGATCGGCGTAATGTTCGGCAACCCGGAGACGACGCCCGGCGGAAACGCGCTTAAGTTCTACTCGTCGGTCCGGCTGGACATCCGTCGCATCGCCACCATCAAAGAGGGGGAAAACGCGATCGGCAACCGCGTACGCGTCAAGGTGGTGAAGAATAAAGTGGCGCCGCCTTTCCGCCACGCCGAGTTCGACATCGTCTACGGCGAGGGCATCTCCGGCCTCGGCGACATACTCGACTTAGCCGTCGCCCACAAAATGGTCGAGAAGGCGGGAACCTGGTATTCGTACGGCGGCGAGCGGCTCGGGCAAGGTCGGGTAAACGCGGTTAACTTCTTGAAAGAAAATAGAGAAATCGCGCGGCAGCTCGAAACCGCGCTCCGGTCCAAGTTGGGGATACGTACGGGGGGAGGACCGCCTTTGGAAGAAGACGCCCCCGCCTCCGACAGCTAAAAACGCGTGCCCAAAATCACGGCCCTCGAAAAGCAAAGACGTCGACCCGGCCGCGTATCGGTATTCGTCGACGGCTCGTTCGCAGTCGGCCTGTCCGCGGCGTCGGCGCGCGAACTGGGCCTGGCGGTAGGCAGGGACCTCGACGAAGGCGAGCTCCGCGCGTTGGCCTCGGCCCACGAGGCGGACCGCGCGTACGAACGGGCGACGAGGTACCTACGCGCTCGGCCGCGGAGCCGCCGCGAAGTCGAACGGCGGCTCGCCCGGCACGGTTACGGCGACGACGTCATCCGACACGTGTTGGAACGTTTGGCGGAGCGAGGTTTCGTAGACGACCGGGAGTTCGCGGGCGCGTGGGTGCGGGACCGCGCGCGCCTCAAGCCGAAAGGCCGGCGGGCGCTGGCGGCGGAGCTCCGGGCGAAAGGCGTCGCGCGGGAAGAAGTCGAAGCGGCCCTCGAGGATAACTTAGGCGAGACGGAAGAAGAATTGGCCCGGCGAGCGCTCGCCCCGCGGCTGGCGGCGATGCGGGCTCAGGCCGAGGGCAAGGGCCGCGCGGCGGCCTTGTCTTTCCTTACGCGCCGAGGTTTCGACGCCGCATTGGCGCGCCGCCTCGCGGAGGAAGCGTTCTCGAGCTGAGGGCTTCGGCCCCCGAAGGATATGCTCAACGTACTACGTCTCCTGTTGATCGCAGCGACGTCCATCGTCGGCTTCTACTTCGCCCCCTTCATATCCAAGGCGCCGTCGGCGCCTTTTTGGGGAGTAATATTCGGGTTTGGCGCGGGCTTTCTGATCGTCTTGGCCGAAATTTTGTTGGAACGCTACTCCGCCCAGACGCTGGTCGCGGCGACGATGGGCCTTATCGCCGGCCTCATCGGCGGCAACCTCTTCGCGTACGCACTTTCGCAAATGGTCGAGGCGCCGGAATACCTCTACGCGCTGATCGTTCTTATTTGCGGCTACATCGGCACGATGTTGGGGGCGGCCAAACTGCGCGACATACCTTTATTGTCGTCCGTCGCCGCACGCCCCGCCGGGGGAGCGGGCCCCAACGTTCTCGATACGAGCGTCATCATCGACGGCCGCGTCGCGGACGTCATCGAGTCCGGCTTCCTCCCGGGAACCGTAATTATTCCCCGGTTCGTTTTGAAAGAAATTCAGCTCATTGCGGATTCCTCCAACCCGCTCAGACGCAACCGCGGCCGGCGCGCCCTGGAGATTTTGAATAAAATTCAGAAGTCGGCCCTCGCGCGGGTCGAAATATTCGAGAAGGACTACGCGGACGTAAACACCGTGGACGAAAAACTACTCCGCCTCTCAAAGGAGCTCGACGCCAACCTGGTGACGAACGACTACAACTTGAACCAGGTAGCGGAGCTGCAAGGCGTGAAGATCCTGAACCTCAACGACCTCGCCAACGCCCTCAAAGCCGTGGTCCTCCCCGGCGAGATGTTAGCGGTGCAGGTGGTTAAAGAGGGCAAGGAGCCCGCGCAGGGCGTGGCCTACCTCGACGACGGGACCATGGTCGTAGTGGAAAACGGACGGGGATACATCGGCGAGTCGTTGGAAGTCCTGGTGACGAGCGTCCTCCAAACCGCGGCCGGGCGTATGATATTCGGGAAGATACCCGGGGCGGAGGACTACGTGAGCGGAGGCTAAAGCGGGCGCGTGGGCGACAAAGGACCGAACGGCGCGCGCGTGGTGGCGGTAGTTTTGGCGGCGGGCTCGTCGGAACGGATGGAAGGCCGCGATAAAATTTACGCGCCCCTCGGCGGGCGCCCTTTAATTTATTACAGCCTCGCGCTGTTCGAGGAATGCGCGGAGGTGGACGCGGTAATTGTCGTGGCCGCGGCGGGCTCGGAAAACGAAACCCGCGCCGTGGCGCGGGATTACGGCTTAGCCAAAATAAGAGAGGTCGTCGCGGGCGGCGTCGAACGGCGGGACTCCGCGGCCGCGGGCCTGTCCGCGGCGACGTCGGTCGCTTCCCCGGGCGCGGCGGTACTCATCCACGACGCCGCGAGGCCTTTCGCCAGCAAAACGCTGGTTCGGCGGCTGCTGGAAGCGCTCGTAGACGCGGACGGCGCGGTCCCGGCGATTCGGCCGGCCGACACCGTCAAGCGCGTCGCCGAAGAAAGGGACGTCGTCGCGACGTTGGCGCGGGACGTGCTGCGCCTGGTTCAAACGCCGCAGGCCTTCAAGCTGGGGGCCATCGCGGAAGCCTATCGGGTCGCCGTACGGGAGCGTTGGCCCGTTACGGACGACGCCGCGGTCCTGGAGCAATTCGGCGGCCGCGTCGTAACGGTCGAGGGAGAGCGGGACAACTTCAAAATAACTTATCCGCAAGACCTCGCCTTCGCCGAGCTCGTACTTGCCCGCAAAGGGGCCGGCCCTTAACGCGTCGGCTCGTTCAGCGGCCGGCCGTCGACGTGCGCCGGCTGCTCAACCCCCAAGATGCTCAATATCGTCGGGCCGACGTCCTCGATCGCGGCCCGCGTCGTCTCCAATTTTAAGTTTGAGAATAACAGACCCGGCGCCGCTTCCGCGGCGAGGGAGGCGTGGCCGCCCGAGACGACCCCCCTGTTTTCGGCGAAGGTCGCGGCCGCGAAACCGCCGAGCACGGATTCCCACGACGTGTGATAACCGTCCGCGAGCGAGACGACGAGGTCCGGCGCGCAAAAACGCCGCGGCCCGGCGAAGAGCCCGGCGCCATCGTCCACCGCGGCGACGACCCTCCGGCCGCGGTCCCGCGCGGCCAGCAGGCGGACGCGGAGCTCTTCCTTTAATCGGTCCACGTGCGAAGGCGCAACGGTTCCGCACTTTTCCCGCCCCCTAACGTTCAAATATATTTGACCGTAGCCCTGAGCGTAGGCGCGGGTTGCCTCCCAGCGTACGCCGGGTCGGTACCGCCCTTTGCGAAGCGCCGCCTCCGGGGCGGGCGCGCCGACGCCCCATGGCCGCGCGCCGGGCGCGAGTTTCAAATAGCCGTTCTCCAGCAACCACCGGCTGAGGTCGAAGCTGCGGCGGAAGGGCCGGTTGCCGTGCGCGGAGACGACGAAAAAGGCAACGTCGTCGTCGCCCGCGGCCTTGCGGAACCTGGCCAACGCGTCGTCGACGTTACGATAGGCCACCTCGAGCGCGTCGGCGTACGTGTAAAAAAGGTTCCCGTCGTAGGCCGGGTGCTTCGCGTCGTAATGGCGCCAAAAGACGCGCGCCAACTCGTTCAGGCCGAAGTCGAATAAAAGGAAGAGGTCCGGTCGGTAACGTTGCCAGGCCGCGAAACCCAAGCGCCGCTTCTCTTCGATTTGTAAAAAATACCGGCCGGCGAACGGCCGGGGGCCGATAACGCGGTCGTACAGCGCGGCGACGTCGAGCGGCCTGCCGCGCGTGCCGAAGGGGTCGCCCGCGCCGAGCGCCTTACCGAAACCATCGGGCGCCGCCACGTCAAAAAAAGGCGCGCGCGGATCTACCTCGAGCGGCGATAACCACACGCGTATTTGGGGCGACGAGGAGACCACGAAGAACCGCGCCAAAAAGCGCGCGCGGCCGAAGAGGCCCCGGCCGTAAGGCAAAACGAAATAATCGCTGTACGTCCCGGTCGTTACCCGTTGCTCTTGCTCCGCCGCGGCGATGGTGAGGTAGAACGCGGTCTCCGGTTTGAAATTTATCTCGAGCGGAGGGCCACCGAGGCCGGGCGGCGGCTCGAGGCTTACGCAACCGACGCCGTTCCGGAGCTCTGGCCGGCGCCATACTCCGCCCGCGGCCGTCTCCCGTTCGGGGAAATCGCGGTCGGAGGCGAAAAAGTAGTAGTTAAACGCGCCGAGGCTCGCGTCGGGGACGTTTCCCCCCGACAGGAAGAAGCTCCCCTCGACTTCCTCGGGCGGGAAGTCGGCGGGTGCCCAAAGGGCCGCGGTGGCGATACCCTGCGCGGCGGCGCGTCGCCAAAAAGGCTCGCCGCTCAGGTAAGAGCGGCAGCGCGGCCGGAGGACCGGCCAACGCCCTACGTAACCCGCGGGCTCGCAACAGAGGTCCGCGATCACCGGGCGGTAGGTTTGTGGGTCGCGGCCGAACTTCCCGAATATGCCGTTTTTGCCGGGGCGCAACGCCGTCGCGAAAGCGGCCCAGGCCACGGCGGCCTCCACGGGCGTCGTCGTGGCCAGCGGCGCGAACGTGCCCTCCCGGGCCAACGCCGCGAGGTTCGGCAACTTACCCTCGGCCATCATTCGCTCCACCGTGCCCGCGTCCATTCCCCCCACGCCGAGCACGACCACCCTTCTCGCCGCGGCACGCGCGCCGACGCGGCGCTCGCCGCACGACGCCAGAAAGCTCCCCAGGCCGCCCGCGGCAACCCACGCGCCGGCGGCTCCCGCCGCTTCCAGAAAACTCCTTCGCTTCACGAGCTTAAGCTAACTTTAAGTTACCGCGTCCGGTCAATGTTTAACCGCTTCGACGACGAGGTTGTCGCCGAGCCGTAAAAAATCGAGAAGCGATATCGCCGGCCGTAACGCCTTGCCCAGAAGACGCTCGGTAGATTCGCGTAAGGTGACGTCGATGCCCAACTCGCACCGGAGCCACCTGAGTACGGTTCTAACTAGACCCTGCGGGGCCGAGAGGAAGAACGTCCGCGTCGGTCGCCACCCCGTCGTACGCAATAATTCGCGCAATGTTTTAACGTTAAAATGGCTCCGGTGGAAAGGTAGGGCCCAATGATACCAGTAGCGGCCAAAGAGCCGGGCGAGCGCGCCGGCGGCGTTCGGTACCGCGACGCATAACTTCGCGCCGCGGCCCGCCGCCGTCGCGGCCAAACGCAGCGTTCCCACCGGGTCGGTTACGTGCTCCAAAACGTGGTGCATACGTATGACGTCGTAAGGGCCGGTTACGGAGCCCCCGGCAATGGCCTCCGCAACGTTGCCGGTTACGACGTTGAGACCCGCCGCCCGGGCGGACGCCGCCGCGGCGTCGTTGGCTTCGACGCCAATCGCGGCCCAGCCGAGCGCTCGGACGACCGCCAGATAATCGCCCGCCCCCGCGCCCACGTCGAGCAGACTGCCGCCGGCACGATACTCGGGCACGTTGTAATAACGGCGCTCGAGCCAGCGCGCGGCAACTCGTACGCCGAAGCGCAATAAAAACGGCGCCTTCCCTTCCACGGGGTAACCGCGCGACAACCTAATGACTGTCTCGCGGACGCCGCTTAAAGGACGGCCCGTCCGCCGGTAGGCGTAATATCGGCCAGCCGGGTATAAGGCCGCCAGTTCGGGAGCCGTCATCGACGGCCGAGTCCACATCCACGAACAGGCGAGACAGCGCACTACAAAAAAAACGCCCGGATTCTCGAATTCCCAGTCGCGCCCGGAAAATAAAACTTTGTATTTCGGAGAGCCGCAGTCAGGACACGCTACCGATTGGTTCCTAAGCCGCAACACGTTATTTCGCGACGGCGGCGTCGCCGAGGCGGCCGGCCTTCACCGCGTACCGAAGCCCCTCCATTATGACCACGCCGCTCGAGGTCCCGACGCGGTCCGCGCCCGCTTCGACGAGGTTGAGGGCCCGCTCGTACGACCGTATTCCCCCGGAAGCCTTTATCCCGACCGCGTCGCCGACTACCTTACGGAGGAGGCGCACGTCTTCCTCCGTCGCGCCGCCCGGGCCGTAACCCGTCGAGGTCTTAACGAAATGCGCGCCGGCGCTCACGACGAGCTCCGCGGCGACCGCCTTCAAATCGGCGGTCAAGGCGCCGCACTCGATTATCGCTTTGACCGGGCGGCCCTCGGCCGCGGCTACGACCTCGCGTATCTCCGCGGCCACGAAGTCGTAGTAGCCGTGCGTAAGGGCCGAAACGTTGACGACCACGTCGAACTCCTCCGCGCCCCGGGACAACGCGTCCCGCGTCTCGAAAACTTTTACGGCCCTGGTATTCGCACCCATAGGGAAGCCGACGACCGTGACCGTCCTCACCGGCGCCCCGGCCAGGCGCGCCGCGGCGAAGCGTACGTGCGTGGGATTAACCACCACGGCGTAGAATTTCTCCCGGACCGCGACCTCGCACAGCGACGCGATCTGCTCGCGGGACACGTCGTACCCCAATAGCGTATGCTCGAGCGTTCCCGGGAGGAACTCGAGCCACTCCGCCGGCGTGCGCTGCTTCGCCATACTCCCTAAGGCCGCGCGGGCGCCTTGCGCATCTCCCACGCGTACAACGCCCCGGCGCCCAAGACGAAAATCCAAACGGCGAGGGCGAGTAGTATTTTAAAATAGGGGATATTGCCCGCGAGAACTAAAATTATGATGCCGACCAAGGCCGCGAAGAGCGGCGGCGTCTCCCGGCCCTTAAAGATGCGCGCCGCCACGAGCCGGCCCAGGAAAACGCCGGCGAATACGCGCGCCGCGTATAACGCCATCGCGTAAAAGGCCACGAGTATGACGGCCGCGGGGATGCCTATCACCGTAACCGCCAATATCAAAACGGCCAGCGGTACGCCGACGAACACCGCCAGCCCAACCAAGAGCGACGCCACCGGCCGCGCGCGAACGTTATCGGGAATCCCGGTCAACGCCGAAGGCCGCAGCCACGCGACGAACGCCGCCAGAACGAAGAGCGCAAGAACGGACCAGATATTCGTTATCGCCCACCAGGCGAAATTGAACCCTTTCTCCTCCTCCTCGGCCGCGGGCTCGGGGAGCTCCTTCAGGCGGCCCCCTATCGCCGCGAGCGGCGAGCGCTCCAGCTCTTCCACGCGGTAGTTCACGTCGCCGCCCACGCGCGCGCCGTCTTCGAGCGCGAGATAACCGCTCCTGGTCTCCACGTCGCCCGCGAAAGCTCCCCCCAACCACGTGGCCGCGCCGTCGCCGCGCGTATCGCCGCCCACCCTCCCCCGTAGAAACAACGCCGCGCCCGCCGCCTCGAGAGAACCCGCAACCGAACCGTCGTTGGTTACCGCGGCGCCGTAACAACGCGCCTTACCCGCAACGTCGCCCTTGACGACGACCGTGGCGGCCGCCGCCAACAGGTCGCCCGCGACGTCGCCGTTTACCTCGACGTACGCCGCGAAGGCCATAAGGTCGCCGCGGACGTCGCCGTCCACGACGACGACGGCCCCGGCCAGAAGAACGCCGCCCTCCAGGACTTCGCCCGCGGGAACGTGGACGTAACTGCCGGACTTGATCGTGTCCGCGGAAAAGTCCGCCGCCGCGGCGCCGGCGGCAAACGTCAAGGTCGTCATTAGAACAAGCGCTATCCTCTTCATGGCCGTAGCTCCCTTGCGGTATTAGTTAATATAAAATATAATAACATACGCAAAAAAAGAAGGTCAACAAATCCTTAACGGCCCGGGCCGATAATCGGCCCGCGAAAGAGGAGTACGGAAATGAAGGCAATAATAACGTTTTGCGTGATACTGACTACGGCGGTCGCGTTCGCCGGCTGCCAGGCGAAGGAGCGGGAGGGCCCGCCCGCGGCGGAAACGACCACGGCCTTGGCCCGCGAGGAAGGCATTCCGAAGGCCGCGACGGTTACTTTCACGACCGCCGACGGGTGGGAGATATACGCCGCGTACTGGGACGTCGGCGAGGGAAAACCCGCGGCGATATTGTTGCACATGCTAATAGCCGACCGCCACTCGTACGACGACTTCGGCGCGAAGTTGGCCGCGGCCGGCTTCAACGTCCTCGCCCCGGACTCGCGCGGCCACGGCGACAGCCTGAAACAAAACGGCAAGACGAGGCGTTATACGGAATTCGACGACGAGGGACACAAATCGTCCGTTAAGGACGTAGCCGCGGCCAAAGATTTCCTCGCGCAAAAAGGCGCGGATACGTCCAAACTAGTCCTGGTCGGCGCTTCCATCGGCGCCAACTTCGCCCTGAACTACGGGGCCGACGACGCCGACGTCCGCGCCGTCGTCCTGCTCTCGCCGGGCCTCGATTACCACGGCGTCAAAACGGTCGCGGCGATGGCGAAATACGGCGACCGCCCGGCCTACCTCGTCGCGAGCGAAGAGGACCGATATTCCGCGGACTCGATAGGCAAACTCCACGAGATCGCGCCGGGCGCCGAGTTCAAGATGTTCGAGGACGCGGGGCACGGGACCAAAATTTTCCGTGCGGAACCGGCGTTCGAAGACACGTTGGCGGATTGGCTCGCGGCCCAAGTTAAATAAAAAGGGCCCGGGAAGGACCCTTCGATCGCGAGTTAGGCGCACGGGCGCTACCGCGACAGATCGGGGAGGTTCAAACCCTCGGGCAAGTTCAGGCCCCGGGCGAGGCCGGACATTTCGTCGCGCGCCATCGCCTCCGCTTTCTTGCGGGCGGCGTTCACCGCGGCAAGGACCAACTCCTCCAGAAGCTCGACCTCGTCGGCGCTTACCGCCGCCGGGTCTATTTTAACCGACAATATCTCCTGGTGGCCGTTGGCGACGACGGTGACCATCCCGCCGCCGGCGCTTGCCTCCACGGTCATCGCGGCTAGTTTCTTTTGAACCTCGCCCAATTTCTGCTGGACGTCTTTGGCCTGCCTCAGCAGTTGCGCGAGCTGGCCCAAATTTCCCAACATCTCTTCCTCCGGCCCGCGTCAGCGACCCCTTACGGGTCCTCGCCTTCGGGGCCCGTTATCTCTCTTTCCTCGACTATCTCGCCGCCGTATCTCCGTCTTATCTCGGAGACGAGCGGCATATCCTCGAACAAGGTACTCACGGGCGCGGCCGCGGGCGCGCCTTCCTCAATTTGGACGCGCACGCTGACGGGCCGCCCGAGTATCGCGCCGAGCTCCTGGGCGAGCGCGGCCCGCCGTTCTCCCTGTTCGACCTTCTCGGCGCTCGCGCGGTAGTTTTCGGGGAAGCCGAGCCGCAACTCGTCTCCCGTAAAAGAGACCAAGCGCGCCGGCGCGACCAACGCGTGGAGCGCCCTATCCCTTTGCGCGAGACCGGTCAAAACGCGCTGCCACGTCTCGGTAAGGCTCTTGGCAAGCTCCGCCGCGGCCTCGGAGGCCGGTTTCGCGGCGCCCTCGCCGGCCGCCGGGGCCCCCTCTTCCGCGCCCGCGGATACCCTCAACAAATCTTCTATGGGAAGTAGATTACGGATCCTCGCCGCCTTAAGGGCGGCGTACTCCAAAACGAGCCGAGGCGACAAAACGCGCCCCATCGGCCCCGTCGCCTCCAGGAATACGTTTATGAGGTTCAACAGCGTCGCGGGCGAATGCTCGGCCGCGGTCGCGCGGAGCTTCTCGCGTTCCTCGCCGCTCACGTCCACGAGTTCCACGTCGTCCGGCGCCGCGGCCAAGACCATGAGGTCGCGGAGGTACTCCACCAGCTGGTGCGCCGCCTGGACGAGGTCCGCGCCGTCGCGCACGAGGGCGTCTACGGCGCGAAGGGCCGCGGCGCCGTCGCCGGCCAACACGGCCCCCGCCAAATTCTCCACGGCCTCGCCCGCTACCAAGCCCAGCGTACGTTCCACGTCGCCGAGGCTTATCTTCTCGCCCGCGAAGGCGATCACCTGGTCGAACATCGACTCGCCGTCGCGCATGCTGCCCGCGGCCCGACGCGCGATGAGCGACAGCGCGCGCGGCTCCACGTTCAGCCCCTCCCCTTCCGCAATCGCGCGCAGCTTGCCCTCTATCGCCGCGGTGCCGATGCGCCGGAAGATGAACCGCTGGCAGCGAGAAACGATGGTGGGCGGGACCTTGTCGAGGCGCGTCGTCGCGAAGACGAAGACCACGTGCGAGGGCGGCTCCTCGAGCGTCTTGAGGAGGGCGTTGAACGCCTCCGGCGTCAGCATGTGGACCTCGTCGATAATGTATATCTTGCGGGGGCTGTGCCCGGGCGCAAAGCGGACGCGCTCGCGCAGCTCGCGCACGTCGTCTATGCCGCGGTTGGAGGCGCCGTCGATCTCGAGAACGTCGGTGTCGTTGCCCGCGGCGATGGCGCGGCAGTTGTCGCATACGCCGCAGGGCGTCACCGTCGGCCCGGTCGCACAATTGAGCGCCTTGGCGAGGATGCGCGCGACGGACGTCTTGCCCACGCCCCGCGGCCCGGCGAATAAATACGCCTGGGCCACGCGGCCGCCCGCGACGGCGTTGGCCAACGTCCGCGTGACCGCCTCCTGGCCTACAACCTCGTCGAATTTCAGGGGGCGGAAACGCCGCGCAAAAACCTGGTAATCGGAAACCGCCACCTAACGCCTCCCGACGCGCGTGATTATCTTCATTCTGATGTCGTACATCGGGCAACCGTCGTCACAATCCGCCTCGGCCTTCTCGCACGCCTCCACGTGCGTTACTATCTCGGCGCTGGCGAACTCGCGCCGTATGTCGTCTTCGAGGTCTTCGGTCAAGCTATGCGCGAGCTCGAGCGGTATGTCGCGGCACGTAACCAGGTGCAAGTCGACGTGGCGCTGGCCTCCCGCGCGCCGCGTGCGGAGCCTGTGGTACTCGAGCCAGTGCGGGTGGTCCTTCTTTATTATCTCGGCGATGCGTTTCTCCTCTTCGGCCGGCAAACACCGGTCCAAGAGGTCGCCGAAGGATTTCCTCGTTATCCGCCAGGCGGTCACTAATATCAGCGCGGCGACGACGAACGCGGCGAGCGGGTCCAGGAGATGAACGTCGGTGATTCTAATGAGGCCGATGCCGACGAGTACGCCGAGCGACGTCCAGACGTCGGTGCGGAGGTGGTGACCGTCGGCCTCGACCGCGACGGAACCGGTCCGCCGCGCGACGGCGAAAAGTCGCGCCGACACGACGAAATTTATGAGGGCCGAGGCCGCCATTACCGCGGCGCCCAACCCGAGCCTCTCGACCTCGCCGCGGGCGATTATCTTCCGGCAGCCCTCGACTATTATAAAGAACGCGGCGCCGAAAATCAACAACCCCTCGACGGCGCCGGATAACGCGTCGTATTTGCCGTGGCCGAACGCGTGGTCCGCGTCGGCGGGCCGGCGCGCCCTCCTGACGGCCCAAAAGGCCATGAGCGCCGCGACGAGGTCCACGCCGGAATGCAAGCCCTCCGCGAACACCGCCGCGGACGACATCGCGACCCCCGCGACGACCTTGCCGACGGTCAGCGCCGTATTGGACGCCACCGCCAGGCGCGTGACGGCGAGGTTCGCCCGGATATTTTTATCCTTTTCGGCCATCACCCAACGCGGCGTGGGCTTCGCCGAGCTCCGCGGGTACGTCGAGCCTCTGCGGGCACTTCTCGACGCAATCGCCGCAGGCGTTACACGCCGCGGCGTCGTTCATGTTGGCGTAGAAGCCGGTTCGGCCGATATCATAATATAATTTCTTAGCCGCTTCCTCCAAGCCGTAAACGCGGGCCAGGCCGTAGAGCGTCAGGACCCGCGAGATGGCGACGTTCTCCGGGCAGGGCGCGCAGTAATCACAACTCGTGCAATAGAGCTCCGCGAGCTTTTCATACTCGTCGAAATTTTTGTTTATCCTGGCGAGCTCGGCCGCGCTGAGTCGTTCCGTGCGCGAGGCGGTCGCGACGTTCTCGCGGAGCTGGGCGAGGTTGCTCATCCCCGATATGGCGCAACTCACGTTCGGATTGGCCAGGACGAAGCGGAGCGCGAGCTCGGCCGTACTAGCCGCGGGCACGTCCAAGTCACCTATTACCGACGACGGCCCGGCCAGGCGCCCTCCGCCCACCGGCCCCATGATCACGACCGCCAGGCCCTTGGCGGCGGCGTACGCGATGCCGGCCTCGTTGCGCCGGTCGATGAGGTTATATTGAACGGTGCAGCCGACGAACTCGCCCGTATCTGTAATTTTGAATAAATCCTCCGGCGGCGCGTGGAGCGAGAAGAAGAGGTGGCGGAAGAGGCCGTCCTTCTGCGCGCGGCGCGCGGCCGTCAGCGGGCCGTCCTTTATCGCGAGGTGCTCCTCGAATTGCTGCCAGCTTATCCCCCACATGTGGTAGACGTCCAAATAATCCACCCTGAGTTTCCTGAGGGAAGCCTCGAGGCGGCGGCGCCAGTCGTCCGGGTCGTCGTTGACGCGCTGGTTCTTGGTGGAGAGCCAAACGCGCTCGCGGTAGCCGTCGGCGAGGGCTTCGCCCACGACCCCCTCCGATTGGTCGCGATTGTAGGTAGGGGCGGTGTCGACGTAGTTGATACCCGAATCTATGGCCTCCCGTATCACGGCGACCGCGGCGTCGCGGTCGACGTCGCCGCTATCATCTTCCGGGAGGCGCATGGCGCCGTAGCCGAGCGCGCTAACTTTATAACCGAGGTTGCCGAAGTCGCGGTATTGCATAAATTTATTTATCCGGGCCGGGGGCGCGGCTCTTCCGCCTTTTCGGCCGCGGCGCGCGACGCCAAGGCCGGGTCTTCGTCAACCGCGAATCCTAACGACGGCAAAAGGACCGCGAGCGTTAAAAACCCCCTCGCCGCGACGGCGGCCTCCTTCATCGGGCCGCGTAACGGGCCGTCTACTCCATCCAATGCGTCCTATCCTCGACTTCAGCGAATCTATTCGCGAACTTCCCGTACAATCCGGCTTTTTCAAGCGCGGCGGGACACGGGCCGGCCGGCACCATTTTCACGTCGTAGAATTTTAAACCGAAACTCGCCGGCCTTGCCTCCTTTCCCAAAGTCGCCAGGTCAGCCTCGAGTAAACGGATCCGTTCGCCGGTGTCAAGTTTATAAGCCATTATTACCGGCGCGTACGAATCTTCCTCCAAGGGCGGCGGCAAAGGCTCGCTTACTTTTTCTGAATCCTTCCAAATTAAATAACCTCCGAAAAACTCGTACTCGAAAGTATCGTCGAAACCGCTTGCGTTCAGCAACGATAAACGCCCCACCGTTATCCTCCGCCATTTCTCTACGTAGACTAAGTCCAGCGGTTCCCTAATCATCCATTCCCCCCCGCTCTCCATCGGTATCGCGAAGTAACGCGAATCCGGCGACCAAATGCCGTAATTGTAGCCGACGTAGCAGAATCTTTTATGCGACCTCACGTATTCCGCTAAACCCCTACCCGCTACAAAATAAAGAAGCGGAGTGTAATCAATTTCGTACGACGTTCCGGAAAACGCGTAACCTTCGTCCCATTCGATATCAACAAATGCGACCGCGGCCTTGCCGTCAGGCGAAACGCTAAGATTGCCTTCCTCGTAACTTACGATCTCCTTTAACTTCTCATAACCTTCAATAATAGCCGTCAGCATACCGGCGGCGTCCCCCGCCTTACCGCGCTCGTCCGCTACTTTGAAAGCGTCGTAAATATCCGCGCGCAAAACGAATCGGTCCGGAACCCAACCTTCGTTCTTTACCGCCTTGACTTTGCGCCAGACGTAATCATCTTCCTCCGTAATTTCGAGATGTAAGAAAGGCAATTTTATATTATCTGTATCCCAGTGCGTACCGTCCCACGAGTAACCCGGCGTCTCGACTACGTCCGGGCTTAAGTATTTTACCCGGGCACCTTTTTTAATTACCCCTACCGAGCGGGCCTTCGCCGACGGCTCCGAGCGTAAGTTGAGCTTTTCGACGTAGACGACGTACTCGTTCGCCGTTGGTTCGTTCTCGGCCGCGGCGGGCGACGCCATCACCAACGTTAGCATTAAACCCAAGATGATTCGTTTCCGCACTTACCAAACCTCCTGGGCAACCTAAGCCGCGGAAAACGGGCGCCTCGCGGCGCCCTTAGCAGTTCGCGATAACCTATTTTACCATACTTCCCTATAGATTCTCCAAGTTCGTTAAAAACTCCGTGTTGTTCTTGGTCTTGCGCATCTTGGAGAGCAACATCTCGGTGGCCTCGACGCCGTTCATGTCCGCCAGGACCTTGCGGATGAGGCGGACCTTGTTTAGCTCCTCCTCGTTGAGCAGTAGCTCCTCCTTGCGCGTACCGGAGCGGGCGACGTCTATCGACGGCCACGTACGCCGGTCCACCAGCCGCCGGTCGAGGATGCACTCCATGTTGCCGGTCCCCTTGAACTCCTCGAAGATGATGTCGTCCATCTTGGAGCCGGTGTCTACGAGCGCGGTCGCGATGACGGAGAGGGAGCCGCCCTCCTCGATGTTGCGCGCGGCGCCGAAGAAGCGCTTGGGTTTCTGGAGCGTGGAGGCGTCTATGCCGCCGGTCATGACGCGCCCCGAGTGCGGCGTCACGGTGTTGTAGGCGCGGGCGAGGCGCGTGATGGAGTCGAGGAGGATGACGACGTCGTGGCCGGCCTCGACCAGGCGCTTCGCCTTCGCCAGCACCATCTCGGCGACGTGGACGTGGCGGTCCGCGGGCTCGTCGAAGGTGGAGGATATGACCTCGCCCTGGACGGAGCGCTCCATATCGGTAACCTCTTCCGGCCGCTCGTCGATCAACAGAACGATCAGGATCGTGTCGGCGTGGTTTTCGGCCAGCGCGTGGGCGTAGTTCTGGAGGATGGTGGTCTTGCCGGCGCGGGGCGGCGAGACGATGAGCGCCCGCTGGCCTTTCCCCACCGGCGTCATCAGGTCCAACACGCGCAGCGTCAGGTTTTCGTCGGCGGTCTCGAGGTGGAAGCGGTCGTCGGGATAGATCGGCGTCAGGTTGTCGAAGAGGCTGCGCTCGACGGCCTGCTCCGGGTCGAGGTTGTTTACGGCGTCCACCTTGAGCAGCGCGAAGTACTTCTCGTTGTCCTTGGGCGCGCGGACCTGGCCGGATACGGTGTCGCCCTTGCGCAGGCTGAACCGGCGGATCTGGGACGGCGAGACGTAGATGTCGTCGGGCCCGGGGAGGTAGTTGTTCGCCGGCGAACGGAGGAAGCCGTAGCCGTCCGGCATGGTCTCGAGGACGCCCTCGGCGAAGATAAGGCCGTTCTGCGTCGCCTGGGTCTCGAGCAACTTAAAGATGAGCTGCTGCTTACGGAGGCCGGAGGCGCCGGTGACGCCCATCTCGCGCGCAAGTGCCGCGAGCTCCGCCGATGTCTTTTTGGTGAGTTCGGCTAAGTTTAGAGACATGAAATGGAAGTACCGGAGGATAAACGGGGACGGTGAAGCTACCCTCAAACGCAGTATATTATAACCAAAACGGCCTAAAGCGTCAATAGCAATTTTGGCCGGCCGTAAAAAAAATACGCCATTAAGGTCCGCCGCCGGGACCTTGCGCACGTGCGCGCAGGCGGCCGCAAGCCTCGATAATGTCAGCGGGCAAAGGCGATAGGAACCGCATCCGGCGTCCCGAGGCCGGGTGGTCGAAGGCGAGGGTGTGGGCGTGGAGCGCCGGCCTGGCGATTACGTCGCTCGCGGAGCCGTAGGCCGCGTCGCCCAGGACCGGGTGGCCGAGGTAAGCGAGGTGCACGCGGACCTGGTGGGTGCGGCCGGTATAGAGGCGGAGGCGAAGCAACGTGGCCTCCTCGCCGAAACGCTCGAGCGCCGTAAAGGTCGTCTTGGCCTCTTTGGCCGCGAGGGGGCTGACGGCAAACCGCCGCGGGTCCCGGCTCGAGCGCCCTATGGGCGCCTCGACGGTTCCCTCGTCCAATGGAAGGTTACCGGCGGCGAGAGCCACGTACGTCCTGGCGGTCGCGCGGCGGGAAAATTGTTTTACTAAACTCCTATGGCCCAACTCGGAGCGCGCGACGACCATTACGCCGGAGGTGCCCTTGTCCAGGCGGTGGACGATGCCCGGGCGGCTCGGGCCGCCGACGGGCGCGAGCGCTCCGACGCGATGCAGGAGCGCGTTTACGAGGGTCCCGGAGGTGACGCCGCCCGCGGGGTGGCTCAGCATTCCCGCCGGCTTCTCGACGACGACGACGTGCTCGTCGACGTGGTAGATCGTCAGCGGGAGCTCCTCGGGTGCGGGGAGCGGCGCGGCCGGCGTCGCGAGGCGCCCGGCGACAACGTCCCCCTCCCGCAGACGGTAGGAGGGCTTAACCGCGGCGCCGTTGACCGTAACGTCGCCCGCGGCGATGAAGCCTTTAAGGCGCGATCGCGAATACTCGCGGAGGGCGTTGCCTAAAAAAGCGTCCAGCCTCTCGCCGGCCTCCTCCGCGCCGACGACGATCCGTAACTCTCTCGCTCCGTTCGCGGCCACAATCGCCCTTGTTAACCCAGTACGAATAAGATTATATTACGTTTCGCCGGCGGCGGCAACCGCCTCCTCAAACGGTCCGGCCCGCGCGGCGCGGGGAGCCTTTTTCGGTGGCGGCCTCGGCGGACTTGACTTATAATCGCAAGCGGAGCGAAACGGATAGGAGATAAACGAAATGAGGCTTGCTTTTCTTACTTTAACTTGTGTCGCGACGTTCGCCGCAAACGCCGCCGCAGGCGAGGAACCTAAACCCTGGGTAAAGGTCACGCCGGAGGTCCTGCCCGCCGGTGCCGTAATTCCGAAAATAACGTTCGAGGCCAAAATGCCGGCGGAGGCGCCTGCGGGTTCGCTTCTCGAGATCGAAATCCCTTACCACTTCGGCGCCCCCCAGACCGGCGACGGGAACGCGGACAACTACCTCCACGGCGATTCGCGGCTAGCGCTCGGCACCGAGGTACCGAGCGCGAGTACGCGCGTCATCCGCGGTTTCGTTAAAAAAACGATCAAGAAGGGGCAAAAGGTAAAACTATTCTTAACGCGGGAACACACGCACCCCTTCGACCACAAAGAAAAAGCGTTTATGACGCGCCTCCTGGGGCCCCCGGGCCAGAGCGGCAAGCGGGAAACGCTCGCCGAGGGGCAAGCCACGCTAGTCCACATCCCGGGGGGGCCGCCGGCGCAGCTGCGCGTCGTCGCCCCCACCTGCGTCACGCCGGGCGAACCGTTCGCCGTGAAGGTCGCGGTCCTGGATAAAAACAACAACCGCGCCGGGTCGGCGTGGAAAGGCGAACTTGCGTTCGCGGGCGACGGCGTCGAAGGGCCGCGCGCGTCGAAGATGTCCAAAAAAGAAAGTAACTACGTCGAGGTAGCCGGCTTCACCGTACCCGAAGTCGGCGTTTATCGCGTCGTCGCGCAGGGCGGGGGCCTTTCGGGCCGGAGCAACCCCGTAGTCTGCCGCCAGAATTGGGAGAAGCATATATACTGGGGCGACGAGCACGGCCACTCCGCGTTTTCAGACAGCATGCGCCAACCGGACGAATTCTTCGACTACGGCCGGTACGTGGCGCTGCTGGACGCGGCCTTTCTTACGGACCACGCCGAATGCCTATACGGCGACGCGTGGCCTACGTTAGTCGCAATCGCCAACGCCAAGAACGACCCGCCCGCGTTCGTAACGCTACTCGGATACGAGTGGACGGACGACGCGTGGAGCGGCGGCTACGGCCACCGGTGCATAATCTTTCGTGGCGGCGGAGGCTCTTATTACAACTCGAACAACGAGAAATCGAACACGCCGGCTAAACTACGAGCCAAGTACCGGCCGGGCGAAGTAGTCATGATACCGCACCACACGCTCGCCGGCTGCCGATGGGGCAACGTCGAGCCGGCGTACACCCGCTGCGTCGAAATCACGTCACATTGGGGCGTGTCCGAATACGAGGGGAACCCGTTCTGGAAAGGGCGCACGTGGAAGGGCGGCGGCGTCGTGGACGCGCTGGATTCCTATTACCTGCTGGGCTTCGTGGGGGGCGGCGACAACCACAACGGCGCGCCCGGCCAAAACCGCGGCCCGAGCCGTATGCGGCAAATGTGGTATATCGGCGGCATCACGGCCTTCCTGGCCGAGGAAAACTCTCGCCCGGCGATATTCGACGCGCTGTACGAGCGTCGGGTCTACGCCACCGCCGGGAACCGGGACTTCATCGACTTCGACGTCGACGGCGCGCCTATGGCGAGCATTACCCCCGTCGGGGACGCGCCGCTCGTCGAGGCGGAGGTTGCCACCGAGGACGCCATAAAATCGCTCGAGGTCGTCCGCGGCGGCGAGACGGTCTATACGGTGCCGACGGCCGCCGGCCGCGACTACGTCAAATTCGACTGGCGCGACGAGGGGTACGACGGCTCGCCGACGTACTACTACCTGCGCGTAATCTCCGAAGACGGGCACGTAGCGTACGCGACGCCGGTGTGGGTGTCGCGCGGCGAATGGCTGACGATCGACCGCGACGTAGGCCGCGAGCTCGCAAGCGGGCAATACCTCGCGTTACCGCCCCCCGCGGCTCGGGACTTCGAAAACTACGCCGTCCGTTTAAAAACGTCCGCCTCGGCCCCCGGCGAGGTCAAAGTAATTGCCGACGGCGCGGTTGCCGCGACCGCCGAAGCCGGCGAGGGTCAACAAGAGATCACGCTGCAATTCAAAACGGCGCCGCAAAACCGGGACGTACGGCTAAGCTACGACGGCGCCGACCCACTCAACGTAACCGAGGCTTGCGTATTTCCGTACCCGTGGCGGGAGCCGCGATGGGTAGGCCGCTGGTGGACGTTCGAGGCCGAAAAGAATAAAAAAACGGCCAAAGGCAACAGGACGGAAGACACCTTCGCGTCGGCGGGGTCCGCGCTCGTCGTCTCGCCGGCCGACAACCTTTACGGAAAGTTAGTTTTATGGGGCCCGTACCAGGAGCTCGAGCGCGGCGAGTACCAGGCGCACTTCTACCTTCGAGCCGACGGCGACCCGACCTCTCCCAAACCGGCCGCGGAGATAAGCGTCGCCGTAGCACCCGCGGGAGGAAAGCAGCCCCCGGCCCCGACGACGGCCAAAACCCTTAGCGTAGCCTCGCTCGCGCAGGGCGCCGGCTACAAAAAATTTACGCTCGACTTCGAGCTACTTGAAAAATCGCGGTGCGAATACAAAGTGAAATATATCGGCAACGCCGTAGTATACGTAGACAAGGTAGACGTCCAACAAGTAGCCTACGAATAAAGGAGACGGGGCGATGGCGTTCGCCGGGCCGACGTCCCGTTACGGCTCGGCTCCCGGGTCCGCGCCCCAGGCGCCCCGCCGGCGGCGAAGAATAGGTTGACGGCGATAGGAAATTTAGTTAATTTAATAAGTAATAATTAAACTGGGGGACGTTCCCTCCGGCAAGCACGCGTGAGATTAAAAGGAGGAAAAAAGCTATGGCAAAAGACCCGGTATGCGGAATGGACGTCGACGAGTCGAGCCCGGCCGCGACGGCGGAATACGAGGGGCAAACGTATTATTTCTGCGCCCCGGGTTGCCGGGCGGCCTTCGAGGCGGACCCGGAGAAGTACCTCGGCCGCGAGGAGGAAACGGGCGGCTGCGGCGGCTAGAACCGGAGCGGAATAAAGTCGGCCGGCCCACGGGCCGGCCTTTTATTTTGCGACGCAAAGAACGCCGTCCCCACCAGCGTTAGGGTGAAAAAATGATTATGCCGGCCGCGTCGCTTCGGCGCACTCGATGCCGAAAGCCGCGAGCTCGTCCAACACCGGCCCGTAAATTTCGGGTACGGTCGGGACGCGAACGCCCGCTAGCTCTATCCTCCCCTCCAAAATAAGGCGAGCCGCTATTGCCGCGGGAAGGCTCACGGTCCGGGCCATCGCCGTGTCGCCGGCGGGTATGCCGAACTCGAGCAGCGTCGAGGTAACTTTCTGCCTCCCGGCGGTGCCGTAATCGACGTCGACGTCGTGGTGCAACGCGACCATGTCGCGTTCGCCCTCTTCGTAGCGACACTTCCGCTCGAGGCGCGCCGCGAGCACGTCCATGGGCGCCGCCTCGGCCTTCGGAATAAATTCGTCCGAAAAGAAACCCAACCACTCAAGCCTGGCGACGATATCGGAATCCTCGGCGACGCCGGCTCGAGCCGCGAACTCCTTTTTTATTTCGGCGGCCCCGGAACCTATTATGCGCGCGGTAAACGAGCGATAACTAAGGCCCGCGAAATCCTGCCGCCGGTCGTCGAGGAAGCCAAGCTTCGATAACGTGAGCCACGTCTCGCACCACCCGGCGTTCCGGAGGGTACCGCGGAACATGGTTTCGACGCCCTCCAGGCCGTAGGTCGCGATATAGGGCAAAGAATCGCGGTTGGGATAACATTCGAAGTCGCCCGCGCCCGGGACGGTGACGGGGCGACAATCGGCGAAGAGGTCTTCGCCCGGGACGTCGAACTCGCGGCCTTCCTCGAGGTAACGGGCGGCGCTGCGCGACGCGAGTATAACCGCGCGCGGGCTCCACGAGAATTTGTAACCCCAGGGATTGGTGTTGGCCTCGGGGGCGGGAAGGCCGCCGCAATAGGACCTGAAAGAAACGACGCGGCCGCCTTTATTCTGGGCCGCGTGGATAATCCTCATCGCGGACATATGGTCGACGCCCGGGTCGAGGCCGATTTCGTTAAGCAATAAAACGCCGGCCCCGCGCGCCGGGCCGTCGAGCGCGCGCATTTCTTCGCTCACGTACGACGTCGCGACGAACGGCTTGCCGTGGGCGAGGCACCGCTCGGCAACGGCGACGTGATAAACGTAGGGGACGAGGCTCACGACGAGGTCCGCGGCCGCGACGTCGGCGTCGAGCCGCTCGCGGTCGTCGACATTTAAGGTTTGGGCGAGGCCGCGTTCGCGGCCGGCCACCAACGCCTCGGCTTTGGCGACGGTGCGGCTCGCGACTTTTACGCGATAACGGGTACGCGTGAGCAGGTAGTCGACCAGCGGCTTCGCGACCATCCCCGCGCCCAACACCAGGATCTCCGCGGGCATAGCTCCGACCTCAGCTGAGATACGCGTCGAGGTATTGATATGGCGGCGTGAATTCGCCCCGGTAGAGTACGGTCGCCCCTTTTATCGACGGCGGCAGCTCGCAGGCCTCGAAGGAGGAGGCCCAATTGGCACGCGCGAAGGCCGGCACCAACGGCTCGAGCTGTTTGGCGAAAAACTCGGAGGCGTCCCGCGGCAGCTCCGCGGGGAGGTTGTATACCGCCAAGATAACCGGGCCCGTCCCGGCGACGCCGTCCACCGTGGCGTCGCGCTTGACGTCGTACACGAATACCGGCGCGTCGGGCGTCGTAACCTTGACCGTGGCCTCGATGGCGCCGACGACGTCACAACTTATGTCGCCGATGACGCGGAGGCGAGGCCCTTCAGCGCCGCCGTATAGCGACACGAGGTCCCGTATCGATACGAAGTGGGGATAACGCCGGTCCCAATAGATGGCGTTTACGAGCACCGTCAGATAGGGCAAATAATCCGACAGAACTGGCTCGTACCTGCCCGGGTAATCGTAATATTCCTGGAGGTCGAAGGCGCCGCCCGGGACCCGGCGCCGGACCATATGCTCCTCTTTGAATACGACTTTGAAAACTACTTTGCCGGACGGCTCGCGGCTTAGCGCGACCTCGGCCACGTCCGCGGGCGCTATTTCCCGGGTGGGCAGCAGGTCCAAAATCTCCTGCGCGCCGCGCGAGACGTTGCCGTAGCCGGCCAAACCCACGATGAGCGGCGCTAGGCCGGCGCCGACGCCCCCCATGGCAATACGCTCCCCTACGGCCCTGACCGCGAGCCGCGCGCTGCCCAAGTCATCGTATTGCCAGGCGGCCTTGAGGGCCGCGAACGGCGTCTCGCGCCGCTCCCAGGCCAGCCGTTTGCCTAACGCCCACAGCGAGTCTATCATCCCGGCGCGGCCCGCGAACGGGCCGAAGAAGGTCAGCCGCCGGCCCTCCTCGTCGACGATCCTCTCGTAATCTACGAGGCTACAGCCCCTCTCGACGAGGCGGGCGAGCATCGGCATGTTGGCGGCTTGGCCTTTGACTACGTGGGCGAAGAAAACGTAAACCATATCCCGCAAGATAACGCGGGGCGGGACCTCTTTGATCCCGAATATCACGTCGCACGGGCCCAAGTCCTCCGCGATTGTCGCGCCCGCGCGGGCGTACGCCTCGTCGTCGAATACGCGAATATCGGAGGGCTGCACCATTACCGCTAACCCCACGTCCCTGGCGAGGCGCGCCACTTCGGCGGGCGTCAACGGCGCGCGCCTTTCCCACCGGTTGATATCCTCCCGGCGTATGCCGATCGCGGGTAACTTCATCTCATTTCAAAGATAAAAAAACGCCGCGCAAAAACGCAAGGCAGCTACTAAAGCCACTTAAGCAACCTTCCCCTCGTAAGAATTTAGCACACTGCTACGGGTAAATCAAGGGCGG
>JABAOC010000788.1_pt1 | contig 23722 bp, 22 predicted proteins | sample 7062161 | NCBI WGS metagenome assembly JABAOC01 (sample SAMN14538625, study PRJNA623070) | marine sediment metagenome | biome: marine biome [ENVO:00000428]; feature: marine pelagic biome [ENVO:01000023]; material: deep marine sediment [ENVO:00002113] | place: India: Gulf of Khambhat ... | reverse complement strand
GATAGTGAACTGGTTGAGATTACCACCGAGATATGTGGACTGAACGGTGGGAAGCATACGGTTCGATTAACACAGGAAGAAGCAGAGGAAGTAGATAGAATATTTAAGAATATTAGAGATAAATTGAATACTTCTGATTCAAGAGAAGAGGCAGAGGAGATATTCAACAAAGCAATAGTGGAACTGGATAAGTATGGATTGCTTGGTGGATTATCAATTAAACAGGCACAGAGGTTGGTGACTGGTGGATATAATAACTCAAGATTTACGAAACTGATTGATATTCTTAATGAAAAGTATCAAGTTGCTCTTGGGGAATCTAAAAATCTCTTATGTTTAACGGTGGGTAAGGTTGATAATATTGGTTTTCAAGGTCCTTTTGCTTTAATATATAATCAATTATTTTATTTAATTATAAAATCACCAATTGGATTGTTATTGTGGTTTTTAAGTGAATTATCATTACAGTTACAAAGATTGGGTTTTGATATTTTATCAGGATTATTTGATTTATTATTATTACCATTTCTTCCTTTATTTTTATTATACCTTTACAGTAACTATATTAGTAGTTTTATGTGGTTTTCCCCTATACAATTTTTTTCACATATTGGAATTGGTAAACAACAATTTCATGCTGGTTCACATAAATGGATTTTAAAACCTGCAACTGGATGGATTTGGACTATTGGTTTAAATGGAAAAAAGAGTTGGAATAATGATATGTATGGGCAAAATCCGTTAGTTGGAGCTGAATGGATTAATGGTTTTTATTATTCTGGAGCAATTGGATTTACAGGATTAAACATTTTTTTTGAATTTCCATTTCCGACGAGTCTTTTAATTGGCCATACTTTATGGATTAATATCGATGAAACACCTCCAGATTATAACTGGTTACCATAATAAAGATAATAGGAAAGAATATGAATAAGAAAATACTCATCGGCAGTATCATAGCAGTTGCCATCTTGATTGGTGTATCATTCACCTCTGTCGTTGGATATAGAAGTGTAGCATCTGATGTGAAAGCATCACCATTGTTCAATATCAGAAGTAGTAAAATGATAACCAAAGAAGATAATGACTTGAATTGTAACTATCTTGGTATAAATAAAGATAATACAATTTTAGTTCCAAAGAGAAATACTGAAAGATTAGTTTACCAAAATGTAATGGATAAACTTAGAAAAATGGATGATGAATCATTCAATAGATGTGTTCAAATTGCCATCTATCAATTAAACATGAATCACAAGATGAAAGATGAAAGAATTACAACTTTAATTAATCAATTGAAATCAAATTCAAACGAATATAATCTTTCAGATAAATACAAAGACAATGATGATATGATTTTAGATGAAATACCTTCTCTTGATTATTGGTTCCCTGGTTGTATTTTATTTTGGGTTTATTGGATAATAGTATGGTATTTGATTATTTATCGTTCTTTTCAAAGCCCTTGTTGGTAAAGATTCTTCTGGCTAAAAACAACAATTGGTAGTTCAACCACACAAAATCTAACAATAAAAAAATTTGATTTTAATATTTTATATCCCTCTCTCCTGCGTAAAGTTAAAAATAGTTTAATTCTGAAACGATTAATTTTTAAAAATATTTAAAAAATTCACCTTCAATGTGTAATAAGTAAACGTAGCAAATTAATACACTACCCATTAACGATTAATATATCGTTTTGTACCACACAATTTAGCATCGTTGTTATATATAATATATTATTAAATAACTAATTTTAATTAGTTATTACTACTTCTTTTGCGAGTTGTCCAGAGCTGTCGGGTGAATCTACTCCACTATTTATTATTAAATAATATATATTATACTCTGATATAACAGATAGAGAAATTTCACAAAAATTTTACTTTTATTACTATCAAAAACTAATAAAAACTTCTTTTGCTGAGCGCCCGTCGCTGCCGGTATGACTCTACTCCACTATTAATTTGTAAATCTTACTTTTGGTTAATAAATTTATTGACCTTTCTGATTTTTAACTGATTGTAGAATATATATGGTAACATTCCATTTTCGAGCCAAAACATTTATGTTGAATGGTACATCCCACTCCACAGCCAGGTAAATTTGAGTGTTCCTGTTAGTATCACTCTACTTCCTGCTATTTATTACCTGGCTATTTTATTCTTTATTTTTCTTATCGTACTTTTTCACAAATTTTCGAATCTCTTTTATGTAGTCAAGAATCAATTTCGCTTTAACGACACCAAAACCGATACTAATTCCATAATTATTTTCTAAAATAATGATTTTATTCCCATGGTGTTCTGCAATTTTAATAGACATTCCATTTCCTCCTAATCAACAATTGTTATATCAATCAAAATAAACTTTTCTTTCTAATTGTATCAGCTCGTATAAATCTTTGAAAATTTGTTCTGGACTATTTGGGATATTTATTTGTTGACCTCTATTTAATTTCCAACACGTATACTGTAATATTTTATTGGTTAATGATGGTTTAAAATCAATGTTTTTGTAGTTTTTCAATCGCAATAAATTACAAATTTGTTTTAGTTCATCAACAGTGTACTTTTCATAAAATTGTTTTTTCAAATTCACCAAATCAGCAGGTGTGTTCCTTAATTTCGATGTTGATTTTTTCATAATTACCATCCATCAAAAAATAAAAAGAAAGTGTTTAGTTCTCCTCTTCAATTACTTCAAGATGTAAGTTATATAGTTGGTCGAAAATAAGAAATAATTCTCTATCAACCCATTTTGCCTTGGAAATACAACGTTCTAAATCTACTGAAAGATTTTCACTATACAGAACATCTCTCCATTCGTGTTCATATTTTGATTTATAAAGTTCAATATGTATTTTGATATCTCGTATAAAAGGTAACAAGCTTTCTACTCGCCTAGCTATCTTTAACAAATTTTGTTGTTCCTGAAAAATTACATTAAACATCATATCATCTGCATTTGATATTTCTCCACATATTTGCATATCTTCAGGTGATTCATTGTCTTCTTCAGCCTTTGAGGTTGTATTGGCAACCTCTTCCTTTTGGTTTTTTTCTTTATTCATATTATCATTTTTCCTAGTGGATGTAATATAGATGCGAATCCACCAAAATATATGTAAATAAATTAATTTAAAAACTTTTCGTATAATGCAGATGTTTGTATTTTTTAACTATTAACTTCAATTATAGTCGTATCTTTAGTTAATTTTAAATACTAATCAACAGATATATCTTCATGAGAATCAAAAGAAAGCTTATCAAGAATTCGAAGTACTCACGCAGTTTAATGATTCCATCAACTTGGTTGGAACACCATCGAAATCTAGGACACGAAATCGAACATGTATGGCTCGATATGCGAGATGATGGTTCGATAATTCTTACTCCAATCATCGAATAGGTCAGTTTAGTGAAATAAAGCCTTAACATTCGTTCAAATTTAAATTAGAATCGTCGGAAATTATGTTATATCTTCGTTAAAAATTTTTTTGATATAATTACATTAATAAAATTAAATTCTGTGAGAAACGATTTAAACGGTTTTTAAACAAATCGCGATATAAAAAAGTACAGAAGGGGATTAAGATTGAAGTTGTACAATTTCACCCACAACTAATTCATCTGGAGTTCTGTCTACATTTGATAGAAATTCTTCTTTTTGTGATATAGATAATTGTTCAAATCTATTGAGTAATTTATCTATAAGTTTTAATTCGATTTCATTCAACCTTTGTTCTACTCTTGATTCAATTTCTTCTTCTACAGTATTTTTATCAACAAATTGCTTGTGTCCTTCCAGTTTTATTAATTTTTGAATTACTTTTTTTCCAGATATATGAGTATATTTCGCAGGTGTTTTAGATGTAGCTGTCCATCCCATTAGCTTTCTTTGTTCGGCTTCAGATAATCCCATNNATCCCATTTCAGCAAAATCTGTTGCTCGTCTATGTCGTAAAGAGTGTACTGACATATGTTTTTTTATTCCAGAACGTTTTAAAATTTTGAAAAAGGTGTTTTGGATAGATGTATATTTTAATTGACTTTTGTTATTAAATCGATTTAACCATAGTGGTGCATCAACATTATCTTTATATGGATGGATTGCAAGATATTCTTTAAGATATTTTACATATTGATTGAGTGGTACTGGTCTTCGTCCAGTTTTACCATCAACTGTTAAAATGTAGACACCGTCTTCAATTACAATGTCTCCAATTGTAAGTGTATGGATTTCATCTAATCTAGCACCACTATCATAGAGTGTACCTACTAGAGCTTTATCACGCACAACAAGAAAAGGATTGTCGGATTGTTCACATGCTTTTATTAATAACTCAATTTCTTCATGAGTTGGTATTTCACTTAGTTCTTTCCATTTGTATGCTTTATCTATATTAACATTAATTTTACGAATCACTTCAAGCAATGGTTGATAACTATTTTTATCCCAGTTGTAAAGGTATTGGAAGAACTTTTTACATTGTTGCTTATGTTGTTCAATAGTATAAGGAGAATATGGTTTCCCATGATAATTTTTAATATCTCCATTTGACATCTTTTCAAAATAATTTAATAAATCATCAGATGTGATTTCTTCAAATGGTTTATCAATGTACATTGCTAGATTTGTTAAGATATTTTTATCCCCAGTTTTAGTGTGTTTGCTTCGACCATTATTAATTTCAAGTTGGTATCTCTCTATTACTTTATCTCTTGCATATTTTTTTAATGTTTGATAACGTTTTTTTAGAAGTATTTTTTTTGATTTACTCATCTTAGAATAGGAAGGGAAGTTATTTGTTTTAAAAGTGTCGGATACTAGGGAATGTTTATTAGTGGATTGTGAGTTATAAAGGATTCTTATAAATATTTCGAATTATCTTTTTAATAATTATACAATTTTACCATACTTTATCGATGTCAATATCCATCGATTCTTTTTTCTTTTTCTGAGCTTTTTTATTTCCATTAACCTTATCAATTAATCCTCGAAACTCATGAGTTCTATCATCTATCCTTTGCTCACAGCTTGCAACAGCTAATTCTCCTCTTGTCTTTTCTATAAGACTTCTTACCATATCTTGTTTTCTCTTAATTGGAATTAAGCCAGATGGATAATCTAAACTCATAATAGCATCATATATTTCATCCATGTGATATAGATATTCATTTGCTTTCGAAGCCTTTCCTTTTAAAATGAAATCTAAAGCACCTCGTCTTAATTCACCAACAACATCACATAAGCCCATTAAATATGAACTATAAGTTGTTTGTAATTTATCAGGATCGGGTAAATCTTTACCCCGTATTATGTTATAAAGACAAGTAGCTTCTACATATTCCTGAGCCGCGTTTTCAACAAAACCTGCATGAAAAAGATCAGGAAATTCTCCAGTTAAATCATATAAATTTTCCAAATTATTTGATGCATTTTTTATGTAGCTTTCAGCATCTTTTATTAAATCTCTATGAAGAGACTGGATTGCTTTTCTACAACCAATAATTATATCTCTAGAAGATCTTAAAGCCTGTTCCCGAATTTTATCTTTCTGATTGATACGTTTATCAATTTTTTCAATGATACCATTTAAATTTTTCATTGATCGAAGTAAAACAGTCCTTATAGTTATAATTTTCCTTTACTTTAATGCTTATTTTTAATTTGTTAACAAAGGTTTTAAATAGAGTTTATAAGGAGATGGAAAAGTGAAAAAAATTATAATTAAGTTCAATTTTAGAAAGGCTAGAGTTCCAGTTTTATGGCGTTGTAAACATTTAGGCTGTTGGATAAATGTTAGCAAAGTTGCTGTTGCATTGAATAAAGGTTTTATCTGCGATTGTGGTTCATGGGTTTACCATGATAATTTTTATCACGATAATGTAGACTTTGCTACTCGTGAATGTTGTTTTAGAATTGAAAAAAAGGTAGGTGATTAATTGGATAGAGACAGCATATTTTTATATAAAATTGTTGATGCAATTCATAAGCTTGGTGTAGTCGGAGACGATAAGGTTATTTTATGTCTGATGATAAAAATATTTTTACGTTTGGTTAAAAATAGTGATGCTGTTTCAAGTAACCTTGTTTTATCTGATGTTTCAGGTTCAGGAAAGGATTTTGTTACTCAGAAGGCGTGTAACTTTGTTGTTCCTGAATCATGCTTTAAGTTTTATACGAGAATTTCTGAGAAGGCTTTAAATTATTTCCAATGTAATTGGAATTACAAAGTATTATATCTTGAGGATATTGCTCAAGATTTTCTTAATACTGCTGTATTGAAAGTTATGGCTTCGCATGGTTCTAAGATTTTAGTTACTGATAGTAATAAGGATGCTAAAGAGATTTCGATTATAGGAAAGCCTGTATTGCTCGTTACGAGTTATCAAGCTGTTGTTGACGAGGAAGGTCGTAGACGTTGGGATTATTTACGAATGGATAACAGTAGGTTACATTGTAAGGCTGTTATACGGAATAATGTAAATCCTGTGATTGATATGAAATTACAGAGGGTTTTGCATTTATTAAAGGCGTATTCTGTTGTTATTCCCTTTGCTGATAAAGTAAGAGATATGTTTCCGATTAATACGATTATGCAAACAGAAGTTGTTAAGTTTCTGGATTACGTCAAAGCCTCTGCTGTTTTAATGCAAAAATATCGTAAAAAGGATAAGGGAGGCAATATTATTGCTGAGTTATTTGATTACGATCTTGCTCGATTTGTTTTTGCTTGTTTTAAATCGTGTGGTTCTACGAGTTTAAGTTATAAGCAAGAGGAATTATTAAATTTAATCAGGACTACAAGAGATAGTTGTGTACCTGTTCGGTATTTAATCGAAAATTCGAGTATGGGTAAAGATGCTGTATATCGTCATTTGACCTTATTAAAAGAAATTGGTCTGGTTTCATTTGTACATCAATTTGATAAGAGTGCAAATAAAGAGATTTTGCATATTTCTTCATTGTATAATGTTAATGCGATGTTTCTAAAGGATTTGGGTAAAACTGGTTTTACTGGTGTTATCACTAAGATTAATGAGTATCGAAAGAAAGCAAAATTAGAAGTTATCGAAGTATGAGAATTGCTTTATTTAGGCATGGGTTTTATGCCACCTTTTAAGGCTCTGCCTAAAGGTGCATAACCCTTTGGTTTTCTTTTGGCTATCTTGTGGTTGTCTTAAATGCCTAAATAGGAGGGTTTTCTGGTTTTCTTGGTTGTCGTGGATATGCCTATTATTATGTTATATATAGGGATTTAATCTATATGGGATTTATATAAAAGTACGTGCTTTGTTGGACAAGGTAAATTAAGTTTTGTTTGCCTGATTGCTATGCAAAGGCAACAAACTTAATACATATTAACTGTACTGTTCACGTAACCAATATACAACATTATATTTGGGATTTAATAGGACTTTTTAAACACGTTTTAACGTGTGAGGCATCTTTAAGTATTTGTTGTGTATTATTTTGAATTATGTCGAAGCCATTAGATTTTAAAATATTGGTAGAAATAACAAAATTAAGACACTATTTTATGGTTTTATCTAGTTTTATATTGTTTTTTTCGTTGGTTCCTGTTTTTAGGTTTGAGTTAAATCAGTATATTTTTGTTATAGGTTCTATTTTATTTTTTTAGGTTCTATTGATTTTTGGGTTTGTTCACTTGCAATTGATAAATGGTTGCAAAAAAAAGAATATTCCAAATTTGACTATAATCTAATTTTATTTTTATGTATTGTTTGGTTGGTTTTCTGGATTTTTTCATTTTATTTTTTTGTTAGTTCAGTTAAAGTTTAGACGTTATATAATAATATACTATTCTGATAGCACGTAAACGATAGCTCGTGGGCATCGCTTGACATTATTTTAACTATCGATGTTGTCTATTGTTCATTTTTCGAATGTTTAATTTATAGTGTTTTAAGTATGGTGGTAGAATAAGATTATATGCTACCATATACCACTATTTTACTTGTATTTTACATCTATTATTAAGTCATATTTATTAAGTTATGTGCATTAATTTTGTTTGATAAATTATTGTTAGGGAGGTAATTACAAATTGATTACAGTTAGAGATAATACGCTCGCTTCTAGATTTATTACAATAAATGGTTTTTTGTGGTATAACGACCGGGACGGAATTATGCATAAAGGAACCTTTTTCTCGGAAGGTCAAAAAGTAAAGGAGAGGCGAAAATGAAAAATGAAAAACATTTAGTAAAATGGATTGGCGTCTTTGTAGCAATATTGGTTGTTCTTTCAGCTACCCCGATGATTGTAAATGCGGATCCTCCAACTGTGAGTGTTCATACAATAAGGTGGACAGATAATGATGAACTTGTCAGTGCCAATGAAACCTGGTTAGAAACCGACCGTGATGATTTTGTTGATGACATTGAGGAAGCTTGGAACTATTCATCAAACCAAACGGAGGTTGCTGAACAATTGCTTTTGGTTTATCAAGAATATGAGTTTATCCCAGAAGAAAAAACATTAGATGATCTTTTAGAATTCATGGAAGAAATATACGAAGGAAATGAGACTCTAATATTAGATTACCATGATACCTATGGATTTGGAGAACAATCAGTTGAGGAACACTATGCTTGTGGGATACACGGAAGGGTAGATCCCAATTTTTATTGTGTACGCACATCCCCGTTAGTTTCACTTTTTACTTGGATTGATTCTGCGACCGGTGGTAAACTTTGCTGGAACAGCTGGATTGAAGGTTTAAAGGGTGAAGAAAAAGCTTGGCAAGGATCTAATTACTATTGGGAGGCTTGGGTATTTATAGGTCTTTGGATACCCTTTGTCCATAATGGTCCTAACCAGTTTGTAAGAGGCTTTTACGGGTGGACACTCTACCTTTTTTTTGATATAGAGCCACCGGGAAAATAAAGACGTTTGAATCTCTAATACACCTCTTTTTTCTTTTTTTATTTTTAATAACTTTTATATAATATGGAGAAAGATAACCGTTAAACAAATATATCAGTTCTGCATTATAATATAATAGAGGATAAATGAAAAGACTGCTTGCAATAGGTATCATCTTTTTGTTCATAGGAAGTATTTCTTCATCAACTGGATTAAATGTTAGAGAACAGTCTAATACTACTTCTAATGATAAAACATTATATGTCGGTGGTTCTGGTCCAGGCAACTACACGAAAATACAGGATGCGATAGATAATGCAAGCGATGGAGATACGGTGTTTGTATATGATGATTCATCACCATATTATGAGAATCTGGAAGTGGATAAATCTATTACCTTAAAAGGAGAGAATAAGGAAACTACGGTTATTAATGGGAGTGATAGTGAAATCGTTGTTAATATATCTGTTGATGGCGTGATTCTATCTGGTTTTATGGTTCAAAATTTTGAAAACAACTTATCCGCTGAGAGTAGTTTAATATCCATTCAATCAAAATACAATGTAATATCTGAAAACATTATCTCAGGCAATACATCGTATGGAATTTATCTATATCACTCCGAATATAATACTATCTCTGGTAATATTATTACATCTGCAGGTGATAGATGGTTTGATGGCATAGTATTATTTGAAGAAGAAAACAATAACATATCTAGAAATATAATAAAAAACTGCATGACAGCTATATTTATAATTTGGTATTCCAGCAACAATAGTATATGTGGAAACACTATAATCAATAATGAGTGGGGTATACAAACGGGTTTTTATTCTATTAATGATACAATCTCTCTAAATAATATTTCATATAATTCTGCCGGTATTGGGCTCGTGAATTGTTTCAATTGTAAAGTCACAAAAAATAATTTCATAGGGAATAATTGGAGTGCAATGTTCGCTTATTGGTTACTTGGGGCAATTCCGTATGGTTTTAGATATAAATCATTGAGAGATATTCGCTCAGCTATTAAATGGGACGGTAATTATTGGAATAAACCGAGAAGTCATCCAAAACCAATAATTGGATGGATTGGAACATATAATATTATTACTTGGCTTAATTTTGATTGGCATCCTGCAGAAGAACCTTATGACATTTAGATGAAAAAAACCTATTGAAATTAATTTATTTTGCTACATCAGATTTGTATGGATTTTTAACTATTTTAACAAATTTCCTTTTTGCTCTTGTGTTCGTCTTTTGCTTTCAATAGAATTGAAATATGCAAGTCCGTTGTTATCTGTCTTTGGAACTAAGTAGATTTGATTTAAGGTTTGATTAAGAAAGCTTTTTTTCTATAAAGTCTTTTATTCGGGTAATGTAAAAAGATTTGTTCTTTGTGATTTTCTTTAAAGTAAAATCGTTTTGTATTGGTAGAGTCTAAACTTTTGTTTACGGAAGTAAAATAATAAGTATGCTGTGGTTTTAGGTGAGTTCGCAAATAGAATTTAAATCGTAGATGTGATAATTCTATGTGTAGCGATGTTGATTAAACGCATAAGGATTAATGGAGGCTCTGTGTATTTTGTTTTATTCTATTATACATAGCTGTGATGGTTCCTGACGAGTTTAAGATGTGATTGAAGTTTATGTATAGCTATTTATTTAAATGGCTGTATTTTGATTTCTGTGATTTATCAGGTCTGATGTTTTTTGTCCGTTTTTGGTGTCTAGAATTGAGCGGGGTTTTAGGGGTGTTCCCCTAATTATCCAATAGCTCAATTAACCAATAAGCATTTTAGTTATTATAGTGGGTTTGGGTTTGGTTGGGGTGTTGTCGGATTTTATTAATCGCTTTCATTTATTTCTTTTTCGAGTTCTTCGAATACATTACTTATAATTTTTTTATGTGGAATTTTTTTGCTGATTTTATTTAATAAAACTGCTCTATCTTTTTGATTTAAGTTTTTTGTTAAATGAGCGATTATTGTTGATGTTAATTCAAGATTAAGACGTTGTTCGATATTATCTTGGATGGCTTCATGTACTGTTTCTTTTAGTTCTTTGTTTTCTTTTTCAAGACGTTCTATTTTTTCATTGATTTCTGTTAAATCTGGTGTTGTTTCAAATACTTCGAGTTCTTGCATAGCATTAAGATAATGTGTTGCAAGGTCTTTTGCTGATGGAGGAAATTTATGATATGCTATTGAGTATTCTGATTTATGTCCAGCTAATAGATCTATTATGCCTTGTTGAATATTTTTTGTCATCATTCTTTGTATGAAATAACTTCGTAAAGAATGAATTCTAAAAATATATCTGCCGTTGTCTTTCTTGTTATATCCAGATTGTTTTAAAAGTCGTTCCCAAATTATTCTGGCGTTTTCATAACCCATTGGAAAAATTCTGTTGTCATTGGTTGGTTTGTTTCTTTTTAATTTGTCTGTAGAATATTTGTTACTTGCGTTTTGTAGATATTGGTCTTTTTCTTTTAACCATGCTTTAAGTATTTCTGTTGCTTCATTTGAAATGAATGTTACTCTAGGTTTTTTTGCTTTGGTGAGTTTTGCAGGGATTATAATTTTTGTAGGATTGTTTTCTATATCTATATTTTCAGGTGTTAGATGCAGTAATTCATTTATTCTCATGCCTGATGATGCTAACATTAAGAACATAGCTCTTGCTTTTGTTTCACCATGTTGAAGTATTTCTTTTAGTTGTTGTTTAGATGGTGTTTCTTTATATGTTATTGATGATGTTCTTCTTAGTTGTGTTTTGATGTCATGTATTTGGTTTGGATTAAGGTAAATTTCTTTAAATCGTAAAAATCCTATTACTGCTTCTTTTATGCCGTATATGTACTTTGGAGATATTTTTTCTGACTCTTTGTTGATAAATTTTTGTATAATATCTGTTATTTCTTTTGTGTCTTTTTTTATAAAATCTTCTGGTTTTAATCCTAAATTTTTAAAGAATTTGTTTAAAAACGCTTTATAGGTTTCTTGTGATTTAGGCTTTATTCTTGTTTCTAAATAATCTTTAATTAATTCATTCATAATTGTTCATATTTTACTATGTCTTTTAAAGTATTTATACTTTGTTATATTTGTGTTTTTAGATAATGTATAAAAAAGTTTTTATAGTATGAATGATAAATTATATATCGTAGATTAGATTAAGTAAATGCTAATCTGGGATGTGATTAAATAATGAAAAAAATAGTTAAACAAAACTCATTTATTGCCTTTGTTAGCAGTAAACAAATGCTTATTTACCCAAAAATCAGGTGTTTTTCCATCTAAAACTTTTATAATTTGATTCGCACACACTGTTCCAGCTCTAATTTGACCCTCTTTAGTATTGGCTCCAATATGAGGTGTTAAAACTACATTGTCAAGTTTCAATAATGGATTGTTTTGTGGTGGTTCATTTTCAAATACATCTATACCTGCACCAGCAATTTTTCCATTTTTCAATGCATCATAAAGCGCTTTTTCATCTACCGTCCCCCCACGAGCGCAATTAATTAGATATGCTGATGGTTTCATTTTCGAAAGCATTTCATTATTAACAATATAATGTGTAGCTGGAATATGTGGAAGATGAAGTGATATATAGTCTGCAGTTTTCATTAGTTCTCCAAGATCTTCAAACTTTTTTATTCCATCTTTTTGCATATCTTCTTTTGAAATGAATGGGTCGTAACCGATAACTGACATATTAAAAACTTGTGAATATTTTGCGGTAAGTTTGCCAATATTACCACAACCAATAAGACCTAATATTTTTCCGTACAATTCATTTCCCTTAAGTTGTTTTTTCGCCCACTCTCCTCTCTTCATCGTAGCGTCCGCTTTTGGTAAGTGCCTTGAAAGCGACAACATATGGGCAATGGTTAATTCTGCAACACTAGCCGTAGCACCTGTGGGTGCATTTACAACCTTAATATTTTCTTTAGATGCAGTTTTTAAATCAACATTATCAACACCGATACCAGCCCTTCCAATTACTTTTAATTTACCTTTTGCTCCAGCTTCAACAATATCTTTTATTACCTTTGTTCTTCCTCTCACCATCAAAGCATCATAGTTGGGAATTTCTTTTAACAGAGTGTCTCCATCCATCTCATCAAATGTAACATCATGACCCGCATCTTTCAATAGTTGAATTGCTTCATTCGCCATTTTATCTGTGATAAGTATCTTCATAAATATCCTCCATTTTGGTATATTTAAACATATAAAAACATTTACGGCAGCTAAATAATTCGAAAGTCAATTCCAGGATATTCAGCTTTTTCCCCAAGTTCTTCTTCGATTCGCAGCAATTGATTATATTTGGTATTCCTATCACTTCTTGCTGGAGCGCCGGTCTTTATCTGTCCTGCGCTTGTTCCAACAGCAAGATCAGCAATATAATTATCTTCTGTTTCCCCACTTCTATGACTTACTACTGCAGTCCATCCTACATCATGTGCCATTTTTATTGCATTTAAAGTTTCTGTAACAGTTCCAATCTGATTAAGTTTAATTAAAACAGAGTTAGCCGCATTCCTCTCAATGCCATATTGAATTCTTTTTGTATTGGTAACAAATAAATCATCACCAACAATTTGAATAGTAGTCCCCAATTTTTTTGTCATTTCAATCCATGAAGTCCAATCATCTTCTGCTAGTCCATCTTCAATGCTTACAATGGGATATTTTTTACATAGATTGACATAGAAATCAACCATCTCGTCACCAGAATATGATTTTTTACCGATTTTATATGTTCCATTGTAAAAAAATTCACTAGAAGCGGGATCCAATGCAATTTTCATTAAATCATCATATCCTGCATTTTCTACTGCTTTCAACATTAATTCTAATCGATCATTTACATCAGTTATTTTAGCAGGTGCAAAACCGCCTTCATCACCAATTAATGTTCCTATAGCACCAAATTTATTCTTTAGGAGTTGTGCTAAATGTTGATAACTTTCAGAAATCATTCTTATACCTTCAGAAAAGCTTGTTGCTCCAGTAGGCATAAGCATATGTTCTTGAATGGAATTTTCCTGTCCTGCATGTTTACCTCCATTAATGACATTACACATTGGAACAGGTAACTTATAAGGAGATACACCAAACAATTCTCCTAAATACATATACAATGGCATGTTCTTAGCTGCAGCCGCAGCTTTTGTTACCGCCATTGAAATAGGGAGTATCGCATTTGCACCGAGTGTATCCTTGTTATCAGTTCCGTCTAATTTGAGCATTATATTGTCGATTATCTCCTGTTGACGGCAATCCATGCCAATAATTTTTGGGGCAATTTTTTTATTAACATTGGCAACAGCTTTTTTAGTACCTTTACCGAAATATCTATTTTTGTCCCCATCTCGAAGTTCTAACGCTTCGTGTTGTCCAGCACTCGCTCCACTTGGAGTCATTGATCTAAAAGTTCCCTTTTCAGTTATTACATCTACTTCAACAGTTGGATTTCCTCTAGAATCTAGAATTTCCCGAGCTTTAATGCTGGATATTTTAAACATCTTACATCTCCACATTTAGGATGTATGTGATAATATCATTTAATTATATTGATAGATTAAAAAAAATAATATGTTTATAAGGGTATGTTTTTAAATAATTAGATAATACGACACTGCAATTTAAGTAGGAAAAAAATGAAAGATAAAGATTTAAAGAACATTATTAAAATCATATTGATTACTGGGATTGTCTTATGCGGTATCTCCCAGATTTTACCATGGGGTAGACTTGAATTAGGCATGGTAGATATTTCTGAAGATTTACCACCATTTTTATCTGGATTAAATATTAACTATTACCACTGGGGAGGATGGCAAATAAACCCAAAATTACCTGGCGTACAAGAATGGTTTCTAGCTCCTACAAATTTTTCTGGAATTACTGTTTCTCCTGAAATATATGGTTTTGCATTTGGAACGTTATTTTTATATTTTATAATTCCTCTAGCAATAATATCCTTCCTCATAGGCATAGTCGCTTATAAAAAAATTGAGCGGAGATTTAGTAAAAATCCTTTTCATTCTACAATTTCTGCATCAGCAGCTATTCTTTTTTTTATCATTTACATGCAGTTAACACTTTTAAATAATTTACCAAATATTGAAAAATCACCAAATGTATCTGCAACTTATATGTGGTTACCTGGATTTTATTTCATGATAATTTCTGCAATATTATTCTTTACATCTTATATTTTAATACAAAGAATGTATAAGATTGAAAAAGTTAAAAAAAAGAAAGATGAATCTAAAGAAAAAATTGAATCAAAGAAAGAGAAGAAATAAAAGATATAAATTATTAGATAATAAACAAATAATTATATAATAACGTTACAAGTGTTTCATTATTTTTGCAAAACATTTAAATTTGATTGAGATATTTCTTTTTTTAGGATATTCATTTGGTGAGGAGAAAATTGGAAGAAATAATAAGAGGAAAGGTGGAATAATATGTTACAGTTCTTTTTTCAATTACTCATTGCTGGCTGTGGTTTGGGTATCTTAAGTTGGTTGTTTAATAAGAACCAAAATATTAACTAATATACCACAACAAGATGAACCTTCGGAGGAGAAGAGGAGGGAGAATTAAAAACCTTCATAATTTCCCCCTATTTATCCCTCCTTAATAAAATAACTAAAAATTCGAAGATCTTTTGGAATATATTTTAATAATATCATAACTTAACATTATCATGGAGAAAAGAATTCTACAAATACAATTGATTTTGATTGTAGTTATACTAACCGGGTGCATTCAAAATGATAGGGAATCATATCCCAATATCGAAGGAAATTGGATTTTAAAACATTATAATAACGAAGGTAATCTAACTAAAACAGAACATGTTAGAATCGTGGCAAATAATGATAACATTACTATTTTTACAGGAGATGAAATATTATGCATTGGGAAAATAATTTCCAATAATCTTCCCTCCCCACAAAATATTACTAAATATATTATAACTGACTGTGATTTTAGAGGACTTGGAATTAATACAATTTATATCTATAACAACTCATTTCTTAAAACAGAAATTCCACAATGTGAATCTTGCAATTCCTCGGTATTTACGAGAAAATAGTAATATCAAGTAAACCATTTAATTTTAGTATTATAACTATTAATGAGAGATAAATAAATTATAATATGAAAAAAATTTGAATTAGATATTTTTATACGGAAACACTTAAAAATGCTAATTAGTTGTTTCCAATGGAGGCGTTTATGTGGTAGATGTTAATACGATAAGCATAGCAATAATTGTAATTATATTCTTCCTAATGTTGCTTGCTTCAGCAATAAAAATAATGGCAGAATACCAAAGAATTGTTATATTTAGGCTGGGTAGATTGCTAGGTATAAAAGGACCAGGTCTTGTTTTCATTGTTCCAGTTATTGATAAAATTGTTAAACTTGATCTAAGAACTCGAGTTATTGACGTTCCGAAACAAAGAGTTATAACTCAAGATAATGTAACTGTTGATGTGGACGCAGTTGTTTATTTTAGAATAACAGATCCGCAAAAAGCCGTTGTCGAAGTTCAAAGATATGATGTTGCTACAAGTTTATTAGCCCAGACAACTCTTAGAGATGTTCTTGGACAAGAAAGCCTAGACCATCTATTATCAAAACGAGATGAACTTAACAAGAGCCTTCAATCAATTATAGACCAAGGTACCGATCCATGGGGAATAAAAGTTTCTGCTGTAACAATTAGAGATGTTGCATTACCTGAAGAAATGCTCAGAGCTATTGCAAAACAAGCTGAAGCAGAAAGAGAAAAACGATCAAGAATTATTATCGCTGAGGGAGAGTTCCAGGCATCAAAGAAAATGACCGAAGCTGCACGACTCTATGAAAAAACACCAACTGCACTAAGACTCAGAGAGCTCCAAACTCTTGCAGAGATAGCTAGAGAGAAAAATCTCATCGTCGTACCAGGTGGAGACATTGGAAAAATGGCTGGAATTGCAAAAGCAGTTAATAAAAAAGTAGTAGAATGAAGTTAAAATTCTCCCTTATTTTACTATTTTTTATTCTTATTTTTATATCAAATATTGCATTTGCTCAAAATTCAAATGTATTAATTGTGGAGATAACGGATATCATTGATCAATCTACTGTTGAAATACTACAAGAAAGTTTACGTGAAGCAAAAAATAGAAATTCACAAGCGATAATTCTCTTGTTGGATACACCTGGAGGAGGGTTACGGGAAACTTTTGAAATCTGGGAATTAATCCGAGGTAGCACTAAACCAGTGATTGGATATGTTTATCCACAAGGATCAGCAGCATGGTCTGCAGGAACATTTATCTTAATTGGTACCCACGTTGCTGCAATGGCAGAGAATACGATAATTGGTTCTGCACAGCCTGTAGAGATATCTTTTGAGGGAACTAGAACTATTAATGACTCAAAAACAATAAATGCATTAGTAGCTAGATTACAAGAACGAGCAGATATATTTGGGAGAAATAGAACGATTGTTGGAGAGTTTATTACTAAAAATCTAAATTTAAATGAAACCCTAGCTTTTGAATATGGTGTTATCGAGTTTGTTTCCGACTCTATTGATTCTCTTTTAGAAGATATAACTGGAACTATTGTTAATACATCTAGTGGACTTACTACATTGAATACAAAAAATGCTGAAAGAATTATTTATTCTCCCTCCTTTAAAATTCAAATTCTAAAACTTATATCTAATCCAATACTTACCTCTCTTTTATTAGTACTTGGCATAATTGCCTTAATTATCGGTATTCAGTCACCGGGTTTTGGAGCTGAGGTATTTGGTGTTATTGCAATTTTACTTTCATTAATTGGTTCGGGTTTTAACGTATCCACTTTAGGTCTATTTTTTATCGTCATTGGTTGTTTATTGCTCATTGTTGAATTATTAGTTTTACCTGGATTTGGCGTTGTTGGCATTGGTGGAGTGATATGTTTAATAATAGGATCGATATTTCTGTTACCAACTTACTCTACAAGAGAATGGTTGATATCTATGGAATGGTTAAACACCGCATTTATCATTGTGTTAGTAATTATTGTGTTGCTTGCTGCTTTTTTTGTTTTTTTATTATACAAAATATTGCAAATCAGGCAGAAAAAAATAAAGGTTGGTACTTTTATAGGAGAGAAAGCAAAGACTATCGATCGAATAACACCTGAAAAACCTGGATATGTTCGATTTAAGGGTGAATATTGGCAGGCAAAATCTGATACAGAAATTGAATCAAACACAAAGGTAATTATTTTAGACAAGGACGAATCAACACTTGTAGTAAAGCCTTTAAAACCAAGTGAAAAATGACCAAACATTAATCAACCCCCTCTTTCTTAAAGGATTTGATATCAATGAATAACGGTATAACAAGTCAGTTTCTCGGTGGTAGCGATGAGATAGGCAGTCTGGCAATGATACTAGAAATTGAAGGTATGCGTTTACTTTTTGAATATGGAATGACTCCGAGTAAACCACCAACATTTCCTCTGCCACCTCCTCCTGTTGATCTAACATTATTAACTCATGCTCACTTGGATCATTCAGGAATGATTCCTTGGTTGTGCTCTAGAGAAGATCATCAGATTTTAACAACAGAATTAACTGGTATATTAAGCAATATTTTACAAAAAGATACCATAAAAATCGCAAAAATGGAAGGATATGCATCTCCTTACGATAATGCAGACATAAAAGAAGCAGAGCATAGCTTTATGCCAGTCGAAATAAGGCAAAATAAAAGTATAGGAGATAATATCGAATTACGTTTTCATTCCGCGGGTCATATTCCAGGATCATTAATGTTTGAATTGGTTGGTTCTAAAAAAATTTTATTTACAGGAGATCTAAATGTCATTGACACAAGGCTTGTGAAGGGAACAAAACCAGTTGATTGTGACATTTTATTTTTAGAGACTACTTATGCGGGCAGAGAGCATCCTAAGAGAGAAGATCTAGAAAAGGCATTTTTAGATAAAATCGATGAGGTGGTAACCAGAGGAGGAGTAGCAGTAGTACCTGCTTTTGCTGTTTCTAGATCTCAGGAAGTTGCACTTGTTCTGAAAAATTCAGGTTACGATATTTGGTTTGATGGAATGGGTAGAAAAATTTCAAGGATATTTTTAAAACATCCTGATCAGCTAAGATCCGTTGATAACCTTAAAAAAGCGTTGAATAAAATTAATTTTGTGCACTCAGATCATGGTAGAAAATTAGCATTGAAATCTGAGGTAATATTAACATCTAGTGGGATGATGGATGGTGGACCTGTTTTGAGCTATATGAATAAGTTAAAAAAGGATCCAAAAAGCGCAGTTTTACTTACTGGTTATCAAGTTGAGGGGACAAATAGCAGACTTCTTTATGATAAAGGTAAATTAGATTTCTATGGAGTTGTCGAAAACGTAGAATGCGAGGTACAATATTTTGATTTCTCTGCTCATGCGGGACATACTGAATTGATTGAATTTGCTAAGGGTTGTAATCCTGAAAAAATCGTTCTTTTCCATGGTGAGGAGAGAGAATCTCTAATTGAACCTTTAAATAATGTCGCAGAAATCTTAACTCCTCATACTGAAGATATATTGAACTTATAACTTATAAATTATGAATTTTATTTAGTTTAAATAATGAGAGAAATATTATCAACCACTAACAATAGGTGAAGTTTCAATGACTGAAATGACACAAAGACAAAAGTACGATCTTAAGCGAAAAATTGAAGAGCTTAAGTCTTGTAAAGGTAAACATACTGAGCTTATATCATTATATGTACCTCCAACCAAACAGATTTTTGATGTCAACTCCTATCTTAAGAATGAATATTCCCAATCTCAAAATATAAAATCTAAGACGACAAGAAAGAATGTACTCTCTGCAATAGAATCCATAATGAGTAGACTAAAATATTATAAGCAGCCACCTGAAAATGGAGTCGTTTTTTTTGTAGGTCATAAAAGCGTCAGTAGTGATCAATCAGAGATGGTAGCATATGTTATTGAACCACCTATACCGATTACAACATTTCTTTATCGTTGTGATTCTATATTCTATGTTGAACCTTTGGAAGAAATTTTTACTGAAAGGGAAATATATGGACTTTTATTAATTGACAGAAGAGAATGTACAGTAGGAATTTTGAGAGGTAATAAAGTAGAGCTTCTGAAGTATATGACATCGCAAGTTCCTGGTAAACATGGAAGAGGGGNNGGGGGACAATCTCAGAGAAGATTCGAGCGTCTAACCGAGATTGCTGCTCATGAATGGTTTGTTAAATGTGGCGATAAGGCAAGTGAAATATTTTCAGCAGAAGAGGAATTAAAGGGCATTTTTGTAGGTGGTTCTGGTCCAACAAAACAATATTTTATTGATGAAGGTTATTTGCACTATGAAATTCAAAATAAAGTTATCGATACTTTTGATACTGGATATACAGATGAATTTGGTTTAAAAGAACTCGTAGCCACAGCATCTGAAAAAATGACTGATCTGAAAATTTCAAAGGAAAAAAAGATTATGAAGCGATTTCTCAAAGAAGTAACAAAAACCGAAAAAAGCCTAGCAGTATATGGGGAACCACAGATACGAAAGGCATTAGAAATGGGAATTATTGATATACTTTTACTTTCGGAAGATTTGAGAAAATATCGATTGAAGATGAAATGTCAATCATGTGATTATAAAGAAGATAAGATAGTTGATGAAGAATCATTAAATAATTTTTCTCCTCCAAATTGTCCAAAATGTAATAAATCTGCTCAGATGGAGATTTATGAAAAAATAGATCTTATTGATGAATTTTCAGATATAGCAGAGAGAATCGGAGCTAAAGTACATCTAATTTCAAGAAATAGTGAAGAGGGCGATTCATTGTATAGGGCATTTAGCGGACTTGCGGGTATTTTACGTTATTCTGTAGATTTATAATAATATTTTATAAAAATTTTTAAAGGAAGGGAAATATAATTTTGTTTTTTTATATAAAACCCTTAAAATCGATGGTTATATAAATAATGAAATATATTATTCTTATTGGTATTACACGATGTCATCACGAGAGGATTTTAAGTCTTTTATACCTGCAAAGAAGACTATACCGGAATTAACTATAAAAGCAGTTCTTGTGGGGGCTATTCTCGCAATAATTTTAGGAGCTGCGAATGCGTATCTTGGACTTTATGCAGGTATGACAGTATCTGCAGTTATTCCTGGAGCAGTGATGGCATTTGCCCTATTAAGACCATTTAAAGGAACGATTTTAGAGGTTAATATTGGTATGATGGGGGCTGCGGCAGGTGAAGCACTTGCTGCTGGAGTTATATTCACAATACCCGCACTTGTTTTACTCGGCACATGGACTGAGATTCAATATTTTGAGACTACAATTATTGCGCTACTTGGTGGTATGATTGGAGTACTATGGATGGTACCGTTGAGACGGGCATTGATCATTAAAACGGATCTTCCTTTTCCTGAAGGTGTTGCCGTAGCTGCTGTCCTTACAACAACAGTTGGGGGTGAAACAGCAGTTAAAGAAAAGGAAGGGGGAGTTAGTGGTATTTGGCTTGTAATAGGAGTCATTGTTGCGGCATTATTTAAATTTGGGCAGGTTGCATTAAAAATATTTAGTGGAGCTGTTCATGCCATATTAGATATCGGTAAATTCAATATTGGCGGAGGAGAAAAATCAGGTATTTTTTATGGGGGAGTTGCAACATCACCAGCACTACTTGGTGTAGGTTGGATAATTGGGCCTCGAATTGCATCCTTTGTATTTGTAGGTGGTTTAATAGGTTGGGTAATTCTAGCACCATTGATTGCACTTGCAACAGGTCTTCCAATACCTGTAACAGAAGGTGATATCGCTGATGCATTAGCATTAGGGGGTGGAAGTTATGATCTTGGTGTGAAGGTTTGGGGTTTCTTCCAAATTTGGGGAGATTATATACGATATATTGGTGTCGGTGCAATGGTCGTTGGTGGTCTCTATACCATATTTAAATTACGAGCAAATCTTGCTAGTGGACTGAGAGAAGCAATTATAGGAATTAGAGGCGGTCAGGTTGAAGCAAAAGCAAGAACTAATCAAGATATGAATTTTAAATTCGTTTTTCTGTTAATAGGAGTACTTACGATTCCTGTGTTTATTATTTATGGAATGATATCCAGCATGTGGGCAATATCTGCATTTATGGCAGTTTTTGCAATTTTATTTGCGTTTATCGCTAGTGCTATCGCAGGATATATGGCAGGCTTACTTGGGTCATCTAACAATCCAATTTCTGGAGTTACTGTTTCGGTATTGCTTATTACAACTTTGATTCTACTTGGTTTTGGTTTAACTGGATCTGGGGCATATGGTGTTGCGATACTTATAGCTGCAGTAATATGTTGTGCTGCAGCAATATCTGGTGATGTATTACAATCTATGGCATGTGGTCAGATGGTTGGTGCAACGCCGAGAAATCAGCAGATAGCTGAAATGATTGGAGTTTTAGCAGCTGCACCGATTCTTGCACTAGTTGTACAAGCCTTAGATCAGGCATATAAAATCGGAAGTCCTAATCTTGCTGCTCCTCAATCCTTTCTTATGGCCGGGATTGTAAGAGGTGTTCTTGGTGGAGAGATGGTTTGGCCCTTTGTACTCGCTGGAGCGGTGCTCGCATTTGTTTTAATCCTTATTGATCTTCCAGTATTACCCGTTGCAATAGGGATATATCTTCCTTTTACACTTGCAGTTCCAATATTTTCTGGTGGAATTGTCCGGCATTTCACCGACAGGGTAATAGCAAAGAAATATGGAAGTGCGGAGGAAGAAGAAATAAGTGATTGGGAGCTTGCTATTAAACAGAAAGGGGTAAAACCAAAGGAGAAAGTTATAAGATCAGGATTACTACTCACTGCTGGGTTAATCGCAGGAGAGGCATTGATGGGAGTCATTGTGGCTTTCCTCATCATAGGAGGAATTAGCTTTGCCGTATTCGAATTTCCACCAATTTGGCCATCGGTTCTTGTTTGGCTATTTATTGCAGTTCTGCTAGCGTATATCCCACTGAGGGAAATTTTTGCAAAAGAAGATTGAGGAATGAATAAAACGAGTTTTTTTACCAATAAATCCTAGCAACTTTGTTTTTAATCATAAGAATTGGGAATAAGAAGCGTCACCAATGATGTCTCAACTTTCCTAACACAATTTTTGCACCCATTGTCCAGAGCATAGACTGGAACCAACGAACAAAGGTGAATGACCAGACTACATTATTCTGTTCATTTGATTCATCTACATTCCCTTTATGATCTACTTCAAAAAAAACACGACCAAAGAATAGAGGGGGTAAATTCTCTACTTCAATTTCTTTTGTATCTAATCGCTTTATCACGTTATGAAAATGGTTTTGGTTACTACTCCAACTTGGAGATATTGAGTACATTGTTTTATTCATAAATAATTTTTTAAAAGTAATACGACATTGTCCATTCCAACTGACACTAAATCCATGGTTCTTAATATCAATTAAAAACCGTGGCCATCCTCTAGGATAATAATCGATTTCTACAGCTACTACTTCAAGATCAGGTTTTTGTGTTAGAAGTGAATTATTATTTGATTTATTGGGAGTATGATTTTCATTTTGAATAATATACCCAGTCATTGTAGGAATAGTTGTAAACAATAAAAGTAAGAATATTCCAAATGCTGATATCTTATTTTTCATTACCTTCCCAACTAATCACAATACAGAACTGATATATTTGTTTATCTGTTACG